>Ga0169931_10005604_pt1 | contig 19083 bp, 12 predicted proteins | sample Kivu_15m_20L_FD_129675 | JGI IMG/M metagenome (GOLD analysis project Ga0169931, IMG submission 129675) | Freshwater microbial communities from Lake Kivu, Western Province, Rwanda to study Microbial Dark Matter (Phase II) - Kivu_15m_20L... | ecosystem: Environmental > Aquatic > Freshwater > Lake... | reverse complement strand
TTTCATAATTTATGGTTGCAGGACTATTACTGGTAGCACCTAGATTAAAAGGTTGGTCTCCTAAAACTTTATCAAAAGAGGATGGTACTGTTATTACCGTAGTTATAGGACTTACATTTATTATGGTATTTGTTGACGTTCCTGTATATTTATCATTTCCTAATTGATTTAATGTTATATTTGCCACTCCATTTGTCGGGTTTGTCGGCATTGAATTGATCATTACAAATCCTGATTGGTCTACTTGCACACCTGGATCACTACTTGTATACACTATAGTCGTCTCAAGATTATTTGTAGAAGCATCTAGATAAAAAGTTTTACCTACAACTGTATTGAAAGATGAATCTACTGTTATTACAGTTTGTATAGGAGTTGCAAATATAGTACTCTTACCGTTACCCGCCGAATAAATACTTATTGGCAGTTGTTGTAATAGTATAATTCCGTCTCCTGGTCCTACAACAGTTACATTTCCTGATTGATCTACTTCTAGTATAGCTCGAGTTGAAGAAGTATAAGTTATGGTTGCAGGACTATTACTGCTAGCATCTAGATTAAAAATGTCTCCGATATTTTTGCTCAAATTTGTTCTAGCTTTTATTACAGCAGGTACCGGTTGTACATTCACTCTAATTTGTACTGGATTTGCAGCAGTAAAATTAGAACTTGCATCTTGTGATAATCTTACAATTGCGTATCCTATTTTTTCAATGGTGTTAATGGTTACATTTCCTGATGCGTCTACACTTACTACATCTGCCGGGTCGGAGAAACTTACATCATAAATTATAGGTGTTTGAGTGTTATTACTGGAAGCATCTAAATTAAAAGATGGACTTCCGTAAATTACATCATAAGTTTGTTGCGGTACTCTTATTATTGAAGATGACGGATCTACGGTTATTTCAGTTGTTGTTGAAGCATCTGTAAAATTAGAACTTGCATCTTGTGTTAATCTTATAATTGCGGTTCCTGCGTTTATAATGGTTACATTTCCTGATGCGTCTACACTTACTACATTTGCCGGGTCGGAGAAACTTACATCATAAATTATAGGTGTTTGATTATTATTACTACTAGCACCTAGATTAAACGATGATGCGAAAACTGTATTGAAAGAAGAGTCTACATTTATTATTGAAGATGATGGGTCTACGATTATGTCAGTTGTTACTTGAGTTGCTGCCTCATAATTCTCTGATTCTGGTTGTGTTAATGTTATAGTAGTTGAACCTCCTCCAATAATATTTACATTTCCTGATGCGTCTACACTTACTATATTTGTATTATTGCTTTCATAAAGTATAGATGTATCGTTATTATTACTGGAAGCATCTAAATTAAAAGATAGATTTGGTGCATATGTTCTAGTAAAAGACTCTGCTACGAATATTGTATTAGATGCCTTTGCTATATTTACGTTAGTTGTTGCTGAACCTGCATTATAATTTGTTGATTGTGGTTGTGATGATGTTATAATTGCTGTTCCTGCTGCTAAAATGGTTACAACACCTGATGCGTCTACACTTACTGTATTTGCTGGGTCGGAGAAACTTACATCATAAGTTATAGGTGTTTGATTATTATTACTACTAGCATTTAAATTAAAAGATGTATCAATTCCGTAAATTGTATTGAAAGAATCTAATGCGGTTATTATTGAAGATGACGGGTCTACAGTTATGGTAGTTGTTGCTGAACCCGATGAATAATTCGTATTATCATCTCCAGATTGTTCTAATGTTATAGTTGCGGTTCCTGCTCCTACAATGGTTACTGTTCCGGGATTTTCTTGATTTGGAGTTGTTACAGTTGCTACCCTTGGATTACTACTTGAATAAGTTATAGGTGTATCAGTATTATTAGTGTTAGCACCTAAATTAAAAGATACATCTGTTCCATAAACTGTATTAAAAGAGGAGTCTACATTTATTACTGTAGCTGCCTGATTTACATTTATTGTAGTTTGTACTGAACCTGCATAATAATTATTATTTCTATCTTGTCTCAATGTTATAGTGGTTGAACCTCTTCCATTAATGGTTACATTTCCTGATTGGTCTACCGTTGCTACACTTAGACTACTACTTTCATACCTTATGGGTGCTGGATTATTACTGGTAGCGCCTAAATTAAAAGATGATGCACCGTAAACTGTATTGAAAGAGCCTGATACGTCTATTACCGTAGTTGCCTGGTTTACATATATTGCCGTTTCTACTTGAGTTGCAGCCTTATAATTAGTAGTTGCTGGTTGTGTTAATGTTATAGTGGTTGAACCTCCACCTAAAATACTTACATTTCCTGATGTATCTACGTCTACTATACTGATATCATTGCTTTCATAAATTATACTTGAATCTAGGTTATTACTGGTGGCACCTAAATTGAAAGATGGGTCTCCGTAAGTTTTATTGAAAGAAGAGTCTACTATTATTGTATTAGATAGCTGGTTTATAGTTATTGTAATTGTTGCTGAACCAGAATTGTAATTACCTGATGCATCTTGTGATAATATTATAGTTGCGGTTCCTGCTGTTAAAATTGTTACTTGTCCTGTTTGATCTACAGTTACTGCACTTGGATCTAGTGATAATGGGTCTACAGAATAATTTATGGTTGCTGCACTAGTACTGCTAGCATTTAGATTAAAAGATGGATCTCCGTAAGTTAGGGGACTTGGAATAGATGGTACTGTTATTATTGGATCTGCTCTGTTTACAGTTATTGTAGTTGTTACTGGTGTTGCAGCCAGATAATTTGCTGATTCTGGTTGTGTTAATTCTATGGTTGCGGTTCCTGCGTTTTGAATGGTTACATTTCCTGATGCGTCTACACTTACTACATTTGTATCACTGCTTTCATAAAGTATAGATGTTTGCGTGTTAGTACTTCTAGCACCTAGATTAAAAGGCGCGTCTCCGTAATTTACGGTAAGAGAAACTGGTACTCCGGTTATTGTATTCGCTGCTTTGTCTACAGTTATTGCAGTTGTTACTGGATCTGCAGCCAGATAATTCTCTGATGCTGGTTGTGATAATGTTAGAGTTGCGGTTCCTGCTCCTAAAATTGCTATATCTCCTGGACCTCCGTCTGATAATATTTCTATTATACCGGATGGATTGGATTCAGTTATGGTATAAATTATAGATGTTTGATTATTATTACTGCTACCGGCCAAATTTGAATAAGAAATTGGATTTACATAAGTTGTAGTAAAAGCATCTGGTGGGGTTATTGTATTAGCTAGCTTTGCTATATTTATGGTAGTTGTTACTGGTGTTGCAGCCAGATAATTTGCTGATTCTGGTTGTGTTAATTCTATAGTTGCTATTCCTGCTCCTATAATGGTTACTTCTCCTGCTACTACACTATCTATTATACCTAATGGGGTTGATGCAGTTACATTATAAATTATAGGTGTTTGATTGTCAGTATTACTACTGGTAGCACTTAAATCCAAATAAGACATTGCATTGACATAAGTTGTATTAAAAGTTTCTTGTACTGTTATTGTATTAGCTGCCTTCGCCACATTTATGGTAGTTGTTGCTGAACCCGCTGAATAATTAGTATTAGCATCTCCTAATTGATTTAATGATATAATTGCGGTTCCTGCTCCTACAATGGTTACGGTTCCAGGATTTGGCTGACCTGCAGTTGTTACAGTTGCTACACTTGTATTACTACTTGAATAAGTTATAGGTGTATCGTTATTATTAGTGGTAGCACCTAAATTAAAAGATACATCTGTTCCATAAACTCTATTGAAAGAGGGCTCTACATTTATCACAGTAATTCCCTGATTTACAGTTAGTATAGTTTCTGCTGAAGCTAAAGTATAATTATTATTTGTTATTTGTGATGATGTTATAGTAGTTGTTCCTCGTGATTTAATTGTTACCACTCCTGTAGTTAGTTCTACCGTTGCTACACTTGGACTACTACTTGAATAAGTTATAGGTACTGGGCTATTACTGGTAGCACCTAAATTAAAAGATGCGTCTCCATAATTTTTAACAATAGAACCTGATACATCTATTACGGTAGTTATCTTATTTATAGTTAGTGTAGTTGTTGCTGAACCTGCCAGATAATTTGTAGTTTCTACTTGGGATGAACTTATAATTGCGGTTCCTGCTCCTGTAATGGTTACTAGTCCGGATAATGAGCCTACAGTTACTATATTTTCCGGGGTGGACGAAGTTAAAGTGTAAGTTATGGGTGCTGGGTTAGTACTGGTAGCAACTAAATTTAAAGTAGAAGATGGATTTACATAAGTTGTAATAATAGAAGATGATGCATCTATTACAGGAGTTGCCTTATTTACAATTATTGTAGTTGTTGCTGAAGCTGATGTATAATTTGCCGTTGGTTCTTGTGATGATGTTATAGTTGCTGTTCCTGCTCCTGTAATGGTTACAAGTCCTGACGATGGATCTACACTTACTATATTTGCTGGGGTAGATGAAGTTACAGCGTAAGTTATGGGTGCTGGGCTAGTACTGGTAGCAACTAAATTTAAAGTAGAAGATGGATTTACATAAGTTGTAGTAATAGAAGATGGTACACTTATTACGGGAGTTGCCTTTGCTATATTTATTATAGTGTTTGCTGAACCATCTAAATAATTACTACTTGCATCTTGTTGTAATCTTATAGTTGCTGTTCCTGCTCCTACAATGGTTATAACTCCTGATGATGGTATAGGTTGCTGTATTATGCCTGATGGGTCGGATACAGTTACATTATAATTTATAGATGTTTGTGTATTATTCGTGCGAGCGCCTAAATTTAAAGTAGAAGATGGATTTACATAAGTTGTACTAAAAGAAGGGTCAACTGTTATTACAGTAGCTGCCTTCGCTACATTTATGGTAGTTGTTGCTGAACCAGGTAAATAATTTTTATTCCCATCTTGGTTTAAATCTATAATTGCAATTCCTGCACCTCTAATTGTTACCACTCCGGTAATTGCTCCTACAGTTGCTACATTTGTATTTCTACTTGTATAAATTATAGACTGTTGTTTGTTAGTACTGGTACCACCTAAATTAAAAGATACATCTGTTCCGTAAGTTTTATTGAAAGAAGAGTCTACTGTTATTGTACTAGGTGCTCTATTTATAGTTATTGCAGTTGTTTTTTCAGGTGCTGGCAGATAATTCGCTGATTCTGGTTGTGTTAATTTTATAGTCGTGTTTCCTCCTCCTGTAATGGTTACATTTCCTGATGCGTCTACAGTTACTATATTTGTATTATTACTTTCATAAATTATAGATGTTTGAGTATTATTACTGGAAGCATCTAAATTAAAAGATGCGTCTCCATAAGTTCTAGTAAAAGAAGGTGGTACGAATATTGTATTAGATGCCTTTGCTACATTTATTATAGTGTTTGCTGAACCATCTAAATAATTACTACTTGCATCTTGTTGTAATCTTATAGTTGCTGTTCCTGCGCCTGTAATGGTTACAACTCCTGTACTTGATACACTTGCTATATTTGCTGGGTTGGATGCAGTTACAGAATAAGTTATCGGGGTTTGTGTATTATTCGTAGTAGCCCCTAAATTTAAAGTAGAAGATGGGTTTACATAAGTTGTACCGAAAGAAGGATCTACACTTATTATAGTAGGTGCTTTATTTATAGTTATCGTAGTTGTTTTTGATGTTGCTGCCAGATAATTTGCTGATGCTGGTTGTGATGATGTTATAGTTGCGGTTCCTGCTCCTATAATGGTTACAACTCCTGACGGGTCTACACTTACTATATTTGTATTACTACTTTCATAAATTATAGATGTTTGTGTATTATTACTGCTAGCACCTAAATTAAAAGATCCGGTTCCGAAAGTTCTAGTAATAGTAGATGGTACGGTTATTGTATTAGATGCCTTTGCTATATTTATTATAGTGTTTGCTGAACCATCTAAATAATTACTACTTGCATCTTGTGTTAATGTTATAGTTGCTGTTCCTGCGCCTAAAATGGTTATCACTCCTGATGATGGTATAGGTTGCTGTATTATCCCTGCTGGATTGGATGCAGTTACAGAATAATTTATAGGTGTTTGAGTATTATTCGTACTAGCATCTAAATTTAAAGTAGAAGATGGATTTACATAAGTTGTACCGAAAGAAGGGTCTACTGTTATTGTAGTAGGTGCCTTTAATATAGTTAGTGTAGTTGTTGCTGTTCCTGCCAAATAATTGGTAGTTTGTTGTTGTGATGTTGTTATGTATGCAGTTCCTGCTCCTAAAATGGTTACCAGTCCGGATGATGGGTCTACAGTTACTATATTTGCTGGGGTGGATGAAGCTACTGAATAAACTATAGGTGTTTCATCATTATTACTGGAAGCATCTAAATTAAAAGATGGATCAGCGTAAACTTTAGTAATATCAGACGCTACAGTTATTGTAGTAGCATCCCTAGTACCTATAGCTGTAAAGGCACTTGTCTGACCAAAAGCTAAGTTGTTTGCGGTATTAAAATAAGGAGCTCCAATTGCTAATCTAGAGGCATCTGGAGTTAATGACACACAAAGACCAAAAGCATCGCCTGCTGCAGTTCCGTTAATATTTTGTTTTCCTATTTTTTGCCATACTGAACCGGTGGCATACCATTGATATACACTTACATAACCAATTCTTGAAGTAGGAGCACCTAACTCACCACAAGGAGCCCCGATACCAACTATTGTTCCATCTGAATTTAATGATACAGAAGTACCAAGAAAATCACCCGCATTTTCTGCATCTATATTTTGTCCAATTTGTACCCACGTTGAACCATTGTATGTATATACTTGTACCCTACCTGCATATTGTTTATTACCAGGTTGGACAGTGTAGTAATAAGAACCAATAACAACCGTTGTACCGTCCGAACTTAACGATGTAGTAGTATTGGAATATACTGAAGCAACTATTCCTGTAATAGTTTGACCTACTATTACCCATGATGTTGAATTCCAGTCAAATATAGCTACAGCATTGGCTCCTCCAGCTGCTAGTCTCGTGCCAGTTGAATTAAACGATACAGCTGTACCTAAAGCTTGGTTTCTTAATGTTCCTACCATATTTCCGCCTAATTGTTGCCATACTGAAGTAGTGCTATTCCATCTAAATACTCTTGCAAGACCTTGATTTTCAAGATTATTGCTATAATCATATCCAATAGCAACTGAAATATTGCCACCACTTGTATTTATGCACACAGCTTTACCAGCATTTGATAAAAAAAACCCGGTAATTTTTGCACCTAATTGTTGCCAATTACTTGATGCATCCAATTGATATACAAATACACTACCATCTTGGTTGCCTCCATCTAAAGGAGCTCCGACTGCCATGATCGTGCCATCTGTATTTAAAGACAGACCTCTACCAAAATTTGTAGCGCTGGGTCCATTAAGACTTAGACCTATTTGTTGCCAGGTCGAATTAATCAATTTATATACTCTTACTGTTCCTCTCGGATTACCTGGACTAGCAAACGGGGCTGCGATAGCTACTACTGTACCATCTGAGTTATATGATACAGTGAAACCAGATAGCCCACCAGTCAATGTTCCTGCAATAGCTTGATCTATTAATTCCCATGACCGCATTATATATTTTTAAAATATAATATTTTATATATATAATCTACATTGTTAATTATTGTCTAAATTTTTCATAACTTTTTGCGAAGATGATATAAAGTTTATAAATAATAAATTATTTAATATTATTTATGAACTATGAACTATGAACTATGAACTATGAACTATAAACTATGAACTACGTTTAACTCTTTTGAAATATCTTTATACATTCCCAGATTTTCGCGGATTCGTCAAATGAAAAAGAACCTCTCTTTTGTGCTAAAGATAAAAAACTAACCATAACATTTAATGCTGTATTCTCGTCTCTAATGGGAATATCAACCAACTTAATTTCGTTATTTTGTGGTGGAAGTGGTGTATTCTCGGTAACAACAATGTTTTCATTCATTTTTATAATAGTAATTCTAAATTTGTTTTTAAGTTTCTATAATACTAAATTATTCTTGTTTATCTTATTTATTAAATTTTTACCATTTTTACTTTTCTTTAAATAGTTTTAAGCTGTCTGGTTTTTTACATATTAAAGGGTTTAAAGGCTTCTATTTATAGAATATAACAATGAATACACACGGTAATATGCTTTCAACTGACCCAATATTGAATTCAACTATTGTTAACAAAGGTTTCGCAATTTTAGACGCCACATTTAAAGAACGCGGTTGGCATCTTATTAAAAATGAACCTAATTGGATTTCTTACAGCAAAATTACTGATGAAAGTAGTTTTTTTGATATTAAAATTTTACCGGATAAGATTGTTGTTAGTGTTCCAATGAAAAATTCTTCTTATCAATATGTTACTTCATTTAAAGGTTATTATGAAGCTAGCGAATATGTTGAACAAAGATTGTTTGATTATATGGGTATGGGAGAAAAGATTTAATTTGGTTTCTGGTATCTATTTTGTTTTTGAAGCTCCGTTTGTAACTCACTTAATAAAGGAAATTCATTTGGATTAATATTTTGTGTCAAAAAAGCAGGCTGAGATTCTAATGGATTATCATTTATGCCCCATAGATACTGCCAAACATCGCTTATAAATGGCGGTTTATTTTTTACCCGTAATCTGTATGCACACGAATAATCAGGGATTGATGCTATACCACCACACGGATTACAAGGCTTATTCAAAAAAGTAAATCCAGGAATTATTTTTTCTAAATCTTTATAATCAACTGGTGTTACTTTTTCAGTTTGTTCTCCGAATATGACACCTTTCCCAGTGTATCGTATTCTTTCTAAACTTGGATTTGCTTCATCTTTCATATTGCACTTTATTATATCATCCACACGATTTTCTATTAATCCGGCTTCATAAGGAAAATTACCAAAACCACTAGGCAATTCTTCCATTTTATTACCAGAGGGGTCTTTCACCAAAACACCATTTAATAGAAACTGTCCTTCTTTTGTTTGATAAGAAAGAAGTCTTAATATAGCAGCCTCATTATAAATACGTCTAGCATAATTGGTTGCTTCTTTGGGTTCTGACCTTACATATGGATTTCGTTTAATAGCTTCGTGATAAAGTTCAATTACGTCTTGAGACCATGGCCACATACCGTTTTTGTTAAAATAATTCAATTCTTCTTGAGTTGCTTGTGAATTCATCACATTCATATCAAAAACTTTTTGTCTATTTATTGTGTTTTGAATTAAGAGAAAATCTCTTTCTGAATTTGTTGTGAATTTTTCTTTCTTTGAAAGCTGACTGAATCTATATAAAATTAATAATATTAATCCTGAAATTAATCCATACATTCTATTATTTGCATAAACTAATAACACAATTAAAATTAATATCAAATTTCCTAAAAGTGTATTGAATAATGATACAAATACTTCAGGAATAAAATATAATACTAACCAAATTCCAATTAATATTGTTAATAGTCCAATTAATTTTGTTTTATTTTCATCATTAAATATATTTTTGATATTTTTGATATTTTTGATGTTTTTGATATTTTCGAACTTCATATATTATTAAATTATTTTTTATAATTGAATAATATATATATGACTAAGACTAGAAAAAATAGTAAAACTAGAAAAAATACTATAAAAAAGACTAGAAGTAATACATCTAAAATTTGTTTTAATACGTTTGAGGGAAAAAGGTTGCTTAGAGATATAAAAGCGTTAAAAAATATACATAAAACAATGAAGAATAAAAGTAAAAATAATAAAGGTAAAAATAATAAAGGTATTTAGACTCCTGTTGAACCAAATCCACCGTCACCTCTAGATGTATTTTCACCCAATTCTTCCAATGAATTTACCATTTCGACAATAATTGGAATCAAACCTGGAGCACAAATCTGTAAATGTCTATCAAATTTATTGATATTTACTGTATCTTGATAAATAACATCAAACATTCCTATTAAATGACCCCTGTATCCAGGATCAATAATACCAACATTATTTGCAAGACGAAGGTTTGATTTTGATATACTTGACCTTGGATACATATAGAATCCTGTGTTATAACGATTACCCATATTAGATTCTATTATTTGTGCTGCACATATAATTTTATAATCTAATTTATTGACTCCGGTAGAACTTAATGTTTTTGTTTCTGGAGAGAATAAATCAAATCCTGCATCAATATGATCAATGTTTTTGTCTAATTTTAAATGATGTTGATATATATTTTCCTTATATTTGGTTTTGAGTTCATTATCACTTGAGTCCACAAATATTTTTAAACGCATAAATTTATTATAAAACATTAATAAATCCTTTTCTAAACCATATAAATAAAATTCTGGATAGTTTTCTTGTTGGCTTCCTTGTTGGCTTCCTTGTTGGATTCCTTGTTCACTTTCTTGTTCACTTTCTTGTTCACTTTCTTGTTGGCTGCCTTGTTGGCTTCCTTGTTCACTTTTTGGGTCATCTTCTGACATTCTATTACTTTTCATTGTTAAATTACTTTTAAATACTTTTATATTATAAATATACTATAAATGACCAATTTACCACGTTTAGAATTAACTGAAGATCCTAATAAAAATAATGAATACATCATTTATCGTCACTCCATAAATGGTAAAAAAATGAACAAACAGAGTAAAAAAATATCTAATTCTAAAACGGTTCTTACAAAAAAGCAAAGGAAATATGGCACAAAAAAGAAAACAACTCGAAAGTCTAGAAAAGGCTTTTTCAATATATTTTAATAAATTGTGAAACATATATAAAAGTATTATCTTATATATATTTATAATGTTTGCGTGTGCGTTTGCTTTTGGAACTATATTCGCTCTTACATTTCTCTCTAGTTATGTTGCTGGATTTCAGTATACAGATGCAGCCTTGTTAGACCAAGTAACAGATATGCCTGGACTTACTTGGAAACCATCTTTCAATCAATTTAGCGGTTATTTGAACCTAGAAGGTACCCAAAAGTTCATTCATTATTGGCTGGTCGAAGCTGAAACTGAAACTATGGATGCTCCCCTAGTATTTTGGACAAATGGTGGACCAGGTTGCTCTGGATTGCTCGGGTTTATGACTGAACAAGGCCCTTTCCGTCCCGATGCTGACGGTAATATACAGCCTAATTCTTATGCTTGGAATAAAATCGCCAATATGGTCTTCTTGGAACAACCTGTCGGAGTTGGCTTCTCTTATTCTGATAATAAAGACGATTACAGAATTGGCGACAAACAAGCGGCCCAAGATAATTTAGCCACCATTTTAGCGTTTTTCGAGAAATTCCCACACTTTAATCACACTGCATTATACATCACATCAGAATCATATGGTGGTCATTATATGCCTACTTGGGCCGATGCTATTATGAAATATAACGATGCTCAGGAATATTCTCAAGAACGAATTAATTTCAAAGGATTTGCCGTCGGAAATCCATATACCGATTATTACTCGGGGGTCGGCGCACAAATGGAAACCTATTGGGGTAAACAATTATTGCCTAAGCCATTGTGGGACACCTATGTTGCCAATGGTTGTACGGATCCTATTCAAATGTTCAATAATTCAGTGTGCTCTGTTTTATTGCTGGATTTCAATAAAAAAATCGGAAATCTCAATCCTTATGCACTTGATTATCCTGTGTGCTTAACTGCTCAGCAACGTACTATGCACAAATTATTATTTGAAGAATCTAGCGATTTAGTATACGAACCGTGTGAAGATAATTATGCTACCGATTATCTCAATAAAATGGATGTTAAAACTGCGATTCACGTAAAATCCGATATTGTATGGGAAGAATGCTCCAGAACTACTAAATACAAATTAGCTGACAAATTGGTCCCTATGGAACATTACTATACGACTATACTCAATTCTAAGACACACCCTGATTTAAGAGTCCTCGTTTATTCTGGTGATGATGACGGAGTATGTGGAACTATTGGAACTCAACGCTGGATTTATGACCTTGGATTTTCTGTTGAATCATTATGGGATACTTGGTATAATGATGACGGCCAAACTGCTGGTTATGTGACTAAATTTAACACCCCTCTGAGCAAAGACAGTCGTTTCTATTTTATGACGGTTCATTTTGCAGGGCATGAAGTTCCCACATATAAACCTAAAGAAGCTCTTCAATTATTTGAAAAGTATATTTATAATACAATTTAATCTATATAATTTTATAACCGTTCATTTTTATAAAATTTTATAACTATTATATTTATATTTATATAATGGTAGTTATCGATATTGAAGGTATAGAATTTGATATTAAGTATAAAAATACTAAAAACAATAAAAATTTGTTATATCAAGCTTTGAAGTCAAATGATACTATAAGCGACACATTACACGTAATTACGGTTATTTCAAATGTGTGTAAATTTAAAAGGAGATATGAATTAATGGAACAATTTATTAAAAGAATGGAACAATTTAACAATATTAAATTATATATTGTTGAATTAGCTTACGGTGAACAAGAGTTTCAGATTACTTCGGAATTGAATCCATTACATTTACAGTTGAGAACAGAATACGCTTTATGGCATAAAGAAAATTTGATTAATTTAGGAATTAAACATTTATTACCAAACGATTGGAAGGCTGTCGCTTGGATCGATGCTGATGTTGAATTTGAAAATATTAATTGGCCACTAGATACACTTAAAATTTTAACTCAATTTGATTTGGTCCAATTATTTACGGTATGTTTTGATTTAAATGAACACGAAATACCTATGTCAGTGTTCCAAGGTTTTGGATATAAATATTGTAACGGCGAAAAATTTAAACACATTAAAGGTGTTAATTATTGGCACCCTGGGTATGCTTGGGCATGTACTAGAGAGTTTTATGAGAAAATTGGTGGATTATATGAAAGAGGTATTCTCGGCTCTGGTGATTATATTTTGACTCAAGGCATTTTGGAAAGTGTTGCTTGTGGAGATAAAACCCTTAAAAATTATCATGTAGATATTAAAAAATATGTTGATAATATATCTTCATTAGATGTTAATATTGGTTATACACCTGGTACCATTAGACATTTTTTTCATGGATCTAAAGCGAAAAGAAAATATATTGAACGTAATTCGATATTAGTAAAATATGATTATGACCCAGTTAGGGATTTAAAATATGATGATAATGGTGTTATTATTCCCAGCGAAAATATGCCCAAAGAATTTATTGATGAAATATTACAATACTTTAAAGAGAGAAATGATGATGAATATTATGAATTAATCAAAGAAAATTCTGAGTAAGTAAATTCTGAGATGACATCTGAGATGAGACTATTTCGTATCTAAATGATCGATTAAATTCAATGCATCTAAACGATGATAAAAGAACCTGTAGTTTGCATCTAGTTTCATTTTTTCTGTATTCATTTCATCTAATAAAATTCTTGCTTTATCTAATATATTTTGATCCGCACCTAATTGTTTTGCTTTTTTAATAATGTTGTTTATATTTTCTGTTTCGATATTTAGTTGCTCTAGTTTTTCGTAATAATTTTTATATCGGGTATTCATTTCTGCAACTATTTCTACGTAAGATTTCGTTGGCATATCTTCAAATTCCATTATTTCATCTATCGACGCCATTTCAAATTCTGTGGTAGCATTCTGCCAGTCTGTACCATAAAATCTAACATTATTTTTATTAAAATCTATTATCAATACAAATCCATCATCTGCTTTGCCGTTGTTTAAGAAATAACATGATTCTAAAATATTTATAAAACTATTCTGACAATATCGTGTCAAATAACACCAGTCAGATGTATTTGTATTTTTATTTGATACACTTAGGTCTATGAAAACTTTGCATTTTTCAATTGCATCTTTGGTTGGCTTATTTTTTGCGTCAATTAATTTTTCAAATGCTTGTTTTAGTGCTTCTATTGAGCCATAGTACTTCATTAATATATAAATCTCTCTAACTAAAACTTGCCAAAATATATCCGCATCATAGTAAACTTTCATTAGACGAACTTTGCGTCCGATTTTATATCCAAATGATCCTTGTGTTCCCATTTCTTTATTTATATTATATTTAAAATTTATATTTTAAATTTTAAATTTATATTTTATATTTTAAATTTATATTTTATATTTATTTTTATCAGTTTTTATTTTTATCAGTTTTTATATTTTAGGGCTGGTTTATTAAAAATATGGTAATGTTTGCGGTGGTTGAATAGTAGAAATCGGTTTGCGTTGTGGTCCCGATTTAATATACCATTCTGGCGGCGTTAAGTATACTTTTGATGTGTTGCATCCACTTGCAAATGATGTGATACTTGTTCCTGCTGCCGCTTGACTGGAACCTGTTTGTACTGCATAAGGAAAGGGTTTTTGAGCACCTACTGGATTGTTGCAACCACGAGTCAAATATAAGTTGTATTGAGCATAAGAAACAGGCTGATAAAGTGTTTTTGTATAAGGACCATTACGAGCCATATCATTATACTTAAATTTAGCTGTTGACCTTCCTGGTGTACATAAAGTAGGACCACAACGGATGATGTTACCCTCATATGACCCGACATTATTGACTTTGAGATTGCACGTATTTGCTGCGGCTTTATTCTGAATATATAACCATTGACTTGCTGTATCTGTCTGATTTCCTGTGTAATCTGGCTGAACCCAGTAATTTGGATATTGACCATACCAAGCCCATCTGTATTTCTTGTCCAACATTCCATCATTTGAGAGAACAGATGGTTTAATGTATAAATATTGAGTTCCCATTGTATCTATTATACGAGAGTTTAGAACTGGTTCGACGGCTCCTTGTTTACTGTGAGCATTTGGTACTGCGCCTGTTGATTGTACTCCATTTTCAGTACTTCCCACTAATGTTGCTGAAGGATATTTACCGAATGTACCTCCAAATCCGATGGGCTGAGTTCCTCTATAAGGTGTGCCTGATTTCGACATCTTCATATCTCTACCAACACCGCCAATATTTCGGTGACCTCCATTGATAGAAAATCCGGCTGGACCATAGGTATTAATAGCTTCTTTTAAGACTTCGGTAGCGTGACCAAATGGTCCTTGAGGTAACCAAACACCACCTGGAGCTGTTCCTGAACGTTTTGAACCATAATTAATTACTGATTTTCTTTTAAAAGCAGTTAATGACATTATAAAATAGCGTGAGATTTTTTTACAAAACTTTAATTTCAGATTGTAGTTATTTAGTTATTTAGTTATTTAGTTTTTAGTTTTTAGTTTTAGATTCGGATTATATTTATTCGGATGGATTATTTCATTATAATAGAATTATACTTCTATCTTTTGCTTCTTCAACTAAACATCTAGAGAGAAGCCAAAAAATCTTGGTGTTTTTAATTGGATGATTATTTAAAACATTTAATATATTATGATTTATCGTGTGTGTATTATGATTTATCGTGTGTGTATTATGATTTATCGTGTGTGTATTATGATTTATCGTGTATTTATTGTTTATATATTCACTGTAAAATTCTTCGTCTTCCTCCAAGGCACTGTATATTATTAATAATCCTAAGCTAAAATAGGAAGTTTTAAAATGAATGTATGATGGAATTTCTTTTATTGCTAGAAGTTCTGGAGAGAAGAAAAAATCTTTTGGTGAATACGGACAGCTTATCATTACCTGCTGGGTATCTTCGTCTATTTTTTCTATTAACTCAGTGCCTATATATGCAAATGTTGTATCATTTATTACTAGGATTTCTTCAGGATTATAACCTAATATAGTGTGGTTTTCTATTTCTATTAAGTAATTTAATTGTGTAACTAAACATCGGATTAATTTTGCTATATCTGATACTGATAATACGTGTTTTCCTGTTATCATTTTTTTATCGTCTTTATATTGTTTTAAAGTTTTCACTTGGTCTGCTTTAAAGTATATGCGTTTATATGTTTCATCTGTTGAACCACCCTGAATTATTCGTGTTTTTAACAATGATTTTATTAATTCGTAATTAGACGTATTAAATTCTAGCTGATAAATGTTATTTTCTTTTTTAATTTTTACATTATCATTTAAAATTATTTCATTTATATTTATATTTTTTTGGTTTATATTTTTTTGGTTTATATTTTTTTGGTTTATATTTTTTTCCATAATTATATATTGTTTTCTTGCATTCGTTTTAGATTATTTATTTTATTATTTATTAACTATATGAATAATAAATTTAATAGAAGACAGTTTGAATTTAATGAATTAACTCGTCTTCAAAATATACATAAAACCACCAGAAATTATATACCTATCATTAAACCTATTATTAGACCTGTTATTAAACCTATTATTAAACCTGAAACATCTCTTTTAAATCAATCTAATATAGATATACCTGTCATATATAAATTTAACAACCTTGCTTCAACCAGCTTTAAAATTGATCTCTCCAGAGAAAATTATCAAGATAAAATACCTAAAATTGCATTTAAAGAAGTACCTATACCACAATATTTTGAAACCGACAAGTTTGATTTGAATAGTATAAATTCTAATATATGTACCACAATTCATATGGATATTTTTGCTTCTGATAGTTTCAGTGATCCTGATGTCAATGAAGTTAAAAAGAAAGGCATTAATAAAATTATACACGTTTATCAAGCAATATATAAATCTAATACATATACAACTGGATTAGGTGATTTTATTAGGAGTTGTTTTTATATTATCGAATTTTGCAGTAAATACAATTTTCAGTATCATATTATTATTAATCATCCTATTTCTAAGTTTTTTAAAAACTTTCCTCTAGATGGTTCTAGTTATAACAACAATATTCAAATGTTTACTGAATCCAACTTTGATAAATGTGTTTATGACGAACAAAATTATATTAAAAAATTCACATTAATTCAACAAACATTTGGTAGATTTTTAAAGTATTTATGTAGTTTGCCTGTTATTAATAATTCTGTTTTTTCATATAACATTTTATTTCCATATGATAATATTACAATTGAACAATGTAATAAATTACGTTTTTTATTTGAACCGTCTAATGAAATCAATGATAAAGTCAATGAAATATTAACTAATCTCTCTATTGTTAAAAAGAATTATTTTATTTTACATATTCGTTCGGGCGATGGTTATCTTATTGACAAAAAAAACAAATTTGACCCAATATATTTTCAGAGTGTTAAAGATGAAATTACGAAATTTATTAGCAAAAATAAGGATGTTAATATATTGCTTATAGCAGATAATAATATTATTAAATTATTATTAAAAGAAATATTCCCTAATATCAAGTTTTTAATTCACGATATTACGCATATTGGAGAAGGGGTTCAGTTACAAGAAAATAGACTTGAAAATACTATGATTGATTTTTTTTTAATGTCTAATGCTTCCTTTATTTTTTCGTTAACATCTTATACACACGGAACAGGATTTAGCTATTGGTGTTCTAAAATATTTAATATTCCTTATGAATGTAAATTTATTGGGAGTTTATAATTTAATAAAATTATATTCTATAATTTATTAGGCGATAAGGTAAGTGCCATTGATAGTAATTCTAAATGCATTCGCACTAATATCAGACAATGCATCTAATGCAACATATGCAGTAGAAGTAGCTGATGTTCTCTTATATAAATTTATTTGGTTAGTATTATTCGCACATTGAGCAGAAAAATCAACAATGTTAATGCTCGTTCCTAAACCACTTATAAAACCTATAGTGAAAGAACCTGGAATTTGACTATCACAAGTGAAAGGTAAATTTATACTGAGACTACCACTCAAACTTCCTCTATTACTTACAAAAAGTTCTAATTGAACTGTACAAAGTTTATTAATAACAATATATTTACCAGTTCTAATAGTATAAGTAGTAACACTTCCACCACCAGATGCATTTAATGAAGGCGTCCAACTACCAGAGGTTGAAGCGAAGTTATTGTAATTTACTAATTGATTTGTTGATGAGGCACTTACGGTACAAGTTGGTGGAACAGAAAATACAGCATTACCGCTTACATCTAAGACGATTGAAGTACTTGATACCTGTGATTTTCCTATACCTACTGCTCCACAACCAATATTTGCTAAGATTGGCGTATTCTGAGTAGAACCACACATGTAAAAATCAAATCCATTATTTACTGACTGACCTTGACCATTATTTAAAAAGGTTGTTCTGCCATTGTTAGGATTTATTACACCATGAAAAATTTTTAGACCCTTATTAGGACTAAAACCATTAAATTTAAATTTTGAAGTATCGGTTTCTATAGAAAATTCACCAAAACCGGAAGTTGATGAACGTAAATTTCCGCTTATATCTAAATTATAAAAAGTTGATGTTCTTCCTATTCCAACGTTACTAGAATTCGTTGCTAGATAAGTATTATTAGTTGAATTTAAAAACGTAAAAGAACCTGTAGCTCCTGTTATACCTCTTTGTGCTTGAATTTGGCTTTGAATTTGAATGGCATTACCACCAGTTGGGCCAATAATTGTACTAGTAGATTTTGTACCTAGTGATAAGGTTCCTGTTGCATTAGTTACACCTGATGTACTATCTAAAAAATTAATAAAATTCAAAGATGAATCAACGTTAATATATGTATTTGTTCCGACGGTAGTTGAATATAAACCTTGTCCTGGCTCAACTCCAAGTTGATATACTACTTGGTATAGTAATTCATCGGTACCTACAATAGCTGGATCATTTATTTGAACCAATGCTGTTCTAGCATATGTATTTCCATACTTAACAAACGAAAAAGCGCCAGCTGCCGATTTACCTACAGACATTGGTTGATCTGATGGTGGGCGACTCCAAGTATAGGTTGAACCTATTTTATTTAATATATATACACCATTATCAATATCTGATGTTAGCGTATTTGATGTCCCATCTTGGTTTACAACTAATATATTATAACTACCATCTGTAAGTGTAGATAAATCAAATCCATCTGTTGAAGATGCAGATGGTGCCGTGTTTAAGCTTAAATTTATATCAGCTGTTGT
>Ga0169931_10005601_pt1 | contig 19090 bp, 8 predicted proteins | sample Kivu_15m_20L_FD_129675 | JGI IMG/M metagenome (GOLD analysis project Ga0169931, IMG submission 129675) | Freshwater microbial communities from Lake Kivu, Western Province, Rwanda to study Microbial Dark Matter (Phase II) - Kivu_15m_20L... | ecosystem: Environmental > Aquatic > Freshwater > Lake ... | reverse complement strand
GCTCCAACCGATGGATGGACTGGAGGCCTCGCACAATACGGCGAAAGCGGTGGCGTACTGCCAAGCGCACCCTCAGTGGCGACTGTCTCTGCAGACGCACAAGATGCTTGGGATTCGCTAGGCCGGTTGTCCGCGCAGGAATTCGACGGCGGCGGCTACTAGGCTGGTGGTGCCTATGCCGCGGGCCATGACCAGGTTCTCCTTCTGACTGCTGGCCTTCACACAGTAGTATGCGGCGTGCTTGCTGCATCGCCAGGCGAAGACAAACACGTTGGCTTTGTGGGCCAAGGCCTTGAGCCTGTCGGTACAGACTTGGTCGGCATTGGTGTCTATGACCCAGTGGGGATGCAGCGACTTCAAGATCTCCACAGCGCGCCGTGTGGCGGCCTCATCGAGGCTGTAGATCGCAACCCTAAAGGGTGTCTCGTCGGGCGCTTGCGTCTCCACGTCGGCTAAGGGAGTGGCTTCTGGCAACTCGGGCGATTCGAGTTGGGCTTCCTTGGCGAGCAGGTGTATTTGGTGGATCTGCAGACGGTCTAGTCGGGAACTGAACTCCTGACACGCCTGGAGCACCTGCGTGAGAAGCCTCAGGTACGCATCGGTATCGCGGACCCGCCGCTTGGACAACGAGTCACAGACATCGAGGGCCCAGCCCAGTGCATGTGGGGACCGAATAACCTCAAAAATCTTGGCCACGATGTCCACCGACTGTCTATACGATGCGTCGTCGCCGCTCTCAATGATGGACACAAGGACCTGATGGATCAGTTCCTGATCCGTTCGCTGAAACACATCGCGTGCCCGAAGTGCTTCCAGCATCTCGAGGTAGACCGGCACCAGCAGGGTTTTTGGATCGATGCGCTCGATGAACAACTCGTGCCAAAGGGGGTAGAGCCGCTCAAACAGAGTCTGGTCGTCGACGGCAACTTGCATCAGACAATCGACGGCCGCCTTGACCACGTCCCTGCGGGCCAACAGCACTGTCGGCTCGACCGAGCGCACAAACTCAGCCCAACGTGCTACATAACGCTCTTCGGGCTCATCGGGCCAACGAACAAAGGGGGAGGCCTTATCAGACGGTCCCTCAGGCGGCCGGTAGGTGGCGCGAAGGTTTGCCAGGCGCGTTGCCGATGCTGACTCGACTGTCGACCGGACAGCAGTGTCCGAGGCGTCCAGTCGGGTCAGGACGGCTGCGGCCTTGTCTGGGTCAGCCGACTCCCGCGCACACGCGATGAGGCCTCGCAAGACGTCAACGCTATCCGGCAGGACCCACAGCAACTCCCAAGCTCGGTCGAACTCCTCGTTCGAAAGTGCCGCCCGGGCGGCTTCAAAGTCAACCGCTCGGGGTGACTTTGCGCATCGCTCGCGCACCAAGTCGTCGACCGCACCAAACGCGCCAACTGGCAGATCCTTTAGGAGTCGCTCACAGACGGCCCATTGAGGCTCGTCCTGTAGCAGTTCATAGAGCACAAAGGCTTTGAGAACCGCGGGGCGGCGAGACGTACGCCGGGTCTTGAAGAGGGGTAGGGCCTGTACGCCAATCTCGGTTCGGAACTGACCAAGAAGTGGCTCGAGCGTGGGGCCAGCCTCGAACGCCTGGGCGTGCGCGCAGTACAGCGCCTCCATCACATCACCGTAGGTCTCGGGCGGCAATTGAAGGTGAATCAACCTCGGCAGCAGCGAGTGCTGAGCGATGGCATCCCAGCGCTCAAAGGCAGCGGCCAACCGAATCTCGAGGTACAGGCGGTTCTCTGCCGAGACCCCGAACCTCTCTCGCAGGGCCGCCATGGCTCCCTGGGCAGCGACTTCATTGCGTGCCAACAAAGCGCGATCGAACAAGGCGCGAAGTTGGTGAAACGTACTGGGTACGTACGACGGAGCCCGTGGACGGCGGCTGAGCAGGCCCTCATACAGTCGCCACTGGTTCAACAGTCGGGTGTCGGTACGCGGATCAGGCGAGTCCAGGCGAAAAGAAAACCAGCCTGCCGCTTCGATCAAAGGCAGTGCATGCTGGTCTGCCGAGTCCAATGGCCGGTTCTGCGCTCTCTCCTCGGCAAAACTCGGCCCAATAAAGGCGCGCACTTCGTCCTGGAGCGCGCCCAGCATCTGCACCGAACTGGCACAGAAAAACCAAGCTGTCGGTCCAGTGGCCGCTTCCCGGAAAGGTAAGAGTACGCCTCGGTCGACAGTTCCCGAAGCATGGCCCTTCAAGCAGGTCTGCAGCGCGCTCTGCGCCTGCGGATCGTCACTGATGGTCGCACAGTTGCAGCGGTTGGGCGACGCAAAGAACGCCGCTTGCAGTGCCGTAGCCCGCTGACGGTGTACTAGGGTGTCAGTGCTGCTCATATAGGGCAAAGTGCACTCTGGCTGCAGCGACCTGCTCAGGATCGAACGAGACCGTCACGGCCTCTTCATTGAGCGCTACGCCGCTTTCTGTCAGGTTCATTGAGCCGTCGATCAGAACCCGGTCTGTCCAGACGCCTTTGGTGTGCAGCAGTGCATTGCGATCGACCCAGCGCAGTTGATCGAGCAGACTGGCATCCCCGAGAACTTCTTGAATGCGGCGCTTGAAGACTCTGTTGTGGTCATCTGGCCGGGTGTGGATGTGCAGTGTGGTGCCGTTGGCAGCGATGGCCACCAAGACCTCAACCAAACGAATCTCGCGCTTCGCCCATTCGGGATTGAGGGTGGCGTACTGGCCGACTTGACTGTCGAAGACGACGATGTTGCTGATCCAGGGCGCGACGATGAAGACTTCTCTGCTGGGCGCCAACAACTCCTGAGCGAACACCATCGTCAACACCTCCCTGACGGCGTGCTGCGAGGTCACTGCGCCCTTGTATATCTTACGGGTGCCGCTCATGCCGTGGCCTCCAACTCAAAGTGGAGAGCTACGGATCCCAGTGCACGGACCACGGACGTCAGGCGAGGATAAACATTCAGGTACTCGAGTTGCACGGGCACCGTGGCGGCCAGACAAATCACTCGCTGGATCTGCGCCGGGTCGGGACCCGCCGAAATGATGGCCTGACCGGTTTGCTTGAGTTGCTCGTGCAATTGCTCCTGCAGATCGGCGGCTTCGGCGGATAAGGTACGTTGGGGTGGCGACAGCCACGGTGCCAACAGGAGGCGGTCCGTAGTCATGGGCGTCTCGGCAAACCGCTCTGTGACCGGCAACGCATGTGCTCGCAGTCCGTGGCCCCTGGCCCAGAGCACGCCCAGCAGCATGCTGAACCGCCAGGTCACGATTTGAGCGGAAGGGACTTGGAAGTCAGCGGCCGTAAATGCAGAATCAATACGGGGGTCTTGGCTGAACACGGCGCACATGACGCGTGCATCGACTTCGACACCCAGTCGCGCCTCTAGCGCCTCCCAAGCCTGAAGCAACTCCGCAAGGAGTTGGTCCAAATCAGCAGGGCTGTTCGGTCGAAGTAGTCGATTGCTGATCGCTGAAACGTACCCGTGGAATACACCATGGCCTTGGGCCGCCAGGAACTGTCGCAAACACAGCAGGCTTGCCTGAGCCTCTTGAGTGGACGATGCCGAGCGTACAGCCTGGGTTGCATCGATCCAGGCGGTCTCGGGCGTCGGGCCACCGATTCGTTGGAGATAGTCCTGCAACTGCATGTCGATCTGCTCAAACTCCGAGGGCCCCAGCGCCGCTTCAATGCGGCGGTAGAAGTGATCCGTCCGCGTGGCCATGGCCTCAACCACCTGCTCGATCAGCCCGTTGCCGCCCGGGTTAGCCTCCGAGATCCACAACTGGACTTCAGTTCGCTCCTTGCCTTCCTCCGTTGGACCTGGATCGGTGTCGATTATGAGGTCGTCCGAATCCACCTGGGGGCACGCTTGCTGGATGGCGTCCATGAGGGCCGCAGCAAAGGTCTGAAGTTGGGTACGTCGGAGCCAGTCATCCCAAGCAGCATCAATGGGCGCGGCCAGGGTCTGGCGAGCCAAAGTAGCGAGGGCGTCGCGTGTCACAGCGTCGGCAAACGCGTCGGTCAACTTGGAACGGAGGCGGGGCTCCCTTCCCGGTACTGGGTGGTCGTCGTCAGGCGCATCGGGGGACTGGAAGATCGTGACCAGGACGTCCCGCAGTCTGGGTTGCTCAGCCGGTTGTCGCAGCAGGTCGATCGCCTGCCCCAGTGAGAGTTCCCGCTCTTGAGCGAGGGCTACCGCAGCCACCTTGAAGATCTGGGCCAGCCAGCCTCGGAGGAATGCGTTGCCCACCGTGCCGACCAGCGCCAGGCCATGCTGCGCTTCCCAAAGAAAACGCGCGCTGCGGGCGGCGCGGAGAATGGAGGCGTCCTCCTGCAGAAGAGTCGCGCTCGGCGATGCTGGGAGGTTCATGTGGAAGCACAGTGCGTCGGCGTCGACTTCGAATCCGATGCCGCAGGGCTTGCCGTCCTTGGTAAAGTGCCACAAGGCTGTGTGGTCGACTGTTTGGTTGCCTGTCGCCACGCGCAGATTGACGCTGGAGGCCACGGCGTACCGTCGCACCGTAGCTGCCGACTGGCTGGCGTGGGTGTGAACAGAGACGAGCTGCACCAGTCGGGCGATGCCGACTCGGTCTGAAGGAGCCTCGAAGACATTGCCCACGCGCGCCCCAAACAGTTGGGTCCGCCAGATCAGTCGCGCGTTGGAGGTGTCACGCAACTCCGGCCGCCTTGGGGGCGAGACAAGTCGGATTGCCGCGGGGCGAAAGGCAGCGCAGGAACTCACCTGTCCGTTTTCGGACCGATGAAAGTCGAACTGGGGTTCAAGGTCGTACCAGAGTGCGACGTCGACCTCACGCATCGTCGTCACAGCCGCGAGATCGGCTGCGAGTTCAGCATCTGAAAGTCCTATCCACAGCGGCTGGTCTAGACGACGGGAGACCTTGCCAGGGGCTAATTCGTTCAAGGCCTGCAGCACGGGCAAGGCCACGTCATCGAAGGGACCGCCCCGCAACTGGACCTCCGGCAGAGACAGGTCGGCAAAAAGCGTCCCCGGCATGAACTCGGGAAGCGGGTGGCTGTTTCGTCGGTCGGTGGCCGGTTGGCCATGAGAACGCCAGTTGGTAGCTAAGCGTCTCAAGGCAGTCGGAACGACGGTCAGCAGCAGCGGTCGTGGATGCTCCCACAGCAGGGTGTCCACCTCCTCGCGCGAAAGGGCCAGCGCTTGAACGAGGAAGCGTGCGAGGTCTTCTAGCTTGGCTGGATCCCTGAGTAGGTTTACCAACTGCTGCGTAAGGTAGACCCGACGCAGGCGATCCTGTAGCCAGTTGCTACCAGCAAAACTATGTGCGCCTTGCGGGCCGATCCGAATCGCCTCACTCTTGACTGCTTTCCACTGACTCGGGCTCAGCGGAAAGATCGCCGTATTCTGCTTGATCTCGTCCTCTGCCTGACGCGACCAACCCTCCAAGCGAGTGGGTTGTGGTCCAGACAGGTCCCGCCACACTGAGCCTGCAGGCTCGCCTTGCTGCATGGCCACGCCGAGATAGTCGATCAGCGCATTGGCCGCCTGCATACGCCGGATGTAGCGGTTGCTCAAGGGCAGTTCACGGGGCGGCAGTTCAGGGTCGAAGAACTGTTCGTATGCCTGATAAGCCAAGCGATCGCGCCCGTAGTCGGACAGCACCATAATGGTCCAGGGGCGCATATGGCGCGTGCGGCCTGCCCGGCCCTTGCGCTGCAGGAACTGGGCCATGTCCCGAGGGGCCTTGTGCTGGAGGACGACGCCGACCGCGGGGTCGTCATAGCCCACCTCCAGCGCCGCGGTAGCAACGACGATTTCGGCGTCGTGGCTGACACCGGTATCGAGCGCTGTGGTTCTCTCAACGCGATGCCGAGTGGACAGTACATGGCCATTGGCTTCGAGAGCCCTCCAATCTTGCCCCCCCTCATAGCGGCGCAGGCTCCCAGCGGTGCGCAAGTGAGCGAGGCCGCCGTTGGGGTGGCGGAGAATCGCGGGGTGTCCCTGTTCTGTGCGGCCTTCCGCATCTCGGAGGTCGTAGAAAAGGCGGTTGGTTCCGTCCAGTTGGTCCGTGAAGGCGAAACTGCGCCAACCGGCAAACGGCTTGATTCCCCTGGTGAAGCTTTCTCGGGTGTCAAGCAGGCGCGAGGCGAGCATCAGGGCCTGGATCGATGTCGACAGAAGCGCAGCCTGGGATACAGGGTCGCCTCTCAGGGCGAGCATGTACTCGGCGCCCTCATTGACCATGTGCTCAGGGTTGGGCGCAATCTCCTCGACAACGCTGCGGTCCAGGCCGACCAGCGAAGCGAAAAATGCGGCTCCGTCGGCAATCGTCGCCGACAGACCGACAAACTGCGTCTGGCGCCGACTCAAGTGCGACCAACGCCGCAGGAGGTGGGCCGTCTGTGCGCCAGAGGTTCCGGTGTAAAGGTGAACCTCATCAAGGAGCATCAATGCCGGTACCCGTTCAGCACCGGGACCGAGACCAAAGAGTTGTCTGTACTCTGAGTCGGCCAACTGTCGGTTCATCATTTCCACAGACGTGAAGAGGATGTCGGGCGGATCCTCCCTCATCGCCGCGCGTGTGAAACGAAGTTGGCGCGTCTCCACTACGTACCCGCAGTTTGCGCATATCAGGCGACCCTGGCTCTCGGGACCGACAGTACCTGCAGGACGCATCCCGCCACCACATCTAGGCTGAGGGCAGCGAAAGAAGGGGCACTCGCCTCGAGTCTTTCGCCAATGCTTCTCTGCAGTCTTGAGGGTATGGGGAGTGTCCCCGTAGAGCACGCCGATGCTGAGCGTGGTCCCAACCTTACCCAGATCCGTATCAAACTTACGCGCCTGCTCGTAGACCTCGGCGAGTTGGTCCTTCAAGAGTTCGTTGCGAGGGTATAGCGCCAGGACCCGAACCCCGCGAGCGCCGGGTTGAGCTTTTCGCTCAGCAGCCAACCACGTCAGCGCCGGCAAGTAGAAGGCGAGCGTCTTGCCGCTACCCGTTCCCGCTGACACCAGCGTGCCTCGTGCGCCACGGCCCGTCAGGCCTTCAAGAATGCGGGCGGCCGCGTCGATCTGGAAGCGCGCGAACTTCCAGTCCGGACTTCCACCATCGAACCACGTAGCAACCGCGGTTAGCACTCTGGGATCAGACACGCGCGCCGCAATGATCTCCCGTGACGCGGTAATCGTCAGATTGCGCGCGGGGTACTTCCGAGGGCGCCACAGCAAGCGATAGTCGGCCACCAGCGTGGCGGCACTCACCCAGTCCGGTCCCTCGTGCTGGCGAGGGAACATCTGGCGTAGGCGGGCAAACAAGCGAACGCCTTCAGCCATGCGTGTCCGAAACCTCGGCGGTGTTGCCGGGCGTCCGGGTACAGCAACCAGGTGACCGAGTTCGATCAGGCGTTGCTGAAGTGCACCCTCTGTATCGATCGTACAGTTTGGATCAACGACAATGTCCTGGCGTTCATTCAGAACGCCTCGCAGCGTATCTTCGACCTCCATCGCACTCAGTGCGTTGTCGACGAGACCCCAGACCAGAACGCGTACTTCCAATCGCTCCAGGCGATCAAGCGCCGCCTCAGCAAGTGCCAGGTCAGGAGGAAGACTCATTGGGTGGTATTTCGAACACGGAATCGATCTAAGTGCCCCTGTTCACCAAGCCACTTCACGACAATCGGGGTGACGTGAGTTAGGGTGGCAGTACCCGAATTGACAGCGGCATAAAACGCCTTGACCTCATCGGGCAGGTTAAATGCGATACGAGCGAAAGCCTTTCGACAGGACATTACATGCGCAGAGATCTGTACGAGGTCGTCGGGCGATCGGGGGAGGTCTAAGCGTGCGATCACCGCAAGCTCCGCGTAGGCGGTCTGATAGGCCAGCAGAGCATCTTCGTTAGTGGGCGTTGGCGTCGTACGCAAGCGCAAAGTCGCTGGATTCTCAAGGGCGCCAAGTTGGTCGAGAAAGGCCTGCCAGGCCTTGCGCCCAGCCGTATCGAACTCCTTTGTGAGGCCTTCGCAGGAGTTGAGAAGTTGTGTCCAAACGGCATCACGCGTGAGTTCCTTGATGTCTCCTTTCTCAAGTAGGCGAGATAGGACCCTCTGGGCATTTTGACGAAACGTCTCTTTTTTCGAGGCTATTGCTGCAGCATCCTGGGTAGCGAACGTCAAGGGCGCAGTTTGGGTGCGCAGATTCATGAGTGCGGCGTAGCGTGTCTGCCACTCCTCGCTCCGTTTCTGGATATGTGTCAAGTCGTTAGCAACACTCTTCGCCAAAGCCAGGGACTTGATTTTGGCCTCTAAGGCCTGGCAGTCTTGCATTAGAGTGGTCATAGATCGCTATCCTGCGTGATCGCCGCAAGGTCGGTCTGTAGCCCTGTCAACATCGCCCCGATATCCGCGCCGCCAAGGGTGCCCAGTTGCAAGTCGATTGCCCGATGCAGGTCGGGTAAGACCCTGTCCAACAAAGCCAAAGCGCTACTGACGGCAACGAGTTGTCGCATGTTCAGCGCTGACCAAGCCAGCAGACGGGCTTCGACCGGTGACTGAGATTCGGGTTCCTTGAACGCCAGTACCTGACGGATCAGTTGGCGTGCCTCTTCACCGGACAAAGTCTCGGCCGCCCGCTTTGACTGCTCGAAACTGCTGGACTTAATTAAGGCAAACAGGCCAGACTTCTGGGCTTGCTGCAGTTGTTCAAGCAGTTGTGTAGCAGGGCCGGTGCCCTCAAAATCGATGAGACGCTCCCGAATCTTGGGCAGGACCTCATTTGTCGCAGATGAGTACCGCTTCAGCAGTCCTTCGATGCGGGGCGCGTTCAACATATCCTCCGCGGCAGTCCTAAAATCCCCCAGTTGTGCGCTGATTAGCATCGTTCCGGCTTCCGGCAACGGTTGACGCCACGCAGACTTAATTCGTCTGAGGTCGATGGCCTGTACGGTATCGCCGTCACCTTGGAAGCATCCTACCGCCCTAACCACGATCGTGCAGACAGTAGTTCGGGAGGCCTCGGCACGGTTGATAGCCCGGGCGATCACCGCGGCGGGTTGGGAGTCGGCGGCATCTGGCTCCCATGGTGGTTGAGGCAGCTCGGCGTGGTAATCGGAAAGAGGCGGTGAACGAGGTTCTGCAGCCCGACTCAAGCGCAGAAGAATCGCCTGGCGTTGAAGGAGTTTGAGGGCGACAGCAACTTGCTGCTCCGCCATCGCTGCATGCCAGGCAATGGCTTGTTCCTCAATGCGATCGAGTAACTGCTGAGCGATCGGATAATCTGCTTCGGCATTAGCGTAGTCCCACGACCTCCCATTGGCGCTCCAACGCTCCAGAGCGGCCAGGCCCGCTAGTAGCAAGGGGTCCAAAGGTCTTACTTCGGCGGCCACCAAAAACTTTGGTTCGTTGCTCGGGTTGCCGACGCTTGCAAAGGGCAACCAGAGGTGCGTCGCTTCGATGGATCTCGATTTGAGACGATGAACAGTCCAATCGATTCGGTCCTTCAGTGCTTCAGCGAGCATGTTTCGAACGCGACGCGCATCCTTCTGGTCGATACTGCCCTTAGACCAGGAGTCTAAGTAGTCTAGATCGAGTGCTGGGGGTGCCGGGGTTGGGGGTGCCGGGGTTGGTGGTGACGCGGATTCCAGACCGGGTTCCTTGGCTGAACCTTTGCCATCACTTTCAGCAGGATTTCCGATATCCATTTGGGAGTCGAAGGGCCAAGGGAGTTCGAAAGCCTCAAATACCCCTTTAGCGACTTGAGGCACATCGCTGAGGTTGCCTGGATTGCCAGCCCAGTAGTCCAGCACGGATGCGAGTCTCTCTAGTTGCTCCTGCGGCATCCCGCGGGATTTGAGCGCGATCTGTACTGTGGCGTTAGGGGCTGCTCCCTTGAAGTTGGCCGGTGGAAAGGCTCTGCTCTCGTACAACGAGCGATGCGCCAACGTCTGACGCAGCACTGTGTCGATGAAAGCTCGAGGATTCAGGCGAAGTTCGCCACCGGGGCTTAGTTCGCGGCGAGCGATCGCCCCAATGGCGAGGGCAGACAGTGGGAACAACGGGTAACCCTGAGGGCTCTCGCCAAACGCTGAGAGTCTCTGAAGATCGCTGTCGGACAATGCTGTTGGAAAAGGCTTGACCCAGCCCTCGATCTCGCCGCCCGAATTACTCTCGAACTGATCCCGCAAGGCTTTTGCTCCCCATCTAGCGGCATTGAGATACCGGCCCGCTAGCGACACCATCCGATCGATGATAGCTTTAGGAGTAGCGGCCGTATTGGGGATTAGCCACTCTTGTTTGGCACGCGTCAGGATGGTCTGCCGACTGGGCAAGAAACCGTCAGTCACGGCTAAGGCTGTTCGAATCGGAGCCCGCACGCGTACCCCACCGTGATCGCTTTCCGCGATCATCAGGTTGAGTAAAGGCTGTTGGATTCCCGCAAGGGCTGCAAAGTCTTCAATCAGCAGTACCAGTTCCTTGCCATCCTTGAGCAACTGCTGGCGGATGCCGTCGACGATCTCCTCGATCGTGCGTTGTCCAAGTGCTCGAGAGAACTGGAAAACATCCCGCAGCGCCGGATCTAGGGCTTCCTGGAGGATCTCGGCGGCCAGCGGTCGACTCGCGCCGTCGTTGCGAGTGAGTTGTTGCAGCGCTGCCCGAACCGCCGGGCGACTGCTATCGGGCGTGAATGATTCTGGTGGATCCAGATCGGCTGGTACAAAGCGGCGTTGTTCCCCCGTCTGTTGCTCGCTGCCCCCTTCGATCGTCTGCCGGACGATGCGCTCAAGATGGTTGCGAAACCATTGATCGAAGACTTCGGGTTCCCGGATGAGATCCCGCAAAACACGAGTCAAGGCTAGTCGTTCGCGCAGTTCTCGGTTCTCGCGATCAGTTGATCTCAGCGAGGTCATACCCTCGGTGAACTTTTGCTCGAGAACAAGGCTCAGCGCCGTGCACAGCATGGCTGCAGCGTGACCGGGACTAAGGTGATCAACCGACTGGCTGAGTTCAGCAAGAAGTTTCGAGTAGGCGTCGCCCCGCAGTGGTTGCAGGATACGTTCGACGACCTGCCGCAAGCTTGCAGTCTTCGGGACCAGAACAATCACCAACTGATCACGTCTAGGATGACGTTGCAATTGCGCATGTAGCCAGCGGACAAGGTGGGACTTGCCAACTCCCGACTCACCGGTAATTGCAACCAGCACGGCGCTCCCGTCGCTGGCGTCTCGCATGAGAGATGCCAGTAGATTTGCCTCAGTGGCCGGTTGCTCGACCGCGCCATTGGCCGCGCGCGTGATCAGTGGTCCGGGTTCATGAACCGCGAGCAACACTGCATCGTCGACGACCTCAGCCTCGGTCCGGATGCACTCGGCGACGTTCTTTGGGTTGGGCCAGAAGTCACTTAGCGAAGTCATTAGACAGCCTTATGCGGTCGTTTGACCCAGGTGTAGCGATGGCTAGTCTGCGGTCCATCTCTGCCCGTCAGGAGGATGCTACTACCCACATCCGCTCGAGAACTAAAGTGCAGGGTTTGATTGACCATCAGGCAATGAAGGGCCCGTGACAACGACGTCGACAGTTGGGTAGTTTGCAAAGGCGGCAGTGCGTTTTCCCGCAACTTGCCCATCACGGCCTGGCGATAGAGGCCGCCGTCAATCACAGGCAGCACTTGGGCTAACTTCTCGATCAGGTCTTTTGCAGGCATCTCCTCCCCTGGGTCTATACAGTCAGGTAGAACTTCCGAGATGGCAAGGGTTGGATCGATGTCGATTGCTCTGGGGTGACGGACGAATCCGAGAAAGTAGCCCCAAGACTTCAACCCAACGATGCGCTCTGCATTCTGCATCAAGGTCAGTCCTGTCCCGTGGATGTGATCATTCGCCAGGGAAAATAGGTTCTCTGAACCTTGGCGGTAGACGTCGAGAGCCAGCAACCAGGCTAATGATCTTGTCAAATCGGCCGCACGGGCCCCTTCGCGTGCCCAGAGGTCCACATTGTTCGCCTCAGCCAACACGAGTTGGCGAGCCTCCATCCGAACTGCGCGAATAATCTCGGCTGCGCTATTCAGAGCGGTGGGAGTAGGTCGGTGAAGAGACAGAACCTTCGTGTTAGGGTCCTCCCTGAACAGGCCCAAGTCGGACCAACGATTGAGAGTTGCTCTAGCGATTCGCGCATCCCTGACCACCGACTCCGGTGCAATAGCCTCGATCAACTCCTTGGCGGTCATTTGCGTGCGTGCCTTCGCGATCGCCGAGTAGAGCACGACCAGGATGTTGGGCAGACCGTCGCTTGTTAGGTTTAGAAGGCTCATGGATTCAGGATCTGCAAAATGTCTCTGGCCATTGTGTAGGGCGTGGTGTCAATCAGTCGGCGCACCGGGTGGCGGGGATGGGGCAAGTCCACCGGAATTACCAGGATCTCCAGTTTAGCGGGAGATAGCTCTATGTGATTCCAGAGTTCTAAGGTGACATTCTGGGTCCAGATCAGGATACGTACTTCGCCCGCGCCGGAGGTTTGATAACGCATGGCCTCCGGGGGGAGTGTGTCGAAGAAGATTCGAAGCCTTTGCTCGGTGGGGATGTGCTGCTTTACCAAGGCTGCGCTTGTCGCAGCGAAGTCGGGGTCCCATGCAACGGTATGAAAAGCCACCATAGGCGCCAATGTCGCTATCAATTGGCAGCATGTGTGCGTGAAGTCTTTGTCTAGTGTTGCTGCAATCACCAGTAGGTTATCCAGGGCTCGCATCTGAGTCGTACGATCCAGTGCGTCTAGCGAACGAGGGGCGAACGTAGGCAACCGCATAGCGAAAGGAGTTGGGTAGTGAACCGTTTCGCGACGGTTTACCCAATGGAAGGCGCATCCACCGCAGCATGTTGTAACCGGAACCCAGGGATCTTCGTGGACGGAGTACATCTGGCTAAGAGCCACGGAGATCTCCAGACGACCCGCGGCCACCTCTTGCATGGCTTCAAGCCCTCGCAACGACGCTCGTCGGACTTCACCACGCGCAATTGTCATCGCGCTTGCAAAAAATCCTGGGTGGCGATGGCCATCTCTCAAGATCCGCACCGCTGCGCGGGTGGTATCGCTGATGTTCAGCGGGGTCTCGTCTTCGGGCGTCTGGGTAGACTGCATTGCCACTAATTCAATGAGTTGAGCTCTGGCCATGAGAGTCAGAGCGCGAACACTCCAATCCACGCTGGCTTCTGACTTGACTCGTAAATGAGACGGAAGTTTTGTCAAGTCTACCCAATAAACCTCCGGGATTTTGTGGTGGGGTTGGGCTGCATCGACCATGCTGCTCCAGCGCTCGAAGGCATTCTCATCGCCAAGTAACTTGGGTAACGCCAGACTAGTGGCCTGCTCTTCGTCTCTGCTGGTGTGAAGTAGTAGCGAGACCCCCGCGCAACCGTCTCGGCCCGCCCGCCCGACCTCCTGGTAAAACCGATCGAGAGACTCCGGAAGAGTGGCATGGATGACGGTCCGAACGTCATTCTTGTCTACGCCTAGGCCAAACGCCGAAGTGGCCACCATACCGTCGAGTTTGTTCGACCCCCAATCCTCCAAGAGTCGCTTGCGTTCATCAGGCGGTGTGGCACCTGTGAACTTGTCAAGCCTCTTAAATCCGGACTGGCGCAGTCGCTGCAACCAGTCCTCCGCCTCGCCGGGACGTGTGACATACAAGATAAAGGGCCTTGGCGCTAGTTGCACTGCCTCCAGCACCCGATCGCCCCGATCTGAGTCAGTACAAGGCACGCTCGCATACCGGATCTCCGGGCGCAGGTGCACCGCAGAGACGACATGGACCTGGTCCGGAGGGCCGAACAACTTTCGTAGGTCACGGAGCGTTGTGTCAGTAAGAGTGGCCGAAGCGAGGACAAGGCGAACACTGCTTTGACCAGCACTTGATCGAAGCATGCGGACCAACGCGGGAAGCAACTGGAATGCCGGGCGGAAGCCATTGCCCCAACCAATGACTAGATGAGCTTCGTCAATGAAGATCCTATGCAGGCGCGCCTCCGATGCGGCCAACTCTAGGCTCTCTCTCAGGCTGCCAACGGCGAACTCGGGGGCGGCGAAAAGGATCGGTTGCATACCTTGACGGATCGCCTGGTAGACCTGGGCCCGCTCCTCCTTTGTTAGGCCGCCATGAAAGGCCAGTGGTGGGAACTCCCTGTAGGGAAAGCGCCGTTTCAGCAACTCCCTCATCCGCGCGGCCTGATCCATAGCCAGTGCAACCGTCGGCACAATTGCCAACGTCATCAAACCTTCTTGCTCAATTAATGGCGGCAACTGCGCAAGCAAACTCTTACCACTGCCCGTAGGCAGATTAGCGATGAGCGTGTACCCAGCAGGCAAATGCAATAGAGCACGAACGGCTTCTCTCTGCCCTTGACAAGTGTAATTGGGCAGGCCCATAGACTCAAAAAGAACGGGGTCGGCGGCGACTTCGTGTCGGGGACGGGACTGGATGGTCTGAAAGACGTCGTCAAACAGGTTAGCCTGCGCGCCCAGGAAAAGCAGACGAGGCCATCGCGGTTGCACATTGAGCGAGGTGGGGCCAGGCAACACCTCGAACTGCGCACGCCGCCACTGGTCTATGGTGGGCCATCCGACGCTGAGGGGTACTCGCAACCATGGCGCGTCGCCATCTCGTGGAGTAACTCGCAGTAGCGCATGGCGAATTAAGGCTATGAAGTCGAACTCAGATACCCCGGTTGACTGCCGAGCGATCGATGAGAGCACTTGTCTTAGTCGTTCAAGAAGTGGATCCTTCGCGGGAACAAGTGGCACCTTAATTGCGGGCCAGTGGCCGCAAAGGTCCAGCAGTGCGGCCAAGTCAAAGTCCGAACTTTCACCCGAGTTCATTAGATGAAGGGCGTACTTGCAGACGCAAAAATTGCCCCGACAGCGTCGATGCGTATAGAGGGCGCGCGTATTGCTTCGTGTAGACGCGCAAACAAAACTTCTTCCTCGTCTAGGTAACGTCTTTCCGCCCGTTGCGCTACCCCCGTGAGACGCGTGAGTCGGGACTCAATCTGCGCGATACGAGTCACATGCTGATGTCTCAGCGAAGCCAATCCTTTGGACTGTTGCTGGTGAACCAGTTCGTGGCCGACGATGTACTCCAGAGCAATTGCAGTGGCCTCCTGGGTGTGCCTTTGCCACTCTAGCAACCAAGGTACCGAGTCAATTCGCTCGTGAAGCGTATGCCAACGACGGGGGTTGAGATTGAAGTCACGACCGTGAATTTGGTCTGATCTACTGTACGACTCCAACAGAACATCTGGAGGTTCTAACGTAACTCCATCGGTTGCACTAACCCACACGGTGTAAAACTGAGGCGAGAAGTGTTGCTCGACTCTGCGCTTTAGGGCCCGGGTTGTATCGTCGTTAAGTTCAATAAGGTCAGATTCGACGAGCAGGTCAAAACGGAACCAAAGATCACACCCACTCGCGTCTCGCGCTTCAAAAGTGGGCCGATGGCGCCACATCGCGAAAGCCCGCCCGCGATCGTCAGACTCACAGAACGCTGACAATGACTGCACCAGTGGGTCGCCGTATCGAAGAGATCGGAGTCCTTTTTCTCTGCCCTGCTTGGACATGACGTTGTGACGGTTATAGGCGTAGGGATACGTTAGTGGGGACCTCGCAGTACTCTGTCGTGCCTTGATGTCAATCGTTCCAAGAAATTGACTTACAAAATCAGGCAGAGACAACAGTGTTCGATGGTTGTGGTCACGGGTGTAGTTCAGTCTGAACGCGCGATCGCCCCCGGGAAGATTTCCACTCCACTCCACCGGATGACTACGAAATAGCAGAGTGTTCAATGCAAAGTCGTCAAAGGCGGCACGCCAGTCCCGCCACTGGTTATCTACGTCCTCGAGGTGTTCGAATTCCTCGCTCTGAGGATCACCCATGGCATCTAGGCTGTCTTGTTCGTCGATACGGCGTCGCTCCCGCGAAGCCCATCCCGAGGGGCCCGCTAACTGATCCTTCCACCGTAACAAACCACTAACGCCCTCGTTGTACCAATCTTGAATGGCTGATTTAAGGGTGCCTTCTACAAGGTACTGCAGACTGGCGATCGAAATATTAAACACCCCTAAGCCTTCGGCCAAACACTGGGCCCAGGCCATTTCTGTATCGTCGTCCTTACAGACTGGGGCAATAGATAAAATTGCGGTGCCTACGCCGAAGCGATCCAGGCGCCCCAGGCGTTGCTCAATTCGATTTGGTGTAGGAGGAAGGTCGAAGTGGAGGGCTACCTTGTGTCCGCCATGTAAGTTTAGGCCCTCTTCGGCCCTAGCGTCGCAGACGAGCACCCTACAGCGATCGGGTTCGCTGAGAAACCGTCGCCAAGGGTCCCCCGTGTCTTCTCCATAGAGATCAATCTCACTTTCGGTACAGTCATGGCGAAGCACTTCCGTGATCATTCCCAGTGCCTCGCTGAGATAGGCCGCAAGGCGATCTGCTACAACAGACTTGTCGCAAAAAACGACTACTTGTACACGGGGCGTCGAAAGGCAGTCGCGAATCGCGGTGTACGTGACCTGCTCGCGTTCGCGGGTTTCATCACCGCGCAATTTAAGTTCATCCGCTTGTCTAGCCAGATCGCGAGTGCGGTCATCGAAAATTCCTACTTCCTCAAGGGTGCTCTCGAGGGATTCGTAGTTGCCCAAGTGCACTGCGCTCGAAAAGAGTATCTGGGCTAAAACCGTCTCTTCTGCGGAATTCAACAGATGGACGCGAAGATCGTTAATCACTTGTTGTCGCTCGCATTGCCAGCGACTGGCGTAGGCGCAGGTTTGCAGTCCTTTTCTCTGCGGAGTAGCCCAAGGCACTGCTTTTCGGCGGTTCCGAAGGACTCTCCGATGGAGTTTATATGTCTCGGACAGGTGAGCGCGAAGATCAGCTAAAGCTGTTAAAAAACTCTCATCATCCTCCTCGGGAAGAGATTGCACTATAGGGCGCAATGCTTCTACTCGCTTCATAAGGATCGGGTCATCACCAAAAGTTTCACGGAGTCGATCGAGGTCGTCCTCCATGGCTAGGACGTTCTCAGGTTGTAGCGACGCCGCAATCTCTGCCACGAGTTGCCTAGACTGCAGGCGTCTTTCGAACCCGACAAGATCGTCAAGAGGAAATACGACCGGATCAAGAAGATGGAGGATCCTCAAGAAGCCAGGGGTGTCAGCAAGCACGGGCGTACCTGACAACAAAAACATCCTGGGAACTAAAGAAGTGTGCCTACGCAAAAGTTCATACAGGGGGTGCGCACCTTTGGCGGTTTGTATAGACAGATGGTGGGCTTCGTCGACTACGACCATACCAGCCGAATGAATGTGCTCCTCGACGCTGTTTAAGTCGTCACTTGAAACGACCCACAGATGGTCATCGAGCCAGTCGCGAAGTCCAAAGCGTTGGATAAGTTCCTGGCGCCACTGAGTCACTAGTGATGATGGTACGACCACGAGTATCTTTGCTTCAGATACATCGAGGAGATACTGGCGTATCAGCAAGCCGGCTTCGATAGTTTTTCCTAATCCGACCTCGTCTGCCAGCAAGTAACGCTGAACAGGGTCCTGCAGTACCTTGCGGACAACATTGAACTGATAGTCTGTGAGTTGGACAGTCGATGACAACAGAGCACCCATCCCGCGGCAGGCGGCCCGTTGAGCGATTACTGCCCTAATGAACTTTGATCGAGTAGACGCGAAGAGTGGCGTCTCTGTCACTTGGCGGATCAGAAACTCGGTAGGATCTCTAATCGGCTTGCGCCAACGCACGTATAGATCTTCTCTCGGCACGTTAAGAATAACTTTGTTTGGGAAGGCCACAAGGCATACCGGGCCATCGCCATCAGTAATTCGACCTACCTGCCAACGATTTGACTGGTCGTCGAGGCGAAAAACTCGAGTTTGCTCCGGCAGCGAAACAACTCGCACCGAAGTTAAAGGAGTGTCTATTTGCAGGGCAGGCGCTTCGCTAGGAATATCGAAGTAGGCCACCGTGGCAATGTTGCCCGACAGTCCCATTAGTTTTCCGATCCCCAGGCCCCGCGCTGATTGCGTCGTTACGATGACAAAGGCCCCTAGAACGACGTTTTCGTTTGTACCAATCAACTCGTCTCTACCTCTTCTAGATAAAGCCACGCAATTTCAGATTGTACTTTGTAGCCGTCAGCGTGTGCTTAAGGCTAAATTTCTCAAAAGCGAACATCGCCAGAACTTATCTAAACCCAATTAGCTAGCCCTTTCCCCTTATTGCCGATGAGATTGAACGCTATGCTCTCCCCCCCCCCATCGCCCCACTCCCCTCTGCAGTGCCGTCACCTCAATCGCGTGGCACAACTGCCCATAGAGCGGGTTCTGCCAGTTGCCGCTCGGCAGAACAATCAGGGTCTCGGCTTCCTTGTCGAACCGTTCCGCATTCTTCTCGCGCAGAGTTTCCCAGTAGCCGACAATGATGTCCCTTCGGTCACGCAGTAACTCGGTAGATGGTAGCTTGTTGCTCTTTTTGCTGTTCGCGTTTTTGGAGGCGGGAAGAAGATTCCAAACATCGTTGTTGTGCCAGAGGTCGAAGGGAATCACATGATCGACATCCCACTTCTCGCGAAGGCGTACACCTGTCCATACGCACTCCAAGTTCGGAAGGCTTCCAAAGAATTGCCGCGCCTCGATGGTGCTTCGTTCGTCCTCACGGTCTAGCAGTAGACGAACCACATGGGCAACCTCTATGTCTTTGCCAAGTCGGCTTGCCTTCTCTGCCCATTGAAGGATCACGGCCTGGCCTATCCAGTACCCCAGGTGACTGAACTCAATCCATAAATCGCTGGGAATGAGAATCTGCTGAGTTCGCGCATCGTAACCAAAGACGTAGCCGGTCTTGAGTGCGCCACCAGAGAACTCAACAGGGCCTTGCACAATAGCTTTGGTGATGTCTGTCATTACTCCACCCAGAAGCCGCTGGGTAGCGCTTGGCAGCAGGCCTTTGTTGCGCTCGATCTTGAATGCGCTATAGCCGCCGCATGTGCTGTAGAGCGCCACCAGTTGCGAGAGGCGCTTACGGAAAGTAATTTGTTTTCCTGAGGCAGGAGCCTCGCCGTTCATCTGTGGAATGAAGGTGGCGGATTCCACCAG
>Ga0169931_10005600_pt1 | contig 19091 bp, 13 predicted proteins | sample Kivu_15m_20L_FD_129675 | JGI IMG/M metagenome (GOLD analysis project Ga0169931, IMG submission 129675) | Freshwater microbial communities from Lake Kivu, Western Province, Rwanda to study Microbial Dark Matter (Phase II) - Kivu_15m_20L... | ecosystem: Environmental > Aquatic > Freshwater > Lake... | reverse complement strand
TCAAAACCTCGCTGCTTCAAGGCAGGAGCAAGATATTTAAATTGTCCAGGAAAATTCTGGTGGACAAAGAGCAAGCGTTTCTGGCCACCGATGACGGCTGCTGGGCCCATGGGATCAAAGCTTGCGGAGCGAATCGGTTTTGTTCTGGAAGCCGCCTAATAAGAGCTGCAGATAAGACACCTTGCGCAACTTGATGTTCGCCGTGAGGCTCATCCCCACCTGCAAGGGCAACCGCTTGCCATCTTTCAACTTCAACCACTGGGTGGAGAGGCTGATGTCAGCGGGGTAACGATAATCAGGTTTATTCTGCGCTGGTTCAGGTGGCAAAGCATCCGATCCAATGCGCTTGACGACACCGTGAATCACACCGAAGTCTACGGATGGGTAGGAATCAATCGAAATATCCACAGGCTTACCCACACTGACAAAACCGATTTTATTGCTTGGTATTTCAACTTTTGCACGCAGCAAATCATCCGGCACGATCTGCAGAACCGGCTCACTACCTTGGGCCACAAAACCAGGAGATTTGGGCTTTAAATCGTACACCACGCCAGCCGATGGGGCATGAATCACCTGATAGCGCAACACCACCTGACTTTCTTTGATCTGGGAGCGCAACTCAGCAACCTGTCCGCTGAGTTCACGGATTTGCTGCTGCAGAATGATTTGCTTACGCTGATCATCCACACGCGACATCGCGATCTGGCCGGCCGTATCCTCCACTTTGGTTTTGGCTTCAAGCGCTTGCAGCTGCCCCATCGCACCCTGCTTGACCAGTTTGTCGTAGCGATTGAAAGCTTCTGTCAACAGCATCAGACGCTGTTTCAGCATCGAAAGCTCACGCTGTGCCAAGGTTTTAGAGCGCACAAGCTCATTTTGCTTTAACGCTAACTCTTGCTGCTTGAAACGAAGCGTCTCCATACTGCGCTTGAGCTTTTCTGCGCTGGCCTCCGTATCCAGACGAATCAGAATTTGGCCCGACGTGACCCGCTGGCCTTCTTTCACCAAAATCTGCTTGGCAACACCCTGAACAGGCATCTGCACATCTTTGACACTGCCGAGAGGCTCCAGCTTGCCGCTGGCGACAACAACTTCTTCCGTCTGGGCGAACGTCAGCCAGCCAAGGCCAAACAAGGATCCGCCAACCAACGCCCAAGTGATGGCCCGAGGCCAGAAGGGTGAGGGCTCCACCAACACTTCCTGCTTCTCGGTTTGCACCCGGCGCTCGAGTTCGTTCTGCAGGTTGTGCAGCCAGCGGGCACCCATGAGCAGCAACCCGCCGCGCTGCTGTTGATCTGCGGGGGTGGTCATGCAGACTCCTGCTGACGGTACAGCGCGTAATACCTGCCCTTCAAAGCCATTAGTTCAGCATGGGAACCCATTTCTGCGATGGATCCCTGGTGCATCATGATAATTGTATTCGCACTGCGGATTGTGCTCAGTCGGTGCGTGATGAAAAAAACCGTGCAATCCTTGAGCGCAGCGCGAAGGTTATCGCAAACGCGGCGTTCGGTATCGTAATCCAAAGCACTGGTGGCTTCATCCATCACCAGGAGCTTGGGGGATGAAAGCAAGGTGCGGGCGATGGCGATCCGCTGGCGTTGCCCCCCCGACAAGCCGGCGCCACGCTCACCCACATCGGTGCTGTAACCCACCGGCAATCCCATGATGAAGTCATGGGCGCAGGCGATGCGCGCGGCCTCGACAATGGACTCGCTGGACGCGTTGGGATCGGTTAACGCTATATTCTCACTAACAGTGCCAGCAAACAGCAGCGGATCCTGAGGAACAATACCGATCTGCCGACGCAAGGAGTACAGCTCAACTTTAGCAATATCGTATTGATCAATTTTAATTGTACCTGATTGGGGGTTATACAATCTTGGCAGCAGCTTCATTAACGTACTCTTACCACTGCCGCTCTGCCCGACCACACCAACAAACGTGCCAGCGGGAACATCGAGGCTGACATGACTCAGCACATCAGACTGAGAGGGATTGAAGCGGAAACTAATATCATTGAACTGAACATGCCCATCAATGGCGGGCAAGGGAATATTGGCCTGATCCTTTTCGGAGGACTCTTGCGGAGTATCTATAATATCGGCAAGACGTTCGAATGAAATACGCATTTCTTGATAGCTCTGCCAAATGTTGCTAAGCCTGAGCAGTGGCTGCGTTACATAGCCAGAAATAATGCGGAAAGCGATTAGTTGACCCAGGCTAATTTGAGACTGCAACACCAACGCAGCACCAACCCACAGCACCAAAAGCTGGGATAACTTCTGTAAAACGTTTGAGGTTTCATTGAGAGCTGTTGCCGTGAGGGTTTTCTCAAAGGCACGTGAAATATATGCGGTGTAGCGGTCTTGCCATTTCCAACGGCTCACCATTTCCACGTTCTGAGCCTTGACCGTTTGGATACCCGTTAACACCTCAACCAAATGACTCTGAGTTTTCGCATTTTCCTGGGTAACATCCCTGGTTTGGCGCCGGAACAACGGTGTTCCCACCAAAATCAACAACACCTGGATGGGCAAAACAGCCAGGGCAACGAGCGTCAGCACCCAGCTGTACGCAATCATCACCACGATGTAGATCACGGAAAATGCCGCATCCAAGATCGTGGTCAGCCCCTGTCCGGTTAGGAAATTACGGATCTTTTCCAGCTCCGCAACGCGACTGCCGAGCTCGCCCACAGGTCGATTGTCAAAGTAACCAAGCGGCAGGCGCAACAGATGATCGATCACCTGGGCTCCAAGGCGTGTATCAATGCGATTGGTGGTTTCCGTGAGCAGAAAGGTGCGCAAGCTTCCCAGCACCGATTCCAGGATGGTGACCACCACCAGGCCAAAACCAAGCACCTGCAACGTATCAAGACTGCGTTGCGAGATCACCTTGTCGATGATCACTTGAATCAGCAGCGGATTGGCAAGGCTAAACAGCTGAACAACGAAGGAAGCGAATAAAACTTGGATGAAAATTCCCTTATAACGGCGCAGGGCCGGCATAAACCAGCTGAACCCGAACCTCTCCTCTGGCGTGCTGGCTGTCTTCTCCAATTGGAGCAGCGGAATCCCATCGGCAAAAGCCTCAGCCACCTCGCCCGGACTGATCTCCACCCAGCCCAGGGCCGGTGAGGCCAGCAGCAAACCCTCAGCACCGCTTCGCCGCAGCAGGGCAAAACCACCCCGCCAGGGCACGATCGCAGGCACTTGCAGCCGTGTGCAGAGCTCAGGCTTAATCACCACGCCGCTTACATGCAGGCCGAGCATCGCGGCCAGACCGCCATAGAGCTGCAGGTTGGGCTCGGTGCCGCGGCGCTGCACGTCGCGGAGCACCTTCTCCACCGCATCACGCCGGAACGGCACATCGAGGTCAGCGCAGAGCATCTCGAAGCAGGCCATGCCTTCCTGAACCACCCCCTCGCCGCGAATCAGGGCAGCAGCCGTGGCCGCACCGCGCTGACCCAGATCCAGACTGCTCGCGACGGGCAGCTGCGGGGCTGGGGCCGGTGGGGTGGGTCTCGCAGCGGATGCTGAGTCCGACCCCAGGGGCTGCGCGGGAGCCCCTGGGGTCGGGCCATCCGGCAGGCAGGTGATCTCGGTGTGCAAGGCCGCAGGCAAGCTAATCAGCCGCGTGGGCAGGGCTCCGGAGCGGCCGGGCTTGTCTTGGCCAGGCTGCAAGGCGGTACCAATGGCGAGACCCTCCTCATTGACACTGGCCACCAACAGGACGGCATCCGTGTGATCCGGGGGCGTCTCACCAGCAGTGGGCTGCAACTTGGCGTGTTTGAGCAACGCTTGAAAACAGCCGCCAAAGGAAAGATCACTGCGCTGGGACTGCCGAAACAGACTCTCCGTGAGCGCAGCCACCTCCGCTGGGAAGAGGTTGCTGTCGCACCAGAGCGCGAAAGCTGGGCTCTGCTGATACAGCGCGATCAGCGTGGCATCCGGGATCGTGAGCCCGATCAACTCAGTGGAGGCCGACACCGCCTCACAGGGGGCCCCTCGCAACAGGGAGACCAGGCCCACCAACGCGCCAGGCTCGAGGGTGCCCAGGGTTTGCGGCTGACCCGTGACGTTGCTCACCAAGCGCGCCCTGCCCTGAAGAATCAAAATCACTTGATTCGACAGAACCTGCTGATCCGAGAGCAGCTGCCCGAGCTGGTAGCGCAGGGTTTGCGCCTGAGACTCCAGTTGCCCAAATTCAGCGTCGGAGAGGAGGCTGAACGGCTCGAGCTGACGGAGGGTCGTGGCGGCAGTCTCGGGCATCACGCGTCGGGGAGAGGGGTCGAGCCGGGGTTCACGAGCGTGGTCAGTACGGCAGAAGCCCTGTGCTGCACATCAGCTTCGAACAATTCCTGCTCCATCTGCAGACGCATGGCGTCGTCGAGCACAGCAGGGATCCGCGACTCTAAACGCACCACCAGATACCAGCCTTCAATTTGTATGGGGGGCTTGACCTCACCGGGGGCGGCAGTGCGCAGCAGCTCTCGCAGCTGAGGATGGGCCTTGACCATCGGCACCGGCCCGACAATGCCGCGGGTGGTCTTCTCATGACCTTCCGAAAACTGGGCTGCCAGATCGCTGAAACTAGCCTCTCCGCCAGAGATCCGCAGGAAGAGTTCATTGGCCAAACCCAGGTCTTTGACCCGCAGCAGGCTATAAACCACACCATCAAGATCGGCCTTGCGGTCCAAAAAACGCGCTTCTGCCTTGGGGCCGAAGGTCTGCTGGCTGTAACGACGCACACGCAGGGGCAGGGTCCACTGCCAGATCGCCTCGTCCAAATCCAATCCTTGCGACTCAAAATGTGTCGACAAGAGATCCGGAGATTCCAGACGGAGTTGCTTGGCCAGAGTTTCCCGTGCCGTCTTTAATTCATCCTCTGGGAGCACAATCGACTCCACCATCTCAGAGCGCACAAACCGCACAACCAGCTCCGGCAACAATCCATGCCGGCGCAAGAGAGCTTGAACGTCTGCAGATAACTCAGAAGGGTTCACAGAAACTGGGCAATCGGTGTACTTATAGCAGTGACGTTCACACAGCTTGTACGGAAAAACGTACTACCGAACAACACGACAACCATCAGCCGTTCAGCAACGCCGACATCATCCCCTGCAGCCGTTGGCCCAGATCGCTGAACTGGTGCTGTGCCCGCCAACTGCTAGCCCGCTGCTGAATCTGCTGGAACGCCGGTTCTCCGCAACGGGCCTGGCGCAATACTTGCGCCAGGCCATCCGCCAGGGCCGAAGCCGACGTGCCCGGAAGCTGATGGGTCACCCGGGCGACATCCTCGAAGATCGGCAACGGCGTCACACACACGGGCGGCCCAGCCGCCAGGCCGTGGCGCACAGCTGCACTCGAGGATTCCTGGGTTTGCTGGTAGGGGTACACAATCAAATCAGTCTGGGCCAACTGGCACAGACTCTGAGCATCACTTTGATAGGCCGTATGCAGCCGAACTTGACGGCGCAGACCGAGCTGGGCAATGCGCTGCCGCGCTTCGGCAATTAAGGCGGTGGAAAGCGGTGATGGATATTCCGCGTTGTACATCTCCAACCGAATCGACCAACCCCGATCGCGCAGCAGCTTGACCGCCTCAATCAACTCCAGCAGACCCTTATGGGGCAGGCAAAACCCATAGCTCGCGATCCGATGGCGGCGCTTGAACGGCCTGGTGAGCCTAACCATGGCATGCGATCGGGGTCTGCGCGGAACAGGTGAAGCCAGCAGGCCATGGGGGAAGAGCGCCACATTGCTCTGCAGACCAAGATCCTTCAAACGGTTGAGGTCTGCGGGGCTGTGCACCAAGATCCTGTCGCAACCGGCTAGGGCATCCACAAGCAAGGCGAGACGCTTGGCCGGCTGATCGGGAGGATCCAGCGTGCAATGCATCATCACAATCAGCTTGATTTTGCGCTGCTGAAGACGCAACAACAGCCAGCGCAAGCTCTGAAAGTCGAAGAAGCCGTAGTTGAACTGCAGCACCACGCCATTCAGCTGTGCATCCAGCAGGGCCTGCTCCAGACGCTCGAGCGAATCGTTGCTGGTGGACCAACAGCGCTGCACCGCTGGCCCGTCCGCGCTCAGGGTCTGCGACACATGATCGGCAAAGATCGGTGCCTGCGGATCGATGGCCTCGATCAATTGCCGTGCATAGCTGGCAATGCCGCAGCGCACATTCCATGAGCTGACCCAACCGAACCGAGGCTGCAGACGAGAGGGCGAGGCCACGAGGCGCGCCACGGATCGCTCCAAGCGCTCCGCCACCTGAGGCCACTGGTAATCACGCTGAAGCAGCAACTGCGCCGCCTGGGTCTTGGCCTGCAGCTCAGCGGGTTCAGCCTGCCAAACCCGCCGCAGCAGCGTTGCGAGGTGATCCACATCCGGCTTGGCCCACACCGAAGCCCACTGTTCGAAATGGCTCTGCGCCCACTCGAACTGGAAATCAATCAACCAAGCCGTGGCCTCATTGCAAAAGTCAAGTTGGCCGCCCCAGGCGGTGGTGATCACCGGAATCCCGAGCTGCATGGCTTCCGCCAGGGGCAGCCCAAATCCCTCAGCCTTGCTTGGCGCCACCAACGCCTGGGCCTCGCCATACAGACATCGCAGTTGGGCGTCACTGAAGTCATCCTGGAGAACAAGCACGTGCGGATACGCCGGATGACGTCGCCGCTGGTTGGCCAACAGCGCTTCCACAGCGTTGTGGGGATTCGGGAACGTTTTGATGATCAGGGAGACCGGGTCGTCGGCATGGAACGCTCGGCCGTAGGCCTCCAAAAGCTCCTCAAGCCCCTTGCGGGGAAAACAAGAGGACACGTGCAGAAACCGGTAAGGCTTCAGTGGAGGCAAGGGAACACTCTCAGCCTGGGGACCCAGCAAATGCTCCGTACCCAACCCACACACCTCCATCGGCACTGCGACACCGTTGTCGATCAGCACCTTGCGCACGTGCTCGGACATCACGGTGAGCCCCTGCAAGTGGGCGTTGAACTGCTCCACCCAGGCACGGGGGAAGCCTGTCTCCTCCCAGCCATAGGCATGCAACAGATTGAGTCGGCTGTTCAGATCGTCCACCCGCGGTGGATACAGATTGCGGCTGGTGACCTGAACCGCTCCCTGGGGGAGAACATCGGCCTGGGCTGCCAGGGCAGCGAGCGCCGGGTTGGCGGCCAGGAAGGCGGCATCCGGCTGGTAATCACCGGGGCCTTCCGTGGCATGGAGGGCGACAGCATGGCCACGCTCCGCCACCGCAAGAGCGAGCTGCCGATTGAGGATTGCAAGGCTGTAGCTGGAATCGTAAGGGCCCTCAAAGCGCCAACGCAGCGGCACCCCTGGGTTGACGCAGAAGCGAGCAAGCCCATCACTCTCGCGTTCGCAATAGGCCAATGCGACAGCCAGTTCGCGGCGCTGCACGGGCGTCAAGGCCCGGCGACCCGAGCGGGGCAGGTCGACGGCGAGCTCTCGGAGCAAGAGGGCATAGAGCGCCTCACGTTGGGCGCCAATCTGGTGCCACTCCGTGGCGGCTTCACTCTGGGCAGCGCCAGGGCCCACCACCAGGCGCTCCATCGCCCTGAGGGCCAGAGCTGCCGTCGACGACCAGGAAAAGTGGCTACGGCGTTGGTGCGCATTCTCTTGCAGCCGTTGTCGAAAGGCTGGATCCGTCAAAGACCGCTGCAGCACCAGGGACATGCCAGGCACATCCGTGGGATCAAACAACGCCTCCGGCTCTGCAATGACCTCAGGGATGCTGGTGCAGTTCGAGCCGATCACAACGGCACCACAGGACATCGCCTCGAGAGCCGGCAAACCAAAGCCTTCATGCAGCGAGGGCAACACGAAGACAGCGCAACGCCTGTATAACTCGGCCAACGTGGGGTCATCGACATAACCCAGCAACACAACACGATTGGGCTCAAGACCAGAATCCTGGATCCAACGCTGGAGCTGGATGATCTCGGCATCGCACAGTTTGCCCACCAAGGCCAATTGATGACTGCGTCGGATGGCCGACGGCAGAGCGGCATAGGCCTGGATCAAGCGGTGTAAATTTTTACGTGGATCACCAGCCCCTGAGTAAAGAACGAACTCACCCTGAAGCTCGGCCGGGAAAAGAACATCGTCAGCCCGATCAACCGGCTCCTGGCAAAACAGTTGGGTATCGCAGGCTGAAGAAATAGTGGTAATGCGCTCTAAGGGTAGGTTCAGCCATTGATGGGCTTCCTGGGCGGCGTGCTCGGAGATGGACAGCAGCTGAGCGGCACAGGCCAGGTTGGCAAGGCCAGAGCGGTAAAAGCGTTCGTAGCCGGGCTGAGGTAGCAGATAAGTGTCGGCCTGAAGCAACGGAATCAGGTCGTAATGAACCACAGCAGTTGGGGCTGCGATGGGATTGGGATCAACGGACAGAACACAATCATCGCTGTAGCCATCAAACAAGCTGGGTAACAAGACGACATCCGGATTCAACCGACGGATCGTGTAGTGGCGGACATGAGCAGCCAACTGCCGACGACTCTGATTCGCCGGCCAGCGCGCAGCCAATGGCCCCGGGGCAAGCCATTGGGAGTAGATCACGCGCGGGGTGACATCAGCCACGTAATCCTCAAAATCAGGCCGTAGATCCGGCAGATTGGCGTTTGCCAACAGTACAAATTCATGGTCAGACCCGAGATCGAGCATGGCCTTGATCAGCGCCATGGAATACCGTCCAATACCGCGTACACGATTGCCCTCGCTCTGGCAGCCCTGCAGATCAATCAGAACCCTCATGGCTCTTGCTCCGGGTGACCGGCAGACAACCGCGCCAGATCAGCCTCAATCTGCTTGGAACGCTGTAACCAGGGACGACCTGAAGCAGGGTGATGAGGAAAAGGTCGCGATGAAGCCTGTACACGGAAGAGCCGCTGATAAAGGGCTAAGGAGAGGTGGTACAACCCCAGACGATTCAAGACGCCGGAGAGCAGAGCTCGAGAGCGCCTGCTGGTCAGACCGGTGGCATGGATAGCCCGCTGAAGGGTCTGACGCGGGCGACGACCCGCCACCGACAGTCGTAACGCGAGATGTCTTAAAAGAAGCAGCGGTGCCAGCCACCAGCGGAGACCCCGATAGACACGTGCAATCCGCTCGAAGCGCGAATCGTGGAGCTTGAGACGATCCTCGTTGAGAAGCTGAATATGCTGATACCGCTCAAGCTTGAGTGCCAATTCCTCGTTGCAAAGATGGAGCTGCTGAAGCTTGAGCTCGAGTGCACCATTGAACTGGTGGAGGGCCTCAAGGGTGGTTGGTGCACGATGCATGTGACCCAACCAGCACGCATCCGGTGCAACCGAGAAGGTCGGCGAAGCGGGAGATGCCAGAACACACACATCTTGTGCTACACCCTGAAAAACACGGGTAATCCGTTCGTGCTGACTATCTGTTTCAGGCCCACCATTGAGATAAATGGCGGTCGACCAGGTAAAGCCGGCTTGCCTTAAGGCGAAACAAAGAGCCTCAGGATGGATTGGTGTGACATGGGTAGGATCACTATAAAATGATTTACTTGCTACTAATAGGTGATCGATGCTGGGCGTCTCAAGTAACAGCAACCCATCGGCGCGCAAAACACGTAAGGCTTCTGTAAACAATACCGAGAGCTGTGCATGACTGAGATGCTCAATCAGATGGAAACAGGAAATCAGACCAATGCTCTGACTCTCCAGGCTAGCAAGGTAATCAAACACATCAGCACACACAACTTCAAGATCCAGAGCAAGACATTGATTCACAAAAGACTGGTTGCTATCCACTCCCCTTGCTTCGTAGCCATGGCTCGTGAGCACTTGCAACCATTCTCCCCTTCCGCAACCCAGGTCAAGCGCCCGTGGGGAGTCGACATGTCGCACGTAGTCATCAAGAAGAGCGTTATATCCGGATAAGCGCGTGAGAATCTCAGTACGCGACCCTCGAAACGCCTCTTCAAACGCGGAGTAAAGGTTATCGTTCATCAAAGATCAGACAGAGATACCACTGAGAACTCAAGCCCCCTAAGGCGAGGGGCAAAAATACCGGCCACGGTGGATAGCGGGCCACCTTGCTGAAAGAGCAACGCATCATGAAGCCAGTGGTGGTTGAGATGGGATTCACGCGTTCCACTCGATATCGCAACAGTAATGCTGTAGTCACCAGGGGCTAGTGCAGGCCAGTCGAACACAAAACTGGCTTGCACGCTCTCGCCTTGAGACACGCGCACAAGCTCTCCAGGACGATGGTTCAAGGTGTTATCTGCAAAGATCACCTGACCCTTGTCATTGCAAACCTGATAGCCGATGAAAGGGTCGACAAGCTCGGAAAGCACAGAGGCCTGGACGCGGAGCTCGATAGAGTCCTCAGGTGTCGGCCGAATGACATGGTGTCCCTGTTGATCGAGTAATTGCACTGAAGTCAGGACAGCCACTCCATCACAATGGTGGGACGTTGCAGGAAGGGGCTCTGAAAGAACTGCCGCAGGCTGTCGGTAACCACCCGCCTCCTGACAGAAACTGCCATAGAGCTCAACACCTTTTTTCGTATGACCATGGTAACGCAATTCGCCCTGATGAATCCATAAGCAATGATCCGTCAAAGACGACACAGCCGACATATCGTGACTCACAAAAAGTAGGGTGCCAGATTCCCTGAAGTTGCGAATGAAGCGCATGCAGCGCTGGGTGAATACAGCATCACCCACAGAAAGCGCTTCATCACAGATTAATATATCAGCATCAACATGAGCGATTACCGAAAAAGCGAGCCTCACTTGCATACCGCTGGAGTAAACTTTTACTGGCTGGCGCACAAAGTCACCGATATCAGCGAATGCCAAGATATCATCGAGTTTGGCATCAATCTCAGCCTTGCAGAGCCCCAGAAGGGCAGCATTCAAATAAATATTTTCGATGCCGGTAAATTCCGGATTAAAGCCACTACCAAGCTCCAGCAATGCAGCGATTCGACCGTTGCGCTCCACAACACCTTCGGTTGGCGCCAAAGTGCCACAGATCAACTGAAGAAGGGTGCTTTTTCCACTCCCATTTCTGCCAATAACACTCAGCTGCTCTCCCCTCTTGATCTCAAGATTAATATGGCGCAATGCCCAGAATTCCTGATAGTACTGGCGACGTTGACCCCAAACAATCTGCTTGAGACGGTCTTTCGGTTGAGCATAAATCTTGAAAAGCTTACCTAGATTAGTAATTTTTAAGGCTGGGGAGGGGGAATCAGGAACCATCGCTTTAGATCACATCTGTGAAGCCGGGCTTTAAACGTATAAAGAACCGGTAAGACACTTCAGCAGCAATGAAAGATAAAAGAGTACCAAATAAGAGATAGCTCAACGTGGGGGCACGGCCAAGCACCGCAACACGCCGTGTTTGCTCAATCATCAGTGCCGCCGGGTTCAACCCCAAGAACGCTTGCCAACGGGCCGGCAAGGCGGACATCGGGAAGAAAATAGGACTGACAAACAGCAACACACTCATAAACACTCCAGCCACCTGACCAATGTCTCGCAAATAGACACCCACGGCAGACAATAACCAAGAGACCGCAAGACAAGTCATTAGTAGAGGCAGCCAAACGAGTGGAAGCCAACAATAAGTCCACGGCAGCGATCCAGCGGACAGTAACTCAAAAACAGCGAGAATCAGCAGGCTTGTTAGCGTATGAATGAATGCACTGACAACATTGACGGCAGCAAGAATCTCCAAAGGGAAAACAATTTTCTTGACAAAGTTTGGGTTTACCAAAATCAGAGTTGGAGCTTTTATCACGCACTCAGAAAGCTGATTGAAGACAATCAGCCCGGCAAATAAGTTGATGGCAAATGCCAATGGCCCTAGATCATCTGCAGCACCTCCCCACTTGGCTTTGAACACCTGGGAAAACACAAAGGTATAGACTGCAAGCATCGCCAAGGGATGCAGAAACGTCCAAGCCCATCCAATGACAGAGCCTCGATAACGCCCTAAAATGTCACGTTCTGCAAGACGCCAGATTAATTCCCGACGAGCCCACAATGCAATGAAAAATGGCGGCCGATGCTTCACAATTATTGAACGTTAATTGGAAATCAGATGAATGCAAGAAACGAACAACTGAATCCAGTGGCAAATCAACAGATCGTCAACCTAGCCAATCCATGCGTGCTGTGTCAAACGTCTCCAAGGCGTTGGCTCAACCGCGTCTCGGGTTAGCCGCGTTTAGGGTGATCAGAACCGCAGCAGTCAAACCAAGAACCGCTCTATGACAGCCGCTGTTTGCTCAGCGGTGCGTGACCAATCAAACAGAGTGGCACGCTGAAGGCCTCGCTGCCGCATCTGCTCACGGATGGAGGGCTGCTGCAACAAGGCTCCAAGCCCCTCTTGGAGCATGGCCGTGTTGGTGGGGTCGATCAGCAGGGCCGCATCGCCCGCCACATCTTGCGTACCCGAGCCCAAACTGGTGAGAACAGGGGTTCCAGAGGCCATCGCTTCCAGAATGGGTAAGCCAAAACCTTCCCAGAGACTGGGATAAACGAGGGCGAGCGCACCGCGGTAAAGATCCGGCAACTCCGCCGGCGGCACATAGGGGCGGAAGATCACCCGTCGCTGCAGACCAAATTCGGCCACCAGCCTCTGGAGGGCGGGGGACTCCGTTGGGTGCGACTTTCCTGCCAGCAACAAGATCACGTCAGGATGACACTTGGCAACTGCCGAAAACGCGACAATCAAACGGCGTAAATTTTTGTGGGGGTAAGCCTGACCCACATGCAGTAAGTAGGGCTGCACCTGCTGTTGATCCGTTGTCGGATAAAAGGCCGTGCGGTCGTAGCCTAGAGGAATCACAGTGATCCGATCCTCAGGCAGCCCGATACAACGTTGAATCTCGCCAGCAGTGAATCGTGAATTGGTGATCACATGCTGGCAACAACGCAGCAGTGGTGGCACCCAAAACCGAAAGTAAAGAGACTGGAAAGATCGTTCAGGATGGCTGATGGGACGTAGATCATGAACCATCACCACCTGCGGAATGGACTGGGGGCCAAGGTAACCCTCAGGAGCCGGCGTGAAAATCAATGAAGCGCCCTGCGATGCGGCTTCATGGGGTAGACCAAACTGGCTCCAACAAAGCCGGTTTAGGCGTGCGGACAGCGAAGCACGGCCACCCGCCCCACCCGCTAGGTGGTGAGGAAAATGTTCCAGCGCAGGAAAAATCGACTGTGCATAAACACCAATTCCTGTGGGCTGGTCGAGCACAGGCCAATCATTGATGAACAGTGTCATCGAGCCAACCTCAAGCCAATCCAATCAGGCGGCGCCTGAAATACTTCAACCAATTCACAAGCCAACAGCCAGCACTAAACCAAAGCGCAAGGTGTTGGCGCTGCGCGCGAAAGGTTTCTGCGTAGACGAGTCTAATTTTGGTATGACTCACACCAGCTTGGACAACTTTCAAGATCGGAGACTCTTCATGAACGGCTTTCAAATCAATTGGCAATCTCAAAAACCACTCATAATCACCACAAATTTGAAAGCGGTCATCAAATCCGCCGAAACGCTCGAATAATCGACGATGCACCAACATGCCCGGATGGGCGATAGTCATCGACTCACGCATACGCCGCCACCGCCATGGAGCACCCCACTCACGCAAAAAACGTTGATCTGCCGAGTAATAAGCGTTGCGCGCAGTCACCAAATCAGGGCTGGCTGCCGTAAGCTGTGCCAGTCGAGATAGGCTACTCGGCGACACAAACAGATCATCAGCACCAATAAAACAGAGATACTCACCACGAGCCAGACCAAGGCCCCGATTCCAGGCATCATAGATACCAGTATCTACACAACTTGACCATACCAAACGCTGTCCTCGTTGAGAGCAGCGAAAGGATTCAACAACATCTTGCGTGCCATCATTGGAACAATTATCAAGCAGCAAAAGCTCCCAATCTTGAAAGTCTTGCTGCAGCAAGCTGTCTAGAAAGTTCTGCAGTAGCTGGCAACAATTCCATGTGGCCACAAGAATGGAAATGACTGGGGGCCTGATCACCATCAGCACTGGCTTGCATTGGTCGCGCGCAACATCCTCGCCAGACCAATGCTGTCATTCAGCTTCCATTGGAGTTGTTCACTTATGGGTTGGCGCAAAGACTTCAATTGCACAACACCTTGCGCAAGCTCGGCCTCTCCAATCACAGCGGCCCAGAGCGCTCCACTGCGATCAGCCCGCTTGAATTGTTTACTCAAAGCAGAGCCGCTGGCATCAAGCTGCACGGATAAGCCCTGCTGACGCAGTTGCCGGACCAAGCCCAATGCCGCAAGCGCTTCGGCCTGGCCACGATGCACCACGTACACATCTGGCTTCTCGCCAGGGGGCTGCGCACCACTTTGTTGGAGCAACAACGCCAACCGTTCCATCCCCAAGGCCCATCCGATCGCCGCCGTTGGAGGCCCACCCAATTGCTCAACCAATCCGTTGTAGCGGCCACCACCACACACCGTGGCCTGCGCCCCCAGCTGCTGGGTCGTCATTTCAAACGCGGTGTGGCTGTAGTAATCCAATCCACGCACCAAGCGCGGGTTGTGCACATAGGGAATGCCCAGCCCATCAAGCCCCGCTTGCACCTGCTCAAATCGAGCCCGGCTGTCGGGAGCCAAGCTCTCAAACAGATGCGGGGCACCCTCCAACAGAGCCTGAGTCTGTGGATCCTTGCTGTCGAGAATGCGTAAGGGGTTGCTGGCCAGTCGCTGCTGGGAATCCGGGTCGAGCTGATCACGCCGTTGCTCAAGCCAGGCCACCAACCCATGGCGATAGCGCAAACGGTCATCGGAGGTGCCGAGGCTATTGAGTTCCAGGGTCAGACCCTCGAGCCCTAAGGCAGCCAAGAGATCCCAGGCCAGCGTGATGGCCTCCAGATCCGACACCACCTCGGGAACCCCGAGCAACTCCAAGCCAATCTGATGAAACTGTCGCTGACGCCCCGCCTGGGGACGCTCGTACCGGAACATCGGGCCGCCGTACCAGAGCCTCGGGGCCGACTGGGCCAGCAAACCGTGTTGAATCGCAGCCCGGACCACCGAAGCGGTTCCCTCAGGCCGCAAGGTGCAACTGCGGCCACTGCGATCCTCGAAGGTATACATCTCCTTGCCCACCACATCGGTGGACTCACCAATGCTGCGGGCGAACAGATCGGTGAACTCCAGGAGCGGGGTCCGAATCTCCGCCACAGCGGCCTGGGTGAAATGACGCCGTGCGACTTGCTCAACCCATTGCCAGAGCTCCAGCTGCTCGGGCAGCAGATCCACCATTCCACGCAGGCTTTGCCGCTTCTCCAAAACGCGCTCGTGACTCAGGGCAGTGTGTGAAACGGTCAGTGCCGGCCCTACCGTCTCACCAGCATTGCACTCCCGCCTTGGCCCAGCTGCTGATTACCGGTGGGGCAGGTTTCATCGGCAGCCACACCTGCCTCGTGCTGCTGGAATCCGGCCACAGCGTGGTGGTTCTGGATGATTTCCGAAACAGCAGCCCAAAAGCCCTGGAACGGGTCATTGGCCTCGCTGGGCCGAAGGCTGCGGAACGGCTCACGGTGGTGCGCGGTGATGTGCGCAGGGAGCAGGATGTGGCACGGGCATTTGAAGCGGCACCGGGCGGACAGGCGATCACAGCCGTGATCCACTTCGCGGGCTTGAAGGCCGTTGGAGAGTCCGTGCGCCAACCGCTGACGTACTGGGACGTGAACGTGGGGGGCAGCCTGGCCCTACTCACCACGATGCAGATCCATGGCTGCCGCACAATCGCCTTCAGCAGCAGCGCAACGCTGTATGGATGCCCTCAGCAGGAGCCGATCCCCGAACACGCCACGGTGAAGCCCATCAATCCCTACGGGCAGACCAAGGCCGCCGTGGAGCAAATGCTCGCCAACCTTGCCACCAGTGAAGCCGGCTGGCGGATTGCCCGATTGCGTTATTTCAACCCCGTAGGAGCCCATCCCAGCGGCCAGATCGGCGAAGACCCAGCGGGCGTACCCAACAACCTCTTCCCTTTCATCAGCCAGGTAGCTGTGGGGAGACGCGCGGAACTGCTGATTTATGGCGCCGATTGGCCCACACCCGACGGGACCGGCATCCGGGATTACATCCATGTGATGGACTTGGCAGACGGCCATCGCATGGCCGTGGAGCACCTCTTAGCGCTCGAGAACGACGCGCTGATCACCCTGAATCTGGGCAGTGGTCGCGGCCATTCCGTTCTAGAACTCCTCCACTGCTTCGAGCAGTGCAGTGGCCGCAGCATCCCTCACCGATTTGTGGATCGCAGGCCTGGTGATGCCGGCATCACCGTGGCAGATCCGACACTGGCTTTCCAGTGTCTTGGCTGGAAAACCCAACGGGGGCTCAAGGACATCTGCCGGGATGGCTGGGCGTGGCAGCGCCTCAACCCCGAGGGTTATCAGAACTGAATTCGGAGAGCAGTGCACCAGCAAGCAGAAAACCCAAGGACGCCATGAGTTGATCGGCATAGAGGAAGGGCTGCAACAACCATTCCACCAACAGCACGGACACAAAACTCCAGCGCAGGGCCAACGGTGCATTCCAGCCATCGGTGCTGAATGCCCGCCAAAAAGATTTGAGTAAGACCCAAGCCACGGGGAGGATTGCCAGCAACAAGCAGACGGTAGGCAGCCAACCTGCATCGTTGTAAATATCGAGAATGAGGTTGTGCGGTGATGAGGTATTCGCGGTGGCTCCAACCCCAAAATGGTTGATACGACCCGGAAGACAATCCCGATAGGTGTAGTCCAGCAGTCGCCCACCCCAAGGGGCTTCACCAAGACGTTGCAAAAACCCTATCTGCAGCCACCAGCGTTCATCACAAGCGCGGCCACTCGCCAACAGCATGCTGACAAACAGCGTTCCCCCCGAAACAATCCACAAGCGCCAGGTGGCTGAAGGCAACAACCACAACATCGGCAACGCAGCAACCGCTAAAATAACCACTCCAATCCGACCCTGAAAGGCCCAGGCAGCATGGGCCGCCAAAGCCGACATCAGTAACATCACAATGGGCCATAGCAGGCCGCGTCTGTTACGCAACCAAAGCCACAACAACGGACAAGCGATGGGGAAAAGCGCCAAAGCCGGGAATACCCGTTGTTCCACAGATCGCATGTTCATCATGCTTTGAGAACCCCAGGGAACACGCACATTGAGCTCAAAGACTTGCCCAATGTTCCACCACGGAGTACGCGAGAGGGCTAAAGCAAGCAACCCATAAACCAGCCCACCAAGGGCATAAACCACAAGCCATCGACTGAGTTGACGCGAATCCAGTCGGGGCAGATACCACCCCGCCAACAGCCCACCGCTGGGCAGAACCACCACAGCCATGATTGCGCCGAGGTGGGCTTGAGCAGGGGCCCAAACACCCCACCCCACTTGCATCACGCAGTAGGTCACACCAAAGAGCAGCAGCCCGAGGCTGCTCCAGCGCAGCAGGCGACTCGGCCCTGGCCCCTGGGAGCGTCGACCCAGCCATGCAAGACCCAGGAGGAGCGCATACAGCAAGGGAAAGCTCCGTGGTACGCCAAGCCCCAAGAGCAAGGCGAGCAGAGCTCCCATCGCAGGGATCCGTGGCATCCAGCAACGTGCAGATGTGTCCTCGACCCTATGGCGCCTTGGAACGATCCAGGCGCTGGGCCCTCAAGCGCCGCAGCTCATCCCCCAACCCTGGCCCGGCCGGCCAACCCTGGGCCAGCAACGCGGCGCCATCCAGAGGAGCTGAGACATGGCGCCAACGGTGGTACCAACGCAGCAGGGGCCTACGTGGACCAAGACCGATGGCTAAGGCAACAGCTACAACCTGAGCACCGAAACCAGGACCCTCTAGCAGGGCACACCACTCAGATGGTGCGGCGGGCAGCGCAGAGTGCTGAAGGCAATCGCCCAGTTGCAAGGCCCTTTGCAACAGCCGCACCTGGCCATGGGGCAGTTGCAGACGACGAGCCAGGGCAACGGGATCCCTTGCGCCACCCACCAGCAGCGGAAGCAGAGGCAGTTGCCAACGTTCCCCCCAGGCCAAATGCTGCCGCCAACGGGTCTGGGCCTGCAGCTGGGCATCGAGCAAAACCAGTCCTCCCCAACCCTGCAACGCCGCAAGGGCGCTGCGCCAATCTTCACGCTCCAACAACAGTTGGAACTCCATCCGCAGACGGGTACCTAAGGCAGGGGGAACCAGATCCAAGGCTGCGCCGGGCCGCCAAGGCCAGGGCCAACTGCTCAACGTGGCGTGCACCTGCTGTCGACTGTCGGCTGCGAGCTCAAAGCCGAGACGTGCCGCGTAGCGCGCAGCCCGCACGAGCCGCGTGGGATCGTCGCGAACACTCTGTGCATGGAGCAGACGCAGTCGGCGATGGGCGAGATCCGCTTGGCCACCATGGGGATCCAAGAGTGTGGCGTCGCCTTCAAACGGCACGACCAATGCCATGGCATTCACGCTGAAGTCGCGCCGCGCCAAATCGTCTTCCAAACTGCCGGGGCTGACTTGGGGCTGACCTCCGGGTACGACATACACCTCCCGACGAGCCATGGCCACATCCAACAGCCAGGTGCCTCCAAGGGCACGGGGCAGCTGCAGCTCCAACGCCACGGTGCCATAGGCGCCATGGACATTGGCTCGCCAAGGAACCTCGGTGCCAACCATGCGCTCGAGGCACGGATGCAACCGTGACACCCAATCCATAGCCGGGCCCTCCACCACCAGATCCAAATCAGGGAGGCCCCGCCAGGGATCTTGGTGCTGGCGATGCAGCAGCAAATCCCTCACCACACCCCCAACCAGCGCAATGCGCTGCCCGGCAGCCGCCTGCCGTAAAGCACGCAGCAATTCAGGTGGCACATCTGGAATCTGCACAGCTCGCAGCCCTAAAGCGGCTCGATCGGCGCCAACCGCGGGTCCAGGATCTTGGGCCCCATCCCCTCAAACTTCACGGCGATCGAGATCTTCTCGCCGCTACCGAAGAGGTGGGTCACGTGACCCTCGCCAAAGGAGCTGTGGCGCAGGCGGTCCCCCACCGCCCAGGTTTTA
>Ga0169931_10005599_pt1 | contig 19097 bp, 31 predicted proteins | sample Kivu_15m_20L_FD_129675 | JGI IMG/M metagenome (GOLD analysis project Ga0169931, IMG submission 129675) | Freshwater microbial communities from Lake Kivu, Western Province, Rwanda to study Microbial Dark Matter (Phase II) - Kivu_15m_20L... | ecosystem: Environmental > Aquatic > Freshwater > Lake... | reverse complement strand
TCGAATATTTACTCTATAATCCTCAAAAAGACCATAGATATTCTTTTCATCAGCGGAATAAGAATAATTGTCAATAATGACAATAGTGTCTGCAGGATATTTTTTTAGGTGAGCGTGAACAAAATTAGATCCGATAAATCCTAACCCACCAGTCACAAATGTTGTCATAAAACCTCAATTATAAAAAACAATCTATATTCACTAACCTCGGAATAATTGCTACGTTACCTTCTCCAGTACATGGTCCAATGTTATACGGAGATTGTTTTGATTTCAATACACTGAAAGATAGTTCGAATGTATATTGAAAATTGCCGCCACCTTTTGCCTGAACTCTGGCTCTATATTTCACTTTAGCAGCTTTAGAGAATGATGGAACTAGAGGTATGCCTTTAGCAGCACATTTCTTATTAATTTTAGCAGGATCATCAGATCCAAAAAGATAAAATCCGCTTGTACCAATATTAACGTAGTATGTGTCTTTCATACCATAATATTCTGCGATGACATTACCGTTTAATTCTTCGTTTATCTCAGGAAATTTTAACAATTCAGCATCATATACTGCATCTTTTTCTGAACGACTCTTAGAATTTTTCCATCTTAACGCTAACATTTTTTCTGACTTATTGCTGCTATTTAAATCAGCGTGTTTAACTGGAATTTTATTCCACAACTTATTTATTTTGTTTAATGCGCCAGATGATTTAGCCAAATCAACTAAAAATTGTTTTTCAGGATTATTGGAAACATCATCAAATTGCCACTTACCGCGATTCCATTTTAACACCAATGAACCGCCAGAAGCCGCAGTAATTTTTAATTCAACGTTGACCTTCTTTTTTTCTAGAATCATTTCTAGGTCGGCTTGCTTGCTTGTTGAGCCTGCAGGATTAAACTTGGGATCAACTAACCCTCTTTTCTTTAAGAATGTAGCCACATTCTTTTCGTATAAAAATCCTTGTTGCGATTGTTTATCCGCAGCCATTCTTATAAACCTTTTTAAGAAACTTTTTCCAGACCTTTGGATCTTGTTTACGAAAGTGCATACGATACATAAAGATGGCTTCGCATTCTTTCCAGCCAATCTTATGAGCCTTTCGTAACTTATTTATATCTAGTTTCTCAGCCTGAGTTTCATACGCATGAGCATCTAGTTCATCTGGATTCCCATAGTACATAGCCTTCAGTTTATTCTGTTTGGGTTTTGGAGCATATGGCTTTTGTAACAGGAACGGTCGTTGCTTTTGTTGGTGCTTATGTCGATATTCATGATGTATCGCACGAATAATTTTCATAGCCAGATTTTTTGCACCCTTTTCAGTTATGATTGCTTTTTTAGAATCTCTAGGAAAATTTAACTGAATATAGATGTGCTCTGGGACTATGTCCGAAATACGATTACAATAATGTGCATTTACGATAACGTTATGATCTTTAAAATAATCAGAGTCGTATCTTTCTGATGAAAAGGTAACGATGTTATGTTTAAATGACTTTTTGAGTCCACGAATGATAGAGGGAATGTGTTTTTCTCCTGCCCAGTTCTGAGCAAGAGCATAAACTTTTTTCTCTATCTTTTCAAGTTTCATTACACCTTCAGATTCTTAAACTTATCAGTGCTACGACCGCGATCAAAAACTGGTTTCGATTCTGCTTCTTTCATTACTGCGTCTTGGGCTTTCTGCTCAAGATCATATAGTTTCATTTTACCTCGATCAACACCAATCGTAAATCGCTTGTGTAAGTTGGGATCATTATAACGATTCTTCAACTGTTTTACGAGCAATTGATTCAATTGCTGAAGTTCATCTGTGCTAACGAGTGCAAACATGAAGTCAGCAGTAGCAGGCAAGCCAAAAGACTCAGAGGTATCCTCCAAGCCTGGATCAGAATTAGAGAAGCCTGAACGGGTCGTTTGAGTTGCCGAGACAATCGGCACGTTATTTTCAACGGCAAGCCCACGAAGTTCTTCTGCGATGGCTTTGATGTATGTGTAGGAATTAACATTTGCGCCAGCCTTAATTCGAGCAGATGCACAAATATTTAGGTAGTCGATAAAGATAATATCTGGGCGAAAGTTCTTCTTCAAAGCAAGGTCGTTGATCAATGCGCGGAAGTGAGCAGGATTAGCCGAAGCCGTCGGATATTCTTTAATGATCAACTTGCCTTTGACTCTTTCTTTAAGTTTACCCATGCGCTTCTCATACATGTCCTTTGGCATGTTCATAAGATCATCAAGGGAAACGTTGAGAAGATTCGCATCGATTCTTTCGGCGATCTTCTCTTCAGCCATTTCTAGCGTGATATAGAGAACGTTATAATTTTGGGTCAGGCAAGAAGCAGCCACATGACACATAAAAAGAGACTTGCCGACGCCAGTACCTGCAAGAGCAATGTTAAGGGTCTTTTGCGGAAGTCCTCCTTTAGTAATCTTGTTGAAATATTCAAGATCAAAGGGTATTCTTTTTTCGATACGATGATAGAAATCGTAGCGATCAGCGTAGCAATCCAAAAAGTCGTGACCAATATGAGGATCGAAACTAACGCCCAAAGCATCAGACAAAAGAGTAGGAATACTTCCTTTGCCCCTGTTAGGATCTTTCCCATCCAAGATCTGGATGGAATCCATGATGGCGTTGTAAATCGCCTTTTCTTGACAGAATTTTTCAGTCGCATCAAGAAGCCAGTTAAGTTGTTGTTCTGATTTGTCACTTGCTACTTCCTTCAACAGTTCTAGTGACTTATTTAACTCAACTTCTGTGAGTTTGGTTGACTCTTTAAGCGAAATCTCAAGAGCCGCGATTGGTGGAAGACTGTTATACTTTAGAATGAATGCCTTTATTTCTTCGAACAGTTTTCTTTCGTGGCTTTCGGTCAGATACTCTTTCTTCAGGAATGGTAGTGCCTTCCTCATGAAGGTTTCGTTTCGAATCAGATTCGACAAAATCAAGTTCTCGGTTTTCATTCAAATCCTTTTCTAAATTTTGAACAGAGTTATAAATCATACTACGCATTACGTTTCCAGTAAAGCGAATAAACCGTTTAGACTTTACATTACAATTATTAATATTTGAAATCACATCATAGTCAAACGTCATCAACCCATTATCGCCAACTTTTATATTAGCAAACTCAACAATCACACCATCATACTTGCCTAAAAATTTAATGGCAAATGATCCAGATGCACCGTTTAAATCTAAAAAGAAGGTATAGTGTTTATCAAGTTTAATAAACTTTACTGCATACCAAAATTCAAATTTGGCGATTAAGTCATATACTTTATTCATCATCTTCAGCAACTTCCGCAACTAGATTTCCTGCAAGCGCAGAACTAAATTGATATGTTTTGCGCACCCATTCCTTGAATACATCATCCCCAAGAATACTATCCCAAAACTCTGCGCACTCAGTGTCAGCCAAACGCCACTTCTTGCCATCAATTGCGCCAGTGGAACGATCAACTTTTGCGTACCAACCCATACTAGGCTTGGTCACATGACCAGACTCAAGAGCCATATCAAGGAGACCGCTGAACTTACTGATGCCGCCATCAAACCGCACAGTAACAGGAATGCGAGACTTTTCGCGAACATAACGAGACTTCTCGACGTTGATAATGAAGTTATAACCGATGAGATCTTGTCCATCTTTCTCTTGCTGCCTCCCGAGAATGTAAATGTTATCAGCGGAGTAATAGGAACCTGTTCCGCCACCGACAATATCCTTGGGAAACATACCGATCTCTTTATAGGTATGGTTTACAACAACCAAAGGAATGTCTTTAAGGGTGAGGTGTGGAGTCACCATACGGAACAGGGATTTAATTTGCTTGGCACGAGTCATATCCCCGACTGACTTTTGCTCAAGTGCATCTTCAACTTCCTTCTTTGATGCAAGATTACCAATCGAATCAATAACAATCATGATACGTTCGCCGCGCTCAATATTTGATAATTGATTCATGATGTCAAACTTTAATTGCTCAACATCGGTCACTGGAGTATGAATAACACGCTCCATGTCAATGCCAAACGAGGTGAAATAGTTTTGCGGAGTGCCAAACTCCGAATCATAGAACAATACTACAGACTCAGGATACTTGTCTTGATATGCTTTTGCCATCAAGAGACTGAATGCAGTCTTGAAATGCTTGCTCGGACCAGCCCACATGGTAAGACCAGGAGTAAAACCACCATCAAGATCACCAGAGAACGCAACATTTACAACTGGAATGCTGGTCTGGATCATATCCTTGGCAGCAAAGAACTTTGACTTGGAAAGAATTGCGGTATCTTTAATTGTAGAATTCTTCTTTAACTTTTCGAGTAGGCTCATTATGGTTTCCTCTTGTGAATATATGTATTATATACTATTAAAACGCAAATGTCAACTGAAAAAATCATCTAATGACTCAATTTTTTCAGCGTTCCAATCAATGGTCGAAAGAATTATATCCAGTGGTTCTAAGAATGATTTTGAAAATTGTAAATCATAGTCGATGTATTGCTCAGCATTTAATTGTTTAGGAATGCCAGACAAAAATGCAAGAGTATTGTTGTTAAACATATTTGGCTGTTTTAGATAAATAAATTTTATCTTTTCGCCTTCTTGAATAAGTTGGTAGCGTTTTGTCAATTTAAATTGCGTCAAGAAGTGATTGTAAGTTAATGCACCTTTCACATGAATCGGCGTGCCTTTTTTAAAGACGTGGGCAGAATCAGCATATTCCTTTAATCCATTAACCGATCGCGGAAAAGCAATATCTTCTGGCGGAAGAGTTTTAAACTCGTTTCGAAACTTCTCAATAAACTTGTGTAGATCAGTTTCAGTTTGCATCATAATAATATTAATTGCTTCTTTAATCTTCTGACGACAAGCAGATGGCGTAGAAGATTTAACAGCCTCAAGACCCATGATCTTGAGTTTGGGTTTAGTATATGCAACACCTTCGCTGTTATACACGTTGAGAATATATCGTTTCTTCGCAGTCCAGATTGCTTTATCAGCAAGAGACTCACGTTTCATTTCCATGCGTTGTTGATACGCATTCATGTATTCTTTGAGTTCTCCATAAGAAGAATCAATAAATGGCTGAATCTTTTGATCACAAACCTTATCCATAAACTCAATAACTTTTTTTGCGTCATCTACATTTGGATAAAGTTTTTTGATCAATGGACCCATGTTTAAATAAATCGAATCAGTATCTGAAGCAATGACATAATCTTTATCTTTGGTTTTTAGTAAACCATTCATATATTCGTTGATCTTCTTCTCAATCCAACGAATAGACAACTGACCTGCTGTTGTAATGCCTTCGGCAATGCGAATATCAAAGAAGCGGAAGTATTGATTGCCCAATGCACCGTAAGCAGAGTTCAGTGTGACTTTTTTAGCCAACTGAAGATTGTTATATCGTGCTACTTGTTTCTCGAGATACTCAACCTGATTCTTGTCTTCAAGAACAGTTTCGATTTTCTTCTTGGCTTCAATCGCCAATTTTTTATATCGCGTACGATCTTTGTACATGCTTTCCATAATCTCAGGCAACACACCCTGTTTGTCTAGTTTGAATAATTGACCATTAGGCGTTAATGTTGCTTTGATTTCTTTGAGGATACTGGTATCAACTTGTTGATTGAGTAATGTATCAACACTTATATCAATATTTTTAATTAACCCATTCATGTTATCACTATATTTCTTCGGATCAATTATAGTTTCCATCGAAATATTATATTGCATGATCAAGTGCGGGTACAGACTATTCAAGTCAAACGATGCAACCCATTCATGCATGCCAAGGATTGGCTCTTTGACATATGCACCTTCATAAGCAGATTTTTTGTCACTCACTTTTAATTGTGGGATTACAATTTTTTTCTTGAGGAGGTGATTATAGACAATCGCGTCCCACATACGAACCTGCGTGAACACGTCTTCGTAATTGACTTTGTTATCATACGCAAGAGTCAAAGCCAACTCAATCAACTTCATCTTGTCTTCGAGTTTCTCGACAAGTTCTACGTCTTTGATGTTATACTCGATAAACTTCTGATAATCTTGTTTGTAGAGTTGGTGTAAATTTTCAAATTCAGAATAATCTAATTTTTTCTCACCCAACTCAACGTGAGCGATGTTATCTAGCCTGTAAGACTCTTGCTGCGAGTAAGTAAACTTGCGATAAAGCCAAATATAATCTAACACAGCAACGCCATCAATATTGTAAGAATTAGATTCTCTGTTAAACTGCATTGCTGTATATGGTCGCAATTTATTCCAAGGCGACATCTTCTTGGCTTCAGATTCACCAAGAAGTTTAGTAATACGATTGATCAAATATGGAATATCAAAAAACTCAATATTCCATCCGCTGACTACATCTGGATAGAATCTGCACCAGAAGTCAAGGAAACGTCGTATGAGGTCGGATTCATCTCGACACTTTGCATAGTGCACGTCGTCACGATGCTTGCTATAATCGCCGAGACCAAACACAAAATAATTACCTTTGATTTTGATTGTAATTGCTGTGATTGATTCGTTAGCGTTTTTAGGGTCTGGGAATCCAAACTCTGATCCAACTTCGATGTCAATATAGGCAATGCAAATTTTATTAACATCCCACAGTATATCATCACCAAAGTTATCGGCAATAAAAGCATAGTCGTAACGGCTATTACCAAAAATAGGGAAATTATCGACACCTTTGTACCTCTCTAAAAAATCTCGACACTCTGGAATAGTGCCAGGTTGAATTGGTTTAACATACTCTCCATCAAGAGTTGTATGTTCTGTTTCGTCGCTTGTTAAAAGATAAAAGGTCGGACGGTATTCAATCTTCCGTCTGACCCTTTTATCATTTTCAACACCTCTGAGAAGAATATACTTACCAGAAACGTTTACGCTTGTGTAAAAATCGGACATCTCATCCTACGAGCAATTGTTGCGGCGGAACAACGATTCCTGCGCCGAAGATTTGATTATACCCGTTTCTAACTTCATCCGCTACTTCTGCTTCACATACAATTTTATCTTTATTGATCACAAACGTAGGACCGTTTGCTGCTTGCATCCAAGGCATGAAGCCAAGAGCAGGTCCATCTTGACGTCGTTGCATTACTGCTGCGACTGGATTCTTGATTTCAATAAAATCTTCAGCCTCTGCAACGACCTCTGCAACTAATTCCTCGCCAGTTACGAGTTTTAATGACATTATCTTTGACATTTTGTTTCTTCCTTTTGTAATTGTTAAATAAATCTTTTTCTTTCAGACTTTGCGGCGATCCATTTTTATAAAAAACATCATGCGCCATTGTCCAAGTATCTTCACCAACTTTAAGATACCAACCACCAAACTCTTTGACTTCTATCTCTTTAGAAGTCAATAAATCATTTAGTTCTTTCAGTGAATGCATTATTCGCTTTCAGTTGCGTCTCGATTCTCAGTTGAATGACGCTTTAATTTAAATCCAACATGATTTGCGTGCGCTTCGATCAAAGATCGTTTAATAGAACCATACTCATGAGAATCATTGATCCATCCATTTGTTTTTGCCATTCCAAGCATACGTTTCATAGTACGCGGAAGTTTCGCATCAAAAAAATCACTACGATTAGCCATTTAGTAAATCCTCACATTTTTTCCAAAAATATTCTTCTTGTTCTGGCATTCTGATTTGAAAATTGTGCCAGAACAAATTGCCAGCCTCTTGGTTACCATATGTTGTGCCCAACCCATAGTTAGGCTGATTATTTTTTAGTTCCCAATAAGGCATTTGATCTTTTTCCCACTCATATCTGAATGGTGGTCTATCAAATTTAACTGGAGGAATCATTTCTACTGGTACGCCATGTTCCTCTGCTTTAAAAGTATATTCCTCAAGAACATCACCACGACTAGTTTCTAATGCCGAAGGTGTTCCAATTTTGATAAAATTTTCTCTCGAGATTGCGCTACAAGAAGGTGCCGCAAACAAATGATCATTGTTATTAATGTGACCAGATCTTTGCATATTACCTATTAGTTTACCTTCATTCACTTTAGAAAGAAAGTATTCGAAACCATTTTCACTAACAGGGACGCAATCAATATCAAGAATAATTATGTAGTCGAAATCCATCGCTTGCTTTACTTTTTCGACTGCTGATTTAAAATATCCTGTCGGGACACCATTAAGAGTCCAGCAATAATCTATAAACAGCCCATGAGGAATTTCACCTTTCATGACATAGTGTGGCAATTTTGTGCGATTAAATTTGTCAACAACTTGTTTCTGGAGTTCAACCGTTCTTGGGTTGATGTTAGGCATAAAATAAGAAACGATACATGCATTCATTGTGGTTTACTCGTTGTTGCTTCATATACACGTTTGCGCAAACTACTAGAACTAAAACTATGATCGCGGCTGTTAAAGATTAATTCTATTCCGCGTTTTTCACATATGGCTCTACCAGTAAATTCCTTTTCCATATATTCAACTCCAAGAATACGCACATCAATGGGAAGCGTGAGTAGAATATCTTCGAGATCACGTTCAGTGTTGTAGATGATAATCTCATCAACAAAACGTACAGCGCTGAGACTAATTTGACGCTCTACAATAGATTGTATTGGAGCATTTTTTTCTGATCTATCCCAACTTGCGTTATTTTGCAATCCTGCAATCAAGTAATCGCAATGATTTTTTGCTTCGGCTAGCATGGCAATATGACCTGCATGTAACAAGTCAAATTGACTAAATGTTATACCTATCTTAAGACCTTTGTCTTTTAATTCTTTTACTTTATTAAAGATCATATAGATTTACGACATAGATTTTACAATAATATCCTTATTGTTTGGACGAAGTTTTCTAATCTTTGATTGAATTTCATCATAGAAATTCCAAGCATAAACAATAATCAACAGATCTTCTTTTTCTGTGGTCAATGTTTCAGGCGAAACGATTGGAATATTTACTCCACCTATAACCTTGCCAATCTTCAATGGGTTTTCATCAACTATGTATTTGTGTTTTAATTTAAAATAGTTGCTCATGACAACACCCTTTGCTGCTGCGCCATAGCCCACAGCAGTTAGATTTGATGTATTAATCAAGTTTAACAAACGATTTTTGTTTTCACGAACTTTATCAGCAAACTGCTCATAAGTTTCGGGATCTAACAAATGCGCTTCGCTGTCAATTAAAGCCGAGACAACCAAATCTCTTTTGTCTACTACAATCTCATCAGATGCAGAAACATGTTTAATCTTAAACAAATAACTTGTGCCGTGCACTGGTCTATATTCAACGTTCACCAGTTCCATACCTGCACGTTTGCACATTTCATTCATTGAATTGATGTTAAAGAATGAATGATGTTCGTGGTATATTGTATCGAACTCACCATTTACAATCATATTTTTTTGGGAAGTTTGAACGTACAGAGTACCATTGGGCTTTAGAATTTTTTTGCAGTGTTCGATAAATTCTAAAGGATTAGGAATATGCGCAACAACATTAAAGCAAGTTATGACATCATATTGTTCATTGATTTGATCAGAAGGAAAAAAGTCGCAGATAACTTTTAGATCCGAATCAGTAATATTATCAACAATATTTTTAGCAGGATCAATGCCATGTAATTCCCACTGATATGGTCTAAACGCTTTTAAAAATGTTCCATCATTACAAGCAATGTCTAACACCTTACGACCAGTGCCAGGATTTTCTGCATGAATAATTCCTGCTACTTTTTCAAATTCTTGAACCAGAGTATTAGAAGTTCCGCTAACATAAAGATAATGGCGATACAAGGCTTCGCGATCAACTGCAACTGTTAATTGCGAATGATAACAATTCATACAAACATTGACTTCCAATGGAAACAACTCATCAGATTGATCAATAGTTTCTTTCAAGTTATTGGCTAGAGGTTGTTCGCCCAAAGAACAAAATTTATGCAGCATTTCTGAACCGCAAGCATAACAATTGTCTATCTCGACATAACTATTCATACTCTACACCTTTGTCTCGATTGGTAAAATACATATCATCGTAGTTCTGAGTTATCTCATCAACTATGCGTTGAATGTTACCCTTAAATTTAAAATTAAACACATCTTCAAACTTTTTATTTGAGATCATAAAGTCGTATGGGTTGCCAATATTTCCATTATCCACAATTTTAGCGCCAGTCAATTCGGAAACTTCTTTAGCCAAATCAGCAACATTACTATTAAAAGAGTTTACGTTATATACACCAGAGTTAGTATCGTTTCCGAATTCTAGTATTTGTACAATAACATCGCATAAATCACCAAGATCTAATATTGCTCGATTTATATGCGAATTAGATATTTGAATAGTGCCTGTGTCTAAGGCTGACATAGTCATAGAGTTTAGCATTAACTCGCTTCTAAAGTTTCTGGAAAATCCATTGATGGTACCAAATCTCAGCCCATACCAACAAGAAATAGGATTGTTGTTAAGCATGTATTGATCAATGGTGTATTTTGTCAGATCATAGTTGTTTACACAAACGAAATTATTCTTAGTTTCTTCAGCCAACTCTTTACCAGTGTTACCATATACTGAAGAAGAACTGGCATAAATTAGTTTAATTTGTTTGCCAGTTAATTTAATTTTATTGACCAGAGAAACAAAATTACGCACGTTGTTATTGAATGATGCATAATGATGATTGGCGCACATCTTAACGCTAGAATGCGCAGCCAACAATATTACTGCATCGTATTGACGCAAGTCATCAACTGCGATACTATTAAAGTCTTTATAATCAAACCCATTAACAGTGCAATCGCCAAACCAACATAGATCTACAACTGTTGTAGCATATTTTTTATCAAACAAAATTGGATACAATCGAGAACCGACATATCCCTTTCCGCCTAATAACAAAATTTTCATAGTCTATTCTCTAATGTTGTAATTTGATCGCACAAATCTACAGCATATTGTTTATGCCAGTTATAGCGAGAAATCGCCATATCTCTATCTAGTAGATGTTGCCCACCATTACCAACTCTCTTATCAGCCTCAGGAATTTGAGTTTGAATTCCGAGTTTTCGTTTTATCAAATTTTCATTGAAGGGCGAATATCCGTACCACAAAATACGGAAATCTTCAGAAGGCGTACCCCAATAATGACGACCTGCTCGCCAAACTGATGTTTCAAAATAATTTAATGGATAGTTGTGCATGCTGCGCATCTTTCGATTATCATACATAACATCATCAGTAATTGCTTGATAATCTCGCTTACCATTATAAGCATTGTAGATAGTATCTTCGCTATAGTCGCAGGGTATGCCAAATGTTCTCTGTTCTACCAAAGACTTATTTGGATCTGGCTCTGTCATGTAATGATCATCTGAATCAAGCATCACATCACACGCCAGTAATTTTTGCATACGAACTGGTTTTTTTGGCTTGTATGCAGTGATTAGTCTTTTAGTATTGCCGATAAGAAACTCAGTTGCATTCAACGTTATCATCCAAGCATATGGATATTGTTGTTGAATACTTGCTTCAACTGCCATCACCTCAGCATCACAATTGGCTGCATTGAAATCATTGTTCCTAGAAGTAATAATTTGCCATCTAGGTGTGATTTGTCTGACGAGATCCATTGATCCGTCAGTAGAATGGTAATCAATTATGATTCCGTGATCGAATTTACTTTTGTGGTGTTGTAGCCACCAGTTCAACAAATATTTTTCATTGTATACATGACATATTACAATTCTCATTTATTTTTCCACGGTAGATTGTTATTATGATACTTTAGCATGGCTTCGTTCCCTCGCAAGAAAAAATCTGCTTGGACAGAAATGCCTGTGCTTCCTACTCTATATTTTAACGTATATTCGCGCGTGCAGTCAAACTTTAATTTGTTTTGTTCGTTCATCAATATTGCGCTAATGGCACGATCAATCTCAGCAACTCCAGGTTCTCTTGCTTTTCGATACCAAACAGGAGACATACCAAGAGCGATTTGTTTTTTTACGAAAAAACAATTTAGATCAATAAAAAAGTCATTGATCACAGACTTCCACATACCAAGGCTCTCGCAATCGTCATAGCAAATAAATTTGCCTTCATCGTCTACGATTTGTCGGAATGAATATGCCCAATCAAGGTTTTTCTTTTGAACTAGATTGACAAGATTTTCAATATGATTTGGTTCAAGAGAATTGTCATCATCTAACCAGATGACGTAATCGCCGTCTACTAGAAATGTAAATGCACCATAGATACGATGACCATTGAACCGATCTTTTCCTGTCGGATCAGGGAGCACAATTAGTCTATCGCTGCTACTTTTCCCGCGAGGGAAAAGCGAATCGTATAAAACTGGGCTCGCTTTTTCCCAATGCTCTTCGCCATCAACCACAACAATATGTTCTATATTTTTATATGTTTGCTCGCGAACTGATTTTATACAATTCGCGAGTTGCGGTTTACCAATAGTTGCAGTAATGACAGATACTTTCACAAATTAATCCCATAGATTCTCATAGTATTTACCAAACAAACGGAAAGCATTCTTCTTGCGAGCATGATATGCTTTCATCTTCTCAGTGTCATAGACACCTTCGCGAACTGTTACCATCTCGCTCCAGTCTTGACCTTCTTTCTTTTCCCATTTGTACTTTGGTTTCTTGATGCAAAAGTCGGGATCGCGATCTTTAGCAAGTTCACCAAATGCCCAGATCATTTCTTTCAGAATCCAATCCCAACGCTTGAAGTGGTTGGAATCAACATCCCATTCGTTCTTCTTGGGTTTGGCTGCAGTAGAACGAAGATGCTCAGGCGCATCTTCGTCATCGGTATATGGTGCACCATGTTTATCTTTGTGCAACTGTCTGAGCATCGGATGAATGATGTCAGCAAGAGTATGCGCCATGTTCCACGTGTCCCATGGATCAATGCGAATAGATTTCTTTTGATCACCTTTCTTCGGATACTTACCAATAGAGATCTTCATGATTAACTTTTCTTGCGTCGTGCCTTACGTTTCTTCGAACCAAGTTTAGCGCGACCTTTTCCGTATCCTTTAATTCCAGTTTTTGCTGGCATAATTAACCTCTTCGCATTCTAGATATATCTTTCATCTGTTCTTCATCAATCACAGGAACAGCATTTGATTTATGCATTGTAGCAATGCCTTTGACTAGAGAGCCTGTGTATTTCAAACTTTCTCGCCTCTCAGTATATATACGATCGGTGACAAGAGACTCAATATTTCGCGCAGTATCTGCGCCCACTCGTGGTCCATAAGATAAACTCGGCAACTTTTCAACACCAAGAATCGCAGAAGATTTGTTATACTTCTTCGCGATCACACCCTTAACCTTGCGCTTCTTTTTAGGCTTGAAACGCACAGCACAATACACCATCATACAGGATATGTTTCTACGTGGTTGCCATAGAAATTTTTAAGTTCTTTCACATGCGGTCTACAAGCATCCCACTTCAACGTAGGATTTTCGTTTCCATTTGCTATGTCAATCATTTTTCTTGCAAATGTGCGAAGAACTCGCAACTCCTCAATTGTGCCGCGAGGAAGAACCTCAAAGTCAACATTAGACATTAGACTTTCTCCACAAGTTTAGACAAAGTGTAGTCAGCAATTTTTGCTCGAATCATCGAAGGAATATCGCTATACGGATCCTCAAGATAGTAAGAGCAACCGTCCTTCCATGTATTATACTTTACAAATCTGGCAAAGTCAAGCATGTGTTTGTTATTGCCAGGATCAAATGGAACTCTTGTTCTTGGGGCAAGAACAGAACGACGGTATTCATTTGTCATCGTAGTAATATCTCCCCTTTCGTTTCGCAGGAATCATCACAAGAATTCCCATGATTAGACCACAAAGCATTCCAACAATAAAAGCAATATATGGATCACTCATCGTCAAACTCATCTGATTCTGCCGCAAGAGTATCAATGACTTCCCAACCAAGTTCAGTCAAACGATCTTCAACAAGATCGACTCGAGCACCACGCAGTTCTTCCTCAGTGAAGACCACAACAGCACAACCCATTGCCGCGAGTTCACGGCTCAATTCAACAACTCTTGACAAATCAGTCATCAGTAATGCTCCGCACCTGGATCAAATTCAAGATCATCATAACTGACAATCTCAACACCATCTTCGGCTGCAGCGACAGCAGCATCGCAATCATTGTCATAAGCAGCAAGAATTGCGTGTACCTGTGTCAAAGGAATACCAAGAGATGTTGCAATCTCAAACTCTTTCATGCCTTCGCTGTGATACATGTCGATGACATCGATTTCCAAATTTTTAAAATAGCCCATCAGAAAGGCACTCCTTCACCCATCGGAATTTTATTTAAATCTGATTGCATCTTGCGATCGCCAATCACCAAGAGCAGATGACACGCACGCTCGAGTTTCTCGGCGAGATCATAACAGTTCTTGGCGCTGAGATCATGCTGCGTTTGAGTATTCGCAAGAAGATGATCAGCACCATTGACCAGATCCATTGCTTCAGAAAGCAAAGTTTCAGTTTGCTTTTTCATATCAACCCCAGTCTTTAAAATTTTGCGCTGCTTGGTTTTCTCGCCAGCCGCGAGTGTATTCTTCAATTTCTTCGAGAGTCATTTCTGACTGCTGAATCTCATCAGATTTATAAGTGTCGCCCACGAAATAGTGCGGACGAAACGATCGCTGATAGTAACTATCGGCAGAACCACGATCATACGGACTGCCGTGACCACGATCAAGACGCATTGTGCATTTCCTCATAAAGAACAAACGAAACCTCTTCGCGAACCGCAGTGTCAGTGGCTTCCTCGAAACCTTTGACCTTGCTGAGTTTCTCCAACATCCGCAACACCTCTATCCAAGAAATATCAAGGAGATGTGCTGTAGTGACAATATTGTGGACTGCAGCATTGCCTTCGTCCGTGAACATTCCGTAATATGGAGTTTTCATTAAGCAATCACCTGCACGCGAGGCTCAGCATTAGCGAGATCATCAAAGAAATGATTACCAGGAAGCGGAGCGTAGAATTCTTCGCGCGGAAAGGAGAGATCAACCTTACCCTGCCAAACACGCTTGGCAGTCTCAGCGCAAAAAGTGCCGTTCTTATAAACAGCGACAACCACGCCAATGCGATAGCAATCATTATGACCGACGAAGTCAAGAGACTTGACGACGTCACCTACTTTTACAACGTTTTCACATTTCATAAGACAATTATAGCGCGAAGAGTCGAAATTGTAAATGGTAAAAACTCTATATAAATCAATAACTTGCGCAGACCTCTGAAAAGATCTCTTTTGCAGCCTCGAAATTGGTGTCCTCGAGGAGGATTTTCGTCTTTGCAGACCGATCCTCGATCTCGTATTGGTAGTTGCCTGTGTGCCACAGGACTTGGTAATGACCGAATTTGTCCTTCTTGGACTCGATGAAATGGTAGATTTTCACTGACGTGCCTCCGCTTCCCTTTCCATTTCTCTGATAATGCCTTCTATGGCGTAAGCCTGAATTTCGTCGTGAAATGCCTGTAATTCCTCGGTCGTTGCCGTGGAAAAATCGGCGTTGGTCGGGTAATCGTATCCGTGGCTGATCGCCTCGGGCTTGATCTTATTGATCTGCTTAATAAGGGTTTCTCTATTCATACAGGAAGTATGCACTTTTTCTTTTGAAATGTAAATGGTAAAAACCTTATACAAATCAATAACTTGCGCAATCACTGTAAAACGATGCAGGGAGTCCTATTGGCGGTCTAGAATTGACCCTAGACCTGCCCCTAGTTTACTGGAATTTCGGTCCCTCAAACCACGCTACAATGCTGTGGCGTGTTCCGCGTGTAACAGGCGTCAAACTGTGGTACACGAAGGACGGGAACGCGATGAAGGTTCCTTGCATACGAATGCGTTCAGCATCTGGCTTCTCGCCGACATTCTCAAGAATTAAATCACCACCATCATAATCAGCAGGATCGCTGAGTTGAAGAACAAGTGTGAGTTTGCGATGACGCGGAGTTGGATTTAACCAAAACACATCTTGATGTGATTTATATTCAGATTTTTCTTCGCCAGTGTATTCTGTAAATTGAAGTGGTGGTAGATGAGTGACATTGAATCCAAACCAATCATTGTTGACGCTGATCAAAAATTTCCAAAACTCAGTATAGATTGGTTCGAATTGCGGATGTGTGTATTTGTCAATCCATCGTAGTGTTGTTCTACGATATTCTGGATTTGTTGCTTCACTGTTGAAGCCCATTCCTGCGCTTGTCGTAGGAAGTACCTTTGCCAATTCAATTAATTGTTCGCAATCTGACTTCGAAAAGTAAGATGCATTATAAACCCATTCGCCTCTCATGATGTCACCTTTTATGGTTCAAAATCCATACCTACATTTATATAGGTAATCTTTACACCAGCCTCGCGAAGCATTTCTTCAGCATGATCGATAGAGTAATGTCTACCTGCTCCTGCTCCTTTCCACTTGCGTTCTGGACCAATAACTTCTTTGATACCAGCCTGTATTAATGCGCGAGTACAATCAGCGCATGGCTTCGGTTCCCAATTTAAATATGCTTTTGCGCCATTCAATGATACGCCAACTCTTGCGGCGTTGAATATTGCATTACGTTCAGCGTGTTCTACCCAATGATATTTCTCTGGGCGTTTCCAACGTTCATCATGGTTTTCATTGATGTTTCTAGGAAAGCCATTAAAACCCGTCGACAAGATGACGTTATCATCATTTACAATTACACACCCCACCTTTGTCGACGGGTCCTTGCTTTTCTGAGAAATCAGAGCAGCCTGTAAGATAAACAATTCATCCCACGTTAAATCATTACGAATCATATAGAATTATTTAATTTCAATCTTACGAGGTTTCTGTTCATCAGGGATAACATTCTCAAGATGAATCGAGAGAATACCATCCGCAAGAGCAGCGTCGCGTACCACTACGGTATCAGACAAAACAAACTGTCTGCTGAAAGAACGACCAGCAATACCTTTCGCAAGATATTCGCGTTCATCTTTTTCAGTTTTTTTGCCTGTAACTTTGAGTGAGTTCTTTTGAGATGTTACATCAATTTCATCCAACTTGTATCCTGCAACTGCCAATTCCACGCTGAATGTTTGCTCGCCAGTTTTGACGATATTTACAGGTGGGAAGGAAGATGCGGTAGATGTCAAGAGGTGCGCCGCATTATCTAGCGTAGCGAACACATGGTCGAAACCAAGTGCCGTCGGTAGAAGGCGATCATAATTAAACATATTTGATGTGAGCGTTGTGATGTTTGTCATTGTTTTACTCCTTTTGTAAGCAAGTTAACATCGTGGACCCCATATGGGCATCCACCTTTATTTATACACCAGTTGACCCAAATCCTCCGCTACGCTCTGAATGTTTTTCTGGTCGTTTTGAAACGACAACAAACTTGGTTGGTTCATTACATACAATTTCGGCTTGAGCGATACGATCGCCTTTCTTGATTCGTTGCGAAACTTCAGAAATGTTTGTTAAAAGAACAAAGACTTCTTCTTGATAGTCCACATCTACGATGCCTTCTGAATTTGCAAGAACTAGTCCTCGTTTGAGCGACAGACCAGATCTTGGGTGAAGACGAATGCTATAGTTTTGTAGTGGTTGATCTACTGCGGAAATGTCGGCAAATGTTTCAATAGTGTGTAGCAGTTCAATCTTAAAGATTAAACCTGTAGGGACTAGTAGGCGATCGCCTGGTGCGATCTCAAACTCTTCGCCATCACCAAAGTTATGAATGTGGCGAGCAACAGGCTCATTATGCTTGTTGTAACCTTTTACAATTCTTTCTTCACTTGTTGACTGAAATGAAAGATCAAAACAATTTGCTAAAGAAGTTCCGAATGTTGGCACTTCTAAATCATCACGAATTCGATACACATTCACTGCTAACATAATTATGTCTCTTTCTCTTTCTTTTTCTTTCCAATCGTATACTTGGAAACTAACTGCCACTGATTTTTATCTTTGAATGGAAGAATCTTGATTTGTGATAGTGGCGCAACATTATCCTTCGACTTTGCTGGGTCTACGAGTTTTACGAGACCCCACTCAGCCATAAGATTTGCAATCGTATTACGACGCTGAATATCATTGTCTGACATATTACTTGGTTTACCATCCAACTCAAAGAGTTCTTTGAAGTGCACAATGTAATACTTACCCTGCTTGTGTAGGATATGGCAGGATTGATATAGGATATTTTCATTTTTAGCAGCAACACCGATACGTGTGAGCGTTTCGCGGACTTTTAAGAAGTCGTCCTGTTTTGCCAGCGTAACTTCAAGTAGTTTATCGACCATGTCAATCACCCTTATATAATTGTTTTTTTATAGCGGCGATTTGGCCATCAGATAGAATCTTTAATGCCTCGGCTGCTTTAGCGTCCGAATATCCATAATACTCTTTGACTAATTCCAAATCACTGTCTTTCGCCTTCTTGTGCCACTTACTATATGGACGCCTAGAGGCTCTAACAATATTTAGTAAAAAGTCATATTTGAGTTTATTGTCCAGTGACGAGTATTTGTTCATTTCATTCGCGAACAGGACGGTATCTCGGTGGAACGAGAGTGCTCTATTAACCATAAATGACGAATATGTTTTCTCGTCCTGCTCGGTCAGCAAGGCATACTGTTTAGTCTGTAAAATCGAGGGTATGACTTCCTTGAACAAATCAGCCATTGAACTTACACTCCGCCATCATTTCAGTGAGACAGGCTGTAAGATTCAATTCCTGATCGGCAACAAAAGCAGACTGATACTGATACCGAGCAAGGATTACAACTGCGTTTGGAATGGTAGACTTATCCATTATATCATAAAGACTATCATAGATCTTACGATAAATCTTTGCGGGATCATCACTACCAAAGTCAGCAACCCACTTACGCATGGCACTGAAGTTTTGTTCTTTTAAAGAAGAAACAAGTTCAGTCAGAGATACGTCAGCAATGCTTGTAAGAATGCCAGCATCAATCTTTCCACTCACGCTGTAACGCTGAAGTTCATTCAGCACTCGGCGATAGTCAGGGAAGTG
>Ga0169931_10005598_pt1 | contig 19099 bp, 19 predicted proteins | sample Kivu_15m_20L_FD_129675 | JGI IMG/M metagenome (GOLD analysis project Ga0169931, IMG submission 129675) | Freshwater microbial communities from Lake Kivu, Western Province, Rwanda to study Microbial Dark Matter (Phase II) - Kivu_15m_20L... | ecosystem: Environmental > Aquatic > Freshwater > Lake... | reverse complement strand
TTTAAAGAGCAGATGCTCTAAGAAATGTGAGGCGCCCGCAACGCTAGGTGATTCATCGCGCGAGCCGACATTGACCCAGATACCAAAGGCAGCGCTTCGAACATTGGGTATCTCTTCTGTGACAATGCGCAAGCCGCTTGGATGAACGGTCTTGCGCAGAAAGTCCCTCAACAAGCGCGCGCAACAGGTGTTAGATAGAGGCCGATATGAATCGATTCGGAACGTAACTTCTTAGCCGCGCCCCAGTTGCCGGACATGATCCCGACTGGGGGCGTGAATTCGCGTTGTGCAACGCCGCATCGCAGCGAGCTCATCGACTCGCGCCAGAGCGTCTGGTTTGGGGTTAACTTTGAATTTGGAGAATTAAGTGAGGCCATGAGTAAACCCTTCTAGCCAAGTCTCTCTTTCAAGTATTTTGGCTCTGTATTAATGGAGCGATCGCTTTGGACTCTCAGTGAGATTTCATATCTGTCACTTCGATAGATGCATTCCGCTGTCATAAATGGGATGTCGTACTGATTAGCATCAAGCATACGCATATGAAGGCATGGAGTTTTGTCATCAATTTCTAGCGCTTGGCGCTCCGGCGCATTAGGGAGATATGCCGAGACGTTATTATTGGCATGTTGGACATAGATATTGAATTCGGATTCAAAATAATCATAAAGCGATCCATACAGTACTTTTCTATTCAATCTGGGGATTACTTGTTGGGAGATGTGAAGAGTTTCGATACCAACTGGAGTATTGTCACCAAGTCGTATTCTTCGAATTCGGAAGAGTTTTGAGTCAGGAGCTATATTCAATCGCGATGCCAATTCTTGATTAGCTCGAACTTCTCTAAATGTAAGGATCCGTGAGGATGGAACAACGCCGCGTGACCTCATCTCCTCGGTAAAGGAGCGAAGCTTCAATTGGGAAGCGATGATTGGCCTCTGGATGTGAGTACCAGAGCGAGCTTGTTTGACTAGGTGTCCCTCTTTTGTCAGAGCCTCAATAGCCCTGCGAAGCGTCATTCGACTTACACCGAAGTCCTTCGCAAGAAAACGTTCGCCGGGTAATTGTGCGCCTTGAGGCAGTGTCGCAAGCAGATCTAAGAGTTGCTGTCGCGCGCGTTGCACTCCGTTGGCCGTATTCACCCTTCTGACTCTAGCCGCAAATAGCTTGGCCTGGGAAGAGCTGGTTCAGGCTCGTTCCCTAAGTACAGACTCAATTCGCATGGTCAATTCGGGTTCCACGACAACTTCGCTGATGATTCCGGCTGCAAGGAGTTCTCGGGGAGTGGTAGTTGTTGAATCGCTAAATACCATACGCGCATCCTTAGTCATTACGTGAATGTCCGCATCTGCTGTGGCAAGGACATAATCGGCGCTCGAACCAAGCGATCCGAGTGCGAGATGCACCGCTGCAATTGAGCCACCATCAATTATGGCAAGCCGGAAGGCAGGATAAGAATGCAAAAGGCGCATCAACTCTGCACCTTGCAATAGCGCTCCGTTTGCCTCTTCTCTTGATCCCGGTTTCATTCCTCGGGTGTCAATGAATGTCACAAGTGGTAATCGAAGTGCGCTACTTGTTCGCAGGAACATGTTGAGTTTCTTGATGTCAGAAACTGACGGATCGCCAAGCCCTTGAGATATTTCTATATTCCCGCAAAGACGTTCTGAAATCCTACTTAGTCGAATCTTGATTGCTTGTCCTAAGTACTTCTTATATACAAATTCCTTTTTTGAGTTTGCGTTTTGTAGTAGGTCTAATATCGTATTCATACTTTCTTCTAAGTGGGAAATATTTTCACACATTTCAGTCGGTATCCCACTCTGCATATGAGTTGCATAGCCACCAATCTGCTCTTTTGCCTCACTCACGCCCGCTAATTCCTCAACAACTTTTGGCCCTGTCATAAATAGTTGTGCACCTTTGACGAAGAATGAAAATTCGCCAAGAGTGGTCAGATATGCGCCAATACCTGCGGTTGAGCCCAGCACGACGGAAATTATGGGAAACTCTCTGCTTTTCAATGTTTGCTGGAGCACTCTTGCGATTGCTCCCAACCCAATCGCCGCCTCTGAAATACGCGCTCCTGGCGTGCTCCATAGAAAGATGAGCGGAATTCTTGTGTTACTTGCGTGATCGAGTGCTTCTTGAATTAGCTCACATTCGCGCACACCGATTGCGCTCTTCTTAGGATCGGGGTTCGAAGCCACGATAATTGCTTGCCGATTATTAGCGCTACTTCGAAACATTTGTAGGCCAGTATTTTCAGTATTTCTAGACGAATATGGCTTTGCGTCGAGAAACTCAAGAGTCCTAGTGATAGACCCAGCCGAATCCAAGTCAATCGACATTTATATCTCTTCTCCGTTTAGCGCGGCAAACACTTCAGGTTGTGTGACCAAACTTGGAATCGTGCGTTTGGTTATTTGTTCTAACCTCGTACGGATTTGAGAATTTTTGGACAATACTCCTCCTATTACACGCAATTCATCAGCATCCGATACACGTCTCGCCAATCCGTATAGGCGAGCGAGGTCACCTACCGCTATCTCTATTATCTCTATCGCAAGTTTAGATCCTGATTCTGCTGCATTAGATACGGTTTGTGCTGCGCGAGCAATCTGTGATCGCCCTTGCGCTGAATATGCGATGGGTAGCACTTCTCGCCAATTTAGAATTCCATAAAACTGCTTGAGGGCGCTGCCTAGCGCCTCATCATGGTCATTCTCTTCAAAGAAACGGATTGAGCGTCGGATTCCTTCCGCGCCAATCCAATAACCGCTTCCTTCATCTCCAATCATGTATCCCTTGCCGCCTATGAAAGAAATGTCACCAGATTTATCTCGAAAAGCTGCTATGGATCCTGTACCCGCAGAAATGAGGATTCCATCACTATCTTGAAATTGAGAGGCGTAACTTAGTTCAATGTCACTCATTACTGAAATACCCGTCAGGGAAAGTTCCCAAACCTTTGAAATTACTCGTATTGCGGTTTCTTGCTGTTCAGTATTTCGTAACACGCCAGTAATACCCATTGAGACTCTGTCGAGTTCAGGTACCAAAATTTTGATTTCACGGCATAAACTCTCAAATGAGTGAGTTTCTGCCTCAAGAAATAAGTGCTTCTTAAGTGGCTCAGCTTCTCCGGTTTGCTCTAGCTTTCCATCTACTGCGACCGCCCACTTGCTTCTGGTGCCTCCTACATCTACGCCGAGGGTTATCACTTAGCCACCTAGGTTCCTCAGGGCTATGCGAATTCGCCCATCAGAAGCTTCAAACTCGCGGATACAACTTTCGACGTCAGATCCGCTGAGAATTAGCAGGATAGCGATTGGGATCCTATTTCCGGCAACAGATAGCGCTTTCTTTGCTTCCAGTGGCTTTGCGCTAGTTGCTTCCGTAACGATACGTATAGCGCGATCCTTTAACTTCTCATTTGCAACTCGCATGTGTGACATCAAATTTCCAAATGATCTACCTTGTTTCACCATAAGCGTTGTCGAGAAAAGGTTCAGAATGAGTTTTTGACTCGTTCCAGCCTTCATCCGCGTACTTCCATAAATGACTTCTGGACCAACCTCGCAACAGATAGCAATATCAGAATAGTCCGCTAATAGTGATTTCTTGTTGCTGCTCAACGAGATGGTGAGCGCCCCGATCTCCTTGGCGAACTGCAACGCTCCAATTACAAAGGGTGTGCGCCCGCTTGCTGCGATTCCAAAAAGTACATCAGATTCATCAAGATTAAGTTCTTGGAGCGCCTCTACCGCGCCTTGTCGGTTGTCTTCACTCGACCCATCGCCAGCTTTGAGTATCACGCCGGACTGAAGTGCTACAAATCTGTCAATCCCTGTGTCAAAGGTCGGCGCAATTTCGCTCGCATCTGTCTCAGCGATGCGACCAGAAGTTCCAGATCCTACATAAATGATTCGTCCACCGCGTTCGAATCGTTCATTAGCAGCATCGACTGCGGCTGTAATTTCAGGAAGTGATTGCTCTACAGCAAATGCCACTTTCTTATCCTCCGCATTAATTGCGGCCAGTATTTCTAGGGTTGGAAGAAGGTCGAGTTCGAGATAGTTGAGATTGCGAGCCTCGGTAGCTAGACCCGCCATCTCATCGCTAATTTGATCATTCACCTCGCTGGTGCAACCTCTTTAGTAACTCTAAGGCTTTATCAATTACCTTTTCAGTTGAACTTTCACCATAGATTGAGCGCCCAACTTCATAACCATGTTCTTTGAAGTCCTTGGCTAGCGGGAAATAATCAAAGTAACCATTTGCATAACACACAATTAGAGTCTGTTTAAATGGTGAGCGTTGCTCAATCACGGTTGCGACATCTATCAGGTACTCCCCAGGTAGCCCCAAGATAACTAGATCTTCAGATAGCCGGATCCCTTGAATCTCCAGATTGTCAGAACCTGGTAGATAGCGTGGACTTGGGTTGGTCCAGCCATAACGCTTTGCCTTTAGAAATGTGAGTTTAGGTTGGAGTTTCTTCCGTAGATCTAGATCTGCGCCTTTGATCTTATCTTCGAGATTCGCAATCTTCTCTCGATCTTCCTCGACATCCTCTGGGCGCTGCCTTACTAAGGTAATTAAATCGCTTGCTACTTGGAGTTCTGATTCCTTTATTACTGAACCTAGGACCGGGACTTGGGGAGTATCGATAGCCCAACTTAGATTTACGGCAAATCTACTAATCCCAAGCGTAAGTGCTCGATAGGCAGCCGCCAATGCAGCAGATCCAACAATCTTTCCATTTAACTCAACATTCTCCCAATCATGGGCGCTCCAGGTTGGATTTATATCTCCGCATGCGCCCTGCAAGTAGATTGCATAGCCACCCAAATTATCTTCGATTAACTTTATCGCTGCGCCTGGAAAGTCTGCTGAATACTCGAGGTTGTCAAACTCCATAATTGTCGGATGGCAGGCATAGAAAATCATGGAGGCAATTACTTTGCGATTAGCATCAATCGCCACCAGAAGATCTAGACCTTCCTTGATTGGATATTCCGGATCTCTTCGGTTCTGACTTACTCCTTCGACATCAATCCACTTAGATGCAAATGAAGCTAGTCGAGCCGAACTCGCAGCCTCTTTAGAAGCGGCGACTGCTGATTCCGTTAGTAGCTTGGTGTAATCGGGATCTAACAAGTTTCTGACTGCTGCTGGACCGGCGTGAGTATGGGTTGCCGCGATCATGATTCGATCGGCTGGGATCTTTAGCTCTTCCGAGATTGCGCTCCTGACTATTGCGACTAGATCATCTCCAACTGCAACTAAATCGCAGACGACCATGAGTGCGACGCTTGCACCGTCTGAGATATAGATTGATCTGACGTAGAGCGGATCATGGACTCCGGTTGATTTCTTAGTCCGTAGTCCATATCCACCCATAGTCATCGACACTTTGGGCGTGATTTCTCGCTTCGCAGCGCCGACCGACCTTGTCATCTTCCTATCTCACTAGTTGTTTGGGACGTCGACGATCTTGCCGGTTTCAAGGGACTCATGAAGCGCAACTAGCAATCTGGTATTTGCTAGCCCATCTTCGATGTATTCCATAGTGTTGTCTTTCTTAATAACACGCTCAATAAATGAGTTCCATGCCGGAATGCGCCAAGCAAGGGTTCTCGGGTAAGTGAACTTCTCAGGTGTTGCCTTCCAACTGGTCTGCTCAAAGGTATCCATCCATAGCGAACCCTCAGTACCAACTATCTGGTATTTGAAGTCGACGATCCATGGAAGTGAATCGGGTAGCACCCAAGCAGATTCATAAATCCCATCAGTACCATCGTCATACTTCACCATCGCGTGGACATAGTCCCAGGTTGGGATTCCCATGCCAGCCAACTTCGTTTTAGTTCCATTTGCCCAAACCTGTACTGCATTTCGCTTTCCAAACCAACGAGTCAGGTCGAAGCAGTGGCTCAACAAGAACCATGCGCTAGTTGATTGACCTGCCCAAGAAAGGTTCTTAGAGGGTGACACGATCGTGTTATTCAACCTAACGTTATAGCAGAGCAACTTACCTACTTCGTTAGCCTCGACCGCCTCCTTCGCACGAACAAAGGGCGGATTGAACCGGTTGCTAAAGTTGACCTGACAGACAATATTGTTTCGCTTAGCAGCCGCCACCATCTGTTCGGCATCTTCGCCCTTAGTAGCTAATGGCTTTTCGACGATTACTGCGATTTTGGCATCAGCGGCCGCTACGAACGGTTTCAGGTGTGCTGGGTCAGGAGTAGCAATGTAGACCGCATCTAGATTGCACTCCTCGAACATCTTCTCCATGGAAGTGTAAGCAGGGACGTTCAACTCTTTTCCAACTCGCTCAGCTAACTCTTGGTTTAGGTCGCAGACTGCTCCGAGTTGACCATTCTTATAGTCTTCACGCGACAATGACTTTGCCGCATCCAACCCCATTACGCCGAGACCGATGACACCGAACTTGACCATTCTCATTACCTTTCTAGATTTTTCGATTGATTTCTAAGGACCTCACTTCGCAAAAGACCCGCTACGCCACCTCCCATCGAGAAGGACGCCCGTTACATTCAGCGAGCTATCTAAAATCACTATATCAGCGCATTTGCCCGGTTCCAAAGAGCCGTAACGATCAGCGACTCCCATAAGCCGTGCAGCATTTTGGGAGGCGATTAAGGAAAGTTGAGGTAGATCCAAGTTTGAATTCTTTGCCGCATTCTTTAGCGCCATGTTCATATCGAGCGCACTCCCCGCCAAGGTATCCGTGCCTTTTATCTTGATTGTCATACCGTTCTTGTCAACGGAAAGACCATCTATTCGAGTAGATTCCCCGTCAGGCATTCCCGCTAGTGGAACCGCATCAGTTATGAGAATAGTTCTATCTACTGGTCTACTCTTGAGAAGAATGCGAAATGCCGCTGGGTGTACATGCACCTCATCCAATATGACTTCGGTATATACCTCGCTTGAATCTAGAACTGCTCCAATTAGCCCAGGTTCTCGATGATTGAAGCCGCTCATAGCGTTGAACATGTGAGTTACTGATTGTGAGCCAGCTCGAAACGCGTCTAGCGCCTCTTCATATGTTGCATGAGAGTGGCCAGTAGATACTTGGATACCTTCCTTAAGCAGGAATGCAAGTAGATCTTTCCCTCCAGCAATCTCAGGCGCAAGAGTGATTCGTTTTATCAGACTATTTGAGGCCTTAATCAATTCTTGGAACTCACTGATGGAACCGTTTCGTAGCAATGAAACCTGATGCGCTCCCGGTTTCTTCGCCGAGATAAATGGTCCTTCGGTGTGAATCCCAAGTATCCGCGATCCACTATCTACCGCGGAACTTTCAGAGAGTGCCGAGAGTGCGGACTTTAGAGAGTCTAAATCTGCTGTCCCCGTTGTTGCATATAGGGAAGTCGTGCCTTTACTTAGGTGAAATTCACGAGCCGCTAAATGCTGGTTAGGGTCTGCGCTGGCGAAACTCCCACCTCCAGCTCCGTGTACGTGAACATCTATAAAACCGGGGAAGGCAATCTGCCCTCTTAGATTGAAAATGGCTTCGGTTCCGGTATAACTTGCCGAAGGAATGGTTCCAAGGATTTTTCCAGATTCGATGATCAGGCTTACGTCCTCAAGTACTTGATTTGGAAGTACAACGCGGAGATTGGTCAGTGCTATCCGTCCGCTCATCAATTGGCTCCCATACGATCATGGGCTATGAGTAGGGCGCCAATTAAGGGCGCTTGGGTTCCATAGACGCTCTTTTCAATCGGAAATTTCCTACCGCTAGGACTGCGTTTCTCACGAGCCGCTAAGTATTCTTGTACAAACTTGTAGTAGTCCCTATTGCCAAGTCCAAGCCCACCGCCAATCACACAAAGTTCCATATCAACAATTTGATAGAGGTTGTAAATACAGTTGCCAAGCGCACTCGCCGCACTAACCAGATGCTCTGGTGAGTCTCCTTCTTCCGAGAGATATTTACCCGACGCAATCTCTTCAAGTCGCTTTCCTTCTCTTGTGAGCGTTTGGCCAACTTCGCCGGCAAAGTTGTGGGCGCCACGGAGAATCTGCCCATCAATCATGATTGCACACCCAATTCCTGTGCTGGCTGTCAAGTAAATCATGTTCTGAAGTCGACTTGAACGAGCATCAAACTCTGCTACTAACCCGCAGCGCGTATCACCTTCAAGAACTACATCTGCCACGCCAGTAATCTCTCGAATTGACTGAACTAACTCCACATTGCGCCAATTCAGATTTATGGCTGCGACGACAACACCATTTTCCACATCCAGAAGTCCTGGCGACGAGATGACAATTGACCGTACGTCGCGAAAGGCACATTCATCGCTCTCCATAATTTCGATTAGATTGCTCTCGAGATCCGTTAGGAAGGAGTGAAAATCTCCAACTGTGGTCGGAAATAGGCGCGTTTCGACTTGTTCTTTACCCCTGGCCAACCCGATAAGAGTCTTTGTGCCACCAATATCTATACCGATTACTCGTTCCATAGCTCCGAGTTTGCTAATTGCTCACATCTGGCGGGACTTCCCGCTTGAATTGTGAGTTTGTCTTATCTCCGTGATCGAGATTAGCGCTAACGAGTACTGGTGGCGTCACACCCTTAATCATTAACTCTCGGACAACAAGAAGATTTAGCGATTGGGCTATAAGCGTAAATCCGATAGTTGATAGCGAACAGATGCTTTTTCCGTCTGGAAGTTCTAGGGCGGCATCGCCAAGAACTGAGCCATTATCGATCAAGTATGTGACAACTTCGAATAAGTTCTTCCCAGAAGGATGACGTGACGCAACGTTATCGGTGTGACGCCTCGATGAAATACCAACAGTTTTGATATGGCGGCGTTGGCACTCCAGCGCCATCTCAATTGGCGCGCCATTCCGTCCTGATTGTGAAGCGATGATAACTAAGTCGTTCGCCATTACTTTATGGTGATCCAAGAGTCTGATTCCGTTCTCCGGCACTCGCTCCGGAGCCGAGTCTCGAAGATCCCAGAACGCGTCTCGAATCTTGCTTCTAATATCTTGGAGGTGCATGGATTGATAAAAAGCCATGCCACCGGCACGACTTGTCAACTCCATTGCAAATGCTTGGGCGTGGCCAGCCCCAAAGGTAAATACTTTGCCACCCCGCAGATGCGTTTTGACAATCTCACTCGATACCACTTCAAGGCTTGAGGTGTCATCTAGGATCGCATCTCTAATCAGTCTCAAGAAATAATCCATTGTTGTTGCTAGATCAAGATCCTTCGGATCCTCCATAACTACTTTGGCATCATTCAGTTTGCGATTGCTCACCATCATCCTTTCACGCTTCCAACGAGTAAACCTTCAACTATGTACTTCTTGGCGAAAACTGTGAACATGAGCACAGGTACAAAGAGAAAAGCGCAAGCAGTCGCCAATAGCCCGTAATCGATATTTTTCTCTGTGATAAATCGTGTGATGAATACAGTTACCGGCTTTGCCTTTGATTCAGACATAATCACTGGCACTAGGAATTCATTCCATGCACCAATAAGCGTGAAGATTGATACTGTTGTGATGCCTGGCATTAGTAGTGGTCGTATAACGTGCCAGATAACCTGCAATCTGCTAGCTCCGTCCACAAATGCTGCCTCTTCCAATTCAAAAGGAATTGACTTGATAAATGCAACAAGGATCCAAGTTCCAAATGGAAGAATGAGGGCGGTCAAGATAAGGACTTGGGGCAAGATTTTGTCATACAAGCCAAATCGCGAAACTAATGCGAACATAGGCACCAACAACACAATTGCCGGCGTTACTTGAACCAGAGTAATCAGTAGTACTGCCAGTCTCTTACCAAAGAATTTGGTACGTGCAAGCGAATATGCAAGTGGGGTCGCAACAATCAAGACTGAGATTGTGGTGAATACTGCTATCGAGAGACTAACTTTGGCCGCTGCCCAAAACTCTTCACTTCCCATTAAGTACTTGATGTTTTCGCTGGTGACATCAAACTTGAATAGCTTTGGCGGAAAATGCTCGGCGTCGGCATTTGTCTTGAAAGCGGTCGAAAGTGTATAAAGTACTGGAAACAATACGATTACCGAGATAAAGACTAGAAGTAAATATGCAAGTACCTTTGAAATCGGGCGCGCTTTCATGGTTATCAGACCCTCGTCATCTTCAGGAATATGAAATAAACCGGCAGCACTAAAATCACAATCGCCACCGCGATAGCGGAAGCTCTGGAGGTGTCAAAGTAGGTAAACGCCGTTTTGTAGGCCAGGAATGGCAAATTGACCGTCGATGAACCTGGGCCACCGCTTGTTAGGACAAAAATTGTGTCAAACATTCGGAAAGCATTCACGCTTCGAATGATTGTCACGACCGCAATAACCGGTGCAAGCATTGGAATTATCACCCGTAGATTTGTTTGTATCCAATTCGCTCCATCTATTGCTGCGGCTTCCAATATCTCTTTTGGAAGGTTAAGAATGCCCGCCATCAAGACTAAAACGACGAACGGTAGGTGGCCCCACCACTCAAGAAAGATGATTGAGGCGAGTGCGGTTGTAGGCGACCCCATATAGTTAATATCTAGCCCAACAAAGCCCTGCAACCACTTTATAACTCCGATATCAGGGTTGAGCATTAAAGACCACATCATGCCGATCGCAACGGGAGTCAGAAGCATTGGCAACATCATGATTGTTACAAAGGTATTACTGCCGTGGAGCGACCTGGCCAAAGTCTTGGCGATTACGTAGCCAGTCGTAAGCTGAGTAAGAATGCTGAAGAAAGTAATAATCAAGCTGACTTTTAGCGCTGAGCCAAAGGTGGCGTTCAATACATCAGTACGGTAATTATCTAGCCCTACAAATTGGGTTGGGGCCATTGAAATGAGGCTGCGATTTGTGACTGAGTAGTAAAAACCGGTTACAAGTGGTGAAAGTACAACTGCGACTAATACAGCAAGCCCGGGAAGTGAAAAAAGAAAGCCGAGGCCGCGGCCTTCCGTGTAGCCCTTCTTCTTTCGAACTTGAACTTTCTCAGCCATCAAACTCTCCCGTAATCAATTTCTAGGAACCAGGCAATTCAATTGAGAATTAGATGACCTCGGCCCCTCGACTGGAGGCCATCTAATTCATCCAACTAAAGCTCTTGAGCCATCCCCCTTTCTAGCTCTTTAGCTTCCCTGATTTCACAAAGATGGCACGCAAGTCTGCGTTCATCTTCGCAATACCTGCGTCAAAAGTGAGCTGTTTTGTCGCCATCGCATTCAAGGTGCGATTAGTGACATCCAAGATCTCCGTGATTTCAGGTACGCGGTACATAGGAATTGCAGTCTTATTTGCAAGATTTAAGACTGGGTAATAAGGAGCGACTCGATTCAAGGTTTCGAGCGCTGGACCGACGAGAAGTCGACCTGTTGGTGGAGCTCCCGCCGCTAGGAACGCTTGAGAGTTGGTCTTTCCAAGCGCATATTCAAGAAACTTGAATCCTTCGGTCTTCTTCGTAGAGTACTGATTCATTCCGATGAGCCAACCGAAGAGAAATGTCTCTTTTGATCCATTCATCTTAGGGGCATCAGCGATTGCAAGCTTGTCAAAAACCTTTGGCGACTGTTTTGGATCACCAAGGATTGACCACCAGCCAGTTGCATTAAGCATCTGGCAGACATCTAGTTGCTGCATGGACTGCACGGCAGCTAGACCACCTGAGGCAATAACTGAAACTGGAGTTGTGTATACAAGGTCCATAGCCATACGAATTGCGGCTTTGGTTCTTGGATCATCAAATGTTGGTTGATACGTGCTTTGATCGAAGTAAGAGCCACCATAATTATGGACCATTGCTCCAATTCGGTAGGCAGCTGCAGCGGGGCCGTAAGGAATAGCAGAACCGTAATAACCTGCATCGTGGCACTTCTTGGCATTAGCCGCGTACTGGGTCCACGTTCTAGGAACGCGTAGCCCTAACTTCTGATACAGATCTTTGCGATACCAGAGAATGTAAGGCTCAGTAGATAGTGGGAGTCCGATGCGCTTTCCAGCATAGGTTCCATATTGCTTTAGTTGAAATGGAATACGAGTATCTTGATATTCCCTGGAAGCGGCGGCACGAGCTCCGACATCGTCGAGGCATCCGGCAGCAGCAAGCGCTGTTACGTGCTGACTATCAAATTGGACTACATCGTTTGAGGATGACTTTGCCTGGCAAGCAAGGAGCAACTTGGTTACCACGTCTGCAGTTGGGACCGTAACGAAGTTGACATTGATACCAGTTTTCTTGGTGAACCCTGGACCCATTGCCTTCAGGGCATCTGAGCTTGGGCTGACGGTTACGAACACCGTTATTTCGGTTGCAGCTTTGGCAGGTACTACCACTGAAGCAACCATTCCGAGTGCTGCCACTGCCGAAACTAGAATGCGAGTGGCAACCTTCCTTCTATTGGCAAGCATTGATTTCCTTTCTAAGTGAAGACCTTTGGTGGAGCAAACTTGATTCGCGTACCAGAACTCTTCTTCGTTCGACCGTGCGGTGAAGCGTAGCCGATGGCAAAGAAAAACAACAGGGCTTTCAAAATATTTTCAAATTGCGTTTAGCGCAATTCATTACAAAAAGTGATAATTCAAATTTAGACCAGTTTCAAAACTTGTCCCTACCTTTAGCGCAAAGTGACGCTCTGCTACTCTTCTGAATTGAACCAAGATAGTCCAGGGGTTTGGTGAAAGTGGGGCTCATCGTGAGTGCAGATGTCTATCTTGTTGCGGGACTTCGCACCCCGTTTGGAAAGTACGCCGGAGCTCTATCGGGTGTCCGCACCGACGATCTGCTTGTTCTAGTTCTTAAAGAATTAATGGAGCGAACCAATCTGCCGGGGACAGCCGTCGATGAGGTTGTCACAGGTTGTGTAAACCAATCTGGTGAAGACAATCGAAATGTCGCTCGTATGGTTACTTTGCTTGCTGGTTTGCCGAAAGAAGTACCAGCAATAACGGTCAATCGTCTCTGCTCATCTGGTTTGTCAGCGCTCACTCATGGGGCGCGATCAATTATGTCAGGGGATCATGAATTAGTTTTGGTAAGCGGCGTTGAATCTATGTCGCGTGCTCCATATGTAATGGCGAAGCCAACTCATGCTTTTGCTCGACCCGCTCCTGATGTATTTGATTCCGCTATTGGCTGGCGATTTACCAATACAAAATTTCACGATACTTATCCCCCCATTGAAATGGGTGAGACCGCCGAGCGAGTTGCAGAACAGTTCAATATTTCAAGAGCGGATCAAGATGAATTTGCCCTCAACTCCCATCAAAAGACTTCGGCAGCCTTTGAAGCAGGTTATTACCGAGCTCAGTTGTTGAATATGAGTGAATTAGCTGGAGATGAATCGCTTCGTTCCAATATTGCGATTGACTCACTTGCCAAACTCAAGCCTGCTTTCCTATCTGGAGGCTCTGTTACTGCAGGAAACTCCTCACCCTTAAGCGATGGCGCGGCGGCCTTGATACTTGCCAGCTCGAAGGCTTGTGAACGTTATGGATTGAAACCGGTTGCAAGATATGTTGCATCTGGCAATGCGGGTGTAGATCCTGCGATTATGGGAATCGGTCCCGTACCGGCAACTCAAAAAGCTCTTAAGAGGAGTGGTTGGGGTATCGTCGATATTGATCACTTTGAGATAAATGAGGCCTTCGCGGCCCAAGTACTTGCGGTTCAACGTGAGCTTCAAATTCCACTTGAGCGACTGAATCAAGATGGCGGCGCGATCGCTATTGGCCATCCTCTAGGTGCCAGCGGAATTCGGTTGGCGCTTACCGCTATTTCACGAATGGCGCGTGATTCAAAAGCGAAGCGTGCCCTACTTTCAGCATGTATCGGTGTCGGTCAAGGTGAAACTATCCTCCTAGAGAGTTGCCTATGAGGATTATTGAAGATCTCCGCGAATTGGAGCAGGAACCAAACCAACTCCTTGGGATTAGTCCAAGTGTGCATATAGACCAAGAGAAAATTGATCTCTTCGCCACCGCAACGGGAGAGGACCAGTGGATTCATAATGATCCAATCGCATCCGCATCTAGTCCCTTTCGGGGGACTATCGCACAGGGTCACCTAGCGCTAGCGACAATCGTGAAACTCGAGACACTAACGTACGAGATCAGGGGTGTTAAGATGCGCATCAATTACGGTTTAGATCGACTTCGCTTCATAACCCCTTTAAAAGTCAATTCCGACATCTTCGCGGAAATCTACTCAACTAAGATTGAGCGAAGTGGGGATAGAGCTAAGCTTTTTAAGGATGTAACCCTCTTTGCCAAGACTGCAGATACACCAATATTGAAGGTCAGTAAGATTACTTATCTGGTGCTCGAGTGATCAACAAGATTGTGCCGTCGCTCCAGGATGCCATTTTGGGTCTTAATGAAGGAGATACGTTACTTATCGGAGGTTTTGGAAATTCTGGGATCCCAAATAACCTGATTCGGGTAATAATTGAATCGGCAGTAAAAGATCTCTCAGTTGTAACGAATAATGCGGGTAGTGGTGATTCTGGTGTGGCAGCGTTAATAAAGTCAGGTGCGGTCCGAAAGATAATATCCTCGTATCCTCGTTCTAAGGGCTCAGTCTGGTTTGAAGAGTTCTATAAAAAGGGTGCAATCGAGTTGGAACTCTTGCCTCAAGGAAATCTGAGCGAGGCGATCCGTGCAGCTGGAGCGGGTATCGGAGGCTTCTTTACCCCCGTCGGGGCAGGAACACTCCTCGGCAAAGGGCGAGAAGAGCGGATGATCAATGGGAGATTACATATCTTTCAAGAACCTATCGGCGGTGATATGGCGATTATTTCGGCGAAGCTGGCAGATCGTTGGGGAAATCTCACATATAGCACATCGGCGCGTAACTTTGGTCCAAGTATGGCGATGGCTGGAAAGGTCACCGTCGTTGAGGTCCGAAAGATTGTTGCACTTGGGAATCTCGATCCTGAAGTAATCATTACACCTGGAATATTCGTTGATCGCGTAGTGGAGGTTGTATGAGTAATTGGCAGCCCTTCACCAAAGTTGAAATGGCTAGAAATGTTGCCCGTGATCTCCGCGATGGCCAATATGTAAATCTCGGTATTGGTATGCCGACAATGGTCGCTGATCAGATCGACCCGAAGCTAGAGGTTGTGCTCCATAGTGAGAATGGAATACTCGGCGTTGGGCCTCGTCCAGCACCTGGTGAGGAGGATCCTGATTTGATTGATGCCGGAAAAGATTTCATTACGCTTCGTACCGGCGCTGCAATATTTCATCACACTGACTCATTTGTAATGATGCGTGGTGGCCATCTAGATGTCGCAGTGCTTGGTGGTTTTCAAGTTAGCCAAGAAGGAGATCTCGCAAATTGGGCAACTGATGATGAGACCTATCCACCCGCGGTTGGTGGTGCTATGGACTTAGCATCAGGAGCCAAGGCAATCTACGTGATGATGACGCACAATTCCCGCGATGGTAAGCCAAAGATTCTCAAAAAGTGTACTTATCCGCTGACTGCACCAAAGGTCGTGCACTCTGTTTACACCGATCTTGCGATTTTGGATTTCCGTGGTGGTGAAATTTACGTTCGCAAAATGATCCCAGGATTGACCAAGGCAGAGTTGATTAATCGAACCGAGGCGCGCCTTACTTTCTGAAACTCTTACACATTCGGCGAGCCGGTCACATATAAGACCTGGCCGGTCACAAAGCTGGATTCAGGATCGGCGAAAAAGGCCGCCACATGGGCAATATCGCTCGGTTTTCCGGTTCGATTTACCGCTGCCCGGGCCTTCATTGCCGTGACAATCTCGTTCCAATCTTGGCCGGTCTTCTCAGCAATCGCCCTAGTCATATCGGTCTCGATAAATCCAGGTGCAATTGCGTTAACGGTTACTCCAAACTTACCAAGTTCTATCGCTAGGGTCTTGGTTAATCCTTGGACTGCCGCTTTCGAGGTTGCATAATTTGCCTGGCCACGGTTACCTAGCGCGGAACGCGACGAGATAAAGATTATTCTCCCGTACCCCTGTTTCACCATCTCAGTTTGGCAGAGTTGGGTGATATGGAATCCGCCGGTTACGTTCACATCAAGAACTTGTTGCCACTCTTCAAAGGTCATCTTATGAAAGAGCGCATCGCGAGTGATTCCTGCGTTATTAACTAGAACATCTATCCGCCCAAACTTGGTGAGAATTTGCGCGACGGCGTTACTTACGTCGCTTCGATCCGTCACGTTTGCGCGGATCCAAAGCAATCTCGAGCTATATTTCTCTTTCATCTGGTCTAAATTTGAAACATCTAAGTCAATTCCAACGACGCGATACCCCTCGGCCAAAAACTTCTTGGCGATTTCTGCTCCGATTCCTTGATTAGCACCTGTGATTACGGCTACTTGCTCAGTCATCGCGCTCATATTTCTACTCTATCTGAATAATTCTCGCTACGCTATACCCAATAATCTTTAACTGATTTGGAGTAAGTGAGATGAGTAAAGACCCAGTCCACCCATTTGACTTACTTTCTATCGATTCCTTATTGACTGCGGAAGAACTTGAGATTCGGTCTTGGGTACGCAGGTTCAGCGAAAAAGAAATTAAGCCAAATATCCGCGAGTGGTTTGAGAAATCAAGCACTCCAACTAAGGATCTGATGCATGAGTTCGGCAAACTGGGTCTATTTGCTATGAACAATGATGGTAATGATCCAATAGCGACTAATGCGGTTGCCTATGGCCTTGCTTGTATGGAATTCGATGCGGTTGACTCGGCTTTTAGATCCTGCTTATCGGTACAAAATTCGCTAGTTATCTACCCCATACTTCGATACGGCAGCGAGGAACAGAAGGCTGAATATCTGCCTGGACTAATTAGCGGCGAAGATGTTGGCGCCTTCGGACTTACTGAAGCAGACCACGGCTCAGATCCATCCAGCATGAAGACCAACGTCCGCAAGGATGGAAAAGATTGGATCTTGAATGGTTCAAAGATGTGGATTACCAACGCATCAATCGCAAAACTTTTTGTTGTTTGGGTACAGGCTGATGATGGAATTGCTGGATTCATAGTCCCTTCCAACTTGCCAGGCGTTAGCGTTCAGGAGATTCACGGAAAGCTCTCTATGCGCGCTTCCAAGACGGGCGTACTCACCTTCGAAGATGTCCGTCTCCCAGGGAGTGCCCGACTACCTGGTGCAAGTGGCTTGAAGGCGCCGCTATCTTGTCTGACTGAGGCGCGCTACGGAATTATCTTTGGCGTAATGGGTGCGGCCCGGGACAGCATTGAAGTTGCAACCAAATATGCGCTTGATCGAAAGCAGTTCGATCGAGAGCTCGCATCCTTCCAGCTGACCCAAGGAAAGCTCGCTGAGATGTCAGCCTCACTACTAACCGGAACCTTGCTTGCAATCCACCTGGGAAGAATGAAGCAGAGCGCGAAGATCACGCCTGAAATGATTAGCTATGGCAAGTTTAATAATGTCAAGAGTGCGCTGGAAATCTCTCGCCAAGCGCGAACCATTCTTGGCGCTGCCGGAATTACCTTGGATTACTCGCCGCTGCGTCACAGCAACAATCTAGAGACAGTCTTGACCTATGAAGGCACTCACGAAATACATCTACTTACTATCGGGCGTGCGCTTACGGGAATTCAAGCTTTCAAGTGATCTCTTCTTTTGCAATATCAACCAACCTATAAATAATGTAAGGGTAGGACCGAAGATCATTGGAAACCTTGGACTAATCAGATCAGCCTCAAGGCCAACAAGGATGGCGCCAACGGTCGTTCCGGCAGTGAAGGTTGAGAGATAGATACCAACGAACCGACCATTAAATCGATCTGGACTCGCCTCTTGTATGGATGCATTTAGTGAACCAACCATCAACATTCCAAATACACCCGTTGCAATCAGACTGATTCCAAAGAGCGCCGGCGTAGGAGCAAGGGCGGTCACCAATGCGCAGAGCGTGAATAGCTGGGTTGATCGAAAAATTCGCTCCACGGTCATAGGACTTTTCACCCGAGATATTAGGATTCCGCCCAAGCCGAATCCCAATGCTATTGAGGAGAAAACGTAACTGTATTGATCAATTGGTAAGTTGAATTCGAGTCGCGCTATAATTGCAATAAAGGTGGGAAAGTGCATAGAGAGCAATGAGACAACAAATACGTACAGAACTACCAACTTAGTCTCCGGTTGTTCGCGAAGTTTATTTAGACCGTCCGCAACCGTTACTTGGTCTAGTCGCCCCTGGAGGTTGTTGAAGTTATAGTTTGCCGGTCGTAGTACCCATACCAAGATTGCGGTACAGAGATAGACAAGACCAACAATGTACTGGACAGTATGTACGCCAAAAGCTGCCGCGATTAATCCAGCCGAGATGGGACCAACTAAACGACCAAAGTTAAAGTTAAGTGAGTTCAGACCAATTCCCCGGGCCACCCTTTCGTTTCCGTTTAACTCCGTTATATATGAGAGTCGAACCGGACCATCCACCGCAGAGACAACGCCAAAAAGGGTCGTTACCACAAATAGAAGCCAAATTGTGAACTGTCCCGTCTGAATCAAATATCCAGAAAGGGCAGCGATCACAGAAAAGCTAAGGTTTGAAACTACGAGGATTTTTGCCTTGTTATTTCGATCTGCAATCTTGCCGCCTTGAAGGCTGAGTATGAAGGTGGGTAGAAACTGAAGTGAAGTTACGATGCCTAGGACAGCTGCCGAACGCGATATATCAAGGGCAATCCAATCTTGGGTTACTCGTTGCATCCAGAGCGCAGAATTTGTGAAAAGAGTTATCGCAAAGAACCAGCGAAAACTTTTCCCATACATCGCTTTGAAACTTATACCCAGCGAAAGTGAAAATCAATGAAGTTTACTGGTCTAATCTCGACCAGAACACCTCACTTTATTAAAGCGTTATAGATACTTTGAATCGAAGCATCCAGGGCTTTATCAAATTCACAATCGCCGTGTTGCGCACAGTCATAATCAGTTATTCGCTTGCTGTTTCTTCAAGAACTGGAACTAGTGAGAGCTTGCCCTTTGGATCGATTTCACCGATCTCAACATGGACTTTATCTCCGACCTTCATTACA
>Ga0169931_10005597_pt1 | contig 19100 bp, 18 predicted proteins | sample Kivu_15m_20L_FD_129675 | JGI IMG/M metagenome (GOLD analysis project Ga0169931, IMG submission 129675) | Freshwater microbial communities from Lake Kivu, Western Province, Rwanda to study Microbial Dark Matter (Phase II) - Kivu_15m_20L... | ecosystem: Environmental > Aquatic > Freshwater > Lake... | reverse complement strand
TGGGCTAACATCTCAAGATCGTAACGCTTCACCGACCCTTCAAAAACCCACTGCCCGTCAACATTGGCTTTGAAATCTAAAGCGTCTGTATTTGCTTCAGTGATATGCATCCAGCCTGATGTGTCCAGTGTATCGACAATGACGGTTCCGTTAAGATTCAGCGTTCCGATTGTGCGAGAGTAGTAATCGAAATATCCGATGAGTTTGTCGCGGGCCGGCACGCATGAACCGTCATCCTTGTCAACTGTAGGGTCAAAATTATCGGCAGTGCTGTCCATGCAGCCGTGCGAATCATCACAGCCAGTGGAGCCAAAGGCGAGTGCCGCGATGAAAAGAACAGTGATTCGGAGTGTTGACTTCATGATGTTCAAAGCTTGTGTGCCAAAAGTACATGCGGGTGAGTATGCAAAGTGTGGAACCGCTATTTTTGCCGCATCTAACCGACCACAAACCAAAAACCAGAAATGAAAAAGACCTTCATAGCTGCTACGTTAGCTGCCATTGCGTTCACTGTGGCCTGTGGCCCAAAAGGCCCTACCCCAGAGGAGTTGGCTGCTCAAGAGAAAGCCCGTCAGGACAGCATCGCAGCTGTGCAACTGGCCCGTGAGGACAGCATCAAGGCTGCACTCGAGGCTGAAGCCGCTGCCAAAGCTGCTGCAGCTTATGCTGCTGGTGCCAATGCTGCCAACAAAGCCAATGCAGAGGCTGCAAAACCTGCCGAACCTGCTAAATCTGCAATGCCTGCTAAGACTGGAAATCCTATCACTGATAAGGCCAATGCAGCCCAACAGCCCGCCAAGAATCCGATAGAAGCAAAGCAACAAAAGGCTGAAGAGCAGAAGACAAATGCGGTGAATCCGATTGAGGCTAAGAAGCAGAAAGCGAAGCAGTGATTTGATCTGAGATCACTGAGATTGTTTAAGCCAGAGTGCCAAGCGCACTCTGGCTTTCTTTTTTTTGCCTCAACCCAGCCACCAAATATTAACAACGGGGCATATGAGATTCAATAAACGGCACTCTAGGAAGAACAAATATTCCATCCCAGAATCCGTTCTCTTGAAGTTTAATTCTCAATTGAAATCGTAAGGCGTCTTACTTCTAAGGAACGGTCTAAAAAAAAGAAAGGCGCCCGAAGGCGCCTTTCCAAATCGGTTTAAATTCAGATCACTGCTTGGTGCAGGTCATTGTGCAAGTGTCAGAAACACCACTGGCAGTTATGGTGTAAGTGATGGTCAGGATATTTCCATTGATCTGGCCTGAGCCTTGAACGGTAGCAGAAGCCCCGCTGATGGTCACGGTCTGGTTAGCAATGGTAACTGAAGTGCCATTGTCATCAACAGTAGCGGCAACGCTAACACTGTAGTCACCGAAATTGGTAATGACGATGTTCGAAACGCTGATGCTCGATGTGTTAACGTTTGAGTCATAAGTGTAGTTTCCGCTGGTGCAGGCTTCGTTCACGCTGTATGAACCAAGGAACTTAGCGCGGCTTTCAGTACCGCAAGAAGTTCCTTCGTAACCTTCATCGCATACGCAATCGCCTTCAACGCACTCGCCATTGGCACCGCAAGAGACGTCTTTACAAGGGTCAGTGGTGCAGCTGCTGAATGTGAAAGCCACAACAGCGAGGCCGGCCATCAGGGTAGAGAGGAATGACTTTTTCATGTTCAATGGTTTGATTAAGTTTGGTTAGTCTGGGCGCAAAAGTAGAAAAATGACAATACCAAACGCATCGGATAAAAAATGTATAACGGCAGTGTAATTTGCGCCATGCAAAGGCTCTTGGCACTCCTCTCTTTCCTAATGTCGGCCTTGCCCGGCAGCGCCTATGCTCAGTTTGTAACGGCCGAAGGACAACTTCGTTCGTCAGATGGTTCTGTTTGTTCAGGGGTTCTGGCATCGGCACCCACCTCGTGGGGCAATGTGTCCGTTTTAGCTGATGGCTGGCAATACGACATCATCCAAGACGTCACTGTGCCCGATAGCTTCGGAGTTTTCAGTGCTTCGTACCACCGAATCGTTTTCAAAGTGAATGAATCGTTGGCGACCGATCTACTCACCTCACCTGCCCTGTACCGCGAGACGCATTATGTGGATCCGGATGTGCCGATTCGCACCACGGCTCACCCAGCCATCAAACAAAGGGCAAAAGGCTTTGACGTGAGGCATTCGATTAACACGGATGGTCATTACAAATCCGATCTGATATTCACATCGCCTCAATCGCTTAGAGATTTCAGGTTATCCGTTCTTGGAACCGATTCTGTTCGAATCGGCCCGAAAGGTGAGTTGATCGTTCAGACCCGATTCGGGGAAATGGAGGAGCAGATCCCCGAGAGTCGTTTGTGGCAAAATGGACGTTGGCAGAATGTCATGGCCCGTCATACATTGGATTCAGACGGTACAATCGGTTATTCGTGCGATTGCAACTTGGACCCTGGCGACACTTTGGTCATAGACCCCGTGCCGCATAGGCTCTGGTCAACGTATCTCGGTGGCACGCAGACTGATCAGGTTGAAAATGTTGATTCAGATGAAGACGGCAACATGTACGTTACCGGTTTCACTCAGAGCACGGCCAACTTCGCCACCAGCGGGTCCTATCAGGGTACACTTATCGGGTCGGTCAATTGTTTCCTTATAAAGTATGCCCCTGATGGACAGAAGATATGGGGTACTTACTTCGGGGGTGGCAATGGCGACCAGTGTTATGCGCTTCATTACCACGATGCCGATGCCCTGTATGTGGGGGCCACCACGTTCAGCCAGACCAATGTGGTAACATCGGGTGCATTCCAGACCACCATTCAAGGTGCTGACGATGCCGCCATAGCCCGCTTCGATAGCACAGGCAGCCTATTGTGGTGCACGTATTATGGTGGCGAGGATCATGATTTCCCTGCACGCATGGCCTCCGATGCCGATGGCGACCTGATATTCGTAGGCCACACCCGCAGTTCATTCAACATTGCCACCACTGGGGCTTTTGATGGTTCATTCAACGGATTTGAGAACGCCTACCTCACAAAATTCTCGCAGGCCGGATTCCCTATCTGGGGAACTTATTTGGGCAACGCCTCGAGCCGTGCAAATGATGTTGGTGTTGATGCCAACGGAGACATTTATCTGTGTGGCACCACCAACGGAAGTCTGGGTTGGACCGGCAACGGCACGTTTCAACCTACAGCAAGTGGCAACTTCGATGGATTTGTGATGAAGTTCGGCCCCACGGGCAACAACATCTGGCGGTCGTATCTCGGTGGCGTATCGGAGGATGATGCCCATGCCATAGCCGTTTCGCCAACGGGTACCAGCTACGTTGCCATTTATACGGCCAGCACTGGTCTGGCTACTGCGGGGGCATACCAGACCACTCCGGCCAGCAATGAGGACGGGTTGCTGATCCGTATCGCCCCAGACGGCACCCGGGACTGGGCCACGTATTTCGGTGGCAACGAGGTTGATTACCCGTATGCGGTGCAGATTGACGCCCAACAGAACATAACTGTGGCTGGAATGACCGTTAGCACCAATGGCATTGCCACTGCAGGTTCATTCCAGCCAGATAATAATGGTGAGTATGATGTGATGTTGATGGAATTCGACCCCAGCGGGCAGCTGCGCTGGGGCACCTTCTGGGGTGGTGAGCTTAGCGATCAGGCCAACGACATGGCACTCGATCCCCGCCATGGACACATCCTATTGGGTGGTATAACGCGAAGCAATACGGGCGTGGCCTCACCGGAGGCACTTCTTGGCAGCTATAGCGGTGGTCTGAACGATGGTATTGTGGCGCGTTTCTGTGAGCCGATAGTGCCACAGCTGGCCTTTCAACCAATACCGGCCTGCGCGACTCAGGAGTTTGTGGCGTATGTGACGGACCCTTTCCTGTTTTCAATTCTGCAATGGCAGGACGGGCCGAGCGGTTCCCTATATAATTTAGGTACACTCAGTTCGGGCACATATTGGCCTGTGATGATGAGCACCGACACCAACAATTGCCCGTTCATTGATTCGCTACTGATCGATGTGCAGCCACTGCCCTCCTTCTCTATTGAAATGAATGTCGATACTGTTCGGGTCAACGAACCGATGCTGTTCAGTCCTTCCATCCAATGTTCTTCTTATCTATGGTCACCGAGTAGTCTCACAACAGCCAATTATCCTTTCATTGCCACTTCTACTGATCAAGTTGAGGTCTGTTTGACTTGCACGGATGCTAACGGTTGCGCGGACGAGGTGTGCATGACAGTAGATCCACAGTTACCAATCGGGATATCATCTCCCGAACGGAATGAAGAATACCATTACTATTCCATTCATGGGATGGATGGTAGGCTGGTCACTACAGGTGAAGGGAAGTCTTTTCCTACTTTGATGGCAAATTTCGATGGCCCCGCAGGAATCTATGTCATGCGCATATTGACTGCTGATGGGCCGGTAGCGGTAAGGTTTGTAAGGTAATTGGGCCAATATTCAGCTACTATCGAAATTGATTGTGCGATGCAATATAGTGTTGACATGGATATTCTCATTGAGATGAGGTTTCATTTTCAGTTTATGGCTCGCCTCTAAAGTTGAATAGCAGAAATAGGAAACAAACTGCCCCGCACGTGGCGGGGCAGAAAGACAGACCTGTAAGCCGAATCCTGTTCCCACCGGACTTGCCGATGGGCCCCTGCCATTCATCTGCGCGGCCTACCCACCGGGATCGGGCGGGCAGCCCTCATATCCCCGGCTTATTTGGCCTTGCAGCCCGCAAGGTTTACCCGCGCGGCATGTTGCCATACCGTGCCGTGGGCTCTTACCCCACATTTTCACCCTTACCAAGAAGCCTCCGAAAAGGCCTCGTGGCGGTCATTTTCTGTGGCACTTGCTGTCTGCTGTCGGTCGCCCTTCAACATCCCCTGGTTTCCAAGGGTGCGGTGCCCTGTGCTGTCCGGACTTTCCTCCCCGCATCGCTGCGGAGCGGCAGGGCGGTCTGCGCAGGCAAAGGTAGAGGTCAAATCAAGTAAACCCGTGTCTCGCCAGCGTTGGGCAGCAGCACGCAGTTAAATCCATGAAGAGCCGCAAGGTTCAGCACTTCTTCGCGCAGTCTTCCTTTCCCTTTGCCATGTATAAAGATGATGGATGGCAAATGGTCGCGTATCGCGGCATCTAAGCTCTGCTGACATAGTCTCAACTGAAGAGTCAGTTTTTCGTGGTCGGTAAGTCGGCTATGGTCGCCTGGTATTTTCTCAAGATGCAGGTCAACGCGGGGTTCGTGCTTTGTAAGTGCAGCCAAAGTGTCGGCTCGCTTCCTTGCCTCGCGCGGGGCAGCAAAGCTCTTAGATGACATTGGTTTGGGTGGCTCATGCTCTAAGGCGAACACCATTGCAGGTTCAGCAAGTCCGGCAACTGCGCTGTAGACACCTGGCTTCATGAGCCTTGTTCCGCCCAACCTCACAGTGATTCGAACAGGATCTACGGGTGCAAACCCGAGCGGATGGAAGAATAGCGCCTGGGCTCGCAGTTCGTTGAGGAAGCCATGGTCCTGACCCGTGAACCTACGCAAATATTTGGTGGTGTTGGCGCCAACCTCCCCGTTCCAGATCAGCTGGTGTTCGTCACCATCGTCAACCGAAACAACCAGATACATGTGCAACCCGCTGGGATTGATAGCCCAAAGCGTAATGCCATTGTCTAAAACATGCGAGGGATCAGACACTGAAAGAGCTATGCTTGGACAGCGCACACGCTCTCCTGACGCAACAACAGGCTGAGTCAGAGATTCTTCTTCTTTATTCTCTTTTGGTGATGAAGGAGGTGCAGCTACAGGTAGTATGGAAGCTTTTGCCTTGCCTATAACCACCAACTGACGGGGAGACAAGGCGGGCCAAAGCATTCCATCGGAATCAAGCACATTCACGCGGCCATCGGGCAATATCGAACTGACAGTACCACGCAGATCGGCATCGAGCCAACGAACTTTCTGCCCTACTTGCATCGGCATCGCCTCAATGGATTAAAAATAGAACGGGTGGAACTTCACTTGACCTGCGGTATTGACCTCAATTGCTGGGAAAGGGAACTTGATAAGCCCAACTGCCTGAAAAATTGTTCGGAGCCAACGCTTACGAGTACGGATACGCGTTAGGTCTACATCGAGGCTGAGATAGAATTGGCGGGTGCGCTGAAGCTCAGGAAGCAGATCTCCAGCCTCATTGTACTTCGGATTAGAGTGTCCACCCAGCAGTCCATCAGCCCCATAGCCTATTGCAACATTGGCCCAACGTGGGAATAATCTAGGAGGGTTCTTGATGAACGAGTGCACGTTAACGCTCAACCAGTAAGTGTGGCCGTTATAATCTTTCATCATCCTCTCACCGAAATTAGATCCCAAAAGATCGGGCCGGTACTTTCCGAGACCACTGTCGTGCCAAGAGATTTTCAGTTTTATCCTTTGCTCATCCCACAAAAACTGCTGTCCTATGAAAAAACCTGTACCGAGGCTATTGGCAGCAAAATCTGTCCATGAGAACCCCCATTCAGTCGAAAAACCATCCAATATTTCGATTCCTAGGTTATAAATGCTACCAACCGACCCACCTAGGCCAATAGACAGATTTCGGTCAATGCCGCAGTTTCTCATCAGGCCGGAATAGTAATATCCGATGGCATAACAGGTGATGACGTGACCACCCTTATCCATCTGGCACCATTCCAAACCATCGTCAAAGGAATGGAAGGCGCTTCGCGGTTCTTTGGCGTACCACAATTCGTTGAGTCCAATTATCGTACTCGCTAGCAATACACCGGTCGTAGATCCAAGCGCGATTGCCCTTCCCTTTCGAAGTGAATCAGGGTACTGTGGCAGGTAAGGCCTTTGGTCCTGAGCAAAAAGGCAGAAATGCACAGTTGAGAGCAGCAATAAAGGCAGAGCGCGTTTCACGTTCCAAAAGTATCATGGCAAGGACTACATTGCGGGCATGGAGTTCAAGCTGCGTCCTTTGCGGAATACGGATGTGCCCTCATTGGCCAAGCATGCTAATGATCCTTTGGTGGCACGCAACCTCACCGATGGGTTTCCTCACCCTTGCACCCGCGACCACGCCAAAGCCCTCATTCAGCGCACCATGGCACCCGATGGCCCGCTGGTTTTGTGCATTGATGTTAATGGCAAGGCCATGGGCGCTATCGGGGTGCATCCGCAGGCGGATATCAGCAGACTGAATGCTGAGTTGGGCTATTGGGTAGCGAGGGAGCTCTGGGGCAAAGGCATTATCACGGCTGCTGTGAAGCAGATGGTTCCATTTGCATTCCAGCGATTGCCTCAGATCAAACGGATCTACGCGCGGCCGTTCGGATCGAACATCGCTTCGCAACGGGTCCTGCAGAAGGCCGGGTTCACCTTAGAAGCTCACCTGAAAGGCACCCTGATCAAGGGCGAGCGAATTGAGGACGAATTGATCTATGCAGTGAGACGAGACGAATTCAATCTTTGAATTCTTTCCCAGCCACAATCATCTTCCAAACGGGACTGTGCCCGAAGTGGTATGGAATGGCAGCCACCGATTCCATACGGTTAGTGATGAACAGATCAGCCCGTTTACCCACAGTGACGCTTCCGCAACGGTCCGCCACGGCCATGGCAACTGCTGCATTTATGGTAGCTGCGTTGATGGCCTCCTCAGGTAGCATACGCATCTTAACGCAAGCCAACGATACCACAGTACACATGTTACCCGATGGTGCCGACCCCGGATTATAGTCTGTGGCAAGGGCCACCGGTAGCCCGGCATCCATCATCTGCCTGACCGGGGCGAATGGTATGCCCAAGAAATGAGAGCACCCAGGCAGAACTGTCGGCATGATTCCGCTGCCCTTGAGAGCGCGGATATCTGCCTCATCCATCACCTCTAAATGATCTACACTTAATGCACCATGTTTCGCTGCCACAGCAATGCCACCGTTCGCATTGAACTGATTGACATGAACTTTAGGCCGCAAACCCAGCTTTACCCCGGCTCCGAGAATCCGATCGGTCTGTTCGGGTGTGAAATAGTTCACCTCGCAGAACACATCAATGAATTCGGCCAGCCCCTCGCCAGCTACCTGTGGCAGCATCTGTTCAATGATCAACCTAACATACCCTTCCCTATCTTCCTTGTATTCGCCAGGGAACGCATGCGCTCCGAGGAATGTGGCCTTGACGGGTATTGGGGCCCACTCCCTTAAGCGCTTGATAACACGTAGCATCTTGAGTTCGGCATCGACCGTGAGTCCATATCCGCTCTTTATCTCAATAGCCCCAGTGCCGCTTGCAATACAACGGTTCAATCGTTCGCAGGCATCATCAAAAAGGCGATTCTCGTCCATATCGCGCAAACGGGCGGCCGAGTTGAGGATACCACCGCCACGGGCAGCTATCTGCTCGTAGGTCATGCCTTTGATGCGGTCCACGAACTCGCGCTCACGGGTGGCAGCATGTACCAGATGCGTGTGCGGGTCGCACCAAGCTGGCACAACGATGCGGCCGGTGGCATCTATCACCTCATCGGCCCGCTCGGGGCAGGTGGTCATAGGCCCGTACATCTGTATGCGGCCATCAACAGCCAGCAGCCACGAATCTTCAAGTATGGGAAGAAACGACATCCGCTCGCCCGATATGGCCCTTGTGGCCACCTCGCGCACCTGAGCCAGCTTGGAGATGTTACGAATCAGAAGATCGGCCATCCTATTTCAGAATGTATCTTACAGATACTTGCTTATCGGCCAGAAAACCACCAAGGTCGCTGACAAGAACCATTTCACCATTGACAATCAGCTCGGCATGTATGAAAGTATTATTGGTACCTATGTTATAGGTGACGATATCGCCCACTTCGCCAGTGAAATCAATACTGATCGGTCCCGTTGTGTCCGCGTTGATCAGCAACGGCTCGGGCGGAATACCAACCTCAACTTGGTAAAGCAGTTGGTTCTGAGTCTGTGTTATGAAGCGCACGGTTCGGAATGTCTGTTCCTCCTCGCACGAGGTGAGCAAGGCTATGGCACTGCATATGATGGCGGCTCTTCTCATGGGGCCAAGGTACCGCCCAGTCTGTAATGGTTTGACGATGAAGGGTTACAAGTTCGTGTTCAGAATCACGGTTCTGGATTGATCAGAAACCTTAAACTTGCAACCCCTTAATGGGGCATTAGCTCAGTTGGTTAGAGTGCTTCCTTGACATGGAAGAGGTCACTGGTTCGAATCCAGTATGTCCCACCGGTATTTCGACTTCGACATGACTGCCTAGCGTGATTGAGTTTTATTCAGCTCGACTTTCTATCAATATCCTTGCTGATTGAGTTCAGAAATAGGCATCAGCCTGATTGCAAGCTTCATAGAACCATGATTCAAGCAACCGCGGCAAGAATGGTTCTCATCACAGCATCGTCTGTTTCGTTGAGATAACGCACGCCTGTACTGCGGCCTTGGGTACTTATCTGTATCCATGCCACATCGGTTTCAGGATGATGCAATTCCAGTTTGAATGGCACATCGGTATACTGTTCCATCAGAACGAAACGGGCGTCAGGATGCCTTTGTCTGAGAGCCGCCACAACAGGTCGCCAATGTTCAAATGATTGCACCTTAGGCGGAGCAAACGATTGTGTGAACCAACGGCTTATGCGCTTCCGTTTGGTGTGTTCGTTCAGCACAATGCCCACAAAAGTGATGTGGTCGGGTTTGGCCAGCCTGTCGCGCAAACGTTGCACACAGCGCTGGTAGTAGGCATAGTCGGCATCGTTGCCAGCGGGGTTGCGATGGCCGTAAATCTGTGTGTGGTACACGCGGCTGCCCGAGTCGTTGAGCATAGGTATCATCTGACTCTGGTCAAGCAGAGTACGGAAGTCATCGTCCAGCACGTGTAGCAATATTGCAGGAGATGTGACGAGCCAGTCGAACGGATACGAAGCTCGCTTCAGCCCGATGTCCTTTATGTACCACGATATGCTGCAGTTCTGACCGAGGCTGATAAGCTCGGTGGGTGCGCCACCAGTCCACAAACGGAGTTGGCTGGCCACCTGCTCGGCACATGCAATTGCGGATTTCGCTTCCGCTTCAGTGTAGCCTCTTCCCTGCCCTATCAGACGCAGGAAGCCATGCGCTATCCGTTCGATCAGGGCGGTCAATCCCAACTCATTTCTTCCCGCCAAAAATGCCCTTCAACTTGTTCTCGGCCTCTTTCTTCGCTCTTTGTTCAGCCTCTTTCTTCAAACGCTCTGCCTCAGCGCGTGCCTTGGCTTCAGCCTCTTTTTTCAACCGGTCGGCCTCGGCACGGGCCTTGGCCTCGGCTTCCTTCTTAAGGCGTTCGGCCTCCTGAGTGGCCTGATTCTTCAGTTTCTCAGCCTCCTCGCGCGCCTTGTTCTCCAGTTCGGCCGCCTGACGTTTCAGTTCCTCTTCAGCCTGCTTCTTGAGGTCATCAGCAACATTTCCGCTACCGCCTTTCAGTGTCGGAGTTATAATTGGCTTATCCATAGTGCCTTTGATGAGCAGATCGATGTCAATGTTCTCACCCAGCTTGACAGGCACTCCGAGTTTCGATGCCTGAGCGGCCAATCCATCGGCCATTTGGTTGGCGGCCGCGCCCATGATACTACGGGGTACTCGGGTGGCCATCACATAATCGAGACTGCGGTCTATTCCACTGCTGCCGAATATGTTGGCAGCAACAGGGCCAATTTTCACATCGAACGGCTCGATGTGTATGCGGCCTTTCATCACCTTGAAACTAAGGTTGACATCGTTGAGTAAGGGGTCTTTGATTTGTGTGAGTTTGATGGCATCGGCCACAGCATTGATCGTCTTGCTGCCTTTGAGCCGCAACACCTTCGAACTGATGCCGCCACCCCCGTTGATGCTCTCGTAAACCGGCTCCATCTTGCTGTCAAGCATGCCTTTCATGCTGAGACGAGTCGAGAAATTTCCCTCGAGGTTCTCGGCAATAGGTGCTAGTTTCTTGACCGTGTTGAATGTCATGAAGGCAGTCGGTGCGCTGATGTCAGTCATGGTCAGTTGCACATCGAATGGGTCGTGGCCATCTGGTTCGGTTGCGAACGAACCGCTTACAGCTATCAGTCCACCCAACATGCGCATGGTGAAACTCTCAATAGCCGCCCTTCCATTGCGCAGCGATACAAGTGCTTTCACATCCTCCATCACCTTATCCTCGTACTTCAGTTTGCTGATGCTGGCATCGAGCGCGAGGTCTAGGTCACGTGGAATCTCCACCACGGCAGGCCCTTCAGCAGGTTGGGTGGTGGTGGTAGGCTCGCTCGGAGCATTGCTCAGGCCCAACAGTTCATTCGCATCCACCATCGGACTGCTAACGGTCATGCGGCCCTTAAGAGGTTCGTCCATGACCACATATCCGATGTAATTGTCGATTCGGCCGCTGGCTTTGAAAGAAGTGGCGCCTGCTTGGGCATCGAATTCGACCATCTCCACATGCGATGGGGTGAAACGGAACACCGCACTCTTCAGGTCTATGTCCTTTTTCAGTTCTGGTGTGGTGTACCGTATGCCAGTGAGTATGAACTCGCCCTTGGCATCCACATCGTTGTAGCTCTGTGCATCTATCAGGCTCTTCCGGGCGTTCAAAATCACATCGGCCGTCACGGTACCGGCCAACCGCTCGTTCTCTTTGAACGGTATCACGTCATTCAATCCGCTCAGATCGATCTTGCCTTTCACTCCGAGCTTCATATTCGGGTCGCTCTCTGGGGTGGTGACAAGGGCAGTCATGTCCACAGGATTACCGCCTATGCTGACGTGGAGCTTCTGGAGGTCAATGACGGTTCCATCGGCATTACCGCCTGGGTTGCTCATGTTCAGCCTGATGGCAATCTGCTCGGCACTGCGCGGCAACGAGGGGTATTTGAACGATGCATCGTCAACGGCCAGATTCACCTTGAAGGCGGGCAGCGTATCGCCCTGACTAACCCCTTTCACACTGCCATTCAGCGCAAGTTTACCTGAGGTTTTCACATCGTTGAAGTCGTTCATATACACCGCAGGCACCAATGAAAGCAGCTCTTTGAAATCGGTCTGCATGGCAGCGAAAGTCAGGTCAAGGTCAGTTGCCTTGTCGCGCAGCCCGATGGTTCCGTCCCATTTCAGGTTCAGGCCATTGAGGCGCATCTTGTTATCCTCGAGCTTATAGATGCTGTTCTTCAGGTCGGCATCGATGGTGGCATCGTATGCCAGTTCTCGAACATTGGAAATGCGCATGAGGCCGCTGGTGTAAACCGGCTCAGCAACTGCGAGCACCAGTTCAATACGGGTACGCTCGCTGCCTAGATCCCCTTTCAAGTCGAGGTCCAGATCGCGAATGGTAAGACCCATCTTCTCCTTGCGGTCCTCGTACTTCAACGCTGCATCGGTGATGCGGAACAGGTCGAGTTCAAGATTGAACGGCCCCGACTGCTTCTCGGGTTCCTTGGTCTTCACATCATCGGGCGTAGGTGGCACTATGTCATAGTTGGCCTTTCCATCTTCAAGCACCTTCACCTTGATTCGCGGCTTGACGAGCTCAATGCCGTTCACTTTGGGTTTAGGCCCGAACGCGCTCATGATGTCCACATCCAAGGCCAGTTTCTCCATAAGGAGCAAGGTGTCCTTGGCAAATGGTCCTTTGCCCACAATTCTAAGGTCGGTTATACCCACATACAGGTCAGGGAAACTGCGGATGAGTGACAGGCTGACATCATTGAAATCGACCGTAGCATCAAGGTTCTTGTTGGCTTCTTCCTTCACCATCTGCATGATGGGATCGTGCAGCACAATGGGGATGATTATGGCTGCTGCAACAAACAGAGCGAGCAGGATACCAAGTATGATGAGGAGTTTTTTCATGTCGATGAAGAAGTTATGTCAATGCTATAATGTGCTGAATACCAAAGTCGTGTTATTTCCACCGAAACCAAAGGAATTCGAAACGACCGTGCGTATTGGCCGATGAACAACCCCTGTCGAAGGACTCCAAGTATTCTCTGGCATCTGCTGACGGATATTCAGTCCAGCTGGTATGAAGCCGTGCTTCATGCAAAGAAGCGAGAACACAGCCTCTATGGCACCACAAGCTGCCAAGGTGTGGCCAGTATAGGCTTTAGTGCTGACTACTGGAGGAACCTCGGCCCCGAACAGGCGGTTGATGGCCGCACTTTCGCTCGAATCGTTGTTAGGAGTAGCGGTGCCGTGCGCATTGATATGATCCACATCTCCAATGGATGACCCGCTCATGGCAAGCGCACCACGCATGGCCTCATACGCACCATTACCCTCGGGCGAACTTGCAGTCTGATGGAACGCATCGTTTGAATTGGCGTAACCACTCACTACTCCCCACACCTCGGCTCTGCGATTCTGTGCTGAAGCAAGACTTTCAATAACGAGATATGCCGCGCCTTCCCCAAGATTGAGTCCTGCCCGGTCGGCACTGAAAGGCCGGCACCATTCGCGGTCGAGGATCATCAGTGAATTGAATCCGTTGGCTGTGAAACGGCACAGCCCATCAGTTCCACCTGCAAGAACACGCTCGGCCTTGCCTTGCCTCACCATACGTGCTGCCATACCAATGGCATTGGCACCGCTGCTGCATGCAGTGCTTATGGTGGTCCGCTCCCCACCTAGCCCAGCCGCACCAGCAATAAGATCGGTGGTGTTGCCACAATCGTGTGTGAGCAGCAGGTCAATTCTGGTGTCATCGCCAGTCAGGCGGTCGCGGAGGTAGTCCTCGCTGCGATCCATTCCGCCCACAGTGGTACCGTTCAAAAACGCCATGTTGTCACCGCTGGCTCCTGACATAGTAAGCGCATCCTGAGCAGCCAGCATTCCGAGCAGGGCCGTGCGTGGCGCCATGCCTGGATCCATTCCACACAATGCAGATAATCCGGAGTCGGTCAGTCTTATCTCACCGAAAAGGTGGGTCTGGTTGAGCGTGGAACGTATGATGTCAGCTTTTCCTATCCCAGTCCTACCCTCCTTCAGAGCACTCAAAGTGGCCTCTGTACCGCGTCCGAGTGCCGTAACAATGCCGAGACCTGTAACCACTGGCAGCCGATCGGACCCATTCCCTTTCATCATGGCCAAAATTACTTCGTCACAAGTCTCAACTCAGCCTCCATCCTATCACCTAGCACATCGATCCAACCGATCAGTGCAGTCTCGCACACACCTGATGAGATAAGCGAAGCGGCTTGAGCATTCAGTATATCGAAATCGGGGGTGGGCATAACGTACATCTCGGTATGTGAGAAAAGGCGGTGGCGGATGCACAGTTCGCCAATCATCACATTCGGCAAGGTATAAACGAATTGTGCCGGGCTGCCCATGCCTGTGGACTCCAATCCTCTCAGGTAGGTGATATCAGTATCGAGGCTTGATGCACTGTTACTCAAAAGGATGGCGCAACGATCGTTCATAAGGTCTCTTACATTGCCTTTGTCAATCAATAACTCGGTACACACCACGCAAAGCCGACTGAGTGGATCCATCTTGAAATACTTGGGGTAATTGAGCCCCGATGCAACATACAGGTCACGGAGTATCCCATTGCCTTCGTGACGCACAAAGGGCATATCCTCGCCATTAATATGAAGTGAACCATCCTTATAGGTCAATCGGACCGATTCCTTCATTTTCATTGCTTTAAATCAACAACAACCGCAGCATTACACCCTCCGAAACCAGATCCTGTCTTGAGCATCAGATGACCAGAAACGGGTACGTTCGCATTCGGCAGATTCATCGGTTCGGAGACGCCTTGTTCGTTCAATCGGATATTCCCGATACAGATACCCTGTTGGAACGCTCCAAGACTGACAATGGTCTCAACCACCCCGGCTGCGCCCAAAGTGTGCCCGAAAAATGGCTTGAGGCTATGGGTGGGTACTGCCGAAAGCCCTGTTCGGCTGAACGCAATGCTCTCCATCTCATCGTTGAACACGGTGGCGGTTCCATGAGCCGAGATAAGTGAGATGTCCGATGCTGAAACTCCAGCTTCGGTAAACGCCCGCTCAATACTGCGCACAAGTCCCTCGCCTGTGCGGCTGGGGCCGCTGATGTGGTTGGCATCGTTGGCTGCACCTCCACCGAGATATCGGGCCATTGGACCTACGATGAGATCCGACTCAGTGGTCATGAACAGTGATGCGGCCGCTTCGCCAAGATTGATGCCATCGCGCAGAGAATCATAAGGACTGCAAATCCCTTTGCTTACCGCTTGGAGACAGAGGAAACCACTGAGCGTGAACCGTGTGCATGCATCGGTCCCAATGACGAGCACATTCTTGGCGCGGCCGGAGCGTAAGAGCAATGCACCCTGCATGATTCCATTGATGCCAGATATGCATGCATGACTGATAGTCTGGCAACTGAGATTCCTACCAAGATTCTTCTGTAGCTCCTCGCCCAATCTCCACAGCTCGGCACCGTTTGTCTCTTCAGGACCGATCAAGTCTATGTTGCCTTTGGTGGTGCAGATGATCAGATGAGTGTCATCTGGTAAACGGTTGTCGCGCAGGCCAGTCTCTGTCTGTCGGCACACATCGAGAATAATTCGGTCCAATCGGGTGCCTTGGCCTGTGGGCGTAATCAGCTCATCATCAATCATACCACAGAATACGTCCTGCCCAAGACCGAAGGCATTGTGGCGCTGCACGATGCCGGATCTGCCTGCCAAAACAGCGGAGACATTGGTTTCGGCACCTGATCCGAGCGGAGTCACAAGACCCGCTGCGCCTAGAAAAACATCAGGAAATGAGGCCATGCCTGCGCTTCCAGTCCATCATGAAATCAGGCACGCTTAGTTGTAGCCCAACACGCACATCAGTGTAGACCTGCACAGTCTGACCAGTCACCATGAGTCGGGTCCGCTCAGCATCATAGATTCGGTAGTTGAAAATGACCTTGGCAGCGGCACAGTCCTCATATTCCGTCTCAATCAGGGCCGTATCGCCATATTTCAGAGGGAACTTGAACTCCAATCTGGTGCTGATCAGTGGGGCCATCAAGCCATATCGCTCGTATATCTCTAGGAAATCGAGCCCGAACTCGCGACCGAAGGCATCGCGGCCATCCTCGAAATACTTGAGGTAATTACCGTGCCATACGATGCGCAACGAATCGACCTCGCTGAAACGGACCCTGAACGGGACAGTGTTCACCAACCTTGACATGCGGCCGCGAAAGTAGTGGCCCCGTGCGGCTCACGGGAATTGCAGTAGTCAACATACTGCTAAACGCAGGCCACTTATATAAAAAACGAAGCCCATCCGGAAAGGGTAGGCTTCGGCCTGATCATCAAATTGAAAATCAACCTTGTATCTGCACCATTTTGAACGGTACATTAATAATGCTCTGGTAGTCTTCCCCAGCCTCAAGCATATCCTCATCATCCTCTTCGTAGTGCCATTCTATCACCACCTCGCGTCCGGCCTTGCTCATATTCTCAAGTTTCTTGAACAGATCGAGCAGACACTTGGAACTGCTAGTGTTGAAATACTCGAGTTGAATATTCATCACTGTCTTCGACTGCGGGGAACCAGAATACTTGTCGAGCCACTCAACCAGTGGGCGGTAGAACTCAATAGAGTTCTCGGGGATAGACCTTCCCTTGAGTGTGAGTACCCCTTTGTCGTTATCAAAGCTGACGGTCGGGGTTTTCGGTGTACCTTCTATGTTCATGGTAGAATCTCGTGGTTATTGCTGAGCTACTTCGATGTTAAGACTGAAGAATGAATGCGTTTCATTGAGCGAGCGGAAACTGTAGTTGAGCTTCTTTCCGGTCTTTCTGGCAATATCAATCATTCCCAGACCGCCACCGCCTTTTTCGCTCCTTTTCTCGTTGTTGAGCACTTCCTTGTAAAAAGCCTTGAGGGCTTCAGTGTCCATACCATTTATCTCATCGAGCATGCCACGGAAATCGTTCACCCTATCGGTGCGCAGATAATTGCCCGTGGTGATGGAATAACCATTATTGCCCAGCCCAACAAGGATAATGGCCGAGCGGTCGGTACTGCCATTCGGATGCTCTGGGATGTCATCAATGTGGTGATACAGATTCTGGAGGCATTCAACCAGCACGTTGTATACCTTCTTCTTCACTTTCGGGTCCTCTTTCATGTTATCCATGCGCAATTCCATGATATGCAGGATGCTGGACATGAGGTCGGACGTGATATTACCCTTGAAAGAGAGCAAGATGTTATTGCTCTCCATCCTGTTGTAGAGGTCGTAGATGTCGATTGTCGACTCTTTCATGATGCGTTGCATCTCCTCAGTTGTGGGTAATCGTGCGCTTTGAGAAAGTGCGAAAAACGAGCCTTATACAATCAGAAGCGGCCAAAGTTACCAATTGTCGAATATCTCCGGTCATCTGATTGAATTGATGAAAGAAAAATGAAGGAGACAAAGGCAGTTGCACCAGCTAAATTCGCGCCCCGCATGGAAAACAGCAGTGATCCTTGGTACGCAGAGTGGTTCGGATCTCGCTATTACAAACTCTTGTATTGTGGGCGCGACCAGAAAGAGGCCGACCGTTTTATCGGTAATCTTGTCAATCACATCGGGCTGGGGCGTGGTGCCAATGTCCTGGATCTGGCCTGTGGTACCGGTCGTCATTCCCGTACGCTTCACTCGTTGGGGTTGAATGTTATTGGAATCGACCAGAGCGAGGAAGCGATTAACGAGGCTTCCGTCTCAGCTGCAAATGGGCTCGATTTCTTCGTGCACGACATGAGAGGGCTTTATTGGGCCGATCATTTTGACCTGATCGTGAATCTGTTCACCAGTTTCGGGTACTTCCATAGCACCGATGACGACCTCAGAGTGCTTCATGGCGTACATGATTCCTTGCTTGTCGGAGGCCACTTCATTCTCGATTTCATGAATGTGGGCCTGACGATTGCACGCCTAGTGCCTAACGAGACGATTGAGCGAGAAAGTGTGACCTTCAATATCTCACGGAGAATCAAGAATGGCATGATACTCAAGCAGATTGAGGTAGTTGATGGCGAGACGACCATGCATTTCACTGAAGAAGTGGATGTCTTGACTCCCGAACAACTGCTGGGATATCATGATGAGGTGGGGCTGCAAGTGAAACATATCTTCGGAGACTACGACCTGAGTCCTTTTGAACCCGCGGTGAGCCCACGATTCATTGTCCTTTCAGAAAGAACAGCGGCATGATTGATATGCTCATCCTTTTCATTGTGCCCTTCGTAGGTGGGCTTGCGGCACTTTCATTCCGCATAGGTAAAGCGCAGCTCAAGCTAATCCTATCGTTCAGCGGGGCCTATATTCTGGGGCTATCGTTCTTCCATATACTACCGAGCAGCTACGAAGGCCTTGGCCACATGGCGGGCGTTTGGGTAATAGCCGGGTTCCTGATGCAGATGCTACTCGAAGTATTGAGCCGCGGCCTCGAACACGGCCACGTGCACCTGCTCAAGCACCATGGCGAGGAAAGACAACATTTCCCATGGTCTATCTTTCTGGGCCTGTCATTGCATGAGTTCTTTGAGGGTATGCCCTTCGGACACAGCCACGATCATGGAGAGGAACTGGGCCGACTACTCATTGGCGTATTGATACATAAGCTGCCTGTGGCATTCGTACTTACGGGAATGCTGCTTAGCATCGGGCTCGACCGATTGAAGGCCGTTGCAGTGCTCTCGGTATTCTGTCTTATGTCTCCTTTGGGTGGGCTATTCTCTCAACTGCTTGAGGGTGTCATGCCGGACCAACATGAGGTGTTCTCTGTGATCATGGCACTTATCGTAGGCATGTTCATGCATATAGCAACCACTATTATTTATGAGACTGACGAAGGGCACCGATTCAATGCCGCCAAGATGGCCGCCATTTTGGCCGCGTTCGTGCTGTCGTTCCTTTCTGTATGAGCAGCCAAAAGAACTCTGCGATCCATCTAGTATTCCGCAGTATCTCCTATTATTGCTTCGGAACGATTTGGATCGGATTTCAAGCTGCGTATCTGACATTGGTTGTCAAGAAGAATTTCTTGACCCTATCCGGATTGGCCTGTAGTGTCATGAGGTGTTGGTTGACGGCT
>Ga0169931_10005596_pt1 | contig 19100 bp, 15 predicted proteins | sample Kivu_15m_20L_FD_129675 | JGI IMG/M metagenome (GOLD analysis project Ga0169931, IMG submission 129675) | Freshwater microbial communities from Lake Kivu, Western Province, Rwanda to study Microbial Dark Matter (Phase II) - Kivu_15m_20L... | ecosystem: Environmental > Aquatic > Freshwater > Lake... | reverse complement strand
TTCCGATCGAAGAGGAAATCAAAACCCACGAAATCATCAGCCAAGTGTGCATGGTGGGCGACAATCGCAAGTACTTCAGTGCTCTGATCACATTGAGTGAGCCGGTGATTGCGGAGCTTCAAAAAAGACCCGGTGCCACATCCTCGGACGGACTGGTAAAAGATCCAGAGATCCTTCGAAAAGTAGAGCTCCAGGTCAAGAAAGTGAACTCGGCGCGCGCATCCTACGAGCAGATCAAGAAGTTCTCTGTTCTATCTCGGGAGTTCTCGATTGTGGAGGGTGAGATGACCCCCACTCTGAAAATGAAGCGTGCAGTGATCGAGAACCGGTTCAAGGATGTGATCGATTCGATGTACGTCGGAGCTGGGGAGTAACTGCGCTCTGAAAACCTACGAAAGTGGAAACCCGTTTGAAACGGGTTCGAGAAAACTCGTTCCTGCAGTCTTGGTCTATTTGCGAATTCCTTCGGCAGATAGTCCCGGGAAATATGAGATCCTCATGATCCACAAGAATGCAAAGGATCGTCCGGGGGATTATCATGCCGGGAAGTGGAACGGTCTCGGAGGTAAGCTCGAGGCTGATGAGTCCGCGCGGGATGCAGCAGTTCGTGAGGTTTTCGAGGAAAGTGGGATTCTCCTGGAGTCTCGGGATCTAAAGCCCCTGGGACTACTTCATTTTCCAAACTTCAAGGCCCACAAAAGTGAAGACTGGCTGGCCACGATCTGGGTCGCCGATTTAGACCCTTCGATCAAAGAGCGGACGCTCTCGGGGCCAGAAGGAGCTCTCCATTGGGTTCCCGAGGGTGATCTGTGCAACCTCAACATGTGGGCGGGTGACAGTGAGTTTTTGCCTTGGGTGATGCGTAGGGAGCCTTTTCAAGGAACGATTTGGTATCAGGGAGAGACGGTGATCCGGGCCGAAATTCTGGGCTTTGGTGGTCCCCTCGGGTCTTAGTGCCTCTGATTTTTTTCTTTCTTGTGGGCGGAATTCGATCCCGCAGATTTCTGTGGGTAGAAACAAGTGGGGGACGTCCACCTCCTGATCGATCGGTGCCCGTTGTAGATGGGGTTGAGTCCAAGTGAGGGCCTTAACCCGACATTGGAGCTGGCAGGAAGCTTGCGACCCTTAAAGGTATGCTAAACAAGAACGGGTCTTTTAGTTTTGGACGGTCGAGCACTTTGGGGATGATGGGTGTCCTCAGTCTACTCGGGGCTACTGCACAAGCAGAGGTCACGGCTTCGGAAGTGGAGCGGGCCGTAGTCAAGAGTGTGCCGTCACAATTGACGGGTGCGGCGCTCATGGCAGGTGCGACCGAAACCGGAGCAACCGTTGGGGTGCGAGGAGTTTTTCGGACCAAACAAGACGTGCCCGTTGTGATTTTGGATATCGAGGCGGGTAATCCCATTCTTCGAGTCTCCGGTCAGGCTGAGGGGATCCCGGTTCAGATCAAGAGAGTCGAAACTTCGGCAGGTAACTTTGACCTTCAGGTCCTTCCGGTTAAGGGACAAGTGATGCTCAGCCTTCCCCAGGTGAAGGACCCACATCGCGTTCATTACTTGATCAATCCGAACTTAGTGATGAAGTACTCAATGGGGGATACCGCAGGTTTTTCGGGTAAGGCCCGACTTCGTGTAGGCCCGGCGCTGGGCGCAGTGGGAGATGGGGATGGAGACATGGGAGTCGCCGCTTTGAATCTGGGTGCCGATCTAGAAGTTCAATTCGCTCTCCACGATGATCTCAAAAGCTACGCACGTCTTAGCCTGGATTATTTTAATAGTGTGTCAAGTCAGCTCAAGACGGGGTCGACGGGCTGTTTTGAGGCCGGCGTCGAGCGCAACTATCTGTATGGCTTGGGGTGGGGGGCCGGACTTCAAGTCAAGCGGACCCAGTTCGATGTCCTCGGCGCCTCTGGCCATCAGGACGATGGAGTCTCGGAGTTCGTCGGCGGTTTTGTAAATTTGAAATTCTAATCTCTCGTCTTGCACCTTTCAGTGTCAGGAGGCACGTTCCCGCTTATCATGGATAGTAAAGCCCAAAGCTCCTCAGAGCAGGTTCGCCCCAGTTTAGGTCTCGCGCTCGTCCCTCTTCTTGTTTTGATTGGACTGCTGATCACGAATATTCAGTTGTTCCAGGACTCAGCGACCAGTGGCCCTAATCAGCTTGCGCTTGCAATTGCGACGAGTGTGGGGGCTGTCTTGGGAATTTGGCAATTAAAGGTTCGTTACGCTGTAATCGAAGCTCAAGTGATCAAGAGCATCAGTATGTCGATGCAAGCGATTTTGATCCTCCTCGTGGTCGGATCCTTAATTGGGTTGTGGATTCTTTCGGGTGTAGTGCCTTCGTTGATTTACTATGGCGTCAATTGGGTGAGTCCCGCGTGGTTTCTTCCTGCGACCACGCTCATCTGTGCGATGGTCTCGTTGGCAACGGGTTCTAGCTGGTCGACCGGTGGTACGGTCGGTATTGCACTGATGGGGATCGGTAAGGCTATTGGTATTCCTGATGGGATGATCGCAGGTGCGATCATTTCAGGTTCTTATTTTGGAGATAAGTTATCCCCTTTGTCGGATACGACCAATCTCGCACCTGCAATGGCAGGAACAGACTTGTTCACTCACGTCCGCTACATGCTGTACACGACGGTTCCTTCGCTGATCATTGCAGTACTTGGATATTCTGTGTTGGGAATGTCTTTTTCGGGCTCGGCAGTAGATTTGGGTTCAGTTGAGCAGATTCGGACCGCCCTTGCTTCGAATTTCAACCTCACTCCTTGGAGTTTACTCCTTCCTCTCCTCGTCATTGCTTTGGTGGCAAGGAAAATGCCTGCCCTTCCTGCTCTGATTCTTGGGGCAGCATTGGGAGGAGTTTTTGCGCTCGTGTTTCAACAGGATCTTCTCTCGCGCCTGGTTCAAGGAGATCTCACTTTGGCCTCTGCGTGGAAGCAGGTTTTGGAAGTGGGCTACGGTGGCTTTAAGATCTCAACCGGAGTCGAAGCGGTCGATTCGCTCCTCTCACGAGGTGGGATGGCCGGCATGCTCAATACGGTTTGGTTGATTTTGATGGCGATGACTTTTGGTGGGGTCATGGAGGCAACCGGGATGTTGGAGCGTGTTGCGCAAGCGATCCTCACACTGGTGCGTGGAACGACCTCTTTGGTCACTGCTACGATCGCAAGTTGCATCACCATCAATGTGACAGCGGCTGATCAGTACCTTTCGATTGTGGTGCCTGGACGTATGTTTCGAAATGCCTACGAGAAGGCTGGTCTTGCGCCAGAGAACCTCTCTCGCACTCTTGAGGATTCCGGAACTTTGACTTCAGTTTTGATTCCTTGGAATACGTGCGGTGCTTATTTTGCGGGGGTTCTGGGGGTTTCGACTTTTGCTTATGCCCCTTACGCTTTCTTAAACTTAGTGAACCCTTTGGTTGCGATCGCAATTGCGGCGATTGGATATCGGATTCGCAAAATCCAGAAAAATTAACGATTCGCTTATTTGAATTGGGGGAAGCTGAAAGCGGCCCCCAATTCGATGAGTGTTCGTTGAAGGTTCAAAATCGAGTTGTTTTGAGTGTCGCTCCTCATTCCCGCATTCATCTGGAGACTTGAGCCGTTTTGGAACTCATAATGAAATCGAACTCCACCTCGGATTGAGCTCCCCTGAGACGTATCAAAGTAGGGGGTTGAGACCGGGAGCAGGATTCCGTAAGACCCCTGTAGTTCAATTTTGAATCGAGCAGTCCGGTAAAGGGCTTGATTCCAACCCAGCGTGACTGTTGGGGTGTTGATCGAATCGATACTGAAGGTAGTTGCGTCGACTGAGTGGTACGCGGGGTGTTGACTCATGGATGCTGCGAAGTAAGGACTCATTCCGTAGTCAGATTGAACTCACGTTTTATTTTGAGACTCAAAGCAATCTTCCAATCGCAGGAGTGACTCCAGAAATTGATCTCCAAGATTTTGATTCGGATCATAATTTTATTTCGGATTGTGATTCCTCTGACGAACTTGGGTTTGCTCGATGCAGAGTGAGTTCGACTCGAGCCGGCGATAAGACGGTCGTGATGTTGAGTCCGATTGCGCGAGTTTTCAGTGATCCGATTCATTTTCATCACGGCGTAGCAACTGAGGTACGGATATCTGGAGTTTCAAGTTCAGTGAGTGCAGATCAGGGATTTGCGGGAACAATTGAGTTAGAGATTCAGGATGAATTCGGAAATCGGGTCTCCACTGGGCCTGACTCTGAAGCCACATTGACCGTGAATGCGTTTGACTCGGGAGATGTATTGGACGGCGTTCTTGTAGCCCAGGCGCAGGGTGGAGTAGCTCAGTTTTCGGGTATTTTCTATCGAACAGCAGGCACTTCGAAGAAGCTTCGGTTGAATAAATCGAATCACGCAGGGGAGGAGTCTTCTCTCTCGCTTCATTTGGGGAGTCTCACCTATGAGTGGAGGATTGCAGGAACAGGTGTGATCGAATCGATCTCGGATCCATTTCAGGTAACCGCAGGTCCCCTGCATACCCTTGAAGTGGAAGGGATTCCCAATTCTGTCGTTGCAGGATCCAATCTCAGTCCTCGAGTTATTGCCCGCGACGCATACTCGAACATTGTTGAGCATGCTCTGGATGAGATTGAGGTTATTTCCTCCGACTCAGCGGCAGACTTGCCCGAGTCGAATGCTTTTCTGTGGTTGAGCACATTGAAACATGAGTTTCAAAACGGGGTCACGCTCAGAACTTCCGGTACTCGCACTGTGACTTTTACTCACCCCGAGACGGGAATTCAGGTTGTTTCTGGTTCTATTACCGTGACTCCCGGTGAGCCGAGTGTCAGCCAATCTCTGATTTCGATGGATCGGACATCAGCCCTGGCAAACGGTGTCGATGCAATTTCTGTCTCCTTAGTCCTGAAGGATGCGTATGGCAACACAGTGCCTGGCGCAAACATGTCGGTGACTTCAAGTCGGGGAGGCAGCGACATCCTGAGTTCTGCTTCTGTGACCATGGACTCGAGTGGAGCAGGAGGTTTTGAAATCCGTTCATCCACTGCCGGCAGTTCACAAATTCAGCTTGCGATGAATGGTATTCCATTCTTTCCGGTAACGAACTTCAGCTTTAATCCTGCGGCACCCGAGGAACTCTTGCTCAGCATTCTACCTCCTTCTGCACCATCAGTTGTTGCGGATGGTGACAGTGAGGTCGTAGTAAGAGCTTTTGCACGGGACAGCTTGGGCAATGGTGTTCCTGGAACCTCAGTGAGTTTACAGATACCACCGAACGGAGGCCAAGTGGTGGGCAGTAACCCTGCGATCACGGGTGCAAATGGCTCTGCGACTTTTGTTCTCAGATCCTCCACCCTAGCATCGAGTTATTCATTCACAGCAACTTCGGGTTCGATCACGAGCAACTCACTTGCAATTCAATTTACTCCAGGTCCACTTTCGCAGTGGGGATTGAGTTCCTCATTGCCAAGCACAGTGCAAGCGGGAGAGGGGCTGACCTTAACTCTCGAAGCACAAGATGCTTTTGGAAACCGAGTGAGTCACTACACGGGCACAGTGGGTTGGTCTTCCACTGACCATCAAGCCACACTCCCGGCGAACTACACCTTTACGGCAACTGATGCAGGCCTCAAGACGTTCTCTTCAGCCTTTGCACTCAAAACTGTGGGTAGTCGAACCATTACTGTCACGGATTCTGCCGCAAACGTGAGCCGAACCTCTACGAGTGTGGTGGTTCAGCCTGCGACAGTTAGTCAGTCGTCGTCGGTACTGTCATCCGCAGTTTCGGGTTTAGTGGCCGATTCGATTGAGCAGACGTCATTATCAATCCTCCTGAAGGACTCTTTTGGAAATCCCCTATCTGGAAAAACCGTGACTCTGAGTTCCTCTCGCGGAGCCCATGATTAGATCACTCCTGCCTCGCAAGTCACGGGTTCGGATGGGGGTGCCACTTTTGCACTACGCTCGAGTGCAGCAGGGAGCTCAACACTCAGCGTGTTCTCGGATGGAGATCTCGTGGGATCGATTGGTCCGATTAGTTTTTCTGAGAGTGTTCCTCACTCGGTGCAGCTGAGCCTAGCTGAAGGAAGTCCAGCTGCAATTACTGCAAACGGTTCGAGCACTACTACTTTTCGGGCAAGGGTCTTGAACTCAGGTGGAAATCCTGTGATCGGCAATCCTGTTCAAGTCACCAGTCCTGCCCAAGGAGGGTTGGTCTTAAGTGCAAATCCTGCAACAACGGACGCTGCGGGAGTGGCTTCATTCACCCTTCGCTCATCGACTACGGCAGGAGACTATATCTACTCAGCCAGCGCCGGTGGGGTGAATAGTGCATCTGTGGGAGTACAGTTTAGTCCGGGCCCATTGTCTGCATTTGTACTAAGTGGAGTTCCTGGATCGCCGTTTACAGCGGGGAGTGTTTTTGGCCTGACGGTGACTGCCAAGGATGCGTTTGGAAACACAGTCACCTCACACACTGGAAGCGTGACTTGGAGTTCGGATGATCCTCAGGCTGTGCTTCCTACATCATCGAGTTTTGGATTGGGTGATGCAGGTGTCAAAACATTTGCTTCAAGCTTCGCACTCAAGTCAGTGGGCACTCGAGCTGTTACGGTGAGTGACTCAACTGGGACCATTACTCAATCGATACCAAGTGTGACGGTTGTAAGTGCAGCTGTTAGCTCTCAATCATCGGTGCTGAGCTCTTCGCCATCTGCTGTCGTTGCTGATGGAGTCGCATCCGTGGGTCTAACTGCCCAGCTGAAAGACGCTCATGGGAACCCGATTGTCGGACAAACCGTGACTCTGAGCTCTTCTCGGGGGGCTGTGGATCAGATTTTTCCAACTTCTGTTGTCACGGACAGCTTAGGAAATGCAGCATTTGCAGTTCGCTCCACGAGCGCCGGGAGTTCGACTTTCACAGTTTCTGCAAATGGGGGAGCGGTTGGGACGATTGGTCCTGTGGAGTTTGAAACGAATACATTGGATTCGCTGACGCTCGCACTTCAAACGCCATACCTCGCACAACAGACTGCGGACGGCAGTAGTATTTTTGTCCTGACTGTATTGGCTCGAAACTCCAGTGGTAATCCAGTCAACTCTACGCCAATCAATTTGTCGATTCCTTCTCAGGGGGGAGTCCGAGTGGGATCTGATCCCATTGTTTCGGACTCAAATGGAGTTGCCTCCATTACTTTGCGAACTAGCACGGTCGCTGGGAGTTATGGGTTTTCGGTCTCGAGTGATGGGGTAACCAGCAATACCGTCTCCCTCCAATATCGAGCTGGACCGCTTGCGGATTGGTTGGTGACGGGATTGCCGACCGGCACTCTCACTGCTGGAGTTGCCTGGGGCTTCCTACTGACAGCAAAGGATGCCCACGGAAACACCGTCACGGATTATAGCGGAACGGTCTCTTGGTCATCGAGCGATTCGCAGGCTGTGCTTCCCGAGAGCTACTCTTTCCTCCCCCAAGATGCAGGAGTGAAGAGCTTTGCGGGGGGTCTTGTCTTGAGGTCTGCTGCCCAGTCTACGGTCACCATCACAGACTCGGTTTTGAGTGTGAGTCGGCAGTTAGGACCGATCACGGTAATTCCAGGAGCGGTGAGTTCGACGGCCTCCGTATTGACTAGCTCTTCTACAAGCGTAGCAACAGACACCGGAGAGTCGATCTCGCTCTCCGTTACGATCCGTGACTCCTTCAATAACCGGATTTCAGGTAAGTCGGTTTCTCTGGTTTCTTCGCGAGGAGCGAGTGATCAAATCGCCCCTGCTTCCGCACAGACCAATTCGTCAGGGCTCGCGTCGTTCTTGATTTCCTCCTCAGTGGTGGGGAGCAGTACCTTGAATTTTCTCGTGGACGGGGAGTCTATTGGACCGATTACCTTCTTCTCGTCAAATCAGGCGACACTGCATTTGGCGGTGATGCCTCCATATACCTCTTTGGTTCTCGCAGATGGATCAAGCACTGTGGGTTTGTTCGCGCTTTATGAACGCATGAATGGAGACCGGATTGTTGGATCTCCTGTGGCCCTCACATTGCCTGCAAACGGAGGAGCGATTGTCGGGAGCAATACAGCAGTCACCGACTCTACAGGTATCGCTTACTTCACAGTTCAGTCCTCATCGATAATGGGGGATTATCTCATCACTGCGAGCTCAGGGAGTGAGAGCGCAACTACGACTTTGTCCTATTATCGACCGACGCTGGTTTATTCTACTCAACCTGCTTCGTCTGCCACCTTTGGCAGTGTCCTCACTCCTGCTCCTGTGATTGCCGTGCAGGATGGAATGGGGCGTCCCTTGAGCACATTTAATGGGATGAGTGTGTCACTCACTCTGTTTCGGGATAATGCATGTAGTTTGAGTGCCGATGCTTATGGTGTGCAGATTTCGTCTGGATCAGACCAATCGGTAGCGACTACTCAGGCTTCGTTTTCAAACTTTTCCATTCAAGGTGCTGTGTCGGGTACATATTATATCAAAGCGATACTTGGTTCACTTCCGAGTGTTTGTTCAAACGCAGTGGCCTTATCCGTGGGTTCTGGAACGACCACACCTGTTCCGCAAATTTCCAGTAACCCGCTTTTCTGGTTAAGGGCAGATGCTTTAGGTGGTGGACTCACAAACGGAGCAAATGTTGCTTCATGGACAGATTCAACCTCAAATTCACGCAATGCCTCGCAATCGAGTGCAGGAAATCAGCCTACCTTTAGAACTAATGTCTTAAATGGAAGACCCGTTATTCGATTTGGAGGAAATCAGTACCTGTCGATCCCGTCGAGTAGTATTGCCAAGCAGGGAAGTTATACGATCTTCTCTGTTTTGGCTCTAGGGAGTTACCCACAGAGTGCTTATGTATATGGATCTCTAAGCAGCACCGGAGCAAATGCATCGTCTTGGGGTACTGCTAGCACTTCTACGAATGGGACTTTCAATGGGATGTTCGGGAACGGAACGGCCTTTAGCATGTCCGCTACTTCCAGCACAGATCCCATTTTTAGTTCAGCTAATCAGTTTGTGATCCTGACCCAGACTTATTCCGCGGGTGATAACCGCGATGGATTCAGGAAAAATGGCGTTCCAGTGACTACAACTTTGTCCTCAGGTACCGCGACTGCTTCATCAGGAACTGCATTCAGTTTTTCTCTAGGAAGGTCTGGAGATTGGAATTCTAGGTGCAAACTGGAGGAACCAAGCAAATTGTGGTGACGGGCGGAAGAGCCTCTTTTGCTTATTCCATCGTGTCAGGGGGTGGATCCGTGGACTCCTCGGGTGTGTTCTCCGCACCTGCATCAGGTTCGGGCTATACTCTGATTCAGGTCATGGATTCCAGTCCGTCTCCTCAGATTGCAACCATTCGGTTCTATGTGGGGGATCTGAGTGCTTTAGGTTCTTACAGGATTCCAATTACAGTGAATAATGCGATTTCAACCGCCGCTAGCCAGTATCCAGTGAGATTTGTGATCAATACCTGAGTCGCAGTTTCTGCCGGAAAAATGAACACAGATTGCAGTGATATTCGTGTGGTGAGTGATGATGAAACCACACAGATTCCATATTGGATAGAAAGTGGTTGTAACACGACCTCAACAGCAATCTGGGCCAAAATACCCTCGATCCCAGCGAGTAGCAACGCAGTGCGAGCCTACGTTTATTATGGTACGCTCTCGCCACTTGCGCTGTCTTCGAGCGGAGATGTGTTTCCGATATTTGATGACTTTAGTAATTCGACATTGAATCCATCGAAGTGGAACTCGACGGGGACCATTGCAGTTTCTTCCGGTGAGGTGACGGTGCGGGGGGGGGTATCTCGAATCGGTAGCGACTCTACCAGGTACGGGTCCGATGAGCGTGGAGTTCAAATACCGCTCAATCACCTTATATGGGAGTTCGCTTTTTGCATCATTCCAGAACGGGTTCGGCTCGGGTTCGGGCGCTCAAGGAAATGGGTGGGGATGGTATGAGCCGAATTCTAGTTACAATACCTACTTCTATATCAATGCGGCTGGAGTATGGAATCCGAGTGCCAACGGGTTAGTTATTGGAAACTTCCGGTTAAAAACGACTGTTACGAGTTCTGCACTAACAGCGACTGTGAGTCCTTATGCAGGCACAACCTATACAGGCTGGACTCAGAGCCGAAGTGGCTCGCCTAACTTGACGACTTATCGAAAAGTTGTATTCGCTGCCCCCTATACCTCTCCCCGTTTTGGGCTGGATTGGGTCATTGCGCGTGAGATTCTGAGTACTGAGCCTGCTGTCTCAGTGGGAACAGAAGAAGCACTGTGATGGTTCGACCTTTAGATTTGATTCATTGCTCTGGTTGCTTCAGATCGTATTTTTGACTCATGCGGTCCAATCCGTACTCAAAAAGAAATGGGGACAGACCCCAAACACCGGTGTCTCAACCGGAGGTCTGTCCTCATTTTTTGCTATAGGTTTCAGTAGCTTAGCGCTGTCTCCAACCGTAGACCCGAACTCGGGCGCGGCGGCCGTTGTGGCCTTCGGCATCACCGACCACGCGGATCTCGCGGATGCAGCGGCGGTCGCCCACCAGATCGATCCAGCGAGATGACGTCCACGGACGGAAGAACTCACGGAGGCGGAGCATTTGGGTGCGGCCGTTCCCGAATCTCAGCACGACGGACTCCAGTTCCACTGGAGTGTCTGTATTTTCGATTTGAACTGCGACCAAGTCACGATCCCAGCTACCATCCCGGCAGTCATTGACAAAAATCCAGTCCACATCGCCTTCGCGAGAACTGAGGACGGCTTCGCCAAGATACACTTCGCGACCTGGACCTGGATACGGATAGCCAGGGGAGGCGTAAGTGGAGTTACTGAAGGATACGGACGCGATTGTAGATGCGACGAGAGCCAGTGCGGCACTCGCCAAACGGTGTTGCATTTTCATGGGATAAATCCCTCTCTTTCTCTGGCGAGCAACCTAGTCATGATCCTTACGTCTGAAAAGAAAAAAGTCCCGATGAGGTGCACTCACCGGGACTTTCAAGGAATCAAGAAGGATTTCTCCCTCTAGAAACTACAGAGTCGCGATCAATGGAGCGATGAGCAGCGAAACCACGCTCATCACTTTGATCAGAATCGAAACCCCAGGGCCAGAGGTGTCTTTGAAGGGGTCGCCCACAGTATCACCGATCACGGCTGCTTTGTGAGTGTCCGACTTCTTCGGATGGCCAGGAACTCCACCTTTTTCGATGTACTTCTTCGCATTGTCCCATGCGCCACCGGCGTTTGCCATGAACAGAGACAAGGATGCTCCGACAGCAAGCGCTCCAGCCAAGGTTCCTGCAAGAGCTGCAGGTCCCATCAGGAAGCCCACGATGACAGGTCCGAGGACCGCTACCATACCTGGGAGGATCATTTGTGAGAGTGCTGCTTGAGTTGCAATCCCGACGATCGCCTTAGGTTGTGGATCGGCTTTGCCCTCGCGAAGGCCAGGGATGGTATCAAACTGGCGTTTGATCTCATTGACGATCGCACCTGCAGCTTTACCCACTGCAGTCATGGTCGATGCACCCACAATGAAAGGAAGAACTGCACCGATCAAAAGACCGATGAGGATTTTGGGCTCCGTAAGAGCCAGGTTCATCACATCCATTCCAGCAGCTTCACGCGCGTGGTTCACTTCGAGGCCGTAAGCCGAGAAGAGAGCCACCACAGTGAGGGTTGCAGATCCGATTGCAAAACCTTTACCGATCGCAGCGGTGGTGTTCCCCACAGCGTCGAGTTCGTCGGTGATTTCACGAACCGAAGGGTCCAAGCCAGACATCTCGGCGATGCCGCCTGCGTTGTCTGCGACTGGACCGTAAGCATCGACAGTCATCACGATTGCGGTGCCTGCGAGCATTCCGACCGCAGCCAGACCGATGCCGTACATTCCCAACTCAGGCATTGCCCAGTTTGCGAGCAAAGCGACGCCAGCAATCAGAAGCAAACACACGAACACCGATTGCATTCCCACTGCCATCCCTTGAATGACGTTGGTGCCTGCACCGGTTTTTGCCGAGATCGCAACCGACTTCACTGGGCCGTAGTGACCCGTGTAGTACTCGGTGAGAAGACCGATGAGAGCTCCACCGATTGCACCTCCTGCGAGTGCCCAAGTGACGGATTGTTGCACGCCGAATCCAGGTAGGATTGCAGCGGTCAAGATCACGAGGATGATCGGAGGTAGTACCATTGCTGCACGAAGAACCGTGGAAGGTGCGCTGTTTTTCATCATGCGAGTAATGAAGATCCCGATGATCGAAACAGCCAAGCCAATCCCTGCAAGGATGAGGGGAAGTGCCACAGCAGTTGCGCGAACATCGCCTGCATCACGAGTGACGTCAGTGACCAGTGAAGAAAGAGCATCGCTGTCAGCGGTCAAGCCGATTGCCATGGTTGCCACGATGGCAGCGACCAACGATTCGTAAATATCGGCACCCATCCCTGCAACGTCGCCGACGTTATCGCCAACGTTGTCAGCAACAACGCCTGGGTTGCGTGGGTCGTCTTCAGGAATGTTTTCGAGAACTTTACCTGCAATGTCGGCTCCGACGTCTGCAGCTTTAGTGTAAATCCCACCACCAATACGAGCAAAGAGAGCGATCGAAGACGCACCGACTGCAAACGAGTGAAGCATCGTGCCGAGTTCAGGCTGACCGGCATAGAGGGTGTATACCGCATAAAGACCGATCAGGCTCAACGCAGCAACGCAAAGACCCATGACTGCGCCGCCATCAAGAGCGGTGACCAGAGCGTTTGGCTTGGAACCCCCGCGAGCAGCTTCAGCAGTACGGACATTGGCCAGAGTGGCGGCCTTCATTCCGATGAAACCTGCGAGCAAAGAGAGAACCGCTCCGACGAGGAACCACACGCCGGCGGTCACGCCAAGAGCCCAAGCAAGAGCTGCAAAAACAGAAATCGCATAAATGGCGAGCACTTTGTACTCTGCCATGAGGAAAGCCATGGCGCCCTCGCGGATATAGCCCGCGATTCGGGACATGGTTTCGTTGCCTTCAGGCAACCCCGCGATGCGGATGTAGAAGAAAACTGCGACCGCGAGACCGAATACGGACGCGACCAGTGTGAACTGCGTCCACGTTTGTAGATCGTACATTTTGACTCCTTGATGATGAGATTGAAAAGTCTCATGCCATGAAGGAGTGAGGGGCGCAAGCGGGCCGTCTGGTTACCTAGATTCTCCCGTCGCGCCCGGGTCAAGTCCTTGAAAAAACTCTCTTATTCTTCGCCTCGGATTTGGGGGGCGTGCTTCAGGAATTCGAGGGTTTTGTAGTTCTCTTGGGCCCAACGAAGACCCCAATCGCTCTTGAAGAGAATCACGGGTTGTCCGTCCCTGTCCTCGAGACAGCGGGTGTCCTCACGGCGCTCAAAATGGTCAGGATCTAGTCCCGGTCCAACGACCCAGCGTGCGTGAATATAGGGCATTCGCTCGATTTTCACGTCGACCGCATATTCTGCTTGGAGGCGATGCTGAAGCACTTCGAACTGCAGGGCTCCGACCGCGCCCAGAATTGGGTCTTTGTCCCCAAATCCCCGTTGCTTGTAGATTTGAACCACCCCTTCTTCTGCGAGCTGATCCAGTCCTTTTTTGAGTTGCTTTCGCTTCATGGGGTCTTTGATGGATACGGCCGCGAAGTGCTCCGGGGAGAACCGTGGAACTCCCTCGTATTCGAAACGGGCTCCCTCAACCAAAGTGTCACCGATTCGAAGGTCCCCCGTCGTGTCGAGCATTCCGACGACGTCTCCGGGCCAAGCTTCATCAATCATCACACGCTCTTGCGCAAAAAACTGCAGCGGCTTGGAGAGTTTAAACTCTTTGTTCAAACGCGCGTGTTTTGCGGCCATTCCGCGGGTAAATTTTCCAGAGCAAACTCTCATGAAAGCCACCCGATCCCGGTGAGCAGGGTCCATGTTGGCTTGGATCTTAAAAATGAAGCCGGAAAACTTCGGGTAAGTCGGCTCGATGACCCCTTGGGTTGGAGTGCTGCGACCGTAGGGTTTGGGTGCCAAATCGATAAATCGCTCCAGAAAGCGCTGAACCCCGAAGTTGTTCATCGCACTGCCGAAGAACACTGGAGTGAGTTCACCTTTGAGAACGCGTTCGTGGTCAAATGCGTCGCCTGCGTATTCGAGCAGTTCGAGCTCGGCTTTCAGGGTTTCATGTAACTCTTGTCCGAGTTCTGCATCTCCACGACCAATCAGCTCCAGAAGCTCTGGATCATCGATCCCGGAGACTTTTTTTGGAGCCAAGCGGCCTTTCACGTTGGCTTCGCCCTCGGTCTGAAAAGCCAGAACTTCGCCCGATAGGCGATCGTAAACACCGCGGAAACGGTCACCCATTCCGATCGGCCAGCTCATGGGCGTGGATCGAATTCCCAGAACTTTTTCGAGTTCGTCGATCAGATCAAGTGGGTCCCGGCTGGGGCGGTCGAGCTTGTTAATAAAGGTAAAAATAGGAAGGCCGCGCATCCGGCAAACTTCAAAGAGTTTGCGGGTCTGAGGCTCCACTCCTTTGGCCGCATCGATCAACATCACGGCAGCGTCGGCTGCTGTCAGTGTACGATACGTGTCCTCGGAGAAGTCCTTGTGGCCGGGAGTGTCGAGGAGGTTGATTTGTACTCCATTGTATTCGAACTGAAGAACGGAGGTCGAAATCGAAATTCCCCGCTGTTTTTCGATCTCCATCCAGTCGGACGTCGTATTTCGCTGGGTTGCTTTTGCTCGAACTGCTCCTGCCAGATGGATCGCACCCCCGTAAAGGAGCAGCTTTTCGGTCAGGGTCGTCTTACCCGCGTCCGGGTGAGAGATGATCGCAAACGTGCGACGTCTCTCGACTTCTTGGCGAAGGGCTTTGGATTCTGGGGTTTCGGTCGAGGGAATGTTCGTGCTCACAATGCCCGAGGGTATGCCTGAAAACGTCAGGATCTTCAAGGTGATGGGGGAAAAGGGGGTAGGTCCTCTCGGCCTCGGTGTCTCACCTCGATGACTTTGACCTGGCGAGCTAGCTCTTCGATCCGCTGATCCAGCTTCTGAATCCACTGAGCATCTAGATTGGCATCCCATTCATCGAGGAGCAATACGGGGGCTGGTGGCGAATTCAGGAGTTCCTGAATCTGCTGAATCTTGCTCTCGCCAGTCGAACCATAAGGGGTATTGTCCCTTTTTTCGGAAAGGGGGAGGTCGCTCTGGGGAGAAAGGTAGTAGGCGAGGGGGCCGAGTTCAGCTTTGATTTTCAGGATGAGAGAGCTTTTCCCAGAGCCATTTGGACCTCGAAGTGTAATTCTGCCAGGATTGACCGGGAGGAGTGAAATGTCGCCGATCCGGCCTCTGAGTTCATGCGAAATTCTCCCCTCCAAAGCAGCGAGGACGGAGGGAGTGTCTGTCGGGGCGGGAAGCCTTTCTCGAAGGTGCTCCAATCGTACCCTGAGGGGGTGGAGCTGAATCCACCCCACTGTCGCATTCATGGCAGATTGGAGTGTTTGAAGGACTCGGGGAAAGCTGGCCAAGATGAGAAGACTTTCGGTCGCGGAAATCTCCCTCTGAGGAGTACTCAGAAGGATCCAGCTCAATGGGACAAAGAGAGTGAAAAGAGCTAGTGCGGTGGTGGCTTGGCTCCTCCACGTGCTTCTGAGTGAAGCTTCCTTGAACTCAGAAAAAAAACGCTCAAATCGTTCTTTCCACAGTCCTGTCGATTTTGGATTCAAAGGAAGTGCGGCATCCCATGCAGTGGGAAGAAGACTACTCCACTTAACTCCAGATAATGCTGCCGTTTGCGCTGATCTCTTGGTCCATCGATCGAGGCTGAGGAGAATGAGGGAGGATGAGAGCATTCCGACAGCAAGGGTGGCTCCCAAAGTTTCCGAATAAAAGAGGGTGAGGATTCCCCATTGGAACACCAAGTTCAGAATAAAGCCCACTAGATCCGGAAGAAGAGTGCAGATCTGACTGATCAGCAATGGTCCTTCTTGCTGGAGGAGAGCAAGGGATGCATCCCGTTTTGTTCGATCCGCATACAGATCGATTCGTCCTTGATAACTGTTCCACCACTCTTTCGCCCATGCACGTTGTTGAGAGAGTTCCCATTTCTTTATGAACGGTCGTGAAGCGATAGCTGGGAGATACGGGAGGAACATTCCAAACAGTGCAAAGGTGAGCCAGCGAGAAGAATCTTCTCCTTTTTGTAAGGCTTGAATGGCTTGTGCGATCGTCCAACTGCCTCCAGCAGCAAGAGTCTGTTGTATCAAGACGAGGGAGGCCCAGGGGAGGAGACCAGTCAATTTAGACGACAGCATGTTTTGGAATCTCGATGTGGCTTAAATGTTCTTTTGAGGATTGAATCAGCTCGATGACTCGGTCGGTGACTAATAGAGAGAGCTGAGGGGTTCTTTCGAGTGATCTAATCGTTTCTTTGCATGACTCAAGCATCAAATTGGAGTTCGGATGCAATCCAGGGGCGTCGACATGGCTACCTATACGGTGTCGATACAGAAGAACCTCAACTGCCACCATGAGGCTGTGTATGGTTTTGTCTAATGGACGTGGCTTTCTCAAGACAGCGGACACAGCGAAATTTTCTTTTCGGCTCAGGAGTCGATAATCCCGGTAATGTTGATACCTTCTTTCGTCCAAAAAAAGCAGCGTGTGGGTCATCTCATGGATCATGAATTCAATATAATCCTGTTGATTCCAGTGATGACGTGGATGCATCCAAAGGACTCCAATTGCTGAAGAGGTAGATCCTCCTCCCGCTTTTTGGCTGGGTGAGAAAAATATTCGATTCTCAACGAGATTGAACAAATCAAAGAGATTTTGATCTCGAAGACGAAGGGCTTGATGTGCGGATCGAGCTCGCAAAATCAATTCACGATCAACCTCGCCATCAAGAATAAGCGAGGCTTGTTGGAGGTCGTTCAATTGAGAGGTTTTTTTGATGAGTTCATCTCATCAATTGCCATCATGACGAAGTGGGCTTCGTTTCCAGGTTGTGCGATGACCACTTGAAACTGCGCCTGTACTTTTTCGATTTCTGCTGGAGAGAGATTTTGAACGATTTGTTCGATGATTAAGTCCATAGGGACCTCCTTATTGGCCGACCCAATGAGCAATAGGAGTGCCATTGGACTTTTTGCTGTGAGCGTCCGTTATATCGGGTATTGAGCTGGTCCATGATCGGGGTATGGGCTTTCGCCTACAATCAAATGTAGGTTTTCCCCCTCGAGTTGAAGAGTCCCCCTTGACCCAAGGCAGTGGCCCGTCTACGGACTGGGATCGAGAGAGACCATCATCAATTGAGGGAGGAAGTTCGGCAATGCGCAGACTGAGTGCAGTGGTGTGGGGAGCTTTGTTATGGGGCGGGACCGTGATCGGGGTGATGGCCGAATCCAGTCGAGCGAACGAACCGTGCTCGAACGCGTCTGAGATCGCGCTCAGAGCGCAGGAATTAGGGGAGGTTTTGGACCTCTTTCAGGGGACGGTTCAAAACAACTACCGTTGGGCGCCCACTTTGATTCAAGACGCACAACGAGCTCGGGTCGAAGTGAGTTGGCTTGAGCGCGTGACGGAATCTGCGCGGGTCCCATGTGAGTTCGCAGAGCGAGCTTTTGTGGGAGTCCGGGGGCGCATGCGTGGGCTCAAGAATCAGTACCGGGTCTTCTCTTTCTTTAGACGAGAGCAACCCATCGAAGCGGATTGGGCGAATGTGCTTTTGGCAGAGAAAGCTTTGAATCGCGAAATGGCTCGGGTGCGAGAAGAGTAGGGATCACGCTGGATCCTGGATCCAAAAACAAAAAGAAAAGGGGACCCCGAACGAGCGGAGTCCCCTGGGAGAGGCGTGGTTTTTTATTGATGCGTAAAGCCGCCGATATCTGTGCAAACGCCGTCTGTGTCATCTTCGTCCGGAGTGAAGAATGTTCTCCAAAGCGTTCCACCGGAGTTGGTGATCAGAGTGGCTGCATCGTTATAATCTCCGCCGGTAGGGAATGTTCCACCGATACAGTAACGAGTGTTTGCCGGGAGAGAGCATTGGCCTGTTGAGCTGTAGGTACCTGCTCCGAAACCAAAATCGAGTGCAGCACACGCTGTCTGTGCGGCGGCTGAGTCGGTGACGTCCAGGATATCGATGCAAAACCTAAGGTCATCTTCGGTTATAACTGTGCAATTAGCGACTGATACATTTGTCGGAAGCCTATAATCGCCCCCCATTTCAGCGCAGACATCGTTGGCCATGGGCACACTATAGCCTGAACCTCCTATTTGGATTTGCTCCGGAAGTTGCAGTGACGCAGGAATTTCATCCTCATCGTCACCGGTGAAGGTAGGAGCCACGCATGTTCCTGCCGTTCCTACGCTGCACGGATCGAGAGAAAATGCGCCCGAAACCGAAGCGCAATCTGCAGTGGCGGCTTCGCGATCTTCGGTTCTAAAATCATAGCAGACATTTATATTGTCAAAAGAGATACTGCACGAAGCTGTGACCGGATCGTCTCCACCAAAAAACGGTAATTCGCAGGCACTATTGCCTAAGAGGAGAGTGGCGAGTCCGAGGGTGGACCAAGAGAGAGAGTGGAGTTTGCTGAGCCGCATGGCGGACATCCTTCCGTATATGAAACAAAAGACAAAAGTGTAGTGAAGGTAAATCCAAAAATCCCTTCACAATCTAAACGTCATGTTTGGATCGTCATCAGGGTCTCAGGTTTTTTTTTTTTCAAAGTCAGATTGAAGGCTCACCTTAATTTTTTTGGAGGGGTGACTGTCAGATTTTTGCCTGTGCTTACATCGAGGCGAAAGACTCTTCCTCGTTCATCAGTGATGGTGAGGGTTTGTTTTTTGACAGTGACAGAACGAATGGCAATTTCCTGCACATCGGACTCAAGGGTGGGGTCGAGCGTAATTCTGTAGAGTTCAGTCTTCCACCGAGGGGGGGAGGAGGTGCTTTGGGTTGGATGAGCCACGACAAAGATGCGGATCTCAGATTTGGTTTTTTCCCGGAGGGTTTCGATACGCAGATCCTGGTGGATCACAGGATGCACCACAGGAGGTCCAACGCGTTTGGCGTGAGCAGGGCCGATCAG
>Ga0169931_10005595_pt1 | contig 19103 bp, 16 predicted proteins | sample Kivu_15m_20L_FD_129675 | JGI IMG/M metagenome (GOLD analysis project Ga0169931, IMG submission 129675) | Freshwater microbial communities from Lake Kivu, Western Province, Rwanda to study Microbial Dark Matter (Phase II) - Kivu_15m_20L... | ecosystem: Environmental > Aquatic > Freshwater > Lake... | reverse complement strand
TCGCCGCCGGCGCCGCCGTACTCCTCGGGCAGCGTCATGCACAGCAGCCCCTCACGCCCGGCCTTGCGCCAGGTCTCGCGATCGACGCGCCCGGCCTCGTCCCACTCGGCCTGACGCGGCACGCATTCGCGCTCGATGAAGCGGCGCGCGGTCTCGCGCAGCATCTCGTGATCCTCGCGGAACACGGTGCGCGCGAAGGTCAGCACCCCGCGCCGGCCGTCGACGCGGGCGCAGGCGTCGGCGGCGACCGGCGCGGGCATGGGGGTCATCGGGATCTCCTCTTCGGGCGCCCGGCTCGCGTGGCCGCGTCGGGCCCCCGCATGATGCCAGCGGGCGCGCCACGACGAAGCGCGGCGCCGGTGCCACGTGGCCGCGCGGACGCGTCCACGTGGCGTCACGATCCGCCGCTAGGCTGCGTTTGGCCCGACCCGGCCTCGCCCCGCCGCCACCTGCCGACCCCACCGGAGTGACCGATGTCCCTGCCCCTGAAGGCGACCGCGGCGATCGCGACCGCGATCGCGCTGGCCGCGCCCCCGCCCGCGCCTGCGCAGCCGCGCGAGTTCCCCGCCACGCTCGCGGGCCACGCGCTGATCCCGGCGCAACGGATGATCCTTCCGCCCGACGACGCGCCGCCCGCGTTCCGCGTGTCGGGCCGCTTCACCGGCCCGGGCAACCTGCGCACCGACGCGATCGCATCGATCCCGCAGCGCACCGGCATCGCGCTGCCCTTCGTCGGTCAGCCGCTGCAGGGGTTCTCGGGCATCAAGCCCGTGGGTGACGGCAGCTACTAGGTGCTCACCGACAACGGCTTCGGCAGCCGGCGAAACAGCCCGGACGCGCTGCTGTTCGTCAGCCGGGTCCGACCCGACTGGACGAGCGGCGGCGTGACCGTCCACGAGCACGTCTTCCTGTCCGACCCGAACCGCATCGTTCCGTTCAGGATCGAGAACGAGCACACCCGCGAGCGCTACCTGACCGGCGCCGACTTCGACCCCGAGAGCCTGCAGCCGGTGGCCGACGGCTTCTGGATCGGTGAGGAGTTCGGTCCGTTCCTGCTCCACGTGGATCGGCAGGGCCGCGTGACCGGCGTGTACCCGACGACCTCCGGGGGCCGGGAGCTGCGCAGCCCGGACCACCCGGCGCTGCAGCTTGCCGCGAGCCCGACGCAGCCGGTGCCGTTCCAGGTCCAGCGTTCCGGCGGGTTCGAGGGCATGGCGCTGTCGCCCGACGGCGCGACGCTGTACGCGCTGCTCGAGAAGCCCGTGCTCGACGACGCCGGGCGGCCCGAGACCGTCGGCGGTCGGCGCGTGCTCCGCATCCTGGAGTTCTCGGTCGCCCGACGCGCATGGACCGGCCGTGAGCTGCGCTTCGCGCTCGACGAGGGCGCCACCGCAATCGGCGACTTCAACCTGGTCGACTCGCGGCGCGCGCTGATCATCGAGCGCGACGATGGCGAAGGGGACCCGTCGATGGAATGCGCGCCGGGCACCCAGGCCTCGCCGCAGAACCGCTGCTTCCCGACCCCGGCGCGTCTGAAGCGCGTCGTTCTGGTCGACCTGCAGGACGCGGACGCGCAGGGTGTGGTGCGCCGCATCGGGCACGTGGACCTGATGGCGATCCGCGACCCGGACAACCGTGCGCTGCTGAAGGGCGAGGCGCGACGCGACCTCACGGGCAGGTTCACCTTCCCGTTCTTCACGATCGAGAACGTCGCGGCGGTCGACGCCGAGCACATCATCGTGGGCGTGGACAACAACCTGCCGTTCAGCGTCGGTCGGTGGACCGACCGCGCGGTGGACAACGAGCTGATCCTGCTGCGGGTGCCGGAACTGCTGCAGGCACGCTGATCGCGGCGTCGAGGGCGCGTCGAAACGAGGGCTGCGCGGCCGCACACCGCCCGGTCGGTCAGGCACCCGCGGCGGCTGGGCTCGCGCCGGGTCGCGAACGCGACGAGATCCGGATCAGGCGTCGACGCTGCAGCCGCGGCGCAGCGCGAGCTCGATCCTCAGCGTCGCGCCGTCGCGCAGCACCGCGAGCGCGCGCACGCCGTTCCATCGCTCGGCGCTCCGAAGGAAGTCGGCGCGGGCCTCCGGACCACCGGGCAGCGGCTGCCCGTCCAGCGCGACGATCCGATCGCCGACCCGCAGCCCGGCCGCTGCGGCCGCCGACCCCGCATCGAGCGCAACCACCTGCAGCCGATCGTCGAGCCCGAGCCGGGCCGCGGCGTCGCGGTCCCGCGGCCTCGCGTCGTGCAGCGTCGCGACCTCGGCGCCGAGCGCCTCGCGGGTACGTTCGAAGCACGCCCGGTCGGCAGCGCTCGGAGCCGGGCGATCGCCGCCGAACGCGGCGCACGGCGCGGTGACGACGGCGAGCGCGAGCAGCGCCGCAGCGAGGCCGCGACCGCAGGTGAGCGGCTCGGACGAGGGGGCGGACCAGGGCATCACGCGGCGCGCGCTCCGTCGGACGGTGAGTACGTCCGGCGCGGATCCCGGACGCGATGCACGCAGCCTCGCCCGAGCGCGCGGCGCCGTCTGTGCGGAATTCGACGCGCACCGCGTTCGGCGCTGCGGGTCGTGCGGCCGATCACGGGGGGCGAACCGCGGTTGCGCCGCGGCCCGCCGCCGGGAGCCCGCGCGACCGCTTCGACGTGCGCGGCGATAATGCGGCGATGCCTGCGCGATCGCTTGCCGTCGGCGTGAGCGCTGCGGCGATCACCATCCTCATCTGGGCCGCGTTCATCGTGATCGCGCGCGCGATGGCGTACCGCTCGCTCACCCCGGCCGACATCGTCGCGTGCCGGGTCGCCGGCGCCGCGCTCGTGCTGCTGCCCTGGGGCGCGTGGCTCGCGGCGCGACGCCGGCGCGACGGCGCGCGTACCTGGATGGGCGTGTCACCGCTGCCCGGGCGGCTGACGGTGACCCTCGGCCTGCCCGGCGGGATCGCCTACGCACTGCTGGTCTACGCGGGCTTCGTTCACGCGCCCGCGGCGCACGGCGCGGTGCTGGTGCCGGGTATGCTGCCCTTCTTCACCGCGGTCTGGTCGGTGGTGCTGCTGCACGAGTCGCTGTCGCGCCCGCGCCTGGCCGGGCTCGCGCTGATCCTGGGCGGCGCGGCGCTGGTCGGTGGCGCGTCGCTGCTCGCCGCGGTCCACGGCGGACTCACCTGGCGGGGTGACCTGCTGTTCCTGGCCGCGGCGGCGACCTGGTCGCTCTACACGGTGCTGTGCCGTCGGCATCGGGTCGACGCGGTCGACGCGACCGTGGCGGTCACCGTCTTCGCCGCACTGGTCTACCTGCCGACGTTCGCCGCCGCGGCGGCGATCGGCGCACTGGTCAGCCACCTCGCAGCCGCGCCGTGGCCCGAGATCGCGTTCCAGGCCGCCTTCCAGGGGCTGGGCTCGGTGGTGGTGGCGGGCATCACGTTCATGGCGATGGTGCAGGTCTTCGGACCGCTGCGCAGCGTGATGCTGACCGCGCTGGTGCCGCCGCTGGCCGCGCTCGGCGCAGTGGTCGTGCTCGGCGAGCCGCTCGGCTGGAACCTGACCGCCGGACTGGCGCTGGTCACGCTGGGGATCGTGGTCGGCGTGCGCGGCGGCGCACCACCCCAGCGGAGCGGACCGGCGGATCGGTGAGGCCGCCGAAACACCGGCGGCGCGCGCGGATCAGCCCGCGGCCTTCGGCGCCGCGACCGGCTTCGTGGTGCGCCGGGCGACGACGATCTTCTTCGCTGCGGCCTTCTTTGCTGCGGGCTTCTTTGCTGCGGGCTTCTTCCCTGCCGCCTGCTTCGCTGCGGCCTTCCTGGCTGCGACCTTCTTCGCTGCGACCTGCGTCGTCTCGACCTGCGTCGTCTCGGCCGGCTTCGCCGAGGCCTTCTTCGCGGTGGCGCGCACCTTCGCGGACGTCTGCTCGGCGAGCGGCGCGGCAGACCGTCGGCGCGAGGCCGTCGCGGCGCGCCGCGCGGGGGGCGTCGCGCCCGCGTCGGCGCTCGGCGCGGCCACCGCGCGCGCGGGACGACGCCGCGCGGGCGCACGCCCCGCCGCGGCGCCCTTCCAGGTACGACGCGCCTTCTTCGCGAGCTCGACCACCTTGGCGATGTCCTCGTCGGTGAACACGCCGTTCACGCCCGAGATCGCGGCGAGCTTCATCCCGTGCCTGAGCCCGAGCTTGTAGATCTCCTTGACCTTCTCCCACTCGGTGTCGCGGCCGATGGTGAACACCTCGAAGCGACCCTCGAGCGCGAGCACGATGGTCTCGGCCAGGCACGCGTAGATCACGTTCGGCGGCAGCCCGATGCTCTTCATCCCGCGCACCGGCGTGGGCAGCTCGATCTCGCCGGACTCGACCACGAGCACGTCCGGGCGCTTGGCGACCTCCTCGGGCGGCAGGTCGAGCGGCCGCGCGACGTCGGTGATCACGCAGCCGGGCTTGACCTTCGTGATGTCGAGGATCTTCTTGCCGGCACCGGACGTGGACGTGACGATCATGTCCATCTCGCCGAGCAGGCTGTCGTAGTCGGTCGAGCACACGACGTTCGCATCGGGCGTGTCCTGCAGGATCGACTTGCGCAGCTCCTCGAGCTTCCTCATGTCACGACCCGCGATCACGACCTGCTCGAAAGCCATCGCGAGCAGCCGCGCGCTGACCGAGCCGATCGAGCCGCTCGCCCCGATCACCATCGTCTTGGCGGCCAGCCGCCGACCGTCCCGGGGCAGCTCGACCAGGCCCATGCGCCGCATCGCGTCGGCGGCGGCCCACAGTGCGCCCGAGGCCGAGTAGCTGTTGCCGGTGGTGATCGGCAGTCGCGAACGCCGCGCGACCGTGATGCCTGCGTCGCCCACCACCTTCGTGAACGCGCCCAGGCCCATGATCTGCGCACCGAGCTTCTCGGCGATCCGGGCCGCGTGGAGCAGCCGCCGGTAGGTGAACTCGGGCGGGCGCGACAGCATCTCCCGCGGCGTGCCGCCCACCGAGATCAGCCAGCCCTCGGCCTCGGCACCGGTGGGCGACACGATGTTCTCCATCTTGCAGTAGACCATCGGCGGCATGTGCGCGGCGATCGTCTCGACCCGATCCATCACGAACTTCGGCGTGCCCTTCGGGATCGGCAGACCCTTGCGGATGAAGTCCTGCGACAGCGGGTGGATCACGAACGCGAAGCGCCGGATGTTGCGGAACCTGCCGGTGGGGTGCAGCAGCCGGGGCTCGATCCGCAGCTCGTCGATGATCTCCTCGAAGTCATCGTCGGAGACCTCCTCGGGCGGCCTGCCGAGCGCCGCGAGGATCATCGCCTCGATCACGTTGATGCCCACGACCTGCTCGAACAGCTTGGGCGAGACGTCGATCACCAGGTTCGCCTTGCAGCGCGCGAAGAACGCGAGCCGGTCGTCGTCGACCGCCGAGGTGATCAGCGTCTTGCCGGCGAGGTTGCCCGGATCGCCCACCGCCTTGATCTCGGCGAACGTGCCGACGACGACGTGGGACTTCGCGACCGCGGCCGCGACGCGGCCGCTCTTGAACCCGGCGAGCGCCGACTCGAGCAGCTCGCCGCGACGGCCGGACAGCACCCACTCGCTGCCCTTCGTGAACAGCTCGAGCTGCTCGAGCGAGGTCAGCATCGTCGGCGCGCCGGTCTGGTACACCGCGTCGGCGAAGCTCAGGTTGTGCGTGTAGTCCGACAGCGCCACCGCCATGTCGTAGTTGCGCACGCCGTTCAGGAACAGCACGAGGTTGTTGTCGAAGTAGCGGCCCAGCGCCTTCTGCACGTGCCGTACCGCGCGCACCTGCAGCAGCCGGCGCAGCGTCGCGCCGGTGGTGGCGGGCACGCGCGTCACAACGTTCAGGAGCCTGCGGGTCTCCTTGTTGACCAGGGTTCGCTGGCCGACCTGGTGGTGGTCGCCGATCTCGCCCAGGCCGATCGCGTCCGCGCTCGTCTGATGACGCCGCATCAGCTCCCAGGCCTTGGTGGCGTCACCGTCCGCACCCACGCGCCGGACCGAGAAGCGCTGGCCGAGGAAGTCGGTCTCGAAGCCGAAGTCCTGCTTCGACGAACCCAGCGAGACGGTGACGACCTTCTTCATGCGGGACTCCCTGGGGTGGCGGTGCGGATCACTGTGCGGCGGTGCGCGGGCGCGCCGCCCGGGCCGGGCGTGCCGCGCTCGCCTGCCCGGCCGGCGGGCGGGCACGCGGGCGGCGCGGCGCCCGGGGCGGCGCGGCCGCGGGCGCATCGCCGTCCGGCTGCGGTTGCGGGGGCAGCGCGCGGCGGATCAGCGCCTCGCACTCGGCCTGCGTCATGTAGCGCGGCACCGGGTAGCCGGTGTGGGCCTCGTGCAGCGCCGCGCGTGCGATCGCCGCAACGTCCTCGTCGCGCAGGGCCGCGAGAGTGGTTGGAATCGCGAGGTCGGCGCACAGCGCGTCGACCGCGTCGATGAAGCGGTGGGCGAGCACCTCGGGCGGTTCGTCCGCGGTCCCGGCGCGCGCCCGCACCGCCAGCTGCGCGAGCTCGGGGACGATCGCCGGCGCCGAGAAGCGCAGCACCTTGGGCAGCATGATCGCGTTCGCGAGCCCGTGCGGCGTGTGGTAGCGGCCGCCGAACTGGTGGGCGATCGCGTGCACGTAGCCGACGTTGGCCCGCGTGAACGCGAACCCCGCGTAGGTCGACGCGAGCGACATCTTCTCGCGCGCCTGCAGGTTCGCCCCGTCGCGGTAGGCGGTGCGCAGGTTCTCGAAGATCAGCCCGACCGCCGACAGCGCCATGCCGTCCGAGTACGGCGTCTTCCATCGGCCGACGAACGCCTCGATCGCGTGGGTGAGCGCGTCGATGCCGGTGGCTGCGGTGACCGCTGCAGGCAGCCCGGTCATCAGCGACGGATCGAGCGCGGCCATCCGCGGCACCAGCCGCGGATCGACGATCACCAGCTTCGACTGGCGCTGCGGATCGGCGATCACCGCGGCGACGGTCACCTCCGAGCCGGTGCCCGCGGTGGTCGGCACCGCGTAGACCGTGACCGGCGGACGCAAGCCCTTCAGGTACCCCGCGAGGCTGCGCAGCGGACGCGGGTTGGCGATCGAGATCGCGATCGCCTTGGAGGCGTCCATCGACGAGCCGCCGCCGAACGCGACGATCGCGTCGCAGTCGTGCTCGCGATAGAAGTCGATGCCGCGCTCGATCAACGGGATCGGCGCATCCGGCGTGATCTCGTCGAACACCGCGAACTCGGCGCCGCCGGCGGTGAGTGCCTGGGTCAGGTCCTTCAGCAGGCCGAGCCTCGAGATCACGCCGTCGGTCACGATCAGGATGCGCCGGTGCCCGAAGCCGGCGATCGCCTGGCCGAGCCGGCCACTCGCCCCGGGGCCCACCAGCAGCGTGGGCTGCGGGATCGGGATGAAGCGGGTGACCCAACCCGCGCCCTTCATCAGCGCGCCGAGCCCGGCGGCGCGGAACTCTTCGGGAATGAGGTCGGTGATCACTCGGTGGGCCTCCTGCGGACCGCGCCCGGAGCGGCGCACGCCGCACCGGCCGCAAAGCCCGCATTCTGCACCAACCCGACGCGGCCGGCGCCGCCCGGCGCCCGGCGCCGCGCCCCGCGCCGGGCGCGCCTCAGCCCGCCTGGATCGAGGCGAGCCGCCGACCGATGATCTCATCGGCCTCGCGCATGATGCGGTCGATCAGCTCACGGCAGCTGGGTACGTCGTGGATCAGGCCGGCGACCATCCCGCAGCTCCACGCGCCGGCCTGCATCTCGCCGTCGGTCATCACCCTCGGGTAGATGCCGGCGACCTGGTCGTGGACGTCCTCGATGCGCAGATCCGGCCCCTTGATGCGCTCGATCTCGAGGATCCGCGCAACGCCCTCGTTCATCAGCACGCGCTCGGTGTTGCGCAGCGGGCGCATGATCAGGCGCGTGTCCAGCTCGCTCGCCGCGACGATCGCCCGCTTGACGTTCTCGTGCACCGGCGCCTCCCGGGTCGCGATGAAGCGCGTGCCCATGTTGATGCCGTCGGCCCCGAGCGCGAGCGCCGCCACCAGGCTGCGGCCATCGGCCATGCCCCCGGAGGCGACGAACGGGATCGTCAGCTCGTCGGCCGCGCGCGGCAGCAGGATGAAGTTCGGCACGTCGTCCTCGCCCGGGTGACCGCCGCACTCGAAGCCGTCGACGCTCACCGCATCGCAGCCGATCGCTTCGGCCTTCAGCGAGTGGCGTACCGAGGTGCACTTGTGGATCACCTTGATGCCCGCCGCCTTCAGCGCCGGCAGGTACGGCTCGGGATTGCGCCCCGCGGTCTCGACGATCTTCACCCCGCCCTCGATGATCGCGCGGATGTACTCCGGATACGGGGGCTTGGCGAAGGTGGGCAGGAACGTGAGGTTGACCCCGAACGGCGCGTCGGTCATCTCCCGGCAGCGGGCGATCTCGCGGGCGAGCAGTTCGGGGGTCTTCTGGGTGAGACCGGTGACGATCCCCAGACCGCCGGCATTCGAGACCGCCGCGGCGAGCTCGGCGAAGCCGACGTAGTGCATCCCGCCCTGGATGATCGGGTGCCGGATGCCGAACAGCTCGGTGATGCGGGTCCTCATGCGATGCTCCTCAAGGGTCGGAAAACAGGGCGATCAGGTCGTCCTGGGTGAGTGCGCCGGCCGCCTCGCCGCCGGCGAGCACCGCCTCGGCCAGCTCGCGCTTGGTCGACTGCAGCTGCAGGATGCGCTCCTCGATCGTGCCGGCGCAGACCAGCGAGTACACGAACACCGGCTTGTCCTGGCCGATCCGGTGGGCGCGGTCGGTCGCCTGCGACTGGACCGCCGGATTCCACCACGGGTCGTAGTGGATCACCGTGTCGGCCGCGGTCAGGTTCAGCCCCACGCCGCCCGCCTTGAGCGACAGCAGGAACAGCTGCGCGTCGCCCTGCTGGAAGGCTTCGACCGCGCCGCGCCGATCGTCGGTGTCGCCGTCCAGCCGGCTGCGCGCGACGCGCCGCAGGCGCGGGTCGGCGTCGATCGCGACCTCGATGCGGTCGAGCATCGTGGTGAACTGCGAGAACACCAGCACCTTGCGACCTTCGTCCACGAGCGTGTGCAGCAGCTCGAGCAGCTCCTCGCGCTTGGCCGACGCGGCGACGCGCCGGGCCGCCGGCATCTCGAGCAGCGCCGGATCGCAGCACGCCTGGCGCAGCTTGAGCAGCGCGTCCAGGACCACGATGCGTCCGCGCGCCAGACTGCTGCGGGCGAGCGCCTCGCGCACCCGCGCGTCCATCGCGGCGCGCAGCGACTCGTACAGGTCGCGCTGCTCGCGGCCGAGCTCGACGCGGCGCACCACCTGCGTGAGCAGCGGCAGCTCGCGCAGCACCGTGGACTTGGTCCGGCGCAGCAGGAACGGGCGGATGCGGCGCTCGAGCGCCTGAAGCCGCTCGGCCGCCTCGATGCCCGCGGGGCGCCGCTCGATCGGCGCGCGAAAGCGCTGGCGGAACGCCTCGTCGCTGCCGAGCAGCCCGGGGACCGCGAACTGCATCACCGACCAGAGCTCGCCGAGATGGTTCTCCAGCGGCGTGCCGCTGAGCGCGATCCGGTGCGACGCGACGAGCGTGCGCAGCGCCGTGGCCGCCTGCGTGCGCGGGTTCTTGATCCGGTGCGCCTCGTCGGCGACCACCGCGTGCCAGCGCCGCGCGCCCAGCCGCTCCAGGTCGCGGGGCAGCAGCGCATAGCTCGTGATCACCAGGTCGTGCGCATCGATCGCGTCGAAGCGCGCCGCACGCTCCGCACCGGCAAGCGCGAGCACGCGCAGCGACGGAACGTGGCGGGCGGCCTCGTCCTGCCAGTTGAACACCAGCGAGGTGGGTGCGACCACGAGCACCGGTGCCTGCATGCGACCGGACTCGCGCTCGAGCGCGACGTGCGCGAGCAGCTGGACCGTCTTGCCCAGCCCCATGTCGTCGGCGAGCACGCCGCCCAGGCCGCAGCCGGCGACGAACTGCAGCCAGGCGAGTCCGTCGCGCTGGTACGGCCGCAGCTCGGACCTCAGCGCCGTGGGCGACGCGACCGCCGGCAGGCGTTCGAACGCCGCGGTCCGCTGCCGCAGCCGCGCGAGCGACTCGAGCTGCGGCGGCACCTCGGCGCCGGGCACCGCGAGCGCGAGCTGCGCCGCCGTGAACGCGTCCACCCGCAGCGCGAGGCCACCCTCGGCGCCGGGCACGCGCTCGGCCCAGTCGGTGACCAGCCGCGCGAGCGGCTCCAGACGCGCCGCTTCGATCCGGGCGACCTCGCCCTCGGACAGCCGCAGCCACACCCCCCCGTCCGGACAGCAGGACTGGGCCCACGCCCCGTAGCCGCCGCGCTCGACCACCTGCGCGAGCACCGGGGCGAGGTCGACGCGCCGCCCCGCGATGCGGACCCCGACCTGCAGGTCGAACCAGCGCGAGCCGGCCGCCGCGCCCCCGTCCCAGCGCGCGCGCGCGAGCGGGCCCGCGCGCCGGACCGCACCGCTCGGCCCGAGCGCCGCGCGGCGGCTCGACGGCGCCGGGCCGGGCACCCCGCCCCGCCCCGCGTGGTCGGGCGCATCGGGCAGCGCCGCGTCGAGCGGGTCACCCGGGCCGGCCGCACCGCGCGGGCCGACCGCGCCGACCGCGCCGACCGCGCCGACCGCCCGCAGGTCGACCGCGATCGCGTCGGCCTGTACCAGCCTCACCGGCAGGGCCGCCTCGTCGACCACGGTCCAGCCGGCGGCGGTCAGTGCCGGGGCGACCTCGAGCACGATTCGCGCGGCGGCGAGCCCGTCGGCCGGCATCCGCGCAACCGGCAGCGCGCCCTCGGCGGTGGGCGAGCGCGGCCGCACCGAAGGCGCGCCCGGTTCGGGCATCCGCTCGATCCCGTCGGCGCCGTCGCCAGCGAGCGCCGGCAGCAGTGCGGCCCGCAGTTCGGCGAGCCGGGTGCGTTCGGCGTCGTGGTCGCACAGCACCAGCGTCAGACCGTCGGGGTCGCGCACGCCCAGGCTGGTCGCGCGCAGCGGCTCGAGCCGGCGGTCGCCGTACTGCATCGCGCAGGCGACCGTGAGCGCACGCGCGGGCGGCGCGCCGTCCCGACCCCGGGCGACATCGCCCGACAGCAGCAGGATCGGCCGCGGCACGCCGGTGCGCTCGCGCACCGGCCGGGGCGACGGCGAGGGCACCGCGCCGCGCAGCTCGGCCCGCTCGCGCAGCTGCGCGTGCAGCGCCAACGCGACCTCGTCGGTCGCGTCGGCCGGCACCGGCGGCGCGTCGTGCAGCCAATCGAGCACCGGCTCGGGCACGCCCGTTTCGATCGCGCCGATCGCGCCGGCCTCGCGGTCGAGCCAGCACGGGCGCGCCAGCGCGAGCACCTGCGCCGACGGGACCACCGACCAGGCGAGCCGCGAGGCGGCCCGACCGGGCACCGGCCGCCATGCGAGCGTGCCTGGCCGGGGCTCGCCGGCCACCAGCGGCACCGACGCCGGATCGCCGGGCGGGGCCTCGAGCGCGAGCCGCCCGGCGCGCGCGAGCCTCAGCAGCAGCTCGCCGGCGTTCGGCGAGGTCGCAGCGAAGACGTGGCCGCTGCCCGGCGCCCGCTGCAGCAGCGCACCGGCGAGCGCGTCGAGCGCGTCCCAGCCGGCGGGGGGCTGCACCGCGTGATCGCGCACGTTCAGGTAGGGCCGCGCGGGTTCGCCGACCCGCCCGCGCCAAGCCTGCAGCTGGGGCCGCTCGTCGCCCGCCCCGGGAAGCAGCACCCAGGCGATCGCCCCGCCGGCGGGGGCGCCACCCGCCGCGCGAACCGAGCGCAAGCCGCGGACCCATTCGAGGGCGCGCAGACGGCCGACCGCATCGAACCCCGCCGCCGGGCCGGCCGGCGGCTCGGCTGGCCGCGCGGGTCGAGGCCGGGTCGCAGCGGCCGCCGGCGGACCGTCGTCGAGCCAGGCGCACAGCAGCGCGGCGCCGTGTTCGCAGTCGAAGCCGGCCGCGCAGGTGCAGCGCACCGTTGCCCGCGTGACCGCGCCGTTGGCCGCGAGGCGCACCGAAGCGAGGTAGGTCGCGCCGTCCTCGCCCTCGACCTCGCCCTCGAGTTCCCCGGGTGCCGGCTCGCGCAGGTCGAGCACCCGCCCGTCGGCGAACGCCGCCTCGCCCTGCGCCGCGGTGTGCGCGTCGAGGCCCACGAGCGCGCGGCCGAGGGTACGACGGAAGCGTTCGATCAGCATGTTTCCGGAGTGCGACCGGACAGTCTAGCTCAGCCTCCGGGGCGCGCGGCCCCGGCGGGCGAACCTCGCGCGCCGGCGGTCGCCCGGATCGGTCCGGGCGGCCGCGGGCCCGCCTCCCTCGGCGGCTCAGAGCGGGTCGAGCGGGAACACCGGGCGTCGGACGTGCTCGAAGCGCAGCACGCCGTAATCCGAGGTGGTGACGCCCACGCCGGCGCACTCGACCACGTCGCTCGCGAGCGCGCCCAACCCGGCCCGCCAGTGCACGCGGCTCTTGATCACGACGAAGCGCTTGCGCGCCGGGTCGATGCCGACCGAGTGGAAGCACTCCAGGTCGTACGGCTCCTGGTAGAGCGACATCAGCACCAGCTCGAGCCCGCCGACCTCCAGCACCACGGTCGCCCCGTTGTTGACCGTCGCCCCGGCGCTCATCGGACCCCGCAGCCGGTAGACCCCGTCGGTGATCCGACGGACGCGACCGGTGACCGGCAGCGGCACCGCGGGCGCACCGATCGACGGCATCGGGGTCCGGCCGCCGACCCTGAGCGCGACCGTCGCACCGACGCCGGCAGCGATCGCCTCGCCCACCGACGCCGGGTCGTGGATCGCGTAGAACACCGCATCGCGCAGGTCCTGGCGCATCACCTCGGCCAGCACCGCGGTGGTGTCCATCGTCCCGCCCGAGGCGACGTTGTCGCAGTGATCGAGCAGCACGATCGGGCCGGCGTCCGGCGACCGGGCCTCGCCGAGCGCGCGCGCCCGGGCGACCGAACCGGCCAGCGGCTCGCCGCGGTACACGAAGGCCTCGCGCGAGCGCCACGCATCGTCCAGCAAGGCCTCGCGGATCGCCTCGGCCGCCGCCGGGTCGCCGTCGGTGCAGACCACCGCCGACAGCCCCGCCTCGCGGATGTCGGCGTGCGGGAAACCGACGAAGACCGAACAGGCGAGCGCACGCCCCGCGCGCTCGTGCGCGATCGCGGCGGCCTGCAGTGCGCGGTTCGGCTCGGCGTGCGTGCCCTGGCGCATCACGTGCGGCAGCATCGGCCGGTTGCCCCAGACCGCTACCGGCCGGACCTCGCCGCGGATCGCGCGCACCAGCACGCGGGCGCAGCGCTCGCCGGCCTCGCGGACGTCGACGTGCGGATACGTGTGGTAGCCGGTGACCACCGTGGCGGCCCGCACCATGTCCGGATAGACGTTCGCGTGCATGTCCAGCACGATGCCCACCGGCGTGTGCGGATCGACCGCGCGCAGCCGGCGCATCAGCTCGCCCTCGCCGTCCTCGTGGCTGCGGGTCACCATCGCGCCGTGCAGGTCGAGGAGGATCCCGTCCCAGCCGCCGCGCGCGACCGCGGCGAGCACGGTGCCCGCGATCCGCTCGAACGCATCGTCGTCGACCGGACCGCTGGGATTCGCCTCGGCGGCCACCGCGACCTCGATCGAGGCGCCCTCGGCCTGCGCCACTGCGATGAAGCCCGCGAGTCCGCTGCCGGTGTCGAGGTGGGCATCGATCGCGGCCTGCCCGAAGAGCATGCCGGGCCGGTAGCCGAAGAAGCGCTCGAGCGGCGTGGGCACCGGCGAGAAGGTGTTGGTCTCGTGCTTGAAGGTCGCCGCGAGCAGACGCATGACCGGACTCCGGGCCCGGGAGGCAGGGTCGGGCGCCGCGGCTACGTTAGCATGGCCACCGCGACGGTCGCCGGTGCGCCCGCGCGTTGCGGCACGAGGAACCCATGACCGCCGAAGCCACCACCGCCTGGGACTTCCAGGCCGACACCCTCGCGGGCCAGCCTGCAGCGCTTTCGGCCTTCCGGGGCCGGGTCGCCCTGATCGTCAACACCGCCAGCCGGTGCGGGCTCACGCCCCAGTACCGTGGACTGCAGGCGCTGTACGAGCGCTTCGCGGACCGCGGCTTCGTCGTGCTCGGGTTCCCGTGCAACCAGTTCGGGCATCAGGAGCCGGGCGGCAGCGACGAGATCGCGCAGTTCTGCGAGACGAACTACGGCGTGAGCTTCCCGATGTTCGGCAAGATCGACGTCAACGGCGACTCGGCGCACCCGCTGTTCAAGTGGCTCAAGGCGCAGAAGCCGGGCGTGCTCGGCATCGAGGCGATCAAGTGGAACTTCTCGAAGTTCCTGGTCGACCGGGACGGGCGGGTGGTCGAGCGCTATGCGCCGACCACCGAGCCGGACGCGATCGCCGCCGACGTCGAGCGGCTGCTCGGCTGAAGGGGCGCCGCGGCGTCCGGCCCGCGCCGGATCAGCCCGCGGGAGACGAGCGCACCCCGTACGTCTGGCCGCCGACGAACAGGTACTCGGCGCGCAGCACCGCGTCGCCCCGCTCGCCGGTCGACGTGAAGCCGACGACCGCCACCGCGTCGCCCGGCTGCAGCCGCGGCACCTTCCAGGCCTCCATCCGCGTGAGCGGCGCGAGCTCGACCGTCCATTGCCGGTCGGCTCGGCGCGGCAGCGCCGTGCGGGCGAGCAGGTCCGCCCCGTCGACCGACGCGGTCTGGGGCGGCACGGTGCGCCGTGCGAGGTCGGCCGGCAGCTTCATGCCGGTGGGCACCTCGAGCGTGAGCTCGGCATGGGGATTGGCCCAACGCACCTGCAGCACACGGCCCTCCAGGTACAGCGGGCGGCTGGCGTCGAACCCGCTCCAGCCGTGGTGGGCCCGCGCCGGTACGACCGCCAGACCGGCGAGCGCCGCCGCGAGCAGCCGGCGCCGGGAGGCATCGGGCGCGGACGGCGCACCCCGCGGGCGGCGCTGCGCCGCGGCGTCGCCGCGGGGATCGGTGAACGGACGTTCGACGGTCATGCAGGCCTCCCGGGGTCGGTCGCCGGTCGTTCGGGCGCGGGCGCGCGCCGCGGTGCGCCGGCGCGTGCCGCGGCGTGCGAGCCGGCGCGAGACCGTATGTTAGCCTCGCCCGCCATGGTCACGTCGGATCGCTCCTGCCGCGTCGAGTCGCGCGACGGCGATCGCACCCTCGTGCTCGAGGGCGTCTGGCGTCTGGCCGACCTGCGTGCGCTCGCCGCCGAGCTCGACCGCCTGGGCGCGGAGCTGGCCGGCGTGGCCGCGCTCGACGGCGCGGCGCTGCAGGCGATCGACACCGCCGGGGCGTTGCTGGTCTGGTCGCGCCTGAGGGCGGGCGGCGCCGATGCCGCCACGCTCGCACTTCGGGGGTTCGTTCCCGCTCACCAGCGGATCGTCACCCTCGTGCGCGAGCGCCTCGAAGCCACCGAGGACGGCGACGCGCACCGACGCCCGGGCCCCTTCGCGCGCGCCGGGCATGCGGCAGTGGACTTCGTCGGAACGCTGCACGGGCACGTCGCGCTGCTCGGGCTGACCGTGGTCGAGATCGGGCGCGCGATCCTGCGGCCCGGCCTCGTGCGCTGGCGCGAACTCGCGACCCAGCTCGCGCAGACCGGGGTCAGCGCGATCCCCGTGGTCATACTGGTCACGTTCCTGATCGGCGTGGTCTTCGCCTACCTGCTCGGGCTGCAGGCGACCCAGTATGGCGCGAACATCTTCGTGGTCGACGGGGTCGCACTGGGCATGACCCGGGAGTTCTCGCCGCTGATCGTCGCGACGATCGTCGCCGGCCGCTCGGGCGCGGCGTTCACCGCGCAGCTCGGCACGATGAAGCTCACCGAGGAAATCGACGCGATCCGCACGCTGGGCCTGTCGGCCGAGCAGGTGCTCGTGCTGCCCCGGGTGCTCGCGCTGGTGGTCACGCTGCCGCTGCTGGTATTCGTCGGCGACCTGGCCGGGCTGGCCGGCGCGATGCTGATCGCCGCCGGCATGCTCGACGTGACCCCGCAGACCTTCATCGAACGGCTGCACGTCGCCCTCGACCCCAGGCACTACCTGATCGGCCTGGGCAAGGCGCCGGTGTTCGCCCTGTTCATCGCGGTGATCGGCTGCCGGATGGGAATCGCCGTGGCCCGGGACACGCGATCGATCGGAATCAACACCACGTCGACCGTCGTGCAGAGCATCGTCGTCGTCATCCTGCTGGACGCGGTGTTCGCGGTGCTGTTCCAGAGGATCGGCTGGTGAGCGCGGACGGCGCGGCCGACGCCCGCGACGACGACCTCGTGGTCGACGCGACCGGGGTGGTCACGCGCTTCGGCGCGCAGACCGTGCACGAGGGGCTGCAGCTGAGGATCCGCCGCGGCGAGCTGGTCGCGCTGATCGGCGGCAGCGGCACCGGCAAGTCGGTCCTGCTGCGCGAGATCATCGGGCTGCACCGGCCGGACGCGGGCCGGGTGCGGCTGCTCGGCACCGACGTCTGGAACGCGCCGGCGCACGAGCTGGCAGCGGTCAGGCGCCGGTTCGGCATGATGTTCCAGGAGGGCGCGCTCTTCTCGTCGCTCACGGTCGCGGCCAACGTCGCCGCGCCGCTGCGCGAGCACCTCGATCTGCCGGAGGACCTGGTCGACCGGCTGGTGCGGCTGAGGCTGTCGCTCGCCGGGCTGCCGCCCGAGGCCGGTGCCAAGATGCCGAGCCAGCTGTCGGGCGGCATGCGCAAGCGGGCGGCGATCGCGCGCGCACTCGCGCTCGAGCCGGAGGTGCTCTTCCTCGACGAGCCGACCTCGGGGCTGGACCCGATCACCGCGCGCGCGTTCGACGAGCTGCTGCGCTTCCTGAACCGCGACCTGGGGATCACCGTGCTCGTGGTCACCCACGACCTGGACACGCTGCTGGGCATCGCCCGGCGCATCGTGGTGCTGGGCCGCGGACGCGTGATCGCCGACGGCGATGCGGACGCGGTCGTGGGCGTCGACGACCCGTGGATACAATCCTACTTCTCGTCGCGCCGGCAGCTGCCGGCCGGCGGGTACGCCCGCACATCGAGACCGGATGGAACCTGAGGCCCGCTACACGACGATCGGGATCGTGCTGATCGCGCTCGCGACCGCGGCGATTGCTGCGTTCCTCTGGCTGTCGAGCAGCGGCAGCGCGTCCGATTACCGGTTCTACACGATCTACTTCGAGCGCCAGTCGCTCGAGGGGCTGCAGATCGGCGGCGACGTGAACATGCGCGGCGTGAAGGTCGGTCGCGTCGAGGACTACACGATCCAGCGCGAGAACATCAACCGCGTGGCGGTCAAGGTGCGCATCGCGCGCGAGACGCCGGTCAGCGAGAACACGCGGGCCGTGGTCGCGCGCAACATCCTCACCGGCATCGCGCGGATCAACCTCGAGACGCCCGGCACGCCGGGGCCGGAGCTGGTCGCGGTGCCCCAGGGCGAGCGCCACCCGGTGATCGCCGAAGGCACGTCCAACCTCGACCAGATCGCCGACGCGGTGAGCCGCCTCGCGGTGCAGGCCGACGAGGCGCTCGAGAACCTGAACCGCGTGCTCGGGCCGAACAACCGGGTGGCGTTCTCGGAGACGCTCGCGTCGATCCGCGACCTTGCCGGCGGACTCACGCGGCGGCTGGACTCGCTGGACGCGACCGCCCGTGGCATCCAGGGTGCGGCGGTGGCGTTCGAGCGCTCGAGCCGCGACATCGCGGCTGCGGTCGACCGCGTGGCGACCACCGTCGAGCCGCTGGGCCGCGAGGCCGGCGGCGCGCTGCGCGACGCCCAGTCGACGCTGCGTGACTTGGCGCAGGCGAGCCGCAACTTCGACCGCACGTTCACCCAGTCGATCACGCGGCTGGAGACCGACGTCGGGCGGCTCGCCCGCAACGCCGACGACGCGGTGGACACCGGTACGCACGAGCTGCGGGCCACCGCCGAGGAGCTGCGTGCCAGCGTCGAGCTGATCACGCGCACGCTCGACCGGCTGCAGGACCCGAAGGCGCTGCTGCTCGGCCCCAGCCCGCGCCAGATGGGCCCCGGCGAGGCGACGCGGTGAGCGCCCCCGCGCGCCGCCGCTGGCTGAGGGCGCTGCCCGCGGCGGCGCTCGGCACCCCCGCGCTGCTGGCCGGCTGCGACACGCTGGACAACCGTGCGCCGCGGTTCGACTTCTTCGTGATCGAGGACCTGCGTCCGGCCCAGGCCCCCGCCGCGGCCGCGCGGCTCGACCTCACGCTGCTGCTGACCACCGGCCCGACCCCGGCGCTGTACGACAGCGACCGGATCGTGTTCACCACCGACGGCCCGAGCCGGTCGTACTACCAGTACTCGAACTGGAGCGAGCGCCCGGCGCGCCGGATCATGACGCTCGCCGAGGCACGGCTGGCCGCCCGCGGCGGCTTCCGCTCGGTGGCGCAGACGCTGTCGGGCGTGCGCGGCGACCTGGTGATGACGCTGCGGCTGGACGACCTGACACACGACGCGTCGAGCGCACCGGGCCGGGTGCGGGTGGCCGTCGGCGCCGAACTCGTGGAGTGGCGCGCGCGACGGCTCGTGGCGCGCGAGACCTTCGTTCAGGCGGCCGAGGCACGCAGCACCGACGCGCGTGGTGCCGCCCGGGCCGCGAGCGTGGCGGTGACCGCGCTGCTCGACGCACTCGCGCCCTGGGCGGAGGCGACCGCGGCGTCGGCCGGGCGGGCGACCGCGCCGACCTGAATCGGTCGGCGGCGCGGTCTTCGCGGCGGTCTTCGCCGCAGACGCCGCAGACGCCGCAGACGCCGCAGTCGCCTCGGTCGCCGCGCCGGTTCGCCGGCCGGACCGGCGCCGCATCACGCGTCACGGCCCGCACGGTCGAGCTCGTCGATGCGGATCCGGCGGCGGCGGTAGGTCGGAACGTCGAACCCCGACCAGGGCGCCGTGCCGAGTGCGGCCGGACGCGGCGGTGCGGCGTCGTTCGCGGCCGGGGCGTCCAGCCACGCGACCAGCGCGTCGGACAGTCCGGCGAGGCGGGCGCAGGCGGTGGCGGGGAGGACTGGGGAGGTCATCGGAGGGCTCCTTCGCTGCTGACCCGTCCAGGCTCTCTCCCCGATGGCTTAACCCGTGAGCCACCG
>Ga0169931_10005594_pt1 | contig 19104 bp, 23 predicted proteins | sample Kivu_15m_20L_FD_129675 | JGI IMG/M metagenome (GOLD analysis project Ga0169931, IMG submission 129675) | Freshwater microbial communities from Lake Kivu, Western Province, Rwanda to study Microbial Dark Matter (Phase II) - Kivu_15m_20L... | ecosystem: Environmental > Aquatic > Freshwater > Lake... | reverse complement strand
GCTGGCAGCCCGGTGACCATCACCACGCTCAGCCGGCCACCGGCAGCCGCTGCCCCCTGAGCACCAGCACCGGATTGAGCGGAGCCAGACGGGTGCCATCGGCCAGCGGCGCACCACGCCAGGCCTGCAGCTGCGACACGCCCACCTGCAGACCGGCCTGCTCGAGCAGGGGCCGCAAGCTGGCCAGCGCCTCGACGGTTGCCAGGGGAATGACCACAACCCCATCGGGCCTGAGCCGCTGCAGCACCGCCACCACGATCGCCTCGCGGTCGCGACCGCCACCGCCCACCAGCACGCGATCGGGATCCGGCAGCTGGGTCAGGACTGCCGGTGCCCGGCCTTCGAGCACCCCCCCGGCTTCCAGCGCCTGATCGACGCCGAAACGCTCGGCATTGGCCCGGATCAGCGCCGCACCACCACCGCGCTGCTCCACGGCCCACAGCTGCAGCTCGGGCCGCAGCCGCAGGGCCTCGATGCCCACACTGCCCACACCAGCGCCGAGGTCCCACAGAACCCCCGCAGCCGGCAGCTGCAGATCAGCCAGCAGCTGAATGCGCACCTCGCGTTTGGTCATCAATCCGGGGCGGTCCTCGTGCTGCAACCACAAGCCGTCCTCGAGCCCGAACAGGGGCAGGGCCTCGCTGCCGCTGGCCCGTGGGCGGCCGGGTGGAGCCGGGGTCTCGGCCACCAACACAACCAGGTGCAGGGGATCGAGATCGGCCGGCAGGGGGCTGTGGCTGGCCAGTTTCTGCACCCGTTCGCTGTCATGCCCGAGCCGCTCGCAAAGCCAGAAGCCATAGGCCGCTTCCAAACCGGATGCCCGCAGCAGGTGGCGCACAGCTTCGGCCCCGCCCCGCGAGGGATCGGTCAGCACCGCCAGGGCGGCAGGCCGTTGCTGCAGGCGCGCCGCCAGGGGTTCGGGTTCACGGCCATGGAGGCTGACCCAACCGGCGTCCTGCCAGGGCCGGCCGATGCGGGCAAAGGCCAGCTGCAGCGAACTGGGAGCAGGATGAAAGCGCAGCGTCTCACTGCCAAAACGGTCCAGCAGCAACCGGCCGATGCCAAACCACAGGGGATCGCCACTGGCGAGCACGACGATCGGCACCCCCTGCGCAACCCCCTGCTCGAGCTGAGCGATCAGTTGGGCGGGCTGGTCCGTGCTCACCAGTACCCGGGGTGACAACAGCGCTCCAAGCTCCTTCAACAGGCGCACTGGGGCCGCGAGCACCTGGGCTTGCTCGACGAGGCGTCGTTGACGCATCCCCAGTCCCTGCAGGCCCGACGCATCCGTTCCGATGACCTGAATCAAGACGCGTCGCAGCGCAACGCCTCTCATGTTGGTCGATCCGCCGTCAACGGAGCACGCCCATGGGGCAGCGCGCCATGACGATCAACGTGCCCTGATGCAGACGTGCCCTGATGCAACTGTGCCCTGGTGCAGACGTGCCGAGATCGGCATGGGCCGAAAACCGGGGCGGCGGGCGCGCATCCGGGTCGACCAGTGCAACTCAGGGTTGGCCAGCGCAACACTGATCCGGTGGAGGCATGCAACCCGGAGGATGACGTGGAGACACCAGGCCAACAGCGCGTCGCCGCAGACAACCAGCCGCTCAGAGCGTTGAACCGGCAATCCGACCCCACCCCGGCAGCCGCGCGGCGGCAGCGACGCCGTCGTCTGCACGAGCTGGTGCTGGCCCTGATCGGGCAACAGGGCGACCTGGAGCTGCTGGATGGGGACGCGCTACTCGGCAGCAACAGCGGCAGCAGCGGCATCCGCGACCCGGCCAAACGCGATCCGGCCAGTTGGCTGGACCACAACCGACGTCTGATTCAGCGCTACCAGGCGCTGGTGCGCACGGCCGCCACGCTTGATGCGCTGATCGACCAGGAGGTCGGTGAGGGTCCCAGCGCCTGAGAGCGGCAACCCTGATCTGGGTTCTGACAAGCTTCCCCAATCACCGTTGCCCTGCCGGTCGGATTTCATGGCGCGCCTTGGCCTTTCCAAGCTCTCAGGGCTCTTCAAGCGTGGGATGGGGAACAACCAGACCGCAGCCAAACCCCGCCAGCTGAGCTGCAGCTGGAGCCGCCCCTTCGGGCTGGGTTGGGAGCAGCCCTACACGGTGCGCTACGCCAGCAACCTGGACGATGGCCCCAACCACGGCATGCCGCTTGGTGGGTTTGGCGCCGGCTGCTTTGGCCGTGGCCCTGATGGCGCCTTCAACCTCTGGCATCTCGACGGTGGAGAGCATTGGTTCGGCACCCTGCCGGACTGCCAGTTTTCCCTCTACGAGCACAACGGCAAGGGGAGCCGCGCCCACGCGCTGGCGGTCAAGCCCCAGGGCGATGCCAGCCGGCCCGATGACACCAGCGGGACGCCACACCAAGACGGGGGTCAGGCTGAACCGTTGAGCGCCTGGACCTGGTATCCAGCCAGCACCACCGAACGCAGCACGGGCCTCTACGAAGCGCGCTACCCCCTCAGCCGCACCAGCTACCACGGCGTCTTTGACGCCCAGGTGAGCTGCGAGGCCTTCAGCCCGATCCTGCCGGGCGATTACCAGCGCACCAGCTACCCGGTGGCGGTCTTTGCCTGGCGGCTGCACAACCCCACTCGCCAGCCTCTCGAGCTGTCGTTGCTGCTGAGCTGGCGCAACACGGTGGGCTGGTTCACCAACACCGATCCCTCGGCGTCGGTGCATTTCAGGGACGATGGCAGTCCCGAACACCGCTACGTGCCTGCGATCGGCCACAGCGACGGGCAGCGCAACCGCTGGTACCAGCAAGGCGGCATGAAGGCCATCGTGCTCGAAGGAGACCGCTCCACCCCGCTCAAAGAAGGCCAAGGCCAATGGTGCCTGGCGCTTCCCGACGAAACCACCCTGGCGGCAGCTGGCATCCGCGCCGAAATTCTGCGTTGCAGCCGTTGGGACCCCAGCGGCACCGGCGCCGAGCTCTGGCAGAGCTTTGCCACCGACGGCACGATTCCTGACAGCAACAACGACCGCCGCAGCCGCTCGGGGGAACCCAGCAGCGCCGCCATGGCCGTGCGCGTGCGCCTCGAACCGGGCGCCACCGCCGAGCTGCCGGTGGTCATCAGCTGGGACCTGCCGGTCACGGCGTTTGCCACGGGGAGCCAGACCCTGCGCCGCTACACCGATTTTTTTGGCGTCACGGGGGACAACGCCGTCGCCATCGCCGCCGAAGCGCTCGCGCACTGGCGCCAGTGGCGCCGCGCCATCGAGACCTGGCAGCAGCCGGTGCTGCAGCGCAACGACCTGCGCGAGCCCCTGCGCATGGCCCTGCTCAACGAGCTGTACGACCTGGCCAGCGGCGGCAGCCTCTGGAGCGCCGCCAGCCCGGAGGATCCGGTGGGGCGCTTCGGGGTGCTCGAGTGTCTCGACTACGCCTGGTACGAAAGCCTGGATGTGCGGTTGTATGGCTCCTTTGCCCTGCTGCAGCTCTGGCCCGAGCTCGACAAGGCGGTGCTGCGCAGCTTTGCCCGCGCGATCCCGGCGGCTGACGCGACGCCGCGGCCGATCGGTTGGTACTTCACCCAGGGCAAAGGACGGGTCGAAGCAGCCCGAAAGGTCAAGGGAGCCACACCCCACGACCTGGGCGCCCCCAACGAGCGCCCCTGGGACGCCACCAACTACACGGCCTATCAGGACTGCAACCTCTGGAAGGACCTGGCCAGCGACTACGTGCTGCAGGTGTGGCGCACCTTCAAACTGGCCCCTGGGGGCGAAGACGTGCGCTTTCTGGCCGATTGCTGGCCGGCGGCGGTCGAGGCGCTGCACTACCTCAAGACGTTTGACACCAACGGTGATGGGCTGCCCGACAACGGCGGTGCCCCTGACCAGACTTTTGACGACTGGCCCCTCAAGGGGGTGAGCGCCTACTGCGGCGCCCTCTGGATCGCCGCGCTCGAGGCAGCCCTGGCGATGGGCCAGCGGCTGCAGCTGGAACTGGGGCTCGACACCAGCAACCAGCAACGGGAGTTCGGCAGCTGGCTGGAGCAGAGCCGCGCCAACTTTGACGCCCTGCTCTGGAACGGCGAGTACTACAACATCGATGCCGAAAGCGGCACCCCTGTGGTCATGGCCGACCAACTGTGTGGCGATTTCTACGCCCGCCTGCTGGGGCTGCCAGCGGTGGTGGCGGATGACCGCGCCCGCTCAGCCCTGAACGCGGTCAAAGAGGCCTGCTTCGAGCGTTTCGAAGGCGGCAAGCTTGGCGTGGCCAACGGCCTGCGCCGCGATGGCACCCCCCTCGATCCCAACGGCACCCACCCGCTGGAGGTGTGGACGGGCATCAACTTCGGCCTGGCCGCTTACTACCGGCTGATGGGTGACACCGATACCGCGCTGGCGATCACCGGCGCCGTGGTCAACCAGGTGTACACGGGGGGGCTTCAGTTCAGAACACCAGAGGCGATCACCGCCGCCGGCACCTTCAGGGCCTGCCACTACCTGCGGGCGATGGCGATCTGGGCCCTGTGGGCCACCCACACCGACTGGCAGCCGATCCCGAGCGGGCCTGCACTGCTGGGGAGCCAACGCCCATGACCCTGCGCATGACCCGCCTGCAGCAGCTGAGCGCCACACTGCTGGGCCTTGGTCTGAGCCTGGTCCTTGCCCTGGGCTGGCCCGGGGCGGCCATGGCCCAGATCCACAGCCACCCCGACGAGAGCGGCACCCCCGTGGTGCGCAGCCTCGAGAGCCTGCGCGATCTGGATTACCAGAGCTGGCAGGTGGTGGCCTACCGCAGCGGCCCGCCCGGCAGCCCCCTGACCCTGCGGATCGTGGGGTATCCGGGCAAGGTGCGCCTGGACCACCCCACCGCCCTGCAGGTGAATGCCGGCCGTCGCCACTGGGACCTGGCCGACATCACCACCGCCAACCCCAAGCTGGCGGCCGACAGCCGCGATGCCGCCGCCGAATTTGACCTGACCCCGCTGATCCACGACCTGCGCAAGGACCGGCCCCTGCGCCTGGCCCTGCCTGGGGTGTTTGTGGAACTGCCGGTGCCGCCATTTGTCGTGGCCGAGTGGCGCAGCCTCGTGGAGGCGGCCTGAAGCGGTGACATGGCTGCCCTGGATGCGGCGCGCCCTGGCGCTGGCGGCCCTGGGGGCCGGGCGCACCAGCCCCAACCCACTGGTGGGGGCCGTGGTGCTCGACGGCGCCGGCACCCTGGTGGGCGAAGGGTTTCACGCCCGCGCTGGCACCCCCCACGCCGAGGTGCATGCGCTGCATCAAGCGGGCGCGCGGGCCCGGGGCGGCACCCTGGTGGTGACGCTCGAGCCCTGCTGCCACCACGGCCGCACGCCACCCTGCACTGAGGCTGTACGCGCTGCGGGCATCGCCCGGGTGGTGGTGGCCATGACCGACCCCAACCCCCAGGTGGCCGGCGGTGGCATCGCCCAGCTGCGCGCCGCCGGGATCGCGGTGATCACGGGGGTTGCAGAAGCCGAGGCCCAGGCGCTCAACCGCGCCTTTGTGCACCGGATCCAAACCGGGCGCCCGTTGGGCATCCTCAAGTGGGCGATGAGCCTGGATGGCCGCACGGCCCTGCCCAATGGGGTCAGCCAATGGATCAGTGGCCCCGCAGCCCGCACCTGGGTGCACGAGCTCAGGGCCCAGTGCGATGCGGTGATCGTGGGCGGTGGCACCGTGCGGGCCGACGACCCCCTGCTGACCAGCCGCGGCCAGCGCAGCCCCGAACCGCTGCGGGTGGTGCTGAGCCGCAGCCTGCAGCTGCCCGCCCGCGCCCAGCTGTGGGACACCACCCACGCCCTCACCCTGATCGCCCACGGCCCTGAGGCCCCGGGCGACGCCCGCCAGCGGCTGGCGACGCTGACTGCGGCCCACCCCAACCTGGCGACGCTGGAGCTGCCGGCCTGCACCCCGGCCGCCCTGCTCGAAGCCCTGGCAGCTCGCGGCTGCAACCAGGTGCTGTGGGAATGCGGCCCCGAGCTGGCCGCCGCGGCCCTGCGCGAGGGCTGCGTGCAGCAGGTGGCCGCGGTGATCGCCCCCAAACTGCTGGGCGGTGTTCCCGCCAGGACTCCCCTGGGAGATCTGGGCTTCACCGCTCTGGATCAGCTGCCCACCTGGCAGGCGCCTGCGCCCCAGCGGCTGGGCGCGGATCTGCTGTGGAGGCTCGAACAGGCGTGACGATGACCACCACTGCAAGCAACCTGCTGGCCCTGCCGATCCTGCTGACCACACTGGGCGCCGCGGCCCTGAGCTGGTTGTTGCTTGATCTGCTGGGCCGCCGCAATGGCAGCACCAGCCTGGGGCGCCGGCTGCTGCTGCGCTGCCGTTTCAGCATCAGCGCCACCGTGCTGCTGGCCGGCCTCAGCTGGTGGCTGGTCGAGTTGGGCAGCCGACTGGGACTCGAACTGCCCCGCACGGGCGAACAGGTGCGCAATGGACTGATCTCCCTGGGACTGATGTGGACCCTGCTGCGCTGCAAGGGCGTCCTGCTCCGCCATGTTCAGCAGCACCAGGGGATCTGGCCTGCAGACAGCAGCCGGACCCACTACCTGTTTGACCTGACCAACAAGCTGATCACCGCCCTGGTGGTGCTGATCGGCTGCATCGAAAGCCTGCGGCTGCTGGGGGTTTCGGCAGGGGTCCTGTTTGCGGCAAGTGGCTTCAGCGCCGCGGCCGTGGGCTTCGGAGCCCGGACGCTGATTGAGAACCTGCTCAGCGGTGTGATGCTCTACGTCAACCGGCCTTTTGTGGTGGGGGATCAGGTCTCAATCCCTGGAATCGCCTTGCAGGGTGCGGTCCTTCGCATCGGGGCGTACTACACCGAACTGCTGACTCCCGACCGTCAGCCGCTCTATGTGCCCAATGCGATCTTCGCCCGCGAGGCGGTGATCAACGCCCGCCGCCGCGAGCAGCGCGAACTTGTGCTCGACCTGCTGATTCGCCCGCAGGACCACGGGGCCATGGCAGCCATCACGGCAGACCTGCGCCGCCAGTTAAGCCAGACAGCTGGGGTTGCGGCTGATCTGCCACAACGGGTGCATGCCGTTGGTGCCGATGCCAGCGGTCTGCGGTTGCGGCTGCAGTGCTTCTGCAGCAGCGATCTCGATCAGGCCCTGGCGCTCCAGGAGCATCTGCTGCTGACCATGGCTGCCGCGATCGAACGCCACGGAGCGGCGCTGGCCCAGCCTCTGGCTGGCGTCAGATCAGCTCTGGATGCTGCGGGTCACCCTTGAAGGGCCCCTCCACCTGGGATGTGATCCAGCCGCCATAAAACCCGCCGGGCTGGGGCGTCACCCGCTCGCCCGCCAGCCACACCCCATCCATCAGCCCCGGATACAGGGCAAACCACCCGGCGATCGGTGCAAAGGGGGCTGTGGGCTCGGGGTACTGCCACACCGCCCTGCTGATGCGCTGATCAGCAACCACCACATCGAAATAGCGGGCCACACCTTTCCACTCGCAGACGCTGCGGCCCGCCGCCGGCACCAGCAGCGCGAGCCGCATCGCCGCGGGCGGGAGATAAATGGTGGGCGGATGGAAGGTCTCGCAGACCTTCACGATCGTCAGCGGCCCCGCCTCGCCACCAGCAGCAGCGGTGTCGCACAGCACCTGGCCCAGCACCTCGACCCGGACGGGGTCGCGGCTGGCCAGCAACGCCGGCGGCCGCGGATAGTCGGCAACGCGCTCGGGCATCGGGACCGCTGCGCTCAGGCCCTGATGAAATGGCGCAGCTTGCGCGCCTCCTCGCCTGCCCGGCGCTGCAGCTCCTGATCGCTGAGGGCCTGCTCGGCACGCGCCTGCGCGGCGATCACATCGGCCTCGTCAACGGCATAGCCCGCGCCGCGGGCCAGGGCCAGGAACGCGGCCAATTCCAGGGGTTGCTCGAGCTGGCGCTGCAGTGATGGATCCTGACGGGCCCCGGCCACAAAGGCATCCAGTTGCGCAAGGCTCACAGCGGGAGGTTCAACTGTGCCTGGTCTAGCTGCTTCACAGACCAGCCCGCCGGGTCCCAGGGCTCGAGCAACGGCTCAAGGGTGCGCAGGCCCGGCCCATCGGCGGGCGCCAGCCAGGGCTCTTCAAGCCCATCGGGGATCAGCACCGGCATGCGGTCATGCAAGCGCGCCAGCAAGGCATTGGGCCGGGTGGTGAGCACGCAGCAGGTCTCGAGCTCGCTGCCATCGGGGCCGATCCAGCGCTCCCACAAGCCCGCCAGCCAAAACGGCGACCCGTCAGCGCGGGCGATGCGATGGCCCTTCTCAAAGAACCCATCGGCGGGGATCAGGCAGCGCCGGTGCCGCCAGGCACCGCGAAACGTGGCTTTCTCGGCCACGGTTTCACTGCGGGCATTGAACGGTCTGGGCCGCACGCGGTCATCGGGTCCCGGCGCCAGGGGGTCCTTGACCCAGTCGGGCACAAGCCCCCACAGCACCAGGGCGGTCTCAAGACGGCCATGCTCGTGGCGCTGGATCAGCACCGGCTCGCCAGGGGCGACCAGGGCCCGTGGGGCGTAATGGTGCACCAACCCAGCAGGCCAGACCCCCTGCAGGCGCTGCCTGAGCTGCGGCAGTGGCGTCTCGAGGGCAAAGCGACCACACATGCGTTCGGGAACCCCCCCAGCCGGCAGAACGCCCCTGCACGCGGCGGCCCTAGTTTGGGCCCCATGCAAGCCCAGTGAGGAAGACCGCTATGGCGATCCGACAGGATGAAAACCAGCCCAACCGGCGGGTCGGCATCGTCAATCTGGTGCTGATCGGGTTTGGCGTGCTGCTGCTGTTCAGCAACTTTCTGCCGAACCCGGCGAGTCAGGTGCCGCGGGTTCCCTATTCGTTGTTCATCGATCAGGTCAACGACAACAACGTCAAGCGGGCTTACATCACCAGCGACCAGATCCGCTACGAGCTCAAGGCTCCCCCGGCCGAGGATGCACCGACGGTGCTGTCGACGACCCCGATCTTCGACATGGATCTGCCCCAGCGGCTCGAAGAGCACGGGGTTGAGTTCGCCGCGGCACCGCCCAAGAAACCGAGCTTCATCACCACGGCCCTGAGCTGGGTGGTGCCGCCGCTGATCTTCATCCTGGTGCTGCAGTTCTTTGCCCGCCGCAGCGGCATGGGCGGTGCCCAGGGGGCCCTGAGCTTTACCAAAAGCAAGGCCAAGGTCTACGTGCCCGACGAGGAATCGCGCGTCACCTTTGCCGATGTGGCGGGGGTGGATGAAGCGAAGGCTGAACTCACCGAGATCGTCGACTTTCTCAAGACTCCTGAGCGCTACACCGCCATTGGCGCCCGCATCCCCAAGGGAGTGCTGCTGGTGGGCCCCCCAGGCACCGGCAAGACCCTGCTGTCCAAGGCCGTGGCCGGTGAAGCGAGCGTGCCCTTTTTCATCATCAGCGGTTCGGAGTTTGTCGAGCTGTTCGTCGGCGCCGGCGCTGCGCGGGTGCGCGATCTGTTCGAAGAGGCCAAGAAAAAGGCGCCCTGCATCATTTTCATTGACGAACTCGATGCGATCGGCAAGAGCCGTGCCGGCTCGATGGGTGTGGTCGGCGGCAACGACGAGCGCGAGCAGACCCTCAACCAGCTGCTCACCGAAATGGACGGCTTCGCCGCCAAAGACAAGCCGGTGATCGTGCTGGCCGCCACCAACCAGCCCGAAACCCTTGACGCCGCCCTGCTGCGGCCCGGCCGTTTCGACCGCCAGGTGCTGGTCGACCGGCCCGACCTGAGCGGCCGCCGCACGATCCTCGACATCTACGCCAAGAAAGTGAAGTTGGCGGCTGAGGTCGACCTCGACCGCATCGCCCAGGCCACCGCGGGCTTTGCCGGTGCCGATCTGGCCAACCTGGTCAACGAAGCGGCACTGCTCGCCGCACGCGCCAAGCGGACCAGCGTCGAGCAGGGCGACCTGAACGAAGCGATCGAACGCGTGGTGGCGGGTCTGGAGAAAAAGAGCCGGGTCTTGCAGGCCGATGAAAAACGCGTGGTGGCCTATCACGAGGTCGGTCACGCGATCGTCGGCCACCTGATGCCCGGTGGCAGCAAGGTGGCCAAGATCTCGATCGTGCCCCGCGGCATGAGTGCCCTGGGCTACACCCTGCAACTGCCGACCGAAGAGCGCTTCCTCAACTCCAAGGAGGATCTCGAAGGCCAGATCGCCACCCTGCTGGGTGGCCGCAGCGCCGAAGAAGTCGTGTTCGGCGCGATCACCACCGGTGCCGCCAACGACCTGCAACGGGCCACCGACATTGCCGAGCAGATGGTCGGCACCTACGGCATGAGCGCGACCCTGGGCCCCCTGGCTTATGACAAACAGGGGGGCAGTCGCTTTCTGGGTGGGGCCAACAACCCCCGCCGCGCCGTCAGCGACACCACCGCCCAGGCGATCGACCGCGAGGTGCGCAGCCTGGTGGACCGGGCCCATGACCGCGCCCTGTCGATCCTCAACCACAACCGCGACCTGCTGGAGCGCATCGCCCAGCAGATCCTCGACAAGGAGGTGATCGAGGGCGACGAGCTCAAGGGCCTGCTGGCCGAGAGCGTCATGCCCGAGGAGGCCAGGCTGAGTGCCTGAAACAGGACTAAGCTAAGACTTAGCCATCACCAACACAGCCATGGCTGCTGCGATCGGCGGGCCCGCCGAGCACCAGGTCAACGTTCACCAGGCCAAGACCCACCTGTCCCAGCTGCTGCTCGAAGTGGAGCAGGGTGGCGAGGTGGTGATTGCCCGCGCGGGCGTTCCCATTGCCCGACTGGTGCCCTGGCAGGAGTCTGAAACGGCGATCGCAGCCCCTGGGTGCATGCGCGACCGCATCACCATCGCCACTGACTTTGATGCGCCCCTGGACGCGCTGTTTGACGCCCTGGCATGAGTCGCCTGCTGTTGGACACCCATCTGCTGCTGTGGTGGCTCAGTGGCGACGAACGCCTGCCCCAACTCGCCATCGACACGGTGATGGCGCCTCAGGCCGAGGTGTTCGTCAGCCAGGCGTCGCTGTGGGAGCTGGCGATCAAATGCTCCCTGGGAAAACTGCGCGTGGACCTCACCGAGCTTGAGGCCCAGATCCCCAGGCAGGGGTTTCAGTGGCTCCCGATCACCAACCGCCATCTGCTGGCCGTCGCCACGCTCGACACCCACGGCCCCCACCGCGACCCGTTCGATCGGCTGCTGGTCTGCCAGAGCCAGATCGAACCGATGCTGTTGCTGACCGCCGACAGGCAACTGGCTGACTATGGAGCCACCGTGCAGGTGGTTTAAGCCCCTCCAGCCCTTGACGGCTGGGCCCTTGATCGCGGATAAGGGTTCTTTGAGACCGGCCCATGGTCAGCGCCGCCTCCACCGCAGACACTGCATCGCGACTGCCTGAGAGCCTGCAGTCCCTGGCTGGCAGCGACCTGCTCTCCTCGGCCGATCTGAGCGCCGAGCAGACCGCAGCCCTGCTGCAGCTGGCGGCCGATCTCAAAGCCGGCCGCCGCCGCATCGACCTGGGCGGCAAGGTGCTGGGTCTGATCTTTTCCAAAGCCTCCACCCGCACCCGGGTCAGCTTCACCGTGGCGATGGCCCGGCTGGGCGGCCAGACCATCGATCTGAACCCCCAGGTCAGCCAGGTCGGCCGCGGTGAACCGGTGGCCGACACCGCCCGGGTGCTGAGCCGCTATGTCGATGCACTGGCGATTCGCACCTTCGGCCAGGACGAACTGGCCGACTATGCGCACTGGGCCTCGATCCCGGTGATCAACGCCCTCACCGACCTCGAGCACCCCTGCCAGGCCCTTGCTGACTACCTGACTCTGGCTGAGGCCTTTGCGCGCACCAGCCCAGGGAACCTGGCCCTGGAGCAGTTGCAGGGCCTCACCCTCACCTACCTGGGCGACGGCAACAACGTGGCCCACTCGCTGATGCTGTGCGGTGCCCTGCTGGGGGTCAATGTGCGCATCGGCTGTCCCGTGGGCTATGCGCCCGATGCCGCGGTGCTGTCCCGGGCGCAACAGCTGGGCGCCGCCCAAGGCTGCAGCGTCACGGTGCTGCACGAACCGGTGGCGGCTGTGCGGGGTGCCCACGCCCTCTACACGGACGTCTGGGCTTCGATGGGTCAGGAGGACGAAAAAGCCGAACGCGAACGCGCCTTTGCCGGTTGGTGCCTCAACGAGGACCTGATCGCCGAGGCCGACAGCCGCGCGATCGTGCTGCACTGCTTGCCGGCTTATCGCGGCCTCGAGATCAGCGCCGGTGCGATGGAGGGACCGTCGAGCCGTATTTTTGATCAGGCCGAAAACCGGTTGCACGCCCAGCAGGCCCTGCTCGCCACGCTGCTGGGCTGAGCGCGCTCAGGTTGCGCGGCGCAGCCAGCGCCCGATCTGAGCCGGCCAGTTGTGGGGGCGATCGTTGCTGCGCAGACGCAGGTCGAGCATGGAGCGCGCCAACAACGGCCCACCGCGGCGCAGCACCCCGCCCAGATGCCAGCAGACGGCCACAGCCAGCAACAACCAGGCGAGCAGATGGACGCTGTAGACGAGGTGATCGAGCTGCCCCTCGCGCAACCAGTCTTCGTCCATGACCTTGCCACTGCCGATGGCCAGAGCCAGAGCCAGCAGAGTCACGGCATTGCCAGCTTGATTGAGGCGTGCACGGCCCAGGGTGAACGCATAGAGGCCGAACAGCAGGGCCAGGGGCCACAACGCCACACCCAGGCTGCCGTGCAGGTCGATCCAGTCGCCAGCGGGCTGCCAGGCAAGCCGCCCCCAACGGCCATCAAACCGTGAATACACCAGCAGTCCGCTGAGCGAAGCCAGCAAGGCCAGCGCGGCCGTCGCGCCATGCAGCAGACGCAGCAGCGAGGGTTGATAGGGCGAGCTCGCGGCCACGGGTCAGCGTCAACTCCAGGGCGATTGTTGCGCAGGTCTGCTTCAGCGGACTGCAGGTCTCTGGGGTCTGCGTAGGACCACGAGGCATGGACTTGTCGTGATGACACACACCACAACCAACACTGGGTCACCGGCGCACCACACCACCCAAGAGGTGGCGATTCACATGATCGCCGCCGCCGCAAGGATTCTGCTGATGCTCGGCAGCGCAATCCTGATCGGCGAGGTAGCTGCAGGGCCGGCCAAGAAGCTCCTGGAAGCCCGCGCCAACCACCGCCAGAGCATCAACGAGGACGGTGAACCGAAGGATTGACGCTGCGGCTACAGGGTCAGCAGTGCAGACAACTGTGCGCGCAGCCCCAACACGGCAGCATCGACTGCGCCGCCGGCCGAAACGGCCTGCAGCTCGGCATCCGAAAGGGTTTCGGTCTCGGCCGTGGGGGCCAGGCGCTCAAAGCGCTCCAACAACGAGGGCTGCAGCGGAATCCCCCGCGTCGCCGCCAGGGCGACCAGCTCCTCCCGGCTGCGCAGCCCCTCAAAGCAGGCCCGGAACTGACCATCGGGCTCCCTGAGCGCACAGATCAGTTCAGCCAGGGAACCCAACTCGCTGGGCCGCAGGCCCACCAGTTCGGCTGGGCAGCTGGCCTTGAGCGAACGGCGAATCTGCTGCTGCACTTCGGGGGCGCAGGCGGCAGGGCGGGAGCCTGCGCGGCGGGTAGCCGGGGCGATGGTCGGTGCCATGAACGATGGCAGCAAGGAGCCCCCTGAACCGTAGTCAGGCCTCGACAAAGCGCCCACAAGGCGGTACATCTGTATCAGAACAGTTCGACCTCCATGCCGACCGGCCCCTCCGAGCCCCTCACCACCGCCCAGCAGGAGCTCTACGACTGGCTGGCCGACTACATCGGCACCCACCGCCACAGCCCCTCGATCCGCCAGATGATGGAGGCCATGGGCCTGCGCTCGCCGGCACCGATTCAGAGCCGGCTCAAGCACCTGCAACAAAAGGGATGGATCACCTGGCAGGAGGGCCAGGCCCGAACCCTGCAGCTCCTGGGTGACATCGCCGCTGGCATCCCGGTCCTGGGAGCCGTGGCCGCCGGTGGCCTGGTCGAGACCTTTGACGATGTCAGCGAACGGCTCGACCTGGAGCCCGTGCTGCAGACCCGCGGCCTGTTTGCGCTCACCGTCAACGGCGACTCGATGGTGGACGCCCACATCGCTGACGGCGACGTGGTGCTGATGGAGCCGGTGAACGATCCGTCGCGCCTGCGCGACGGCACGATCGTCAGCGCCCTGGTGCCCGGCAGCGGCACCACCCTCAAACACCTGTACCGCAAAGGTGGCAGCGTCACCCTTGAGGCCGCCAACCCGGCCTACGCCCCGCTGGTGCTGCCGGCCGACCAGGTGAGCGTGCAAGGCAAGCTTGTTGCTGTCTGGCGCCAGGTCTAGGGGCACCCGCCACGTTGTAAGCTCATCACACGCCGGCGCGGCTCCGCAGGAGTCAAGCCAGAACGACCAGCGTTCTTGTTGCCACGCGTACCACTTGGGGCCATAGCTCAGCTGGTAGAGCACCTGCATGGCATGCAGGGGGTCAGCGGTTCGAGTCCGCTTGGCTCCATTTCGTCAGACCTCTTGCGCCGCAAGGGGTTTTTCTTTTGTTCCAGTTGCCCGCAAAGTCGCGATCGGGCGCGGCAGCGCAAAGCTGAGGCCCCCTTGGAGCGGTGACAACCGTTGCTGCGGCAGCAGCACACGCCAGTTTGTCCCCAAGGCTCTTGCGATCACAGTCGAGAAGCCGCTAACACCTGGCTGAGCTGCCAAGACTTGTGAGCCCGGTAACAATTCGCGTTCGAATCTGTTGATTTAGTCGGCATGGGTACTGAATCGTGCGGTCAGGACCGGTTGGCTGTTTCCAGCGATCCATTGCGAAGATGTCTTCTGACCCAATGCAGCCCTCCACCGCCTTCGCCGCCATTGCCCTTGCGGCCGTCTCCTGGGATGGGGCGCTCTCGATGGCGGGAACTCGGGCTCTGCGACACGCCCTCGATTACCGCGAGCCCTTCCGCCACGAAGACGACCAGGCCATGGTGGGCCTGATGAACGAACTGCTGGCGGCCCTGCGCCAGAAGGGGGCCCAACACCTGATGGTGGAGGCGGCCGATGCCCTCAACCCCCTGCAGCGCTCTACGGCCTATGCAGTGGCCACCGAGATCATGCGCTCCGATGGCCCGCTACAAGATGACGAGTACAACATCTTGAGCAACCTGGCCATCACTCTGGAGCTCGATCTGGAGCTTACTGAACAGGTGCATCGGGTCATGGACTTGCTGCACGCGGATGTTCTCAGCTGAGCTGCTGGGACGTCTTCCTGGTTTGACAGGTACACCCGAGCTGCCGCTTGATCTTGCGATCAGCTTTTATGCGGCGATTTCCACTGAATGGGCAGGGGCAGCGGCAGCGGCGGCTCAGAGCTTGAACGCTCTCTTGGCATCGACCGCGCCCCGTGAAGGACTGCGGATTGGCGCGCTGCATCAGCCATCGCGATCGCACGGGGCGGAATGACGGCAACCTCAGTTGATCGGATTCTTCTCCTTGAGTCCGCCCAGCATCTGCTCCACCAGCAGCTTCAGCAGCAGCGACACCAGGGCCACACCGCCAACACCAGGGCGGCTCCATAGGCCAGCTCGGTGTCGTACTGCTTGTAGGCGTCTTCGACAAACAGCGGCAGGGTCTGGGTCTGGCCGGCGATGTTGCCGCTGACCACCGACACGGCCCCGAATTCGCCCAGGGCACGGGCGGTGGTCAGGATCAACCCGTAGAGCACGGCCCAGCGCACCGACGGCAGGGTCACCTTCCAGAACACCTGCCAGCTGCTGGCCCCCAGGGTGCGGGCGGCCTCTTCCTGCTCCCAGCCTTCTTCTTCGAGCAGGGGGATCACCTCCCGGGCCATGAACGGGAAGGTCACGATGATCGTGGCCAGGGCCATGCCCGGCCAGGAAAAGATGATCTTCCAACCCAGACTGTTGATCACATCGGCAAACACCCCGTTGGTGGGGCTGTAGAGCAGCACGAGCATCAGGCCCACCACCACCGGCGAGATCGAGAATGGCAGGTCGATCACACTGAGCAGCAGGGCCTTGCCCGGAAACTGGCGGCGGGCAATGGCGGTGGCCGCCGCCAGGCCGAAGATTGTGTTGGCAGGCACCGCGATCAGAGTGCAGCGCAGAGTCAGCAGCACCGCCGAGCGCAGATCTTCGTTGCCGAAGTTGTCGAGAAAGGGCTGCAGCCCTTTGGCAAAGGCCCCGGCGACCACCTCCAGGGCCGGCAGCAGGATGATCAGCGCCACATACAGGCCGGCGACCACCGGGATCAACACGGCCGGCTTCGGCCAGCGAATGGCGCGCGTCAGGGTTCGCAACGGGTTGCTCATGGTGGTCACAGCGCGGTGGCGGGGTTAGCTTCCCAGTGGCGGCCCCACACCTGCAGGCCGTTGATCACCACCAGGCTCACCAGGGAAAACAGCAGCATCACCATGCCGATCACCGTGGCCGAGGCGAAGTCGTATTCCTCCAGCTTCTGAATGATCAGGGTGGGGGTGATCAGGTCCTTGAACGGCACGTTCGACGAGATCATCACCACCGAGCCGTACTCGCCCACGGCCCGGCTGTAGCCCTGGGCCACCCCCGAGAGGATGGCCGGCATCAGCTGCGGCAGCACGATCTTGAACAAGGTCTGGCGGGGGCTGGCGCCCAGGCACCAGGCAGCCTCCTCCTGATCGACGTCGAGGGCTTCCAGCACCGGCTCGACGCTGCGCACCACAAACGGCAGCGAGATGAACAGCATCGCCACGCCCACCCCCAGGGCCGTGAACGACACCTTGATGCCAAACCAGGCCTCTAGCGGTCCACCCACCCAACCGTTGGTGCTGTACAAGGCAGCGAGCGCCAGGCCAGCCACCGCCGTCGGCAGGGCAAAGGGCAGATCGATCAGGGCATGCAGCAGGCGGCGCCCCGGAAAATCACAGCGCACCAGGGCCCAGGCGATCACGAGGCCAAAGAAGCCATTGATCAGGGCCGCCAGAAAGGCCAGGCCAAAGCTGATCTTGTAGGTGGCCAGGGCCTCTTCGGTGGTGGCCAGCGCCCAGAACTGGGCCGGGCCCACGGCCGAGGCCTTGAGCGCCAGGGCACCCAGGGGCAACAACAACACCAGAGCCAGGTAGATCCAGGTGATGCGCCACGACCAGCTCAGCTGCAACCAGCCGGGCAGGGCAGGGCGCCACCGACGCAGGGCGGCTAACGACATCAACACAACAGGCGATGGGCGGACCGTACCACCGTTCGCTGCAATGTTCAACGGTTAACCGGTAGGAATTAGCAAGTTTGCTGTACTATGGACTTCATTGGCTCTTTTTTGGTCACCCGCCATGGGCATCCGCGTTGCTGGTGTGAGCAAGCAGTTCGGCTCGTTCTGCGCGGTCGACAACGTCAGCCTCGATGTCGACAGCGGCTCCCTGGTGGCGCTGCTCGGCCCGTCAGGCTCTGGCAAAAGCACCCTGCTGCGGCTGATCGCCGGCCTGGAAGACTGCGACAGCGGCCGCATCTGGATCACCGGTGAAGAAGCCACCGAACGGTCGGTGCAGGAGCGCGAAGTGGGCTTTGTGTTCCAGCACTTTGCGCTCTTCAAGCACCGCACCGTGCGGCAGAACGTGGGTTTTGGCCTCGAATTGCGCGGCTGGAAACACGACGCGATCCGCCGCCGTGTCGACGAATTGCTCGAACTGGTGCAGCTGCAGGGCTTTGGCAACCGCTATCCGTCCCAGCTGTCGGGTGGACAGCGCCAGCGGGTCGCCCTGGCCCGGGCGCTGGCGGTTCAGCCGCGGGTGCTGTTGCTCGACGAACCCTTCAGCGCCCTTGACGCCAAGGTGCGCAAGGAGCTGCGCGCCTGGCTGCGCAACCTCCACGACGAGATGCACGTCACCACGGTGATCGTCACCCACGACCAGGAAGAGGCGATGGAGGTGGCCGACAAGATCGTGGTGATGAACCACGGCCGCATCGAGCAGATCGGCACCCCGGCCGAGATCTACGACAGCCCAGCCACGCCATTCGTGATGAGCTTTGTGGGCGCGGTCAACGTGCTGCCCCAGGGGGCCATCCATGTGGCCGGTGGCGGCCGCGGCCAGGGCGAAGCCAATGCCCAGCTGTTCTTCAGGCCCCACGATGTGGAGGTCTTTAGTGAACCCCAGCCCGGCACCGTGGCGGTGCAACTCAAGCGGCTCAGCCACCTGGGCCGCGACCTGCAAGCCGAACTGGTGATGGCCGACGGCCAGGTGATCACCGCCCAGATCCCCCGCGATCAGATGGCGTTTGGCAGTGTCAGCGTCGGCAGCCGACTGCATGTGCGCAGCCGCGAGGCCGTGGCGTTCGTGCCGGACTACAGCATCTGAAACCGTTAGGATGTACGTGTACATCCAACGTGGCCATGGCGGCGACAACCCGGCTGTTCCGCAACGGCAACTCACAGGCCGTCCGCATCCCGGCTGAACTGGCCTACGAACGCAGCGATCTCGAGTTGGAGATTGAACGCTGCGGCGATGAGCTGCGCATCAGGCCCGCAGGGCGTCCGATCACTGGTGCCTTGCAGGCCTTGTCGTCCTTTTCGAGCAACTTTCTGGCTGAAGGGCGTCCCGAGCAAGAGCAAGCCGATCGGGAACAGCTGTGAGCCTGCACCCCCGCTACCTGCTGGACACCAACATCTGCATCTACCTGATGAAGCACCAGCCGCCGAAGGTGGCTGAACGCTTTGCGGCTTGCCGCATCGGAGAGGTGCTGATCTCGGCTATCACGGCAGCAGAGCTGCACTACGGGGTTGTGGCCTCTGGGGCCGAGGCGGAACGCAACAGGGCCGCTCTGGCGCGGTTTCTTCTTGAAGTGCCTGTGGCGCCTTTCGATGCAGCGGCGGCCAGCGTCTATGGACCAGTGCGACTGACCAGCCGTGAACGACGTCGTGATGCCCTCGACAAATTGATCGCCGCCCATGCTCTGTCGCTTGGTGTCATCCTCGTGACTAACAACCCGAGAGATTTCACGGCCTACCCAGGGCTGACAGTCGAAAACTGGGTGGACTGAGCACGGTGTCGAGCTGAGGTGAGATGGTGCGATCAAGGCGATGCCTCAGTCAGCCATCACGGGCCTTCAACGGTCAGGTCACTGAACAGCCCGGTACTCAGATAGCGCTCGCCCGAGTCAGGAAGG
>Ga0169931_10005593_pt1 | contig 19104 bp, 17 predicted proteins | sample Kivu_15m_20L_FD_129675 | JGI IMG/M metagenome (GOLD analysis project Ga0169931, IMG submission 129675) | Freshwater microbial communities from Lake Kivu, Western Province, Rwanda to study Microbial Dark Matter (Phase II) - Kivu_15m_20L... | ecosystem: Environmental > Aquatic > Freshwater > Lake... | reverse complement strand
GCGCCCGTCCGGAGATCCGCACGGTACCTCGATCTTCAGGCCTAGGCCGCGGCCGGGCACGGACGGGCACGCGCCGCCCGGGTCACTGGGCGCGGAGCCGGGCGCTGCGGTGCCGTGCACGCCGCTGCCGCAGCTGCGGGCGCAGATCACCGAGCCGGCGGGGCATCTGAACGCGGCCAGCCGGCGCTGGCTGTCGCTCGTGGCCGAGTTCGACCGTCGCCGCGGCTGGGCCGACGGCGGGTTCACGCACGCGTGCGCGCACTGGCTGGCCTGCAAGTGCGGCATCGACCGCGGCGCGGCGCGCGAGAAGGTGCGCGTGGCGCACGCCCTGCAGGCGCTGCCGGGGATCGCCGCGGCGATGGCCCGGGGCGAGCTGAGCTACTCGAAGGTGCGCGCGCTCAGCCGCGTGGCCACGCCGGCCACCGAGTCGACGCTGCTGATGATCGCGCTGCACGGCACGGCCGATCACGTGGAGCGGGTGGTGCGGGGGTTTCGGCGCGCCCAGGAGGCGGCCGAGCCGTCGCGCGAGGCGCGCCAGCACGCGGGCCGCTCGCTGAGCTGGCACCACGAGGACGACGGCGCGCTGCTGCTGCGGGTGCGCCTGAGCGCCGAGGCGGGCGCGCTGCTGCTGCGCGCGCTCCAGGACGCCGCGCGGCTCGACGGCGAGCCGGCGGCGCTGCCGCCGGACGGTTGCGCGCCCCCCCCAGGCGCGCGAGGCCGGCGGGCACGCGGACGTTTCGGCGGCAACGCCGGTCGGCCTCGCCGATGCCACCGATGCCACCGATGCCACCGACCGCGCGCAGCCCGCCGACACGCCCGCGCAGCGCCGTGCCGATGCGCTGGTGCGGCTGGCCGAGTCCTGGCTCGCCCACCGTCGGGGTGCGCTCGCCGGCGGCGAGCGCCAGGCGATCGTCGTGCACGTGGACGCCTCGGTGCCGGCCCAGGGCGCCCCAGCGCTGGCCCAGGACGGGGCGCCTGGCCACGAGGCGGTGATCGCCCGGCACGGTGAGCCGGCGAAGCCCACCGGGGACGCAGACGCGCCCACCGCGAGGGCATCGCCGCGGAGCGCCGGGCCGCAGCGCACGCCGGGCGCCGGATCGCCCGAGGACGACCCGGACGGCCTCGCATGCGGCCCCGCCGCGGACACCGCCCCCTCCAGCCCCTCCAGCCCCTGCAGCCCCTGCAGCGCGGACGCGCTCGGCCCCCGGGCCGCCGCGGTGCGCCTGGGCCAGCGCTGCGAGCTCGAGCACGGCCCGGCGCTGGCCGCCGAGACCGCCCGCCGGCTGGCCTGCGACGCCAGCGTCCTGACCCTGCGCCACGACGCCCAGGGCCGGCCGCTGGACCTCGGACGCAGCACCCGCACGGTGCCCGCCGCGCTCGGGCGGGCGCTGCGCGCGCGCGACGCGGCGCGCTGCCGCTTCCCCGGCTGCGCCCACCGCCACGCGCTCGATGCGCACCACCTCCGCCATTGGGCCCACGGCGGCGCAACCCGCCTCTCGAACCTGGTGCTGCTGTGCCGCCGCCATCACCTCCAGCCGCTGCGCCGCCGCGTCGGCCCGCCCGATCGGACCGTGGCCAGAGCCGCCCTCACGCAGACCGCGCGGCGCACACCGCGCCACGCCCGCTCGGCTCGGCTCGGCTCGGCTCGGCTCGGTTCGGCCCAAACGCCCAACGCTCACCCGCGTCCTGACCCACGCCCTCGCCTGTCCCCGAGCGCGCCGCACCGGTGCCCGCACCCCGGGACGAGCGCGTGCCCGCGGCCCGGGGCGACGCCCCCGCGACAGCGGGGCCGGGCCTGCCGTACCATCGGCCGCACGGAGGCGCCCGTCGATGACGTTCCTGTGGCCCCAGGTGCTGTGGCTGATGCTCGCGCTGCCGGCGTGCGTTCTGGCCTACCGATGGCTGCTGCGGCGGCGCAAGGCTGCGGTCCGCTATGCCAGCCTCGCGCTGGTGCGTGCGGCGGTCGATGGCGGTCCGCACTGGCGGCGTCACGTGCCGCCGGCACTGCTGCTCGCGGCAGCCGCGCTCGCGCTGCTGGCGGCGGCCCGGCCGTTTGCGGCGATCACCCTGCCCTCGCAGGTGCAGACGATCGTGCTCGCGATCGACGTGTCCGGGTCGATGCGCGCCCGCGACGTGAGTCCCGACCGGATCACCGCCGCGCAGGAGGCCGCCAAGGCGTTCATCGAGCGCCGGCCTCCGAACTCGCGGATCGGCCTGGTGTCGTTCAGCGGCTCGGCGCAGCTCGTGCAGAAGCCCACCGTGAACGCCAAGGAGCTCAACGAGGCGATCGACCGCTTCCAGCTGCAGCGTCACACCGCGACCGGCAGCGCGATCGTGGTCTCGCTCGCGGCGCTGTTCCCGGACGGCGGGATCGACGTCGCGTCGCTCACGTTCGGCGCGAGCGGCGCGCGCGGCGTGGCGATCGACGCGCCCAAGGCGCCGGCCCGCCCGCCGCCGCCTCCGGTCAAGCCGGGCTCCTACCGGTCCGGGATCATCGTGCTGCTCTCCGACGGCCAGCGCACCACCGGTCCGGACCCGATCCATATCGCCAAGATCGCCGCCGATCGTGGGGTCCGCGTGTACACGGTTGGCTTCGGCAGCGTCGAGGGCGCGATCATCGAGTTCGGTGAGTGGTCCGCGCGGGTGCGGCTGGACGAGGAGACGCTCAAGGCGGTCGCCGACATCACTCGCGCCGAGTACCGGCACGCGGCCAGCGCGGCCGACCTGGTGAAGGTCTACGACGAGCTGAACACCCGCTTCGAGATGGAACGCACCGCCACCGAGGTGACCGCGCTGTTCACGGCTGCGGCCGCACTGCTCGGTGTGCTCGCCACGGGGCTGTCGCTCGCGTGGTACGGCCGCTGGGCCTGAGCGCGTCGGTTCAGCCGGCCGGCCGGTTGTGCGAGCCGTCGCACACCGGCACGCGGGCGGTGCGCTTGCAGCCGCAGAACCAGACCTTCTGGTCGACGGTCGCGGTGTACTTCACCGGCGTGAAGGTGCTGCCCTTGTGGCTGCCGTCGCAGAACGGCTGCCGGGCGCTGCGACCGCAGGAACACCACCAGTAGTCGGTGCCGGCCTTCACGTCGACGGCGATCGGAGCGGTGAGCGGGCTGAGCGGAGCGGTCATCGGAGGTCCGGGGAGAAAACTTGCTGAGCGCGTGAGCCTACACCTTGAACCGTCCGCCGCGCCGGAGCCCGCGCGTTCCGCGCGGGCTTGTCCGGCGCGGGCCGCACGCGCCGTTCAGCCCGCAGCCCCAGCCCGTTCGCGATCCCAGGCGCCCGCGGTGCCGGCGCGCCGGAGCACCGCACGCTGGACCTTGCCGGTGGCGGTCTTGGGCAGCGCGTCCACCATCGCCACCCAGCGCGGGCGCGCGAAGCGCGGCAGCACGCGGTCGGCGTGTGCGACGACCGCGGCCGCATCGATCGCGGCGCCGGGCGCCGCCACGACCGCGAGCATCACCTCGTCCTCGCCGCCCGCGATGTCGGCGGGCACCGCGAACGCGGCCACCTCGGCGACCCCGTCGAATGCGCCGACCGCGGCCTCGATCTCCGTGGCCGACAGGTTCTCGCCGCGGCGCCGGATGCAGTCCTTGATGCGATCGACGAACGTGACCCGGCCGTCGGCGGCCAGGGTCGCGGCGTCGCCCGTGTGGAACCACAGGTTGCGCCACGCCTCGACCGTGCGCTCGGGCATCGCGTGGTAGCCGGCCATGAACCCGAACGGCACCTTGGGCCGCACCAGCAGTTCGCCCAGCTCGCCTGGCGGCAGCGCCCGGTCGGTGTCCGGATCGGCGACCCGCACCTCGAAGTAGCGGTCGTAGACCCAGCCCGCGGCGCCCGGCGCGGCGCGACCGACCCGGCCCCACACCGGCATGTTCACCTCGGTCATCCCGTAGCCCGAGATCACGTCCGGCACGCCGAAGCGGCCGCGGAACGCGGCCTCGACCTCCGGCGGATTGGGCGCCGCGAACACCAGCCGCAGCGCGTGGTCGCGGTCGTGCGGCCCGGGCGGCTGCGCGACGACGAACGCGGCGAGCGCCCCCAGGCAGTTGGTGACCGTCGCGCGGTGCGTTCGCACGTCGTCGAGCCACGCCGACGCCGAGAACCGCGGCCGCAGGATCGCGGTGCAGCCGGCGATCAGCGTCGCGGCCAGCTGCATCAGCAGACCGTTCGCGTGGAAGAGCGGCAGCACGACGTAGTACCGGTCGCGCGGGTCCAGCCCGGTCGCCTCGAGCGCGCCGCGACCGAACAGGTAGCAGTGCGCGTGCGGCATCACCACGCCCTTGGCGGGCCCGCTGGTGCCGGACGTGTACATCACGCAGGCCGGATCCTGCGGCCGCGGCATCGGGCCGCGCCACGGCGCGCCGTCGCCACCCACGCCGCCCACGCCACCCACGCTCACCCGGCCCCCCGCACCGCCGGCAGGCCCCACGGTGACCACGCGCGGCGGCGACGGCAGCGCCGCCGACGCCTCGTGCAGCGCGGGCGCCAGGCCCGCGTCGGCCAACACCAGGCGGGCGCCGCAGTTGCCGAGCTGGTGGCGCAGGAACGCGCCGGTGAGCTCGGTGTTCAGCAGCACGGCGATCGCACCCAGCCGCGTCGCGCCCAGCCACGCCCGCACGAAGTCCAGGCCGTTGCCGAGCATCAGCGCAACCGGCTCGCCCGCGGCCACGCCCTGCGCGGCGAACCAGCCGGCCGCGCGCTCGGCGTCGGCCGCAGCCTCGCCGAAGCGCATCGACTCGCCCGAGGTGGTCTCGATCCACACCGCGTCGGGCCGCAGTGCGGCGTGCTCGGCGAGCACCTCGGGCAGCACCCAGCGGCTCGTGTCGTCCAGTCCGGTGTACATCGTCGCGCCCCTCGCTGAGCGCGACGCCGGCGCCGGTCAGGCGAACAGGCCGATGTCGCGCAGCGTGTAGTGTGCGACGTTCGGTACCACGGTCGCCAGCTCCCCGGCCGACACGCCGAACCAGGCCGCGAGCGTCGCGGCGAGCTGGTCGACCGAGGTGCTCGGCAGCAGCCGCCCCTGGCCGACGTCGTCCGGGCCGTTGTTGGCCAGCACCGGCACCGCGCCGAACAGGCGCCGGCCGCGCACCGCGCCGCCCATCACCAGGTGGTGGGCCCCCCAGCCGTGGTCCGAACCGTCGCCGTTGGAGGTCAGCGTGCGGCCGAAGTCGCTCGCGGTGAACGCGGTCACCTGCTGCTGCAGCCCGAGCTCGGTCATCGCGGCGTCGAACGCGACGAGCGCGTCGGCCACCTGCGTGAGCAGCGCCGGGTGGTCGACCGCGAGGTTGTCGTGGTTGTCGAAGCCGCCGAGCGACACGAAGAACACCTGGCGGCGCGCGCCCAGCGCGAGACGCGCCGACAGCATCCGCGCGACCATCCGCAGCTGGCCGCCCAGCCCGGTGGCCGGGAACGCGGTCGCGAGCGCGGGCGCGCCGGTCAGCGCCGCGCTCACCGCGCCGTTGGCGGCGATCGACCGCGACACCAGCCGCGCGTGCTCGCTGCGGTGCAGGTTCGCGTGGCCCGTGCCGGTGATCACCGAGCGCAGCGCCTGCGCGGCCGCGGCCGAGCCGAACAGCGTCGTGCCGATGCCGGTGATCGCGGTCGACCCGTTGGCGCTCATCTGGTACTGCACCGCCGTGGACCCGGACAGGTACACCGCGTTGCCCGACACGCTGATGCAGGTGAAGGTCGCGTTGCCGTTGCCGGCAGCGAACAGGTCGCCGATGCGACCCCCCCAGCCGGAGGTCGCGCCCTCGGCCGCCGACGACTGCCACACCGACTGCTGGTCGTTGTGCGAGAACAGCTTGGGCGGCAGCGGCACCGAGCGCGCGAGGTACTGCGCCTTCGTGGTCGGCTGCACCAGCGGGCCGACGTTCAGCAGCACGGCCAGGCGCCCTGCGTCGAACACCGGCAGCAGCGGCGCGAGCTGCGGCGCGAGCGCGAGCTGCACGCCGCCGCCCGGCGGGTTCGACGGCGAGAGCACCGTGGCGGCGAGCGCGTCGCGCGGCGTGGCGAGCGTGCTGCGCAGCGTCGCGTAGTTCGCGTGGCCCGACGCGTCGTACGGAATCACGGTGTTGCCGTGGTCGTTGCCGCCGAGCAGGAACACGCACACCAGCGCCTTGTGGTCGGTGGCGCTCTGCGCGGCGGCCTCGCCGATCGCCGCGAGGTTCAGCGCCCAGGGCGCCGCCGGGCCCACGACCGAGACCGCGGCGGCGCGGCGCAGGAACTCCCGACGGCTGACCGGTGCGCTCATCGTCGTGCCCGCCTCAGGTGGCCACCAGGTACTCGGGACATGCGAGCACCAGCAGCAGTGCGGCGCGCACGCGGTTCAGCCGTGCGGCGTCGGTGCCCCCGGGCATCGCCGCGACCGCGCCGAGCACGGTCGCGCGCGTGAGCGTGCCGATGCGGTTCGCGGCGAGCACGAGGTTGAGCTCGTCGACCAGCGCGGCCGGCGAGTCGGCGAGCGCGAGCAGCGGTGCGTAGTCGCTGCGCAGGTCGGATCCGGTGATGCCGCCGGTCGCGCCGATCACCGACTGCAGGTAGTTCAGGTAGCCGGCGACGCTGGTCTCGGTGGCGATCTGCATCTCGGGCGACACCAGGCCGGCCACGGCAAGGCCGGTGCCCGGCGGCACGTAGCCCGGCCGGTAGAAGTTGAACACCGAGCTCGACTGCAGCGGGCTCTGGCCGAGCCGGGTCGCCGGGTCGGCGAGGCTGCCCAGCCGCCACTGGCCCGACGGCGAGGACACGCCGCAGGCGCGCGCCCACTGCGTGAACCGCAACACCGGCTCGATCAGCTTGCCGCCGCCGGCGGCGGTGGCCGGGGCCTGCGCCTCGGGGTCGAGCAGCACCTGGCGCAGCACCGCGCGCAGGTTGCCGCGCACGCCCGCGCCGTCGTTCGCGAACGCCGCCGCGACGCGCCCGACGTAGGCCCGCGACGGATTCGCGCAGACCAGCCGCTGGATCAGCTGGCGGCCGATGAACGGCCCGACGTTCGGGTGCGCGGCCAGTCGATCGAGCGCGAGCCGCAGGCTCTCGGGCCCGCTGGTGCCGGCCGCGACGGTGGTGCCGAGGAAGGTCTTCGCTCCGGTCTCGTGGCGCGACGCGACGTGCTGCATCGGCGTGGTCGCCCGCACCGGGGTGGTGTCGTCGATGCCGGTGCCGCTCACGTAGTCCCAGCCGGTGAACACGCGCGCGAGGCCGGACACGTCGTCCGAGTCGTAGGCCTCCACGGCCGCTGCGCCGACGGTGCGCGGCGTGCCGTCGGACTCGAGCTCGAGCAGCCCGATCGTGAACAGCTGCATCACCTCGCGCGCGTAGTTCTCGTCCGGCTGACGGCCGGACGCGTTCGCGCGCTGGCTGCCGCGCATCGACAGGAACGTGCCCATCGCCGGCGACAGCGTGACCGCCTCGAGCAGCGCGCGGAAGGTGCCGAACGCGTGCTCGTCGAGCAGGTCGAGGAAGTACGCGGCACCGAACGCCGGCCACGGCGTGCCGATGCCGGGGATCGAGACCACGAAGATCTGCGACAGCGCGTAGACCGTGCGCTGGCGCAGCTGGTCGGGCCGCGACAGGAACGCGCGCCACAGCGTGTAGTTCGCGGGCAGCCGGTTGGTCGCGAAGTCGGCCGCGTCGAAGCCCTGGTCGCGCAGCCAGGCGACGTGGCCCGGGCCGCGGGGCATCGCGAGCTGCTCGTCCACCCACGCGGCCGCGCCGATCGACCGCGTCCGCTGGATCTCGGCCTTCGTGGCGCCGAAGGTCGCCTGCCCGAGCAGCCGCGAGGCGGCCGCCGCATCGAACGGCGGCGGCGCGGGCGCGGGCGCGGGCGCGGGCGCGGGTGCGGGTGCGGGCGCGGGTGCGGGCGGTGCCCCCGGAGCCGCGGGCCCGGGCGCCGCCGGCACACCCGGCGCCGGCGCGGGCGACGGCCCACCCGCGCCCGGGGGCGTCCCCGGCACCAGATCGCCGCCGCCGCAGGCCGCGAGCACCGCCGCCGAGGCGAGCAGCAGCCCGGGCGCCGCGGCGCGCGATCTGCCCGATCCCCGCGGCCCGGGCGATTCCCGAGGTCCGGACGGTCCGGGAAGCCCCGGTGCCGTACCCGACGCGCCGACGTCCGCACTCCCCCGCTGGGGGACCACGGACGGCGCGTCGGTCGGGGGACGGCGGGGATCGGTCACGGGTACGGGTACGGGTCGGGTCGGCGTAGGGCGCACGCCGGGCGGCGCGACCGATGGGGTCTCACGGCGCGTCGCGCCGCTCGCACCGTACATGCAGGCGGGACGACGTGCACGCTCGCCGGCGTGACGGACGCTCCGACCCCCCGGGCGGCGCCGCGGGCGCGCGTGCGTCCGCGACCGTGTCCGTGCGTGCCGGCCCGCGCGCTCTGCGGCGCTCAGCGCGTGCCGCGCGCCGGCGCCTGCACCGGGTCGCAGCGCAGCGTGCGGCGGGCCGCGTCGGCCCGCGCGCGCTGCGCGTCGTCGCCGGCGAGCACCCGCATCAGCAGCAGACCGCGGTCGGTGGGCAGGGCGATCGGGGTCGCGCCCGCGGGCACCACGGCCGCCGGCGTGCCCGGTCCGCTCAGGATCCAGTCGACCGGCCGGCCGCCGGCCGCGCGGTCGTCGAGCACGTGCACGTTGTCCGAGGTCGACGCGTACAGCGCGATCGACCAGTAGCCCGTCGGCCGAGGATCGGCGCGCACCCGCAAGGCCCGCTCGCGCAGGTCGATCACGCAGGTCGCGTACAGCAGGTCGGGACTGGGCATCACGATGCGCCGCTGGGTCGCGTCGGCCGGTGGCGGCAAGCCGACCCCGCCGCCGGTCTCGGCCGCGATCGCCGCGGTCGCACGCGTCATGATCAGTCGCGGCAGCGCCCACACGGTGAGCAGGTGCGCGAGCGCCGCCACCGCGAGGCCCGCGGCGGCGAGCCGCAGGCGCCGGCGCGCCGCCGCGGTCACCGGCACGCCCCCTGCGGCTCGATCGTCGGAGGATCGAGGCTCAGCGGCGCGTCGTGCAGGCGCGCCTCGGGCTGGTACACCCGCAGCGTGAGCAGCAGTCCGCGATCCCCGGGGGTGGGCACCCATGCGGTCGCGGCATCCGCGGGCGGGCGCGGGCCGGTCACGAACACGAACCGGCCGTCGGCGGCGAGCACTGCGGTCTCGCCGTTGACGCCGAAGCGGCGGCCCTCGGCGTCGAACAGGAAGAAGTCCTCGGCGTACGCGGTCACGCTCCACCAGCGCGCCGGCGGCGGGCGCCCGGCCACCCGATAGCTGCACCGCGACCGAAGCGGTCGGCCCGCCGAGTCGGCGGTCGCGACGTAGTACATCGTCTGCTCGCGCCGCAGCGCGAGCAGGCCGCCGATCGCAACCCGTGCCCGCGTGTAGGCGTCGGCCTGCGGGCTGCCCGCGAGCAGGTTCACGCGCCACGGCCCGACGGCCTCGTGCGACAGCGCGCCGCGGCGCAGCACCGCGATCGCGCTCGCCGCACCGAGCACCACCGCGAGCGCGAGCCACGCCGCCGCGACCACCGCGCGTCGCAGACGGCTGCGGCCGGTCACGGCCGGTCGACGATCGGGCACGGCCCGGCGGCGCGACGCTCAGCCGCGCCAGGCCTGCGGGTTCACCACCGACGCCGGACGCTCGCCGCGCGCGAACGCGGCCACGCAGGCCAGGCCCTCGCGCGCGATCGCGTCGAAGCACTCGTCGGTCCAGCACAGCGCGTGCGGCGTCACGATCACGTTGTCCATCGCGAGCAGCGGGTTGGCCGGGTCGATCGGCTCCTGCTCGAAGACGTCGAGCCCCGCGCCGGCGATCGTGCCGTCGCGCAGCGCGTCGATCAGCGCCGCCTCGTCGACGATCGGCCCGCGCGCGAGGTTGACGAAGAACGCCTCGCGCTTCATCCGGGCGAAGCGCGCGCGGTCGATCATGTGGCGCGTGCTGTCGTCGAGGATGCACACGCACACGACGAAGTCGCACTGCGGCAGCATCGCGTCGAGTGGCATGCGGGTCGCGCCGAGCGCGGCGACCTGCGCGTCCGTGACGAATGGATCGGCCGCGAGCAGACGCCAGCCGAACGGCCGGGCGAGACCCAGCAGTTCGCGGCCGATGCCGCCCAGGCCGATCACGCCGAGCGTGCGGGTGGTCAGCCCCAGCCCCATGTGCCCGGTGCGCTCGTTCCAGCGGCCGGCGCGCGTCAGCCGGTCCTTGGTGAACAGCCGCCCGGCCAGCGCGAACAGCAGCGTCAGCGCGGCCACCGCGACCGGACGGCGGATCGCCACCGGGGTGTTGGTGACCACGACCCCCGCGTCGGTCATCGCGGCCACGTCCACCGAGTCGTAGCCCACGCCGTGGCGGGCGATCAGTCGCACGCGACGATCCGGGCCGGACACCGACTCCCGGTCGACCCGCGGCGTGTTCACGTACAGCAGGTCGTAGCGCGCGGCGATCTGCGGCGTGATCCGCGACACGGTCTCCGGCACGAACTCCCAGTCGATCGCGGGCACCGCCTCCAGGATCGCGAGGGGCTCGCGGCCGAACGAGGGTTCGCCGGACGGCGTCAGCAGATCGCGGGTCAGCCCGATCCTCAGCCGCGGGCTCATCGCGACCCCCCGATCCGCGCGACCAGCGCCGAGGCGCCGGCCACCAGCAGGCCGACGTCGGTGCCCACGGCGATCATCGTGTAGCCCCAGGCCCGCACCCGCTCGATCCAGCGCTCGTCGGTCGCCATGAAGCCGGCGGCCTTGCCGTGGTCGCGGGCCGACTGCGCGACGCGGCGCATCGCCGTCTCGAAGCGCGGATCGTCGAACGCGCCCGGAATCCCCATGAAGTTGGTCAGATCGAAGTGGCCGACCCACAGCACGTCGATGCCGTCGACCGCGGCGATCGCGTCGACCTCGGCGAGGCCGCGCTCGGTCTCGATCTGCGCGATCAGCAGCGTGCGATCGCGCAGTGCGCGGATCTTGTCGGCCGGCGCACCGCCCTCGTAGTCGTCGTGCGCGAACCCGAACGCCGCGCCGCGCCGCCCGTGCGGCGGGTACCACGCGGACTCGACGATCCGCCGCGCCTGCTCGGCCGACTCGACCATCGGCACCATGATCCCGGTGACGCCCACGTCCAGGGCCCGCGCGATGAACGGGTACTCGCCGCGCGGCACGCGCACCATCGGCTCGACCGGCAGGCCGCGGTGGCTCGCGCACAGCCACTTGAGCGTCTCGAACCCCATGCCGGTGTGTTCCATGTCGTGGATCGCGTAACGGCAGCCGGCGTGCTCGAGCAGCTTCGCGATGCCGGGCGAGAAGAACTCGAAGACCATCGCACCGGCGACCGTGTGGCCGGCGCGCACCGCGGCGCGGACGGGGTTGTCTCTCAACGGTGTCTCCTTTGGGCGGGCCGCGTGCATCAGGTCGTGCGCGCGATGGCGGCGATGGTAGCAGCCGCGCGACGGCACGCGTCCCGCGTTAAGCTCGCGCCGTGAGGTCCCCGACCGCGATCGCCGCCGCGGCCGCGCCCGACCGCGCCGCCCGGGCCGACCGGCGGCGGCGCGAGTTCGACGCGGTGTTCCGCTGCTTCGTCACGCTGCTTGCCGACGACCGCGCGCGGCCCGCCGGGCCGCTGTCCGGCGTCGAGGTGGCGGTCAAGGACTGCATCGACGTGGGCGGCGTGCGCGGCACCTGGGGCAGCGCGCTGTTCGCCGACCGCGTGCCCGCCGGGGACGCCGCGGTAGTCGCCCGGTTGCGGCGCGCCGGGGCCCGGATCGTCGCCACTGCGAACCTGCACGAGTTCGCGTTCGGCGGCACCTCGCAAAATCCCCATTTCGGCGCCTGCCGCAACGCGTGGAACCCGCGGCGGGTGAGCGGCGGCTCGAGCGGCGGCTCGGCGGTGGCGGTCGCGCTCGGGCTGTGCGACCTGGGGGTGGGCACCGACACCGGCGCATCGGTGCGGATGCCGGCCGCGCTGAACGGCGTATTCGGCCTGCGCCCGACGCACGGCGCGGTCCCGGCGACCGGGGTGATGCCGGTGAGCCCGCCGCACGACACGGTGGGCTTCATCGCCCGTGACCTCGCGCTGCTGCGTCGGACGATCGAACGGACCTTCGGGTACGCGCGCGACGACCCGTTCTCGATCGCGCGGGTCGGCTCGCGCCGCGCGCCGCCGCGGCGAATCGGCGTGATCGACCGGTACGTCGCGGCCTGCGAGCCCGGCATCCGGGAGGCGGTCGAGGCGGCGCTCGCGGCGCTGCGCGCGCGCGGCTGTGCGCTGGTGCCGGTCGACTCGCCCGACTTCGACGCGATCCCCGACGCGCTGTCCTCGGTGGTGATCGCCGACGCGGCGGCGTTCCACCGCGAGCGCCTGGCGCAGCCGACCGACGCGATCGGCACGCTGGTGCGTCAGCGGATCGCCGCAGGTCTGACGATGGCGGCGACCGACTACGCGCGGGCGTTGCGACGGATCGAGGCGTTCCGGGCGCGGATGCGCGGGGTGTTCGCGCAGGTCGACCTGCTCGCGTGCCCGACGGTGCCGGTGACCCCGCCGCCGATCGAAGACCTCGCCGACGGCGTGTCGGCGACCCGTCGCCTCGCGCACTGCTGCTGGCTCGCGTCGGCCGCGGGCCTGCCCGCGCTCACGGTGCCCTGCGGCCTCGGCCCGCAGGGCGTGCCGGTCGGACTGCAGCTGATCGGACCGCGCGGCGCGGATGCGGCGCTGCTGGAATTCGCCGCGACGGTTGCGGTCGCGCGGGTCGCGGCGGTCGACCGCTCGGCCTACGTGCGCGAGCGGCTCGGCGCACCCGGGGCGGGGGGCACGCCCGCCGGCAACGGGCCCGCGCGATGAGCCGGCCGTCCTTCGACCTCGCGGTGATGCCGGGCGATGGCATCGGGGTCGAGGTGACCGCCGCGGCGCTCGAGGTGCTGCACGCGGCCGGGCGGCAGTTCGGCTTCCGGCTGGCCGCCACGGAGATCGACGCCGGCGCGCTCGCCTACCGCCGCACCGGCGTCGCGCTGTCGGACGAGGCGCTGGAGCGCGCCGGCCGTGCCGATGCGATCCTGTTCGGCGCGATGGGCTGGCCCGAGATCCGGTATCCCGACGGCACCGAGATCGCCCCTCAGCTCGAGCTGCGCACTGCGTTCGACCTGTACGCCGGCGTGCGGCCGATCCGCGCGATCCCCGGGGTGCCCGGCGCGCTCGCCGCGCCCCAGGCCGCGGGCATCGACCTCGTGATCCTGCGCGAATCGACCGAGGGCGCGTTCGCATCGCGCGGGACCGGCCTGCTGGAGGACGACCGACGCGCGACCGACCGGATCGTGATCACCCGGCACGCGACCGAGCGGCTCGCGCAGTCCGCATTCCGGATCGCGCGCGAGCGCGCCGCGCGCCGCGGCGGCGCGCCCCGCGTCACGCTGGTCGACAAGGCGAACGTGCTGCGCAGCTTCGCGTTCATGCGCAGCGTGTTCGAGGAGGTCGCGCGCGGCCATCCCGAGATCGCCGCCGACACCCGCTACGCCGACGCGATGGCGCTCGAGTTGGTGCTGCGCCCGTGGACGCTGGACGTGCTGGTGATGGAGAACCTGCTCGGGGACATCCTGTCGGATCTGGGCGCCGGGCTGATCGGTGGTCTCGGATTCGCGCCGTCCGCCGATCTCGGTCCGAGGCACGGCGTGTTCCAGCCCACCCACGGCTCGGCCCCCGACCTGGCCGGCCGCGGCCTCGCCAATCCGACCGCGGCGATCCTGTCCGCCTCGATGCTGCTCGACTGGCTCGGCGATCGTCACGGCGCGCCGGCGCCGCGCGACGCCGCCCGCGCGATCGTAGCCGCGGTCGACGCGGTGTTCGCCGCCGGCCGCGTGCGTCCGCCCGACGTCGGAGGACGCGACGGCACCGCTGCGGTCACCCGCGCGGTGCTCGATGCGCTGCGCGGCGACGCCTGACGCGCGACCGGTCGGGTCCGGCGATCGCGGCGCCGCACCTCGTCGATGCGAACCGCCCCGCTGCTTGTGCTTCCCCGCCGCGCCCACTAAGCTCACAACCACACGAGGCGGGCCAACGGATCCGCCCGACCCACGAGGAGATTCCATGGATACCCCGCGCATCGGATTCCTGAGGTCCCTGTTCGCCGCCGCGGCGCTCGCCTGCGTCGCGGTGACCGCTCACGCGCAGACCACGCTCAAGCTCGGCCACGGGCTCGCCCGCGAGGCCCACTACGGCGTGGGTGCCGCCTACATGGCCAAGGCCATCGGCGAGCGGATGGGCGGCCGGTTCAAGGTCGAGGTGTTCCCCGACTTCCAGCTGGGCGGCGAGCGCGAGATGACCGAGGGCGCGCAGCTCGGCACGATCGACATCGTGTTCACCTCGAGCGGGCCGGTCGGCAACTTCGTGCCCGACACGCTGATCACCGACATCCCCTTCCTGTTCCGCGACTACCAGCACGCGCGCTCGGTGCTCGACGGTCCGATCGGTCAGTCGATCCTGGACAAGTGCCCGGCCCGGGGTCTGATCTGCCTGGCCTGGGCCGAGAACGGGTTCCGGCACATGACCAACAGCAAGCGCGAGGTCGCCGCGCCGGCGGACGCACGCGGGCTGAAGCTGCGCACGATGGAGAACCCGATCCACATGCAGGCGTTCCGCACGCTCGGCGTGCAGGCCACCCCGATGGCCTGGCCGGAGGTGCTGCCCGCGCTTCAGCAGGGCACGATCGACGGCCAGGAGAACCCGATCGGCGTGATCGTGTCGGCCAAGCTCAACCAGACCCAGCGGTACCTGACGCTGACCGGCCACGTCTACTCGCCGGCGATGATCCTGATGTCGCCGGCGGCCTTCAACAAGATGAACGCGGCCGACCAGAAGCTGATCCGCGAGATCGCCCGCGAAGCCGCCAGGGTCACCCGCGCGCGGGTCGAGGAGCTCGAGCGCAACGGCCTGGACGAACTGCGCAAGACCAATATGCAGATCCGCACGCTGTCGCCCGACGAGAAGGCGGCGTTCCAGGCGGCGCTGTCGCCGGCCTTCGCCGAGTTCGCCAAGCGCTTCGGGCAGGCGAACATCGACGCGATCCGCAACGCGAAGTGATGCGCGGCGCCCCGGGCGGCCGCCGCCCGGGCGCGACCCGCACGACCGCCGGACCGACCCGATGCGCACGCTCATCCTGGCCGCCGACCGGTGGGTCGGCAGGATCGTCATGGCGCTCGCCGTGGTCTCGCTCTCGCTCGCCGCGCTGATCGGGCTGTACCAGGTCGGCACGCGCTTCGTCTTCCAGCAGCCCTCGTCCTGGTCGGAGGTGCTGACCCGGTCGCTGATCGTCTGGAGCGTGTTTCTCGGGCTGTCGGCCGCGCTGCGCGGCGGCGCGCTCTTGTCGGTGGACCTGCTGTACCGCACGCTCGAGCGCACGCGCTACCTGATCGTGCTGCGCACGTTCATCCTGGCGCTGACGCTCGGCTTCCTCGTGGTCGTGCTGGTGTTCGGCATCGACATGGCCCATCGGGTGCGATTCCAGACGCTCGCCGGGCTGGAGATCTCGATCGCCTGGGCGTACGCGGCGATCCCCACCGGCGCGCTGTTCGGGATCCTGGCGGTGATCGCCAACCACCTCGATCCGCGCCGCGGCGAGCTGGACACCCAGCAGCTCTAGCCGAGGCACCGTCATGTCCTCCGCGATCCTCACGGTCTTCGTGGTGCTGCTGGCGCTGAGCGTACCGGTAGCGATCTCGATCGGCGTGGCGGCGGTGATCGGCGTGAAGTTCTACTCGAACATGCCGACGCTGGTGGTCGCCCAGCAGCTGTTCACCTCGATCGACAAGTTCCCGCTGGTGGCGATCCCGTTCTTCATCCTGTCTGGCAACCTGATGGAGGCCGGCGGGATCTCGGAGCGGCTGGTCAACTTCGTACGGGCGCTGGTGGGCAGCGTGCAGGGCGGCCTGGCGATGAGCTGCGTGCTCACCTGCATGATCTTCGCCGCGGTCTCGGGCTCGAGCGTGGCCACCACGTTCGCGATCGGAGCGATCCTGATCCCGGCGATGGTCCGCTACGGCTATCCGGTCGAGCGCGCCGCGGCGCTGCAGGCGACCTCGGCCGAGCTCGGTGTGATCATCCCGCCGTCGATCCCGATGATCCTGTACGCGGTGGCCGCCGAGGTGTCGGTCGGCGAGCTGTTCATCGCCGGATTCGGCCCCGGACTGCTGATCGGCGCGGCGCTGACGCTGTCGGTGTTCGTGTGGTGCAAGCTCACCGGCCACGGCAAGCGCGACGGCGAGGGTCGCCTGGAGCTGGCGATCGCCACCCGCCGCGCGTCGCTCGCGCTGCTGATGCCGATCATCGTGCTGGGCGGCATCTACGGTGGGGTGTTCACGCCCACCGAGGCCTCGGTGATCGCGGTGTTCTACGCGCTGATCGTCGGCATGTTCGTCTACCGGGCGATCACGCTCGCCGACCTGTGGCGGGTGCTGTCGCGCACCGTGGTCTCGACCACCGTGATCATGTTCATCATCGCCACGGCAGGGCTGTTCGCGTTCCTGATCACACGCTCGGGAGCGCCCGCGGCGATCGGGGCCTGGGTAGCGTCGACGCTGGACGGGCCGCTGATGTTCCTGCTCGGCGTGAACCTGTTCCTGTTCGTGATCGGCATGTTCATCGAGACCGGCGCGGCGATCATCGTGCTCGCGCCGATCCTGGCGCCGGTGGCGATCCAGTTCGGCGTCGATCCGGTGCACTTCGGCATCATCATGGTCGTGAACCTCGCGCTGGGCATGATCACGCCGCCGTTCGGCGTCAACCTGTTCGCGGCGTGCACGGTCGCGAAGATCTCGTACGAACGGATCATCCCGGCGATCCTGCCGTTGGTGCTGGTGGTGGTGGCGTGCCTGGCGGTGATCACCTTCGTGCCGCAGCTCAGCCTGTTCCTGCGCGACCTGGCGTACCGCTGAGGCCGCCGCGCCCGGCGGTCAGCGGCCGCCGGAGACGTCCAGGATCGCGCCGTGCACGTACGAGGCCGCGGGCGACAGCAGCCAGACCGCGGCCTGCGCGATCTCGTGCGCTTCGCCGGTGCGGCCGATCGGGATCGTCGGCGCCACCGACGCGAGCAGCGCCTGCCCGCCCATCGGCTCGAGGATGTCGGTGTCGATCAGCCCGGGTCGGATCGCGTTGACCCGGATGCCCTCGCGGCCAAGCTCCTTCGCGAGCCCGACGGTCATCGCGTCCACCGCGCCCTTGGTCGCCGCGTAGGCGACCATGCCGGGGATGCCGCCCAGCCGGGCGGCCGCCGACGAAATGTTGACGATCGCGCCGCCGCGTCCGCCGCAGCGGGTCGACATCCGGCGCGCCGCCTCGCCGACGCAGTACAGGGCGCCGTAGACGTTGGTCGCGAACAGCGGCGCGAGGCTCGCCTCGGTCTGCTCGCCCACCGGCGCGATCGTCCCGCCGACGCCGGCATTGTTGATCAGTCCGGTCACCGGGCCGAGCAGCCGGTCGGTCTGCTCGAACAGCCGCGCGACCTCGCCGGCCCGCGACACGTCCGCACCGATCGCCACCGCGGTGCCGCCGTCACGCTCGATGTCGGCGACCACCTCGCGCGCGGCCCGCTCGCTGCGGCCGTAGTTGACCGCGACCCGCCAGCCGGCACGCGCGGCGTGACGCGCACATGCCGCGCCGATGCCCCGCGAGCCTCCCGTGACCACCAGCACGTCCGCCATCCCGGCCTCCCGATCGTCCGCTGAATCGCCCCGATCACCCGCTCAGTCGCCCCCGGCGGGCCCGCGCAATCCGCGCAGCCCGCCCGGCGCGGCCCGGAGCACGCCGCCTCAGTCCACCGCGGGCGTCCGGTACAGCACGCGGCCACCGACGGTGATCTCCAGGTCGACCAGGTAGCGCCTGACCGCCGCGGGATCGATCGCGATGCCCAGGCCGGGGGCGTCCGGCGCGGCGATCTCGCCGGCGGCGTCGCGCGCCAGCGGATGCGCGACCAGCTCGACCGCCAGCGGCTTGGGGTCGACCGGATACTCGCACAGCGCATGATCGGCGAGCCCGGCGTACGGCTGCAGCGACGCGCTGAGCGCGAGGTGCGTGGTGAAGGTGTGGTTCACGTAGGTGACGCCGCGCGCCAGCGCGAGGTCGGCCACCTGCCGCGCCGCGCCGATGCCGCCGATGCGGCCGCAGTCGATCTGGATGAAGCCGACGCGGCCGAAGTCCATCAGGTGGCGCGCCATCGCAACGTTGTGCGCGCCTTCGCCGCCGGCCAGCGGCACCCGCGGACTGCGCGCCGCGAGCGCGCCGTAGGCCTCGAGCGCCGAGGCGTGGAACGGCTCCTCCAGCCACGCCGCACCGGCCGCCTCGAGGGCCGGCAGGCGCGCGGCCGCGCGCTCGACGTCCTCGCCGAAGATCTGCCCCACGTCCACCAGCAGGATCGCCTCGGGGCCCAGCCCCTCGCGCGCCGCGGCGAGCTGATCCGCGTCCTCGGCGGGCGTGCCGCGGCCGATCGGGCCCCAGCCGAGCTTCGCCGCGCGAAAGCCCCGCGCGCGCACCGCGCGCCCGCGCTCGAGCGTGGCCTGCGGGGTGTCGCCGAAGAGCATCGACGCGTACGGCGTCTTGCGGTGCGAACGCGGCCAGCCGAGCAGCCGCCACACCGGTTCGCCGCGCACCTTGCCGAGCAGGTCCCACAGCGCCATCTCCACACCCGAGAACGTGTGCGCCGCCTGCAGCAGGTCCATGCTGTCGTAGGCGACGTCGGCGGCGATGCGCGCGATGTCCTGCGGCCCGTCGAGCGTGCGGCCCAGCACCGACGCGCCCACCGGCCGGCACACGCCGTGCGACATCGGGCACACGAACGCGGCGATCGACGGCAGCGGCGCGGCCTCGCACTCGCCGTGCCCGGTCTCGCCGCCGCCCCGCACCCGCACCAGCAGCGCGTCCTGGCTGCCGTCGGCCTCGGTGGTCACCTGCGGCATCGACAGGTAGAACAGCTCGACCGACTCGATCCTCATCGCGCCTCCGCGGCCCGGCGTCGCGGGCGTGTGGTGAGACTGTACCCGCGGCGGTGCGTCGGCGGGGCCGAGCCCGCGCACGGTGTGCGTACGGCGTACGGCGTACGGCGTACGGCGTGCGGCGTGCGGCGTGCGGCGTGCGGCGTGCGG
>Ga0169931_10005592_pt1 | contig 19109 bp, 14 predicted proteins | sample Kivu_15m_20L_FD_129675 | JGI IMG/M metagenome (GOLD analysis project Ga0169931, IMG submission 129675) | Freshwater microbial communities from Lake Kivu, Western Province, Rwanda to study Microbial Dark Matter (Phase II) - Kivu_15m_20L... | ecosystem: Environmental > Aquatic > Freshwater > Lake... | reverse complement strand
GCGAGTTCAAGCTCAAGATGGACAAGCAGGAGATCATCGAGCGCGCGATTCACGGCGTGAAGCGGGCCGCAGGCTACTGCAGCGACATCGAGTTCTCGCCCGAGGACGCCTCGCGCACCGAGCCCGACTTTCTCGTCGAGGTGATCGAGGCCGCGATCAAGGCGGGCGCCACGACCGTCAACATTCCCGACACCGTGGGCTATGCCACGCCGGCGCACATGGCCGGCGTCATTCGCACGCTGGTCGAGCGCGTGCCAAACATCGACAAGGCCGTGATCAGCATGCACTGCCACGACGACCTCGGCCTGGCCGTGGCCAACAGTCTGGCCGGCATCGAAGCGGGCGCTGGCCAGATTGAATGCACGATCAATGGCATCGGCGAGCGAGCCGGCAACTGCTCGCTGGAAGAAGTCGTGATGGCGATGCGCACCCGCGGCGACTACTACCCGTTCGACACCAAGATCAACAGCCGCCGCCTGGTCCCCACGAGCCGGCTGGTCTCCAAGATCACGGGTCTGGCCGTGCCGCGCAATAAGGCCATCGTCGGCCGCAACGCGTTCGCCCACGAGGCCGGTATTCACCAGGACGGGATGCTCAAGGAACGCACGACTTACGAGATCATGCGGCCCGAGGACGTCGGCTTCACCAAAACCGACCTGGTGCTCGGCAAGCACAGCGGCCGGGCGGCGCTGGCCGATCGCTGTAAAGCACTCGGCTATCAACTGACTCCCGAGCAACTGCAGTCGGTGTTCGAGGACTTCAAGGTTCTGGCCGACAAGAAGAAGGAGATCTACGACGGTGACATCGCGGCCCTGATCGATCAGCAAGTGCTCGACGAGACCAACACTTGGGCGATCGTCAATTACGACGTCAACGCAAGCATGCATCGTCCGCCCTCGGTCACACTCACGCTCCGCCGCGGCGAAGAAGAAGTGACCGAGACGATGACCTCGGGCGATGGCCCCGTGGACGCGATCTTCCTGGCAATCGAAAAGATTACGGGCATCTCGACCGTCTGCCGCGACTTCCGCGTGCAGGCCGTCACCGTGGGCAAAGACGCCCAGGCCGAGGTCAACGTCGAGCTCGAACACCACGAGCAGCTGCATCGCGGTCGCGGCGTATCGACTGATAGCCTGGAAGCGAGCGCCCGGGCTTTCGTGAATGCGATCAACCGGATTGCAATTCACCAGGGTGGGCCGATTCGCCAGCCGGTTCAGGCGACACCCTAAGACACGAGCGGAATGCCGTCCCCCGGCGGGAACGCTTTCGGTTTCAGCGGCCGATCACCACGCCGCCGAAATCGATCCGTCCGTGATGCAACGGTCGTTCAAGCTCTGGCGCAAACCATTCGTTATTGGTGAAGAGCTCCTCAGCGGGTTTGGGCTCACGCAGAAAGTTGCCCACCTCGATGACATACTCCGCGTTGGGAGCACTGCTGCGAAGCAGCTCGGAAAGCCTCTCATCCGCGGAGGTCACAAGCGTTGCCTGTTGCGCCCGCCGGCCGTACCGACGAATCTCGAACTCGCGTTCGCTGGCCGTCGGCAGGGGAACCGCGGGTTCCGCATCAAGTTCTCCGCGGTCGAGCCTCTCCCCCTCCCGCATAGTCGATTGTTCCACGTGGGGCTGTGCGAGTGTGACTTGTCGCACATTGCCATCGAATCGATGAATTCCCGGATTACCAACGTAAGTGATCGGCCAGTGGGCATTCGCGGTCGCAAATCCCATCAGCACCACGGCGATTGTCAGCAGCAAAGTTCGCATCGTCGTCTCTCCGGTGATTCCACCGTCCGTCACTAGGCCGAGCGTTCCAGCGACGCGCTCGACTGGTTCAACTTGTTGTATAGCGTCTTCAGGCTGATCCCCAGCTCTTCGGCCGTCTTTGGCTTGTTGCCGCCCAAACGCTCGAGCGTCTGGTAGATCACCTGCATTTCAATCTCACGCAGCGTTTGCGGATTGGAGCTCATGGTCTTCAGCGATCCGGCGCTCGAGATGCTCGCGACCGAACCCGTGGAAACCGTGGCGTTCAAGGCTCTCGCTTTACGCCCGTCGAACCGCTGCGGCAGGTGATCCGGCCCAATCGGGCCTTCCTCGCACAGGATCGTGGCGTACTCGATCACATTCGCCAGTTCGCGGACGTTCCCCGGCCAGGCATATTCGGTCAGCGCCCGAATCGCCTCGGGCGTGAACGACTCCTCTTCCGTGCGAACGCCCTTGCGAAATCGCTTGAGCAGATGTCTGGCGAGCAGCTCGATGTCGCCCGTCCGTTCGCGCAAGGGAGCCAGATGGATTTCAAACGTGTTGATCCGGAACATCAGGTCTTCGCGGAAGTCCCCTTCGTCGACCATCATTTCCAGGTTGCGGTGCGTGGCGCACACCACGCGGACGTCGACCGTGAACGAATCGTTCTCACCCACGCGGCGAATCTCGCCGCATTCCAGCACGCGCAGCAGCTTGGCCTGCATCGGCTTGGGAAGTTCGCCGATTTCGTCGAGAAACAAAGTCCCGCCATTGGCCACTTCGAACAGACCTACGCGATGCTCGTCCGCGCCCGTGAAGCTGCCGCGGCGATGACCAAACAGTTCGCTTTCGATCAGGCTTTCCGGCAGCGCGCCGCAATTAATGGCCACGAACGGCATGTCCGCCCGCAGGCTTTGATCGTGTAGCGCCCGGGCCACCAGTTCCTTGCCGGTGCCGGTTTCCCCCAGGATCATGGCCGTACTGCCCGTGGGCGCGACCTTGGCGATCAGCTTCCGCACGCGCTCCATCTGGGGGCTCGTGCCGATGAGTTGGCTCTTGCCTTCGACGCGCTCAAGCTGCCGCTTGATGGCCAGATACTTGTTCGTCAGCTCGCGCTTCTCGGCAACCCGCCTGAGCAGCGACTGCAGCTCGACCAGCTTGCAGGGCTTCGTCAGATAGTCGAACGCGCCGTAGCGCAGGGCCGAGATAGCCGTCTCCATCGACGACTTGCCGGTCAGCACGACGGCCTCGGTCTGCGGCGAAAGCTCCTTGGCCTTGGCGATCACTTCGATGCCGGTGAGCCCCGGCATGTCCAGGTCCACGAGGATGCAGTCGTACGTATTGCGTTCGAGCGCCGCGACGGCGGTTAGTCCGTCCGGGCAAACGGTGACGTCGTGCCCCATGCGCGGCAGCTCGATTTTCATCAGTTCCTGCAGCGAGCGCTCGTCGTCGGCGAACAGCAGCTTCAGGCGGTTATGCGGCTTGGTTGCGATGGCCACTCTCCTTCTGTTTCTCGGCCAGCGGCAGGGAGACGCGGAATCGCGATCCCTTGCCAGGCCCGTCGCTATGTCCGTCGATCTGCCCGCCGTGATCGGCGACGATGCGATAGGTAATCGAAAGCCCCAGCCCGGTCCCTTGTCCATTGCGGCGGCGCGTGAAGAAGGGCTCAAACAGGTGTTGCAGCACTTCTTCGGTCATGCCGCAGCCGTTGTCGGTGAACGTGATCTCGGCCGTGGTCTTGCTGCGCGAGAGGTCCACCACGAGCAGCCCGCCCGGCGAGAGGCTGTCCAGTCCGTTGGTGATCAGGTTGAGCACCACCTGCTTGAGTTCCTGCTGATTGACCGGTGCGATCACGCCGTCGCCCGGTGCCAGTTCGATCCGTTTGTCCTGGTAGCGGCCCAGGTGCCCCACCATTTCGATGACGCTCTGGATCAGCTCGCGCAGATCGGTGCTCTGCCGGGTGATGTCCCCCATCCGCGAAAAGTCGAGCAGCCGCTCGGTGATCCCCTTCACGCGGAACGATTCCTCCTGAACCATCCGCAGATAGTTGCGAATGCACTGGCGGTCGGCGTCGGCCACCGTGGGCGCGGCATCAAGCACCTCTTCCACGCGGCTCTCCAGCGATTCGGCGCACAAGGCGATCGAGGCCAGCGGATTGTTGATCTCGTGAGCCACGCCCGCCGCCAGGAAACCCACGCTCGCCAGTTGCTCGCTCCGCACGACCTGCTTGGTCCGCTCGCGAACCTGACGGTCGAGGTCGTCGCGAATCGCCTCGAATCGGGCAGACGTGTCGTTCATCGCCGCGGCCAGTTCGCCGATCTCGTCGTTCCGGTCCAGCCTGATCCGGTAACCGAACTCACCAGCCGCCACGCGCCGGGCCCCCTTCACCAACTTCTTCAGAGGCGAGAACACCCAGGTGTAGAACAGCCGCATCACCAGGAACAGCAGCAGCGCCGCGAGCACCGTGGTTACCCAGGTAATGCCGATCAGCGCGCGGTATTTTCCTTTTACATCGTCGGCGAAGCCGTGTATCCGCTCGTGCAGGTAGCTTGGCAGCTCGAAGGTCAGTTGCTGCAATCGATCGAGGTCGCCGCCCAGCTTTTCAATCTGCTTTTCGTCGCTGGGCCAGTTCAGGTCCAGCGCCGTGTCCTTGACCTGGACCAGGTACCGCTCGATCTTATGCACCGTTTGCCACTCGGCGCTCGAATCGTTGATCATCGACGCCTTGGGGTTGTCCTTCGCCAGCTCGATCAACTGCCGCCGGTAGTCTTCCAGCGTGCCGCACACGCGCGATAAGCTGTCGCTGAAGCGCTGCACCAGCAATGGATTCTCCACCAGCTCGGGCGACATGAACACGTCCTCTGGCGAACCCATGCTCTTCACCTGCACCGAGTGCAAGCTGCGGGCTTCGCCCACCACCACGCGCAGTTCGCTCACGCCGCGCGCCAGCTCCCCGGCCAGCGGTAACTCTTCGGCGCGACCGCGCAGACTGCGCACGAGGGCCCGGTACGAGTACACGCTTAGAAAGCCGCTCGCGGAAAGCGTGGCCACGATCACCACCAGGCAACCGACGCCGAACCAGAGCTTATTGCGAATAGGCCACTTCGAAAGCAACGGCGACCTCCTTGTCGCTGGCGCTTCATAACGCGTGCGGCGGGCAAGTTCGAAGAGGCCGACGCGACCGCCTGTCCTTCGTCGACCCGTGGGCGTGGAAGTGTATCACCGCGCCCCCGAACCTACCAATAGAAGTGCGGTCCGTTTCGCTGCTGCGATGGGTCTGCCAGCATCGGCGCTGCGCGGGTTCGCCAATCTGTCTTGACCCGTCCAACGGGGCAAGTTAGGGTTCCGAGGTTGTCGGGGCCCCTTGTCCCTGCCGCGGTGATTTGGCAATCAGAGTTCAAACCCACCGCGCTTGATTCGTCCACGTTCGTTTCCCCGCGCGAGACGCATGGAAGCAGTCGCGAGCCCGAGCGAAAATCGCAAGCGGCATTGGCTGTGGCCAACGCGCCGCCGGTTTGTCATTGGCTTTCTCATCGCGCTGGTGATCTGGGGTTGGCTCGACGTTCGCAATCGCGGTCGATACAACCCGGCCGATCACTATGGGCACAAAACGGACTTCACGGTCTATACCGAGGCCGGTGCCGCGTTCTTCGATGGCCGGCCACCCTACGAAGTCACCAACCCGCGCGGCTGGGGCTATCTCTATCCGCCGCTGTTCGCGATCGCGGTCGCACCACTGCATCAGCTCGCGCCCGAGAATCAAGTTTACACGTGGTTTCTCTTCTCGCTGGCCGCTTGCTGGGGATGCTTCCTCGAGCTGCGCCGCATCGGCCGACTCGTGTTGCCCGCGACATATGGCGAAGGATCGTTCGGCCGGATTCCCACCTGGCTCGGCGCCGTCGCTTCGAGCGCTGCCGCCATTCCGGGCCTCAACTGCCTGCAGCGTGGCCAGGTGGGCATCGCCAAGTTGTATTTGCTGCTCTGGGGATTTCGGCTGATCGTCGAGAATCGAGCACTCTGGCAACCGTTCTGCGGCGCCGGACTGCTGGCACTCGCCGTGACCTTGAAGGTCACACCGCTGATTCCCGCCTGCGTCGTCGCGGCCGGGCAACTGCTTGGCGCCTGCCACCATCGACATCCCGAGCTGAAGCGCGCGGCCGCGGCCACCAGTGCCGGCCTGGCCTTCGGAATGGTCGCCTGGCTGTTCCTCGTTCCGGCTGTAGCAGTCGGTTGGCAGTCGAATCTCACACACCTCGGGGCCTGGTGGAAATCCGTTGGCCTGCATGCGGAAAACATTAGCGACGATGACTTCGCCGGCAACTCGACCACGGTTCGCAACCAAAGTCTGGCCAACGCCGCTTATCGGCTCGGCAACTGGTCGCACTATATGTTCGCCGGTGGACCACATGACCTGGGACCCGAGCAACGTCGCAAAGGCGGAAACGGCCTGCTCATGGACTCCGCCTGGGCAGACCATGCAATCCTTGCCCTCCGAGTCGCCGCCGGCCTGCTGCTGCTGGGCGTCTGCTACCGGCTCTCACGGACTGGCGACCCGCTCGATCAGGCGGCCGTGTTCGGGATGGCCTGTCTGGCGACGCTCGTCGTCTTCACCATCGCCCGCGGTCACTATTACATGCTGCTGCTACCGGCCAACGTGTTCGTACCGTTGTGGCTGGTGCGGAGCGGCCGGGTGCGACTCGCCCTGGTGCTGGCCATACCGCCGGTGATTCTGGTCTTCGCGCACTACTTGGCGTTGGATTACACCGGTCGCGTCGGCGTGTTGGGGCTCGGAACGGCCATCTGGTATTTCACGAGCTGCGGAATGCTGCTCACCGCTCCGCCGGGAATCCGGGCCGTGAGTGCCCCGCCGACGGGTTTATCGTGGCCAACCGAATCGAACCGTCCGCTGGCGGCGTAGCCGTTCCCAGAGCATCCGCATTTGGGCTACATGTCCAGCACGGACTTATCGCGCTGGTCCGTTTTTTTTTGATTGCGGATCTCGTTCATTATGAAGCTGATCGCAAGCGCATAGTTCCGCACGGCGGAGCGAAAGTCTCCGTTCGAGGCCGCCCGGTTCGCAGCTTCGCACAGGCCGTTGAAGTGGGCCCAGTCCAGCGTCCAGTGTTCGTTGCGCGTGGCCTCGCGAAGTTGCGCGGCAAGCTGCGCGGCACTCTGTACGGCTTCGGCATTGGGCAGGCAGTCGAACGTCGCATAGGGCCCCTTGCCATAAGGTCCCTGCTGGGCCGTCTGCGGCGCGGACTGCGGACGGCTCAAGCCTTGCAATAGCGCCGCCACGCCGCTGGCCGCCCCCACCAGCACGCTGATCAGCGCGCCGGCATAATATCGAGCGACCGCCAGCACCAGCGCCACAAGCAGCGCGAGCGCCATCAAGCCCCACCAGAACGGACTGACCGGGCTGGCCTTCTCGGGTTCGGCCAGCGCCACGTCGTTGGCGTCTCCCGCCGGCACCGCTTCGACGCGTACCACGATCGCCGTGATGTTGTCCGGTCCGCCGCGCAGATTCGCGACGTCCACCAGCGTTCGCACTGCTTCGCTCGGTGAGAGTGCCCCCAACAACTCGCTCAGCTCTTCGTCTTTCACCTGCCCGCTCAAGCCGTCGCTGCACAGCAGAAACGTATCGCCCGGCTCCAATGCCAGCGGACCTTCCAGGTCGACCTGCACGTCCGCGTGTGGTCCCAGCGAACGGGTAATGATGTTCTTCGGAATAAAATTGGCCACGTCCCCCTTGGGCATCTGACCGGCCGCCATCATTTCCCACACCAGGCTGTGATCGAACGTCAACTGTTCGAACTTCCCCCCGCGCAAGCGATACACCCGGCTGTCACCGACGTGCGCGACGATTGCCTGCCGCGGCAGTAGCACGAGCGCGCAGCACGTGGTTCCCATCCCCTGGAACTCGGCATTCGCTTGCCCGCGGGTGTGAATGCTGGCATTGGCCGTGACGACCGCATGCCGCAGCGCCTCGGCCGGCGAACGATCGAGCGACTTGCGATAGGTGTGCGGCATCGACTCGCAGGCAATCTTGCTGGCCAGCTCGCCCGCGGCGTGGGCTCCCATGCCGTCTGCCACCATGAACAAATGCCCGCGCCGGCGCCAATCGGCGTCGTCCGCGGCCAGCGCCACGGCCAGCGAGTCCTGATTGCTGCCGCGGCGCAGCCCTACGTCGGTAAGCGAGGCGTGCGCAATCGATTTGCGAGCATCGCCAGCGTTGGGGGCCGCTTCGGTCATCGGGGAATTCGCGCGATGTTTGTCCGCTTGCTCCAAAAGGCCCATTCTAACCCACCCGGAAACGGCGTAGTAGTGGTCTGGCCAGCCGGAACGGCGGTTCGTATACTCCCGCCCCGGCCGGTTTGGCCGCTTTCCCGTCTCGTAGCTATTCAGCCCGATTCGCGTTGAACCCCTGGATCGCAGTGGACCCCGTGAAACATTGCGCCCGCCATCGACGGTTCGTCGGCGGCAGCTCGTTGTGGCTGCTGGCGCTGGTGCTCTGCGCCAGCCAGTTCGGCTGCGTGCAGCGGCGGATCACGATTCGCACGAATCCACCTGGCGCCCTGGTGTACATCGACGACTACGCGATCGGCACCACCCCCTGCTCCACGGACTTTATTTACTACGGCACCCGCAAGGTCCGGATCGTCAAAAGCGGGTACGAAACGCTCACGGTCATGCAGCCGATCCCCGCGCCCTGGTATCAATATCCGGTGCTCGATTTCGTGACCGAGAATCTCATCCCCGGCGAGATTCGCGACGAACGAACCGTCGAGTATCAGTTGCAGCCGCAAACGGTCGTTCCCCCGCAACAACTTCTCGAGCGCGCCGAGAACCTGCGTCACGCGGCGGCCGGTCCACCGCTTCCCGTCCCGCCGGCCGGCCCGGTCTACAACGGACCACCTAGTGCGCGGCCCGGTCTGCCAGCCTCACCACCGCCGGCCACGCGCCCTGGCAGTATCTTCCCGAATTAACTCGGAAACCGGGTCGCCGCTGGATGCCGGCGCGCAGCAGCGCCCGGTTCGCCTCTCAGATTTTATTCGCCGCCGGGCTGGCAATCTTTGCCCGCAGGGCCAGCCGCTGGCCAGCAAATGGCCTACCGCATCTGCGATTGCTCGCTGCCGGCCGCGGGCCACTTGGTGCCTGGATTGCGCTGGATGGCGCCGCGCACGCCCAGCAGCTCCGGATGGCGTGCAATCCGGTCGGTGAACACCCGGACGTCCGAAATGATCGGCTTCAACTCCTGCGTGACGCATTCGACGTTCTTGGCCGAAGCCACCAGGCTGTTATACAGCTCGGGATCGGTCATGAACTTGCCGAACGACCCTTGCCCGCTGTTCAGCTTGCGGCCAAAGTCCGACATGATCCCCAGCAGTTCATCGAGCGAACTGGTGGTCCGATCGATTCGGGCAATGATCTCCTCGCCGCGTTCACCGAGCGGCGCGGTGAAGCCTTCCAGATTGCGCATATTCCGGTCGACCCCTTCCAAGGTTGACCGCATCGTGTTGACGGTGCTGCGGCTGTCCTCGAACAGCTTGGGCAAGTTGTCGACCACCTGTTTCAGGTTCTCGCGGACCTTGGGATCACCGATCACGTCGTTGATGTTGTTCATCGCGGTCTGGAACGTCGAGATCGCGGTTTCCGTCTCGGAAATGATCCGGTTGATCTGGTCATCATTGCTCTCGAGCACCTTGTTGACGTTTCCCGCCAGCTTGCTGACCTCGGTACCGGCGTTGGAAAGCGCTTTGATGGCCTCGCTCAAGTCCCCCTGCATGTTGCCAAGGACCTGAAACGGATTGGGGGCCACGGTGCCTTCGATGTAGTCGCCCGGCTTGATTTCCTGGTCCGGCGCGGGGAGTTGTCCCGGCTGGCCGCCTTCTTGCGCCGCCGTGAGTATGGTCTCCTCGCCGTCGCGGGCGCGCATTGCCGCCTCGGCGGCCGGGGCCGCGGACTGGACCGGCTGTGCCGCCGAAGTTCGAATGAACTGAATGACGACGTCGCCGCCCAGGAGCGAACCACTGACCTGTGGGACTTCGTTGTGATAAAGCTTGATGTCGTGATGAATCTCGCCCTCGACGATCACCCCACCCTGGTCGGCGAACCGCACGTTCCGCACCCGGCCAATCAGTATGCCGCTCTTGCGAATCGGCGTCCCCTCGGTCACGCCGGGCGCATCGTCGAAGTGCATGTAGATGATGTAGTCATTGCGCACCAGCGACGGCGTATTGCCGAACAGCAGCACGAGAATACCCGCAATGAACAGGGTGGAGATGACCATCACCCCGACGCGGAATTTGATGACTCGTTCGTCCATAGCCGTTCTGCCGGTTAACGCTGCGCGTGCGTACTCGCGCCACGGTTCGTTCTGATCCTGGCCCCAAGCGCTAGCGAGGGTACCCTGCCAGGTGTCGTTGGCTTTTGTTTCTGCTCGTCCCCATTCGCATTCTCACGCCGAACTCCACACGATGCCGCTTGTTGGATTACCCTCGCTTGCGCTTTGGGCTACTATCAAGCAACGCAGCGTCATCTAGTACTTCCGCAAACTCTGCGAGCTCGATAGTTGCCTGAGCTCCATCAACCGCTCGCCTGCCTCGCCGTTCACGAACTGACTCACCCGCGGATCGCGCGAGCGGTCGAGTTCCTGGGCCGTGCCGTCAAAAATCGCCTGTGGCTCATCCGCTTTCAGTCGGCTCAGCGGATAGAGCATGAGCACCCGATCCGAAACCTTCCGGGCCGTGTGCATGTCGTGCGTCACGACCACGCTCGTCACGGGGCTGGCGGACCGTGTTCGCAAAATCAATTCGTTGATCACATCGCTCATGATCGGGTCGAGACCCGTCGTCGGCTCGTCGTATAGCATCAGTTCTGGATTCAGCGCGAGCGCCCGAGCCAGGCCTACGCGCTTCCGCATACCGCCCGACAACTCCGCAGGTTTCTTGCGCATCACGGCCTCGGGAAGTCCCACCTCGGCCAATCGCGTGAGCACGATCTCGCGAACCTCCTGCGGCGTTTTCTTGGTATGTTCGCGAAGCGGAAACGCCACGTTCTGCCCGATCGTCATGCTGTCGAACAGGGCCGCCAACTGAAACACGAACCCGTAGCGCGTCCGCTCGTGGGCCAATTCGGCCTCGCTGAGTTGGGCCAGATCCTTGCCGTCGAACAGCACCTGGCCGCGTGTCGGCCTGGTCAACCCGATGATCGTCTTGAGCAGCACGGTCTTGCCGCAGCCGCTCTCGCCGATGATCACCAGCGTCTGGCCACGCGGAATCGTCAAGTTGATGTTGCGCAACACGTGCCCGCGGCCGAACGTCATGTCGACGTTGCGCAGCTCGATCATCGGCCGATCCGATCGGCCCGAAAAATCGCTTCGCGAGGTGCTGCTCAGGTCAACCATAGGAAAAAGGGGACGGGAGTCGTTTTGCGCTACAACAGGCTCTGGCCTTCGGGCCAGAACATCAGGTACACGTTGTCGAGCATGATGCCCAGGAAGAAATCGAGCATCAGAATCAATACGAACGAGATCACAAACGCGCTCGTCGCGGCCCGGCCGACACCCTCCGCGCCCGGGTCGCAGTGAAAGCCGCGATAACAGCTCACCACGGCAATCGCCGCGCCAAAGAACAGGCTCTTGAACACGCCTGCGAACAGGTCGTAGGTGCCCACAAAATTGCGCGAGTTTTCCAGGTAGTGCACCCGGTCGATATCCAGCACGTAAATGCTATAGAAGTAACCGCCGGCGACGCCCATGAAGTCGGCCATGATCGTCAGGCAGGGAATCAGCACCAGGCAGGCGATGAACCGCGGCACCACCAGGTAGTAGATCGGATTCGCTCCCATGCAGGAGAGCGCGTCGATCTGCTCGGTGACGCGCATCGTGCCCAGCTCGGCCGCCATCGCGCTGCCGACCCGCCCGGCGAGCATCGTGGCCGCCAGCACCGGCCCCAGTTCGCGCACCAGCGACATATTGATCACCGCGCCCAGCCGGGTTTCCATGTTCAATTGCCGGAATTGGGCATGACTCTGCACGGCCAGCACCATCCCGATGAACGTTCCGGTCAGCGCGACCACAGGCAGGCTGAGGACTCCCACCTGGTAAAAGTTCGGCAGCAACGTATCGGCCCGCGGACGCCGGCGAAAGATCCAGCCCACCATCCGCAAGAAGAACTCGATCATGTCCTCGACCGCGATCACCCAGTTCATCACCAGCCCGCCCAAACCGGCAATCCAGTTGGCGGCGGCTTCCAGGAAGCCCGGCGGTCGGCTGTCGTGAGTTGCGGGTTGCGTGGCCATAAGTTGCAAGTGCTGGCAAATGAATAGACCGGGCGCGCACCGAGTGCGGCCCTCTCCTAGTTTTTCGTCGCGGCTTCCGTACCGCTTGAGGAAACTTTGCCGGTCGACCGCAAGTCTGACGCTGGCGCAAGCTGGGAGAAATAGCTGATCGCTCTTATTATAGAAGGCGGTCGAGAGCGCGCGAGCTAGCAGCGCGGTGCATTCGCAGGGAAACAAAAAAACCGCCGTCCGGTGTGAACCGGACGGCGGTCTGTTCAAACCACCCTGAACATGTTTTCGTCGTGGCTGCTTACTCGGCCGGCTTCTCGGCAGGTCCGCCCGCGGCCACGGCCTCTTCACCCTCGGTCACCCGAGCGTCGAAGAAGAGTTGCTTCTTATCGCCGACTTCCTTCACGTCGACGATGATCAGATCCTTGCCCTGGAACTCGCCCTTGAGCAGTTCCTCGCTGAGCGGATCCTCGACGAAGTTCTCGATCGCCCGGCGCAGCGGACGAGCGCCGAAATCGGTGTTCGAGCCCTTCTTGATCAGGAACTTCTTGGCCTCGTCGCTGAGCTGCAGCTTCAGGCCACGCTCCTCGAGCCGCTCGCGGACCTTGCCCAACTCCAGATCCACGACCCGCTTCAGGTCGTCGATCGTCAGATGCCGGAACACGATCACGTCGTCCACGCGGTTGAGGAACTCGGGCCGGAACACGCGCTCAATCCGTTCCATCACGCGGGTCTTCATGCTGTCGTACGACGCGTCGTCGTCCGGAGCCTGGAAGCCGAACGAGCTTTCGTTCTTGATCGCTTCGGCGCCCGCGTTGGTGGTCATGATCAAAATCACGTTGCGGAAGTCGACGTTCCGACCGAAGCTGTCGGTCAGGCGGCCTTCTTCCATCACTTGCAGCAGCATGTTGAACACGTCGGGATGCGCTTTTTCAATTTCGTCGAGCAGCACCACGGCGTACGGCCGGCGGCGAATCTTCTCGGTCAACTGACCGCCTTCTTCGAAGCCAACGTAGCCCGGCGGAGCACCGATCAAACGGCTGACGTTGTGCTTCTCCATGTACTCGCTCATGTCGATCTGGATCAGCGCGTCGTCGTCGCCGAACATGAATCCGGCCAGCGCCTTGGCGAGCAAGGTTTTGCCCACGCCCGTCGGACCGGCAAAGATAAAGCAGCCGGTCGGGCGCTTGGGATCCTTCAAACCGCTGCGGCTGCGCCGCACGGCCTTCGAGATGCTCTTGATCGCCTCTTGCTGACTGATCACACGGCGATGCAGATCGTCTTCCATCTGCATCAGGCGCATGCTGTCTTCGGTGGTCATCCGAGTCAGCGGAATGCCGGTCATCTTGCTGACCACTTCGGCCACCACTTCCTCGTCCACCACGCCGTCGGCCTCACGCGATTTCTCGCGCCAGTCGCGGGTGATGTTCTGTTTCTTCTTCTTGAGCTTGTCGGCCTGATCGCGCAGCGCCGCGGCCCGCTCGAAGTCCTGGTTGGCAACGGCTTCTTCCTTCTCTTTGTTCAGCCGTTCGACTTCCGAGTCGATCTCCTTCAGATCGGGCGGACGGGTCATGGCCTTCAGCCGCACGCGAGCGCCGGCTTCGTCGATCACGTCGATCGCCTTGTCCGGCAGGCAGCGTCCGGTGATGTACCGGCCCGACAGCTCGACCGAGGCCACCAGGGCGTCGTCGGTAATCTGCACCCGGTGGTGCTGCTCATACCGGTCGCGAAGACCCTTGAGAATCTCGACCGTTTCGCTCTTGGTCGAAGGTTCGACCATCACCACCTGGAAGCGGCGATCCAAGGCGCTGTCCTTTTCGATGTACTTGCGGTACTCGTCGAGCGTCGTGGCGCCGATGCACTGGATTTCACCGCGAGCCAAGGCCGGCTTGAGCACGTTCGAAGCGTCGATCGCGCCTTCCGCGCCACCAGCTCCGACCAGCGTGTGCAACTCGTCGATGAACAAGATCGTGTTCTTCGCCCGGCGCACTTCGTTCATCACGGCCTTGATCCGCTCTTCGAACTGACCGCGATACTTTGTGCCGGCGACCATCATCGCCAGGTCGAGCACCACGATCCGCCGATCGGCGAGCAGCTCGGGCACATTGCCTTCAATCACGCGCTGGGCAAAGCCTTCGACGATGGCCGTCTTGCCGACGCCCGCTTCGCCCAAGAGCACGGGGTTGTTCTTCGTCCGCCGGCTGAGAATCTGGATCGCCCGTTCGATTTCCTTCTCGCGGCCGATCACGGGGTCGAGCTTGCCCTGGCGAGCGAGCTCCGTGAGGTCGCGACCGAAGCTGTCAAGCGCGGGCGTCTTCGACTTGCCACCCTTGGGCGAGCCTTCGCCGCCACCGCCGCCGGCACGTTCCGCGCCACCGCGTTCGCCCCCTTCGGAGCCTTCGATGCCGTGCCCCAGCAGGTTCAGCACCTCTTCGCGCACTTCTTCGAGCTTCAGGCCCAGGTTCATCAGCACCTGCGCGGCCACGCCTTCCTGCTCACGCAGCAGGCCCAGCAGGATGTGCTCGGTGCCGACATAGTTGTGGTTCAGGTTCCGCGCCTCTTCCATCGAGTACTCGATGACCTTCTTGGCGCGGGGCGTCTGCGGCAGCTTGCCCATCGTGACCATGTCGGGTCCGCTCTGGACGAGCTTCTCCACCTCGAGCCGGATCTTCCGCAGATCGACGTCGAGGTTCTTCAGCACGTTCGCCGCGACGCCGCTGCCTTCTTTGATCAGGCCCAGCAGCACGTGCTCGGTGCCAATGTATTCGTGGTTAAATCGCTGGGCCTCCTGGTTCGCCAGTTGCATTACCTTGCGGGCCCGATCGGTAAATCGCTCGTACATGTTGCTCTCCGTTGAAGCGGGAGTCATGCCGCGGACATGTTGCCCGCGTCATCTTGCCGCCGTTGGTCGATCGCTTGCTTACGGGGAATTGTAGGAGTGGGGGTTGGTTGGGGGTAGGGTGCCGAACAGTCTCTACGCAGCCTGCGGCTGCTCGGGTTGCATTTCTGCGTTTTTTGCTTCGTGTTGCTGACTTTCGTGAGCCGCGGCAATCGCCCGCCGCTCCACGTCGATTTCCTGTTTCCAGTTTCTTGCGTCCGAAAGCAGCTCCAGGCGAGCGAGCTGATCCAGGGCCTCCTTCAGCCGGCCGTTGTGCCGCAAGAGCGTGGCCAGCAGCAACCGACCTTCGACATCTCGCGGACGCAGCTCCAGGAGCCGCCCCAAAATCTGCTCCGCTTCGAACCAGTTTCCTTGTAAGTATTCGCCTAATGCTTCGCGAAACATTGCGTCGGCCGACTGAACCTGCCGCGGGGCCACGCCCCAGCCATGCCAAAACGACCAGCCAGCCGCGCTGAACCAGACGAATCCGGCCAACAGCCAGCCCGCCTTCAGCCAAGGGGGGCTCATGAGTTCAACCCAGACAAAGCTCGCCAGTAGGAGCAGGTTGAGTAGAACGCCAAAGCCCACCGCCGCAGCCAAACCCTGCCATTGCCCGTTCCGCCACAATTGCGCTAGTCCCGGCCAGGCATAAATCGCCCACGGCATCCTTACCATGGCTGTTTGGCTCCCTGCATTTGGCGCTCTTTGCGACTGGCATCCCTTCGCCAGTCCTTCGAAATCGCCAAGGAATTCTAACTCTTAGAACCAGGGGGAGCAAGGCAACTGAAAGGGCCGCTTGACTTTAGGCTGACTCATGCCGCCCCCGCCACGTGAATGCGGCAAGATCCAATTGTGCCGGCCGATGCGTTCATGCCCGTGGACCATCATTTTCGCGGCTCTCCCCAAGACGCTCCACGCTGGCCGGCCAAACGTCTATAAGTAACGTCATGCGAAGCACATTCACCCCGGGCGCGGAGCGAGCCATCGCCGTCGCCGCCGGTTGGATCAGTTCTGACGAATCTGACGAGCTCGGCCTCCCAGAGGTCCTCATGGGCCTCTTGGCCGAGCCCGAATGTCGGGCCGCGCTCGTGCTGGCACGCCACCGGATCGACGCTGAAACTGTCCGCCGCCGCTTTCCCTCGCTCCGCGAAATGGACGCTCCCCGCGTCGAAGATCGCCACCACTCGCGGGCCTGGCACCACTGCCTGCAAACCGTCGAAGACTTGCTCATCGAATACCCGCGTCCGCTGGAACTGGCGACCGAGCATCTGCTGCTCGCGCTGGTCGCCGCCGAGAGCGAGGTCTCGCGCTGGCTTGCCGAGCAAGGACTCGCCGCGGACGCGCTCGAAGCCGAAGTTCACCGTCTGGCCGGTTTCCAGCCCGGTCCGCTGCCGCTCGATCCGTTGGATGTCGATCTTGATGAGCCGCGTCGCCTCACCATCCTGGCGATCAATCCGCATCGTGCTGAAGACGAACAAGCACTTGCCAGCGAAGAGCTGTCCGCCATCCGCATCATGGACGCTGCTGCCAATCGCGCCGGCGAAGGGCTCCGCGTGATCGAAGACTACCTCCGCTTTCACCTTGACGATCGACACCTCACGCGTCTTGCCAAAGCGATCCGCCACGAACTCACCACGGCGCTCAGCGTCTTTGGCAGCGACGTCCGTCATGCGGCTCGCGAAACTCAATCCGACGTCGGCACCACGGTCACGGTACCCAGCGAGGCCGAGCGGAGCAATCTCTCCGCCGTGCTCGCCGCCAGCTTCAAGCGCGTCGAGCAGTCGCTCCGCAGCTTGGAGGAATACTCCAAGACCGTTTCGCCCGAAACGGCCGCGGCTCTCGAGCAGCTTCGCTACCGGGTCTACACGCTGGAGCGCGTCACCGACATCATGCAGACCAGTCTCGAGCGCCTGGCCGACGCCCAGCTCTATGTGCTCGTCGACGGCGGCCGCAGCGAATCGCAGCTCCGCGGGCTGGTCAAGTCGCTCGTCGCCGCCGGCGTGGGGATCATTCAACTCCGCGACAAACAACTTCCCGATCGCGAGCTGCTCGCTCGCGCTCGCGTCGTTCGCGAAGCCACCGACGGCACGGACACCCTGTTCGTCATGAACGACCGTGCCGACCTGGCGCTGCTCAGCGGCGCGGATGGCGTGCATGTCGGTCAGGACGAACTCACCGTCAAAGACGCCCGGCGCATTCTTGGCACGCGCGGCTTGATTGGCGTATCGACGCATTCCGTCGAGCAGGCCCATGCCGCCGTGCTCGACGGCGCGGACTACATCGGCGTTGGACCGACATTCCCCTCCGGCACCAAACAATTCCGAAAGTTTACCGGCGTAGAACTGTTGCGCTCGGTGGCCGCAGAGATCCGACTCCCCGCATTTGCAATCGGCGGCATCACGGCGGCAAACCTCTCCGAGGTGCTCGAAACTGGCTTTACGCGCATCGCGGTGAGCGGCGCGATCAGCAGCGCCGACGATCCCGCCGCCGCGGCACGGCAACTACTCGCAGCAATGCGCGATTAACCGCCGTCGTCGCCGGTGCTCCCCAGCAGCTTTTCAATCTCTGCCTCCATCTCCTCCGCCGCGCGCGGATCGTATCCCTGCCAGAGCCCGCGAATCCTTCCCTCGCGATCCAACAGCACCGTGGTCGGATACGCAATCGGCACCCCCAGCACGACGTTCATCGCCCGCCGGCTGCTCGCGCCTGGATCGACGTAGGTCGACAACTTCGATCCGCGCGCTGCGAGAAATCGCTCAGTCTCCTCGCGCAGCGTCTCGATATTCTCATCGGCCCCCTGCCCACACGAGACGGCCAGCAACCGAAAATCATCACGGCCGGCGAAGCGCTCGCCGATGTCCTCAATCTCCGGCAGCTCGCGCACGCACGGCGGACACCACGTGCCCCAGTAGTTCACCAGGACCACGTTGCCAAGCAGCTCTTCTAACGAGACCTTGCCAGCCCCGCCCGTCAGCCCCGCCAGTTCCAAATGTGGGAGTCGCTTGCCGATCGCCGGGCCGACGGTACCCAACGGCTCATGCGACCGATTGGTCACCAGCAGCACGTACACCAGGATGACCGCCACGAGTAGCGACATGGAAATCCACGTCCGCGACGGTTGTCGCTGCGTCGGCGTCCGGTCGGTTGCTTCCATCCGCGTCTCCTCCCACAATACCGGCAGTCCAACCTGATACACCGCGACGAAATCGAACCATGCCCCTGGAAGTCGAACAAAAATTCCCCGTCAGCGATCTCGCCGCCCTCGAAACGCGGCTCATCGAACTCGGCGCCACGCTCGGCGAGGACCACGAGCAGGTCGATCGCTATTACCGCCACCCGACGCGCGACTTCGCCCGGACCGACGAAGCCCTGCGGCTCAGGCGCGTCGGGAAGCACAACTATATTACGTACAAAGGTCCCAAGCTGGACCGGACGACCAAAACCCGCCGTGAGATCGAGATCGCACTTCCCGTCGGCGACGTGGGGGCGGTGCAAGCGGCCGAACTGCTCGCGGCCCTTTCCTTTGAACCGGTGCTCGAAGTTCGCAAGCATCGCCGGCATCTCTCACTCACCTGGAACGGCACGCCGGTCGAAATCGCGCTCGACAGGGTTGCCGAGGTCGGCCAGTTCGTCGAACTCGAGTTGATCGCCGACGATAGCAGCTTGCGATCGGCCCAGGAAACGATCGCCGCACTGTCCGCCGAGCTGGGGCTGATTGCCAGCGAGCGGCGCAGCTATCTGGAGATGCTCATCGCGGCGCGAAGCGCAGGCGGCCCAAAGGCTTAGCGTCCTTCGGGCAGTCTGCCAGCGACCCGGTTTATCCGACAATCCGTGCCGCCTGGGCAAACTTGCTTGACTTTGAGGGCCGAACTGGCCGAAAATACTGCCGCTGTACTGTCCGCTCCACTCTTCGCAACGATCGATATGGTCTCGACGCTGGCTCGAAAACTCGGCATCGCCCTGCTGGCAATCAGCACGATTGCCGCGCCGGTCGTCGGTGCCCAGCCGCGCTGCTGCAAGACCGGAGCTCTCAAGGGAAGCGGCCAGTGCTGCTGCGGTCCGCAAGCTGCCGACTCGGAAACGCCGAGTTGCTGCCAGAGGGAAACTCGCCCCTGCTGCGCCAGCGAGGACGAAGAGGCTGAACCGCTTGCCTCGCCGGCTTTCGCAGATGCTCCATGCCACTGTCAGGCCACCAGCCAACCGCTGG
>Ga0169931_10005590_pt1 | contig 19111 bp, 19 predicted proteins | sample Kivu_15m_20L_FD_129675 | JGI IMG/M metagenome (GOLD analysis project Ga0169931, IMG submission 129675) | Freshwater microbial communities from Lake Kivu, Western Province, Rwanda to study Microbial Dark Matter (Phase II) - Kivu_15m_20L... | ecosystem: Environmental > Aquatic > Freshwater > Lake... | reverse complement strand
CGTTGAGCCCAGAGCGGGAATCGAACCCGCGACCTTTTCATTACGAGTGAAATGCTCTGCCGACTGAGCTATCTGGGCGACTGGCTCCGGAAGTTTACGGGCGACCCACCCGACCGGCACTCGACCCTCCGAGCGCCGGCAGGGTCATGAGCAGGTACTCCAGGTGCAGTTTCTCGTTCACGTTGCGGGCCAACCCGTCGGAGACCCGGCGGAGGTGTCGTACCGCCTCGGACAGATCGTCGTGGTTCGGGCCCGGCCCGTTGCCACCCGCGGCGAGGTCGGCGAGGGCGTCGCGGTACACCAGGCTGAGGGTGCGCAATCCGGACCGAAGTTCGTCGGTGCGGAATCGGCGCAACTCGCGCCGGTGGCGGTCGGTCAGATCCTTGCGGCCGCTTCCGCGTTCTCCCAACAGTTTCACGCGCTCCTCGAGGGCCGCGAGCTCCTCGGCCTGTCGGATCTTGTAGGGCTCGAGCGACTCCTCGATCGCGCCGAGGATGCGCTCGACCATCTCGACCACGCTGGACAGCGACCCGTCGAGCCGATCAGGGATGCGCCGGAAGAGTTCGGTGCGCTCGAGCAGGGTGGGGTCGTTCACCAGGATGCGGGCCCGATCGAGATCTCCGGCGGCGACCTCGGTGATCTGACGCGCCTTCTCGGCGGTGACACCCTCGGCGATCAAGGTGGAGAGCACCAATTCGTCGGGCACCGGGACGAAGTTCACGCGAACCGCCCGAGAGGCGATGGTGGCCAGATGATCGGGAACCTCGTTGCCGGTGAGGATGATCGTGGTGCCCACCGGGGGTTCCTCGATGGTCTTCAGCAGGATGGGGAAGTAGCGCGGATCGATCAGGTCGATGCCGTGGATGACGAGGATCTTCTTCTGGCCCTCCGCACCGCTGCGGTTGGTGGGAGCGACGATCTCCTTGGTCAACGTCTCGACGTCGATGCCGGCACCCTCGCGTTCGAATTCGGTGACGTCGATGTGCATGCCCCGCACGATGCGGTCGACCGTCGAGTCGCTGGTGTCCTCGGTGCCGCACATTCGAACGGCGGCGAATGCCCGAGCCGCCGCCTCGTTGCCCGAGCCGGAGGGGCCCACGAACAGATAGGCGTGAGCCGGCGACGTGGCGAGCGCGCGCAACACCTCGACCGCCGCCTGCTGACCCACCAATGCGTCGTACACCGAACGCGTGACGGGAGCGGTGCGGGCCATGTCAGAGACCCAACCGATCGGTGACGCAACGGCGCACGGCCTCGGCGACCGACGCGGCGTCGTTGCGTCCGTCGATCACCTCCCAGTGCACGGGGTCGGAAGCAGCCATGTTGCGGAAGCCGTCGGCAATGCGACCGAAGAACCCCGAGTCCTCGAGTTCGAAACGATCGAGTGAACGATCGGCGAGACGAGCCATGGCCGACCCGTGATCGATGTCGAGCAACACCACGAGGTCGGGCCAACGACCACCGAGGGCCCAATCGTTGACGGTTCGGAGCATCTCGAGAGGAAGCCCGCGTCCGTAACCCTGGTAGGCGATGCTCGAATACACGCTGCGGTCGCTCACCACGTGCCGCCCGGCGGACAATGCCGGTTCGAGGATCTCGGATCGGTGTTGGGCGCGATCACCGGCGATCAACAGGGCCTCGGCCACCGGTGACAGGTGCGTGTTGGCGGGGTCGTGCAGAACCTCGCGAATGCGTGCGCCCACGGTGGTGCCACCGGTCTCGCGGGTGAGCACCGCGCCGATCGACTCGGCGAGCAGTCGGGCCTGCGTGGATTTGCCGCAGCCCTCGATTCCCTCGAATGCGATGTAGCGCGGTGTCACTCGGGTGCCGCGTCCCCGACGAGTCGTTCGAGCGCGCGCCGGGGAGCCGCCACCTTGCCAGTGGCCTTCTTGGCAACCGGCTTCTTCGTGGCTGCCTTCTTGGCCGCCAACTTCTTGGGCGCGGCTTTCTTGGCCGCTGATCTCTTGGCGGGTGACTTCTTGGCCGCGAGTCTCTTGGTGGCGGTGCCGCCGCGCGACGAACGACCTCGCTTGGTGCTTCCACCCTTCTCGGCGATGGCCTCGCGCCGCAAGGCCAACAGTTCGTGCGCTCGCTCGGGCAACATGTCCTCGAGTCGGTCGCCCTTGCCGAGCGACGCGTTGGTCTCGCCATCGGTGACGTAGACCCCGTACAGACCCTCCTTGGCCACCACGTTCTTGCCGCTCACCGGATCGTTGCCGAAGGTGCGCAGCGGCGGCTTCGGGGCCACCGCACCGCGACCACGGCGGTACTGCTTGGGCTGCGAGAAGATCTCGACGGCTTCGGTGAGGGTGATGGTGAGCAACTTCTCCTCGGTGTCGATGTTGCGGTAGTCGGAACCCTTCTGCACGTACGGCCCGTATCGACCCAGATTGGCCATGATCGCTTCGCCGTCCGATGGGTCGACACCGAGAGTGCGCGGCAACGACAGCAACTCCTCGGCTTCCTTCATCGTCATCCGCTCGAGAACCATGGTCTTGAAGAGACTCACCATCTTCGGCTTCTCCATGCCGACTGGTGGCGCCTCCATGGTTCCCCACTGCACGTACGGCCCGTAGCGACCACTCTTCACGAACACCGGATAGCCGTCGAATTCGCCGATCGGTACGTCGCTCTTCGGCAGCGCGAGAAGGCGCAGAGCCTCCTGGATGGTGAGCTCGTCGGGAGTGAGCGAATCGGGAACACCCGCCGTGTCGTCACCGCGCTTCACGTACGGCCCGTACTTGCCGGGCTTCACCGCCACGACCTCGCCGGTGCTCGGATCGGCACCGATGGGGAACGAATTGATCGCGGCGGCGTCGATGTCGGCGATGTTCTGCTCGATGAGCTTCTTCAGACCGAGTTCGCCCAGATGTCCCACCTTGGCGTGACCGAAGTAGAAGGCGTGCAGCCACACGTCCTTGGCCAACAACTTGCCGGCGATCTCGTCGAGGTCCTCCTCGACGCCGGCGGTGAATTGGTAGTCGACGAGCGTGGTGAAGTGCTTCTCGAGCAACGTCACGACGGCGAAGGCGGTCCAGGTGGGAACGAGGGCCTGACCCTTCTTCCACACGTACCCGCGGTCCTGCACGGTCTGGATGATCGACGCCCATGTCGACGGCCGTCCGATACCGAGCTCTTCCAACTTCTTCACGATCGACGCCTCGGTGTACCGGGCGGGAGGCGAGGTCTCGTGACCACCGGGAATCAGTTCGGCCACCGGAACCCGGTCGCCCTCGGCGAGCGACGGCAGCAGGGCCTCGCGTTCACCGTCGGAGTCGTCGTCGCTGGCCTCCTCGTAGGCCCGACGGTGACCGGCGAAGGTGATGGTGGTGCCACTTGCGGCGAACACGCAGTCGTTGACGCCGGAGTCGCCGGTGGCCACCGCGTCGGCGGCCAGGCGGATCGACACCGTGACCCCGTTGGCGTCGGCCATCTGCGACGCGAGGGTGCGTTGCCAGACCAAGCGGTAGAGCGCCAGATCGGTGCCCGACAACTGACTCGCCACCGCCTCCGGACTGCGCAGGGGCAGGGTGGGACGGATGGCTTCGTGGGCTTCCTGAGCGTTCTTCACCTTGCTCGACCATCGTCGGGGTGAGGGCGAGAGGAAATCGGCGCCGAAATCGCGACCGATCTGGCCCCGCACGGCGTCCAGGGCCTCGTCGGCCAGAACCACCGAGTCCGTCCTCATATATGTGATGAATCCGCGTTCGTAGAGACCCTGAGCGGTGCGCATCACCTGTTGGGCCGACATGCGGAGCCGGCGACCGGCCTCCTGCTGGAGGGTGCTGGTCATGAAGGGGGCCTTGGGTGACGAGCGGTAGGGCTTCTCCTCCACCGACCTCACCGTGACGGGAGCGTCGGCGAGGCGAGCAACCAGTCCGGTGACGCGCGACTCGTCGAGCACCATCACCGATGCCGACGGCCGACCGGAATCGTCGAAGTCCTTTCCCGTGGCGATGCGGGTGCCGTCGATCTCGAGCAGCGAGGCGGTGAACGACGGAGCCGTTGCCGACACCAGATCGAGACCCCAGTAGCCGGCGCTCACGAAGGCGATGCGCTCGCGCTCGCGGTCGACGATGAGCCGGATGGTGGGGCTCTGCACGCGACCGGCCGACAAACCGCGGTTCACCTTGCGCCAGAGGACCGGCGACACCTCGTAGCCGAACAGACGATCGAGGATGCGACGGGTCTCCGCGGCGTCGATGAGTCCGAAGTCGAGGTCTCGGGGATGCGCGAAGGCGTGGTCGATGGCGGCCTTGGTGATCTCGTGGAACACCACCCGGTGCACGGGTGTGCCGGGCTTGAGAGCCGACTTCAGGTTCTCGTGGAGGTGCCAACTGATGGCCTCGCCTTCGCGGTCCTCGTCGGTGGCGAGGTAGAGCGCGTTGGCCTGCTTGACGAGTTGCCGCAGTTCCCTGACGACCTTCGATCCGCGTTCGGTGAGTTCGTACGTCGGCTTGAAGTGGTTGTCGACGTCGACGGCGAGACCCTTCGACGGGAGGTCGGCCACGTGCCCCACCGACGCCCGCACATCGTAGGAGTCGCCGAGGAACGCGCCGATGGTCTTGGCCTTGGCGGGTGACTCGACGATGACGAGAGGCTTACCTGTTGCTGCGGGCATGTTCTTCTAGCGTTACGGCACGAGCGCCGGCCTTGTCAAGCCGAGTTCGATTCGTGCTGGTGGGCGTGTCCTTCCACATCGATCCGCGGGAGCATACGGTCGAGCCATCGGGGTATCCACCAGTTGCGTGCGCCGAGAAGTTCCATCGTCGCAGGTACGAGCACCATTCTGACCAGGGTCGCATCGATCAGGACCGCGACGGCCAGCCCCAGTCCGAAGAGTTTCACGGTGCGGTCGTCGCCGGCCACGAAGCTTCCGAAGACGGCCACCATGATGAGAGCGGCGGCGGTGATCACCCGGGCCGTCGACGCGAGACCATCGGCCACCGCACCCGCGTTGTCGCCGGTGCGGTCGAACTCCTCTTTCATGCGCGACAGCAGGAACACCTCGTAGTCCATCGACAGTCCGAAGACGATCGCGAAGAGCATCATCGGAATGAAGGGTTCGATGGGTCCGGCCTTGCCCACTCCGATGAGGTCGGCACCCCATCCCCACTGGAACACGGCCACCACGATTCCGTACGACGCTCCGATCGACAGCAGGTTCATGATCACGGCCTTGAGTGGAACCAGCAGGCTGCGGAAGACCGCCATCAGCAACAGGAACGACAGCACGAGCACCGCTCCGATGAAGACGAGGATCCGCTTCGAGAAGTAGTCGGAGAGATCAACACCGATCGCGGTGAATCCGCCGACGTTGACCGCGAAGTCGTCCACGTCGTGTTCGGCCAGTGCGCTCGGTATGACGTCGTCGCGCAAACGGTGCACGAGGTCGGCGGTTCGTTCGTCCTGCGGGGCGCCGCTCGGCACCACCTTCCAGGCGATCAGCCGTTCGTTGAGCCGATTGGAGGGCGACACGAAATCGATTCCCTCGGTGGCGCTCATCGCGGCGGTCAGCGAGGCGGCCGCGGCGGCGATCTCGTTCTCGTCGGCACCCTCGGGCACTTCGGCCACCAGCGTGAGCGGACCGTTGAATCCGGGTCCGAAACCCTTGGCCAGCAGGTCGTACGCCTGACGAGCGGTCTGCCACTCGGCCCGGTTGCCGTTGTCGGCGAGGGCGAGACGCATGTCGAACAACGGAATCGTCAGAGCGAGCAACGACACCAGTCCGATCAGGAACGACGTCCCCGGTCGGCGCTGCACGAGGCGACTCCACCGATACCAGAACTGCTGGTCGCGCGGCTTGGGGTCGCGATGCCGGATCGGTGTGCGCCACGACCTCACCACGAAGCTCGCACCCATGATGAGGGCCGCCACCAGGAGACCGATAGGTATCAGCAGCAAGGTGTGGAAGAAGATCACGCCGGCCAGTGCCATGGTGGCGAACACGATCAGCGCCACGAGTGCGGCACGTGTGGTGACGTCGATGCGGTGACGGGCGAACGAGAGCAGGGCGGGCAGCAACGTGAGCGCGGCCACGATCATCACCGACACGATGATCGACGCCGACACGGCGAGTCCGTAGATGAACTTCAGCCCCATCATGTACATGCCGAGCAACGAGATCACGACGGTGATGCCAGCGAACAGAACCGCTCGGCCGGCGGTATCGGCCGACTCGAGCGTCGCCTCCTCGGCATCGAGACCTCGCCGAGTCGCCTCGCGGAACCGCGTGACGATGAAGAGCGCGTAATCGATACCGACGCCCAGCCCGATCATGGCGCCGATCTGCAGCGAGAACTCCGGAACCTCCATCGCGTGACTGACCATCGTGATGAGCGCGATGCCGAAGCCGAGTCCGATGAGGGCCGTGCCGATGGGCAGACCCATGGCCAACACCGATCCGAAGGCCAGAACGAGGATGATGATCGCCGCGAGCAGACCGACCACTTCGCTCTCGGGAAGTTCGAAGTCGACGAAAGGATCGCCGCCGAATTCGACCCGCATGCCAGCGGGCAGTGGATTGTCGGCGAGGTGCGCATCGGCGGCCTCCACGACGTCGAGGCCGAGGAGACGTTGATCCTCCTGCGACTCGACGGTGGGCAGACCCAGTTCGAGGTAGGCGATGGTGCGATCGCCGCTGATCAGTCGGGCGCCACCGATGGGGTTGGTGGCGGTGGGCGGATCGTACGGCGAGGCCAGACGCAATCCCTCCACGTTCGAAGCGATCGCATCGAGCAAACCCTGCACGGCGGCGGCCACCTCGCCGTCGTCGATTCCCTGGGTGGCCTCGAACACGATCTGCGCGTCGGTCACCGAGTCCTCGTCCGGGAAGGCCTCGTCGAGCAACTCGAGGGCGCGCAGGCTTTCGGTCGCGGGTATGGAGAATCGCGTCTCGAAGTTGTCGCCACCGAACGCCGACTGGGCGACTCCGATGCCGACGATCAGCGCGGCGACCCAGATGAGAACGGTCGACCAACGATGGCGGAAACACCAACGGGCGATGCGAACGAGCATGGGGAGCTTTCTGCTTGGTGGATCGCCGGACGCGAGCGACGTCGGGAAGGCTACGGTCGGCATGGTGGACGAGGCTCGACGCTCCCTGGGTTGGGATGTGACTTGGGACGACGCGTGGCGACACGCGCTCGCCGGTCTCTCCGATGTCCACGCCCGTCGTCCGGGCCGGGTGGTGCGACTGGACCGCGGTTGGAGCACGGTGTGGTTCGACGCCTCGGGAAACGACGCGGCGCGGGTTCGCAACATCGGAGCCGACGTTGCGGTCGGCGACTGGGTGGCGATCTCGGTGGACGGTGAACGAATCGAGGTCGTGCTTCCGCGCCATAGTGCGTTCGTGCGTCGCGCGAGCTTCGAGGGACAGCGCGCCGAGGCGCACACGATCGCGTCCAACATCGACGTGGTGATGCTGGTGCACGCGCTGTCGTCGCCCCCGAACCAGCGACGTCTCGAGCGCGAATTGGTTCTCGCTTTCGACAGTGGCGCTCGACCGGTGGTGGTGTTCACGAAGTCCGATGCGGTGGACGACGAGTCGGCGATCGATTCGAGCGTCGCCGTGCTGCGGGCGGCGGCACCCGACGTGCCGATCCTGGTGGTGAGTGGTCGCACCGGTCGCGGACTCGACGAGATCCGATCGTTGGCGGCGGGTCACCGCACGATCGCCCTGCTCGGCGCCAGCGGGGTGGGCAAGAGCACCATCGTCAACTCGTTGGTGGGTGGCGAGGTGCAGCGCACCGAAGCCGTGCGGGAGGGCGATCAACGGGGACGGCACACCACCACCGCCACGTCGTTGGTGGCCCTGCCGGCCGAGCCGGCCGGTTCGGCGGGATGGTTGGTCGACACACCGGGAGTTCGCGCGGTGAGTCTGTGGTCCAGTGGTCACGGCATCGAACGCGCCTTCAGCGACATCTTCGATCTCATGGATCACTGTCGTTTCCGGGACTGCAAGCACGAGGAGGAACCCGGTTGCGCGGTCCGGGCGGCGGTCGAGTCGGGCGATCTCGATCCGCGTCGACTCGAGAGCATGAAGCGACTCGTGGCCGAGGAGGCCGCGCTCGAGGAGGAGCAGAAGGCGCGGCTGAAGGGCGAGGACCGACGGGGTTTCCGACGCCGCAAGTAGTGGGCGAACCCCGCCGGCGCGGAGGTTCGCTACAGGCGGCCGTCGTCGAGCAGGGCGAGCACCTCGGTGGCGCGCTCGCGCACCTCGGGTAGATCCTTCAACTTGAAGGCCGCCCTCACCTGTTGCGCCATGCGTGGATTGCGTCCGAAGCGAGCCTCGTGACGCGCCATGAAGTCCCAGTAGAGGGTGGTGAACGGGCAGGCGTCGGGCCCCACTCGTTGGGTGCGGTCGTAGCGGCACCCGCGGCAGTAGTCGCTCATCTTGTCGATGTAGGCACCGCCCGACGCGTAGGGCTTGGTGGCCATCTGACCACCGTCGGCGTGTTGCGACATTCCGATGACGTTGGGAACCATCACCCACTCGGCACCGTCGACGAAGTTGGCCCACATCCAGTCGACGAGTTCGCCGGGGTCCACGCCCGCGATCAGGCACAGGTTGCCGATCACCATCAACCGCTGGATGTGATGGGCCCAGCCGTGCTCGCGCACCTCGGACAGAACCCGTTCGACGCAACGCATCTGCGTGGCGGATTCGCCGCGGAAACAGGGCGGCAACGGACGAATCGCGCCGAGGGCGTTGAGGTTCGCGTACTCCGGCATCTTGGTCCAGTAGACGCCCCACACGTACTCTCGCCAGCCGATCACCTGTCGGATGAAGCCCTCGGCCGAGGCGATCGGGACGCGACCCTTCCGGTACTCGCGTTCCACCCCGTCGCACACCTCTTTCGGAGTGAGCAGCCCGATGTTCAGGTAGGGCGACAACAGCGAGTGGGCGAGGTGCCAACTGCCGGTGGTCATGGCGTCCTCGTGCGGACCGAACTCCGGCAACAACCGCTCGAGGAAGTGATCGAGTCGGCGCAGGGCTTCGTCGCGCGAGGTGGCCCACACGCCGGTCGGATCGTCACCGGTGCAGTGCGGTCGCAATTCGTCGACGACGCGGCGATCGAGGTCGTCGAGTTCCCTGACCGGTGGAATCGGCCAGTGGTTGGCGCCGTCCTTCGGGGGTGGCTTGCGGTTGTCGGCGTCGAAGTTCCACTTCCCGTCGACCGGATCGTCGCCGTCCATCAGGTAGCCGAGGCGACGACGTTGCCACCGGTAGAAGTCCTCCATCTTCAGTCCCTTGCGACCCTCGGCCCACGCTGCGAAGTCGTTGCGGTGACACAGGAACTGATTGCTCGGCACCACCCGACAACCGAGCCGAGCGACCATCTCGAGTCCCTTCCAACTCGCTGGTTCCATCACCGACACCTGCTCGGGCGCGAACTCGGCGCGATGCGCGTCCAGTCCAGCGGCGAGGGTGTCGGCTCGGCGCAGATCGACCTCGAACCCCTCCGCGCGCAGCGACGCGGCGAAACGACGCATCGAGGTGATGACGAGATGCGCCCGTTGGATGTGCCAGTTCTTCGAGCGCAACTTGGCCGTGCTCTCGACGAGCAGAACCCGGTGGGTGGACGGAGACGCCTCGGCCAGTGCGGCGAAGTCGCGATTCAGTTGGTCGCCGAGCACCCACACCGTGCGCATCGCACCAACCTAGTCACGACCGCTTCAGTCGGCGGTCTCGTGCATCATCGTCAAGCGATCGCGCAAGGTGACATCGGGCAGTAGCGAACCCACCACGGGCAGATCGGTGACGGAGTCGACCCACGCGGTGACGGTGACCAGATCGCCGTCGAACGCGACGTCGACGATCACGTCGGGAAAATGACGTCGCATCGCCCCTCGAGCCGCACGTTCGGGTTCGTCCGACACCGCGGCGGCCCGGGTGGCGTCGCGGATGGCGTGGGCGAGACGTATCCGGTCGGTGAGCACCACCACCAACTGCACGACCAACACGAGCGTCACGGCGACGATCGGAAGCACGAGCGCGAACTCGACGGTGGCCTGACCCCGATCGCGGTCAGGGGAGTCGCGACGTGACACGGTCGATCACCGCATCGAAGAGGTCACCGATGCGTCCGGTGGCTCCACCGTCGCCCGCCCACGACACGACCGCGAGCGCGATGAGAGCGGCGGCGAGGATGATGAGGGCGTACTCGGCGGTGGCTTGGCCGGAATCGCGGGTCGGCGGAGTTTCCGAGGTGATGGGATGAGTGTGCGACATGGGTTTCCGTTCAGGGGGAGAAGGTGGAGAGGCGAGCGAGCGTGCCCACGATGAGGGGAACGATGACGACGATCACGAAGGCCGGCAGGATGCACGCGACCACCGGCACGGTGAGTCGCACCGGGAGTTCGCGAGCCTCGGCATCCACCGAGCGTCGACGCCGATGTCGCGCCTCGTCGGCGAGCAGCATCGCGTGACGTTCGAGAGGCAGGCCGAGTCGGTCGCCGGTGGCGAGTAGTTGAGCCAGTGCGTCGAGGTCGGGACCGGCTCGACCGCGAAGCGCGCGCAAGGCATCCGGAAAACGCGAGCCGTTCTCGATGGCCTCGAGCACCGTGGAGAGAGTCGATTTCAGACGTCCTCGGGAATGATGCACCGCGAGGCGGAACGACTGCTCGGGCGAGAGGCCGGCCCGTAGTCCGGCCACCACCAGATCGACGTGGTCGGGGACCTCGCGGTCGAGGTCGGGTCGACCGGCCCGTCGGTGTCGTCGCCGGCGAACGAGCACGATCACCAGCAACGAAACGAGAAGCCATCGGGTCATTGGCGCACCGTTCGTTCGATCCAGATCCGACCGACGACATTGAGCAACGCTCCGCTCGCCAAGCAGAGCCAGCCGATCGTAGAGCCGAACAGGACCTCGCGACTCTCCGACGCCGAGGTGGCCGTCCAGACGACGGCCCCGATGGGCAACCACGTGAGGAGACGCGTGGATGCGGTGGCCGCGGCGGCCTGGGCGCGTCGGTCGTCGCGAGCCCGGCGTCGTTCGTCGAGGGTGAGCGAGATGGCTTCGAGGTGGGCCGCGGTATTGCCACCGGCGTGGGCGGCGAAGCCGAGTCCGGTGAGCACCAGCACCGCGTCGTCGGAATCCACCGCGGACAAGGCCGCGTCGCATGATTCGCGGAGGGTGCGTCCGGCGACGAACTCGGTGGCGACTCGGCGCAACGAGCGGGTGGGGATGGTTCGATCGACGGTTGCCACGGCCGTCGCCAAGGAATCACCCGCCCTGACGAGTCGCGTGATCTCGGCGATGGCCGCGGCGAGATCGTTGTCGTCGGGAGCGAGTTCGTCGAGTCGGTGGCGTGTCATCGCATCGACTCGGCGGGGGAGATCGAGTCGAGACGAACATCGACCACTCGACGTCGACCATCGCGCGCGCGTTCGACGTGCACGAGGGCGTCGAACGACGACTCGACCAGACGTCGGGCCAGATCGTCGCTCCAGCCGTGCGACGCCAGCATCACGAGCGCCCGGAGACGTTCGAGGGCCGCCTCGACCGAGTCGGCGTGCACGGTGGCCAGTGAACCCCGGTGTCCGGTGGTGAGAGCCATCACCAGCGCCGAGGCCTCCGAGCCGCGCACCTCGCCGACCACCAGTCGGTCGGGTCGCAGCCGCAGCGATCCGCGCACGAGATCGTCGAGACCCACCTGTCCGCGACCCTCGGCGGTGGCGGGCCGGGATTCGAGCCGCACGCAGTGGGGATGCGCGGTGACGATCTCGCGGGTGTCCTCGATCACCACGATTCGTTCGTCGGAGGGAACGAGATCGATCAGGCACCCGAGCAACGAGGTCTTGCCACTCCCGGTGGCGCCGGAAACGAGAACGTTGCGCCGATCGGACACGAGCGACGCGAGGTGCGGGGCATCGAAGTCGTGGAGGGTCCACGACACGGGAGCGAAGCGACGGAAGGCCACGCAGGTGCCCGACGTGGCGATGGGGTGGATCACGGCGCACACGCGCGTGCCGTCGTCGAGTCGGGCGTCGACGATGGGCGAGAGATGATCGAGTCGACGACCGAGGGGAGCGAGCACGCGCTCGAGCGCGGCGTCGATCTCGCCTCGGCGGAGTCGCCCGGCCGGCTGCAGCGATCCGTCGACCTCCACCCAGAGGTGCACACCGTCGTTCACCAGAACGTCGGTGACCCCGGGTCGTTCGAGCAACGAGCGCACCGCGGGCGGAACCGGGCTCACGAACGACTCGCCGCGACGAGCAACGACGTGAGTGGCTGATCGATGAGTCGGGGCGGTCGAGAGCGCAGGAGCCCGGCATCGACTCGGCGCGACACGTCGGGATGCAGTGGGACGCGAGCCAGCACCGGTCGCTCGGCCACCGTGGCGACGTCGTTGACCGTGAGCACCCGGTCGGGCGGGGTGATCACCACCAGGCCGTCGACCCGAGGGCGAGCCTCGACCACTCGTCGGAGAGCCAGATAGCAGGGTTGCACGATGAGTAGCCGGAGGGCGCTCGCGTCGTCGGGGACGATGTCGTGGGACCACCGCCCGGCATCGACGACGACGGTGCGTCCGTCGGCCGAGGCCCGGACGAGTTCTTCACCGAGTCGCTCGTCGAATCGAGGATCGGACTCGTGCGTCGCTCTCCGATGGTTTCCGCGACCTCGTCCGACGAGTTGCATGCGATCGTGCCGTTCGATGATGTCGTCGAATCGGAGACCGTCACACCCGGAACTCCACTCGGTCAAGCCGCGTTCGGGTTCGGGGAGTCCCAGCACCGCCGGCTGATCGCCGTCGAGGTCGACTACGAGGACCGACGCCTCGGCACGCAGATGGAGGGCCGCGATGGCCAGGGAGGCGGCGACGACGGAGGTGCCGGAACCGCCCTTCACGGACGAACAGATGATGAGCACGACGACTCCTGTGAACTCGGGATGGGCGGGAAAGCCGCGCGAGTTGTGGCGAGCGTGCCGTCGGAACGGCGAGGGCTCAGTTGGAGGAGAGGCGCTGGGCGGCCACGGCGGCTAGAACCACCAGAACCACGAGCATGAGTAGTCGCTTCATGTTCGGCACCCTAGTGCGGGATACGAATGGCTGTACCGTGCGGAGCGGAGGTGTCCGAGTACCTGGTGGACTCCGCCGCCTTCAAAGCGGTTGGAACGGGTGAACCCCGTTCGGCGGGTTCGATTCCCGTCCACCTCCGCCACGCAGCGAAGCTCACTCGCGGAGGCTCGCGGAATCGGGAGGAGCGCAGCGACGGATCCCGTCCACCTCCGCCATGCAGCGAAGCTCACTCGCGGAGGCTCGCGGAATCGGGAGGAGCGCAGCGAATCAGACGGCGAGAAGATCGCGCGCGCCGGTGTCGCTCGACGGATGGCGCAACTTGCTCATCGCTCGCGCCTCGATCTGACGAATGCGTTCGCGCGTGAGGTTGAAGTGTTCGCCGACCTCTTCGAGGGTGCGGGCCTCGCCACGATCGAGTCCGAAGCGCAACTTCAGGATTTCGCGCTCGCGCTCGTCGAGCGGGGCGAGAAGACGCGAGATCTCGTCGGGCAGCAACGCGGTGGCCGCCACTTCGAAGGGACTCTCGGCCGAGCGATCCTCGACGACGTCGCCGAGTTCGGCGTCGCCGTCCTCGCGCAACGGCTCGCTGAGCGACAGCGGCTCGGCGGCGAAGCGCAAGGCTTCGGTCACCTTGTCCTCCGGCATCTCGACTTCGGCCGACAATTCCTTCAGCGTTGGCTGACGTCCGAGCTTCAGTTCGAGTCGTCCACGGGCCTTCTGCAGGCGGGCCAACGTGTCGCCGGCGTGGACTGGTAGTCGGATGGTGCGTCCGGTGTTGGCGATGCCACGGGTGATCGCCTGACGGATCCACCACGTCGCGTAGGTGGAGAACTTGAATCCCTTGCGCCAGTCGAACTTCTCGACGGCGTGCATGAGACCGAGGTTGCCCTCCTGAATGAGGTCGAGCAACGGAAGACCGGACGCCTGGTACTTCTTGGCGATCGACACCACGAGACGAAGGTTGGACTGAACGAACTGTCGCTCGGCGGACTCGCCGTTGCGCATCTGCCGCTCGAGTTCGCGGCGCTTGCCGACCGCCAACTTGCTCTTGGCGGCTTCGAGTTCTTCCTTGGCTTGCTTGCCTTCTTCGATCTGTTTGGCCAGACGAACCTCGTCGTCCTTGGTGAGCAACGTGTACTGACCGATGTCAGACAGATACAGGCGGACGAGATCTTCTTCGTCACGTTCGACGCGCTCTTTGGCCACCAGTCACCCTCACTTCTTCTGCCGGAATCTCGCGACTCCGACTGTTGCCCACTCGACCGGAAGAACCGGCAATTACTGCTGAGATCCGACGTTTTGCGTCGGTTCGGCGGCGTTGGGGCGGAACACTACCGACGTCACGCCGTTACACAACTGTCGGACGAAGAACGTTGCCCGGTGATCGCGGGCTGCTCGTTCGCGGCCCTACAATTCGTGCTTCCGATCCCACCTTTCGGCCGGGCTTCGGTAGGGTACGTACACCTTCTCGGGTGACGAGTCATCGGCTTCGCGTCACGAAATTTGGCGGATACAACGAACACCTCCGGCGAGATCCTCCGGAGGGGCGGGCCAGCGGAGCCGAGGTCGCTCGAGTCGGGTCGTGGGCAGTCGAGTCGTAGATTTTCGGCGAAGGATTCGTCGGAGAAAGGACCACCAGTGTCGAACCCCCTTCTGAATGACGAGAAGTTGCGCAAGGCGGCCGAGGCCGACGCCGGCTGGGCGGCCCCCGATGCCAGCACCCGGGCGCCGATGTCCGATGGACCGATCAGTCCGTGGAACCCGCGCCAGGGTCTGATGACGGTGGGCGGCACGGCCAGTGCCACCGCGGTTCTCTTCGTGTTGCTGCTGGCCTCGGCGGCGGTCGGCTGGTCGATGGTCGACGCACCGAACGGCGAGGTGTACGAATTCCCGGCCCTGGCCATCGGCGGCGTTCTGGTCGGATTCGTGTTGGCCATCGTGCTGGCCTTCAAGCCCATGTGGGCTCGGGTGCTCGCTCCGGTGTACGCGCTCGCTCAAGGAATCTTCATCGGTGCGATCAGCCGCGCCTACGAGACGTACTTCGACGGCATCGTCCTGCAGGCCGCCGGCGTCACGGTGGCGGTGTTCGCGGCCATGCTCGTGATGTACAACCTGCGCATCGTGAAGGTCACCGCTCGGTTCCGACGCATCGTCGTCGGTGCCACGCTCGGCCTGATGGTGTTCTACGGAGTGGCGCTGCTCATCAACCTCTTCGGTGGATCGGTGTCGTTCCTGTCGCAGCCGAGCGCGCTCGGCATCGGGTTCTCGATCTTCGTGGCGGGTCTGGCGGCGATGAATCTCGCGCTCGACTTCGACTTCATCGAGAACGGTGCCCGCGAGGGTCTGCCGAAGTCGGTCGAGTGGTATGCCGCCTTCGGCGTGATGGTGACGGTCGTGTGGCTCTATCTCGAGATCCTCCGTCTGCTCGCCAAGCTTCGCGATCGGTGATCGAAGCTGGTCGACCCGAGTCGGTCGAGGTCGACCGCCGAACCATCGTCATCGTCGCCACGGCACTGCCCTGCCTGTGGGCCGCCCGTTTCGCCGACCGTCTCCGTCCCGATTCGTGGGACCCCTTGTGGGGTATGTGCTTCTGGTCGGCCACCCAGATCGTCTTCTATTTGGTGGTGCCGATGGGGGTCCTCGCCGTCTTCGGAGTGCGACCGGCCGACATCGGTTGGCGTGTTCGGGGAACCGCGTCGCACGGATCGAGGTACGTCGGGCTGCTCCTGATCGCGCTGCCGTTCGTGGTGCTCGCCAGTTTCAACGGCGAGTTCCAGGAGCGGTATCCACTGCTCGACGTCGTGCCCGGCCAGACGGGAGTGTGGGGTGATCTCGTCGTTTGGTGGATGTTCTACGCGGTGCAGTTCGTCGCGGTGGAAACGTTCTTCCGCGGCGTGTTGGTGATCGGTCTCGCCGATCGCCTTGGTCGATTGGCGATACCACTGGCCACCATTCCCTACCTGATGATCCATTTCGTGAAGCCACCCGCCGAAGCCCTGGCTTCCATCGTCGGTGGCCTGGTGATGGGTACGTTGGCCCTGCGTTCACGCACCGTGTGGTGGGGCGTCGCCCTGCACGTGGCGGTGGCGGCCACGATGGACGTGCTGTCGCTCGGTCAGAAGGGATTCGTGTGGTGAGAGGAGTGCGCGTCGTGACGTCGGATCGCACGCCCGAGGCGGTCGCCGCGGCGTTGGCGGCGGGAACCCTGGCCGGCGTGGCCGGTCGGGTGATCGGCTCGACTCGTCTCGGTGTCGTCGTGGGAGCCGCGAGTGGTGCGGTGGCCGGGTGGCGCGGCATCTACGACTGGAAGTCGCGCCGTGGCGTCGTCGCGTTCGTGCTCGATCACACGTGGGGCCTGATCACCACGACGGCCGGCTTGGCGGCACTTCTCGTCAATCGCTTCACCGACGACGGCTTCGAACCCTCGTTGTCGGAACGGCAGAACCGCATGGTGCATCGTGGTGGCTTCGTGTTACGACGCGGTTTCGCCGTGACGTTCGGCTACGTGGTGAACGGAGCGGCGGGTCGCGACGGCGAACTCACCGAGCGTCGTCGCAAGTTGGTGACCCACCACGAGGATGTCCATGTCTGGCAGGCTCGCTGGTGGGGACCGCTGTATCCGGCCGGGTATCTCCTGTGGGCGACGGGCGGGGCGTTGGCGGCCTTGGTTCGACGCGCGCTCGGACGCGACTCCGATCTCGCTCGAGCGGCCGACGAATGGTCGTACTACCGAAACCCCTTCGAGTGGCACGCGTACACGCGCGACGACAACTGGCCACCCGCGGGCGTGGATCCGGAGCACGTGTGGTCGCGGCCCTTTCCGGCTATCGGGGAGCGGTGGGCAACGAGGAGAGGAACCCGATCAACGCCGCGTTGAACTCGTCGGGCTTCTCCTGTTGCGTCCAGTGGCCGGCACCGGGAATCAGCACGCTGCCCTTGTAGTTCGGAGTCGCCGCGTTGGTGGGGTCGATGGTGTCGAGACGGGTGGCGATCACTCCGTCCTTGTCGCCGCCGATGAAGAACGTCGGCATCGAAATCGTCGACGGCGGAATGTCCTTCAGGATCTCGTAGTTGGCGTCGAGATTGCGGTACCACGACACCGGACCGAAGAAGCCGCTGTTCTCGTACTGCCGCACGTAGTGGTCGAGATCCGCTTGCGTGAGCCACGACGGCAGGTGCGCCGGAATGTCGCGAAACATGTCGAGAAAGCCGGTTCCCTCCATCGGCGGAATCTCGGTGGGCATTCCCCGGTACATCTCGCCCGACGCTCCCCACATGATGTCGTGCATCGTGCGCCGCACGTCGGCTTCGAGTTCGCGCTCGGCCGGGCCGACCTGCTGGAAGTAGAGCATGTAGAAGAAGCGATCGCCGAACATCATGTTGAAGAGGTCGGTGGGCTTGGCCGGCCAGTTGGTGAAGGGCACGCTCACCGCGCAGATCGCGTTGGTGCGGGCGGGGTGCAGACGTCCCATCTCCCACACCACGAGGGCTCCCCAGTCGTGGCCGACGAACGTGGCATCGGCGTGGCCCGTGGCGTCGAGCAATGCCACCAGGTCGCCGGTGAGTTGTCGGATGCCGTAGGCCTCGACTTCCTCGGGTGCCGTCGAGAACCCGTAGCCGCGCTGGTCGGGGGCCAGAACGTGGTACCCGGCGTCGGCGAGGAACTGCATCTGGTGGCGCCACGAGTACGCCGATTCGGGGAAGCCGTGGCACAGCACGACGCAGGGAGCCGACGGATCGCCGGCCTCGGTGACGACGAGTTCGACGCCGTTCATGTGACGAGTGACTTGGGTGATGCTCACGCCCTCAGTCTGGCGCAGGTGTCAATGGTCGTGCGCACGCAGAGCGTTGAACCGGGCTCGGAGTCGGCTGTTCATCCAACTCTCCCGTGAAATCCCGATCACGTGGACGTCGCTGGGCCGTCCGTCGATGATCATCCGCTTCTCCAGCACTCCGAGGCGGCGGGCGTGACCGCGCCGGATCCCCGATTCGAAGTGCACGACGTTCTGTTCCAGCGAGTGCGCGTAGATCCAACGGAGTGGCCACTCGTTGAAAACGATCTCTCCAAATGCCAGCAGTCCCTCCATGAGTACACCGCTCGACCGGGCGTCAGGTGCGGCATAGATCGAGAACCATCCGTGCTGTGCCCGCAAGTCGACGTCGTGCAACTGCAAATACCCACGCAGTCGTCCCGTGTCTCGACCTTCGACCACCCAGATGGCCTCGGTCTGGCGCCACAGAGCGGCTTCGTATTCCTCCGGAGGAGGCATTCCCGTCTTGTAGCGCCAGGTCGCGAGTGAGCTGGGATCGTTCTCCTTCGCGTAGAGAGCGTCGTAATCGTCCGGTCGTACTGGCCGGTAGACGTGTCGATTGGTTCGGAGAATCATTCGACACCGACCACTGGCTGAAAGAAGGCGTCCTCGAATTCCTCACGCCAGAGAACCCGTAGTTCGCGATCTTCGTAGACACCGTCGATCAAGGCGAAAGCTGGAAACACCGCTTGGTGTCGCCATAGCGCTTCGGTTGGTCCGAGGAGATGTGGGTCGTTCTCGAATCGGTCGTGGTAGAGCGCCCTGATACCCGATACGCCGAATGCCGACGCGATCAACTCGACCATCACTGACGATGTGGTTTCGCGTGCTTCCTCGTCGGGCATGCACCACACGTCGATTGCCCCAGTGCCTGCGGCCCCGGTTTCCGACAGGGCCGCGACACCAACGTCGCGAAGACCCGACGAGATCACGACGCCCGCGGAGAAAAGTCCGATCGTCTCGATGATCGTCGCCGGTGCGAGACCCCTTCTGCTGACACGCCACCAACGGGGATCGTTGGCCACAGCCACCTCGTAGGCGAGGGGATGTCTGTTCGATCGAACAGCCTCCATCCGGCACCGGATGGTGTGGTATCCGAGGTTGTCACCGTTGTTTCCTGGAAGGGGACAACGGTGATGGGCGCCGATGGATCAGAGGTAGTAGCCGGAGATGTCGATGATGAAGTGAGCCGATCCAACGTCGTCACCACACCAGACCTTCACCTTTCGATCCGAACTGATTCCCACCACCGAAGCGTTGGCCAGGTTCTGGTT
>Ga0169931_10005589_pt1 | contig 19113 bp, 15 predicted proteins | sample Kivu_15m_20L_FD_129675 | JGI IMG/M metagenome (GOLD analysis project Ga0169931, IMG submission 129675) | Freshwater microbial communities from Lake Kivu, Western Province, Rwanda to study Microbial Dark Matter (Phase II) - Kivu_15m_20L... | ecosystem: Environmental > Aquatic > Freshwater > Lake... | reverse complement strand
TTTATGCGCCATGGCCGTGATGGCCTTGGGACTGCCCAGCCGGGCCTTCCACCGCCGGTATAGGTCACCGAAGTAGTTCTTGGCCCGCCACAGGCTCTGCGCCGCCAGACGCAAGGCCTCGGCGACGCGGCTCACTTTGGCGAGGCCACGTCAGTCTCGGATCAGGGGGGGCGTCCGCCGCCCTGCGGTCACTTTCCCACTGCAGCGCGCGTCAGGCTGGGCTCGGCCCAAGCGCTCCAGGCACCACGATTGCCGTCCTTGCCCAGGAAGCGGAGCGTGAGTGTGTTCACGTCGTGGACGGAGATCTCAAAGGGCGCCTGTTCGCCGGGCTGGATGATTTTTGGGCCCCAAATGCGGCGGCCGTCCGCCTCGATGAGCGCTTCAACGGTGCCGAAGCCGCCATCGACGCCCGCGGCGCGCAGCACGCGCAGGCAGTCGCGCCGAATGGCCTGACCGTCGCTCGGGTCGGTCTCACTGCATTCCCCGGATTTCAGAACGCCTTTGACCTCGTGGATCTGCAGCAGGCCGTCTTGGGCGAACTCGAGCTGGATCGTGCGCCCCGGCAGGCCCCACGCCGTCATTTCGCGGCTGTAGAAATCGCGGATGTGGGTCAGCACGCGCGTGAGCCGTTCGCGGTATTGGCCCCGCGGATCGCGGTCCGCAGGCGTCCAGTAGCAGAGTCGCAGGACGCGCGGGGCCTTCTCCGGCGCTTCGTTTTCCCAAGCCTTGAGCATGGCGCGAGCGCGCGCGATCTCCGTCGCGGCAGGCTCGCCGGGCAGCAGCGCGCGCGGCTCGGGTGGGGCGGCTCGGAGGTGGCAAAGACTGGACCAGAGGACGGCGAAGATGAGGAGACGCACCAAGTGAAACTGACGCTGGCGCACGGTGCAGGGAAGTCCCGAAAGCGGGAATGAAGGCTTCGGGTAAATGGTGTCTTGAGTTCCCACGACCGGTGGATCGGCCCCGTTCCCGCTGTGCAACCCGCGTTTGCTCCGGAGAGCAGTGAAGTTTCCTCGCTTTTGCGGGTTGGACCGTGGTGAAGACCCTGACCGCCATGAACAGCAACCGAAGAACCTGCCGGCGCTACGACCTGGAGTTCAAGAACAACGCCGTCGGCCGGTCCGCGGCGTCCGCGTCCGTTCTGACATTCGCTTTTCCGGGAGTTGGCTTTCTGATAGGTTATCCCTCCTGCATATGGCCGGTCGCAATCAGTTTCCGTTTCCGCAATTCGAAGCCCGCTGGCAACGTCAGTGGGAGGCGCAGAGGACATTCCGGGCTTTCAACCCGGGGGATGCCATTCCACCGGGGCATCCGTTTGGCGTGCGTCACGGCCTTGAGGGCAAGGCGCCCGTCGCCGCGGAACTGCCGCCCAAGTTCTACATCCTCGACATGTTTCCGTATCCCTCCGGCGCCGGCCTGCACGTCGGCCATCCCGAGGGCTACACCGCCACCGACATCCTCGCGCGCTACCGTCGGTCGCAGGGCAGGAACGTCCTGCACCCGATGGGCTGGGATTCCTTCGGCCTGCCCGCGGAGCAATACGCGGTGAAGACCGGCCAGCATCCGCGCGTTACGACGGAGGCGAACATCGCGAATTTCACCCGGCAGATCAGGTCGCTCGGCTTCAGCTACGACTGGTCCCGCGAGGTCGCCACGACCGATCCCGAGTATTTCAAGTGGACCCAGTGGATCTTCCTCCAGATCTACAATTCCTGGTTCAACCCGGCCACGAACAAGGCCGAGCCGATCAGCACGCTGAAGTATCCCGACGAACTGGCTTGGCCGCCCGTAGTGGCACAGGCGCCCTCGCCTGTGACCAGTCCAGCGGTCGCCCCCGCCTGCTGTCCTCCGGAGCTGGAAGCCAAACGCCGCGCCTTTCGCGATTCCAAGCGCCTCGCTTTCGTCAGCGAAGCGCCGGTCAACTGGTGCCCGGAGCTGGGCACCGTCTTGGCCAATGAGGAAGTCATCGACGGCAAGAGCGAGGTCGGCGGCTTCCCCGTCATCCGCAAGCCGATGCGCCAATGGATGCTCCGGATCACCGCCTTCGCCGAGAAGCTCCTGGCCGATCTCGACACCATTGACTGGTCCGACTCGCTGAAGGAAATGCAGCGGAACTGGATCGGGAAGAGTGAAGGGGCGGAGGTGGACTTCGAAATTGCGGAATTCGGAATGCGGAATGCGGAATGCCGGGAGCGTATCCGCGTCTTCACGACTCGCCCGGACACCCTCTTCGGCGCGACCTACATGGTCCTGTCGCCCGAGCACAGGCTGGTCGGCCAGATCACTACTCCGGAGCAGGCGGCGGCGGTGAAGCAGTATCAGGAATTCGCCGCCACCAAGTCCGACTTGGAGCGCACCGAATTGGCCAAGGACAAGACCGGCGTCTGGACCGGCGCCTATGCCCTCAACCCGGTCAACGGCGGGAAGATCCCCATCTGGATCGCCGACTACGTCCTCGCGACCTACGGCACCGGCGCGATCATGGCCGTGCCGGCGCACGACGAGCGGGACTTTGAATTCGCTAAGAAGTTCAAGTTGCCCATCGTGCAGGTGGTTCAACCGCCCGATGCGTCGACCGACTGGCAGGGCTATTGCGACGCCGGCACGGCGGTCAATTCCAGCAGCGCGGAGGTTTCTCTCAACGGCCTGCCCACCGTCGAAGCCAAGAAGAAGATCACCGCCTGGCTGGAGTCGAAGGGCCTGGGCCAGAAGACGGTCAACTTCAAGCTGCGCGACTGGCTCTTCAGCCGGCAGCGCTATTGGGGCGAACCGTTCCCGATCATCTGGAAGAAGGACGCCGCCGGGAACCTTTACCACGAAGCCTTGCCCGAGAGCGCATTGCCCCTGCTCCCGCCCACGTTGGAAGATTACAAGCCGACGGCGAGCGGCGAACCCCCACTGGCCCGCGCCACCGAGTGGTTGAATTTGCCTGACGGTTCCATCCGCGAGACCAACACCATGCCCCAGTGGGCCGGCTCGTGCTGGTATTACCTCCGCTACCTCGACGCCAAGAACGGCTCCGCCTTCGTGAACCGCGACGTGGAGAGCTACTGGATGGGGGCGAAAGCAAGTGGTCAGTGGTCAGTGGTCAGTGGTCAGTCCGAGCACGCCAAACTGAAACCTGAAGGCTACGGGGCGACACCCGGCGTCGATCTCTACGTCGGCGGCACCGAGCACGCCGTGTTGCACCTGCTCTACGCCCGGTTCTGGCACAAGATCCTCTTCGATCTCGGCCACGTTTCCACCGCCGAGCCGTTCTTCAAGCTGGTCAACCAGGGGCTGATTCTCGGTGAAGACGGCCAAAAGATGTCCAAGTCCCGCGGGAACGTGGTCAATCCCGACGACGTGCTGGCGGAATACGGCGCCGATGCATTTCGGCTCTACGAGATGTTCATGGGGCCGCTCCAAGACACCAAGCCTTGGAACACCCGGGGCGTCGAGGGTGTCTATCGGTTTCTCGGCCGCGTCTGGCGAATGTTGGTGGACGACAAGTCCTACGAGGACTTTGAACAGAATCTCACCGCCCAGCCCGAGCGCGGCGAGGAGTTCCTGGACGCGGTGAAGCTGTCCGGCGCGATTCGCGACGAGGCGACCACTCCGGCGCAGGCGAAGGCGTTGCATGCCTGCATCAAGAAAGTCACCGAAGACCTGGAGGGCATGCGCTTCAACACCGCCATTTCGGCGATGATGATGTTCGTCAACGAGGCGATGACGTGGGCGGTGAAGCCCGCCGCCGCGCTGGGCGGCTTTCTCCAGTTGCTCGCCCCCTTCGCCCCGCACCTCGCGGAAGAGCTGTGGGACAAGCTGCACCGGCATCTCGGCCGGACCGCGCCGAGCCTGACCTACGCGCCCTGGCCGCAGTTTGACCCGGCGCTGTTGGTCGAGAGCGAGCTCGAGATTCCCGTGTCGGTGAACGGCAAGATGCGCGACGTGATCCGGGTGCCGGCCGACGCCGACAACGCCACGCTGGAAGCCGCCGCCCAGGCCGCCGACAAGGTGAAGCCGTTCTTGGAGGGCAAGGCCATCAAGAAGGTCATCGTGGTGCCGAAGAAGATGGTGAACCTCGTCGTGGGCTGAGGTGAGGCGGCCGGGTGATTCACGTCGGCCGGCCCTTATGCTACAATCCATCCGGTGGTGCGCATGACAAAGCAGGAAATGTGGGTGCTCTTCGTTTTTCTGACCCTGGTGGTCACCGGATTGGTGGCCAAGGCGTGGCTGCGGACACGTCCGCCGGAGCCGCTGGCGCCGTTGCCGCAGGCGATGGACTCCAACCCGCGCTGAGCCATGCCTGCCCTGGATTTCGACACCGCCTTGGAGCCTGTGCTGGAGCGCGATCCGCGCTATGCCCGGGGAGCCTACCACTTCGTGCGCGACGCCCTGGATTTCACCCGCGAAGCCCTGCAAAACGAGGCCATCGCCTCGGTCACCCCGCGTAAGGGCCAGCATATCTCCGGGCAGGAACTGCTCGATGGCGTGCGGCGGCTCGCACTGAACCAGTTCGGGCCGATGACCCATTGCGTGCTGGACGAATGGGGCATCCGCCGGTGCGAGGATATCGGCGAGATCGTGTTCAACATGATCGAGGCCCAGATCCTCTCGAAGACCGAAGGGGACCGGCGGGAGGATTTCCATGGCGGCTACGATTTCGACGAGGCGTTCCGGCGGCCATTCCAGCGCCAGGGGGCACCGACTGGATAGTGATCCGACTGCCAAGGGATTGCGTCGCGACCAATCGCCGCCGCCGGCGGTCGCGTCCGACTTCGGTCCTTGGCGCGGGGCGGGGCTTCCGTAAGCTGCCCCGGCTGCATGCGCCTGCTTGACCGCTATCTGCTGCGCGAACTGCTGATGCCGCTGGGAGCCTGCCTTGGCGGCTTTCTGATTTTCTGGGTCGCCTTCGATCTGCTCGGCACCCTCGACGATCTGAGGCGCCTGGGTGCAACCGCCGGTGGGATCGCCGAGCTGTATCTGATCCGCCTGCCGGAACTGCTGCTGATTGTCGTCCCCTTTGCCCTGCTGCTCGCCCTCCTGTATGCGCTGACGGCCCATACCAAGCATCAGGAGCTAACCGCGATGCGAGCGGCCGGCATCGGACTTTGGCGCATCTGCCTGCCGTATTTCGCGGTCGGTCTGTCGGGCTCTGTGCTGCTCTACGCACTGAACGAGTTTTGGATGCCCGATGCGAAGGAGCAGGAGGAATACCTCAAGTCTTCATGGAGCGGTGACACGAACTCCCTTGGCCGCGGATGGCGCACCCGGGTGAATCTGCGCAACCAGGCCGAAGACCGCACCTGGAACTTCGGCGCCTTCAACCTCACGAACGGCGAATTGCGGCAGGTGGCCATCCAAATGCCGCTGGCCCCGGACGGTTATCGTGAGGTGGTGGCCGACGGTGTCCGGTGGATGGACGGTTATTGGCGGCTCACCAACGGACTGGAACGCATTTATCGCTGGGCGGGCGACCCGCTGCCGGCGGTAAAGACCCGGTCCACGTTCACGGCCGAAGAGATGGGTGGTCGGCTGGAGGCCGTCGCGAACTGGCCGGGGGAGACCCAGACGTTGACGAATGCGGTGTTCACCAACGGCTACGTCTTCCGCCGGGCGATCACAAACGGCAGCGCCTCGTCCAAGGCCACATGGAAACTGGAATCGCTGGTGCCGGTCACCGGCGAGGGTGGCGCCCTCTCGTTCCGAGCGCCCTTGGGGAGCGGAGCGAATCGCCGGATTTTTGCCGAATCGGCCAGCTGGTCTGACGGTGCCTGGGTGTTTCGTGAGGTGCGGGAGTTCCTCTACCGCTCAGGCACGGACGACAACTATCTGGACCAGAAGTTCACCGAACTGACGCTGGAAGGATTCAGCGAAACACCCGAGATCATCCGCAGCGAGATCCGGGTCGGCACGCTGTTCAACCGCACCAAAATGATGCGCCGCCCGCAGCTCGGCTCGCGCGAAATCCTCAACTACCAACGGCTGCACCCACAAATCCCACCCAAGGAACAGGCCCTGCTCGACACCCAGCTCCACGCCCGTTTCGCCGCGCCGTGGACCTGCCTCGTGGTGGTGTTCATCGCGATTCCGTTCGGTTCACCGTCGGGACGCCGGAACGTCTTCTACGGCGTGGCGGGCAGTCTGGCGCTGGGGTTCTGCTACTTCGTGCTCCAGCGGCTGGGGTTTGCGCTGGGGCAGGGGGGGCAGGTCGCGCCGTGGCTCGCCGCGTGGCTGCCGAATCTGGCCTTCACCGCCGTGGGCACGGTGCTGATAAGCCGCGTGCGATGAAACTGACCTGAGGCGCCATGACCGGCCGGCTTGCCATTGTCCTGCACGCGCATCTCCCCTACGTCCGGCACCCGGAGCACCCACGGTTCTACGAGGAATCGTGGCTCTTCGAGGCCGTGGCCGAATGTTACCTGCCGTTGCTGGCCGCGATGGCCGGCTGGAATCGCGACGCGGTTCCGTGGCGGTTGACGCTCACGTTGACCCCGACGCTCTGCGCGATGTTGTCGGACGAACATCTGCGCGGGCGAACTGCCGGGTATCTGGAGGCAATGGTCCGGTTGGCGGAGAAAGAGGTAGAACGGAACCTGCTGCGCCCGGACTTGCGCGACGTCGCGGAGTTCTACGAAACCCGGGGGCGCCTGCTGCTGGAGCAATGGCACGCGTGCGGAGGAAATCTGCTGGCAGAGTTCCGCCGTCACCAGGACGAGGGCAACCTGGAGATCCTCACGTGTGCCGCGACGCATGCCCTGTTGCCGCTTTGGCTGGATCAGCCCGCTGCCATCCGGGCGCAACTCGCGGTGGCCGTGGCCGATTACCGGCGTCACTTCGGCCGCGTGCCTGACAGCCTGTGGTTGCCCGAATGTGCTTGGGATGCCGGCTTGGACCCGCACTTGTCCGCCGCGGGGCTGCGCCGCAGCGTGCTGGAGACACACGGACTCCTCCACGCCGGGCCTCGGCCGCGATGTGCAACTTTTGCGCCAGTGATCACGCCCGCCGGCGTGACGGTTTTTGGGCGCGATCCGGCCAGCGCCCGACAGGTTTGGAGCCGGCACGGCGGTTATCCGGGCGATCCGCGCTACCGCGAATTCCATATGGATCTCGCCCATGAGGCGGAGTGGGAATACCTCCGGCCGCACCAAACCGGATCGGCCGAGCGGACCTTCACCGGCATCAAGTATCACCGGGTCACGGGCGGGCTCGGTCCCAAGGAGGTCTATTCGAGGACTGCGGCGCTGGCGGCGGTTCAGGAACACGCCCGGCACTTTGTGACCCAACGAAACGCCGCGATCACGGAGGCGATCCCTCTGATGCCACATCGGCCTCCGTTGCTCACGGCGCCCTTTGACGCCGAACTCTTCGGGCATTGGTGGTTCGAGGGGCCGGAATTCCTGGATGCCGTGGTCCGCACAGTTGCTGGTGAACCCAGCCTGCGGCTGACAAATCTCCGCGAAGGTGCCGCCGAGTTTCCGGAGCGGCAGTTGGCCATCCCGGCCCGGTCCAGCTGGGGCGAAGGCGGCCATCTCGGCGTATGGCTTGATGCTGGCAATGCGTGGATGCTGGCTCCGATGCGGTCGGCGACCGCGCGCATGATGGCACTCGCTCAGCAATTCTCAGCGCGCCCGATGGACGACCTGAGCGGCCGTCTGCTGCGGCAGGCCGGCCGCGAACTGCTGCTGGCACAAAGCAGCGATTGGCCGTTCCTCCTGAAGATGGGCACTGCCGGCAGCTATCCCGCCGAACGGTTCAGGGCTCATGTCGAGTCATTCAATCGCTTGGCCGCGGCGTTGGAGTCGGAAACAGGGCCACGCTGGGAACCGTTTTTGCGGACGTTGGAGGAATGGCATCCGCTCTTTCCAGAGCTCGACTGGCGACTCTGGTGCGAAGCCACGGCGGCAACGGTTTAAGGTCTGCGGGGCAACATGCGACACTTCTTCGGACAACTTTTGCCTGCCTGCAGCGCTTGCTCCACGTGATGCGCCAGCCCGACGACGGCAAGAAGTGACGTGATCCTATTTGTCCTCCTCCTTGTTCTTCGGGTTTCCAGAGCAGGAGAATGAGCGGGATTCCAAGTGAGGACGCTTCCCGCCACACCGGCGCGGCTTGCCTCGGGGCGCCGAAGCTGCCTGAATCCGGCCAACAGATGCCCGTTCCCGATGACTCCGTCAGTGTGAGTTTGCGCTGTTTTGGCGTGGGCGACGGCTGGCCCTGCGACGACCGCCGGCACTCCGCCTATCTCTATCGCTTCGGCACCACCCGGCTGCTGGTGGACTGCGGCGACGGCTTCAGTCAGAGCTACAAGGCCAGCGGCCTCTCCTACGAAGCCCTTGATGGTATCCTGCTGACCCACATGCACAGCGACCATGTGGGTGGGTTTTCGATGTTTCTCCAGGGACTCTGGTTGGAACGACGGACGCGTCCGCTGACCGTGGCGGCCCCCGCGGCCGGCATTTCGGCGTTGCAGGCGTGGCTGGCCGCAACCCTCTTGTCGCCCGATCTGTTCGGATTTCCCATCCGCTGGCTGCCGTTGGTAGCAGGACAACCGGTCGAAGTTGGCGACGTGATCGTCGAACCGGCCCGGACCGGTCACCTGGATTCGCTGAGGGCGAAGCTTGCGCTCCGGTTTCCAGAGGCGTGCTTTGAGGCGCTTGCCTTCGGCTTAAGCGGGTTGGGACGGCGAGTGGTTCACTCCGGCGACATCGGGGCGCCCGCGGACCTGGAGCCGTTGCTCGAGCAACCGCTCGATCTGCTGACGTGTGAGCTGTCCCATGTCGAACTGACCGAACTCACGGCGCTCCTGCGTCGTCGGCGTATCCGCCGGGCCGTGTTCATCCACTTGGGCCGCGAGCTCTGGGCGGACCGCTCCGGAACCCAGCGGCGTTTGGAGGCGGAACTTCCCGAAACCGAAGTCCGGGTGCCCGTGGACGGTGACGAAGTCATGGCGTAAACGGCCGGACGCAAGTGGACACCCCCGCTTGATCCCTCTCTTCCCTTCATAGTTGGGCAGCGCTCCCGCCGTGCTGCGTCCAAAATGCTCCCGTTCGGGCTGCAGAAGCGCAATCTTCAGTGCACGGGTGGCGTTCCTGTGGTTGGCTCCCCGTGTGGCGAAGGCAACACACATTCCGCTACCGGACGGCAGCAGCGCTGCGATCCTTTACGAGGACCGCGCAATCATGGCGATCGACAAACCCGCCGGCTGGATTCTGGGACCCGACGACTGGCAGCACACGCGCCGGAATCTTTCCCTGCAGTTGCAGGACGACATCAGCGAGGGCGCCTTTTGGGCGCGGTCTCGCAACCTCCGCTTCATCCGCTTCATCCACCGGCTCGACGGACCGACCAGCGGCGTGATGCTCTGGGCCAAGAGCCAGGGAGCGTTGGAACAGTATTCGCGGCTCTTCGCCACCCGCGGAGTCAACAAGACCTATCTCGCGGTGACTGACGGAATCCCGCGCGAAAAGAATTGGCGACGCCGCGATCCGATCGGGCCGGAGCCCGGCAAGCCTGGCCGCTACATGGTGGACCCGGCGGCGGGCAAGGAAGCGGAGACGAACTTCGAACTGCTGGACGTTTCCGGAAGGCAGGCGTTGGTCCTGGCGGAGCCGTATTCCGGGCGCACGCACCAGATCCGATTGCACCTGCTGGCCACCGGCTGTCCGGTCGCCGGCGATGAGCTGTATGGAAGACCATCGGACGGGGGACTGGGCTTGCGCGCCATCCGGCTGGAGTTCCGCGATCCCTTTACCAAGCGGCCGATCTGCATTGATGCGCCGGTGAAGGATTTCTGCTGGAGCTATGGTTTCCGCGTGCCGGACCGCGTGCGCGAACTGGCCCGGCGCCGCGACCAAGCGCCGGCGTTGCCCAAACTCGACCAAGGCTCCCAGCTGGAGGATGCGGCTGAGGGAGACACGGCGTTGGGTGAACCTGGCTTTGACGACGACATGGGTGAAGCAGCACCGGCTGCCCCGGAAACCCCGGTTCGTCCGCCCGCCCGCCCGGCACGACGGCCACAGGGAAGGTCCCAACGCCCGCCTGGTCCGGCTCGCCGCGGTTCCGGCCCCCGCTGACCCAGTCACCGGTGGAGTCACATTCGGATTTCCGACCGGCGGGGCATCGTGTTTCCTCCGTGGCACATGACCAGTGCCGTGATCGTATCCGCCGGCCGGGGCACCCGGATGGGACCTGACGTGGACAAGCTGTTCCTCGAAGTGGCCGGGGCGCCCGTGATCGCCCATACATGGCGCCGGTTTGACGCGTGCCCGGAGATTGGCGAACTCGTCTTGGTCGTCCGTGACGGATTGCAGGACGCATTCCTTGAGCTTGCGGCGGGCCTGAGCCTGACGAAACCGTATCGGCTGGTGCCTGGCGGGGCCGAGCGGCAGGACTCGGTCTGGAACGGTTTGGTTGCGGTGGACCCCGGCAGCGAAGTCGTGGCGATCCAGGATGGAGCCCGGCCGTGCACGCCGGCAGAGGTCATCACGCGCTGCCTGCAAGTGGCGCGAACGACCGGCGCGGCGGTCGCGGCCCAGCGGGCCACGGACACGATCAAGGAATCCGATGGCGGCACGCGCATCGCCCGGCATCTCGACCGGTCAAGGCTCTGGGCCGTGCAAACGCCCCAGTGTTTCCGGATCGAAGTCATCCGTCGCGCCCTCGCGGCGGTCAAGGCTGCCGGTCTCCAGGTCACCGATGACACGGCCGCCTGCGAGTTCATCGGCCAGCCCGTGGAACTGGTTGAAAGCAAACTGCCCAACCCGAAGGTGACCGCTCCGCCCGACGTTCCCTTCGTGGAACTGCTGCTGCGTGGCTGAAGGACGACGGCAGACGCCGTCAATTCTCTCCCTTTCCGTCCTACTTACCTCCGGCCGCCGCGCGCAGCGTCGATGCGAGGTCGTCCGGAGTCCACTCGTTGCCGATGAAGATCTCGTGCACGCGACCTTCGGGATTCAGCACCACGGTCCGAAGATTGTGGTTCTGCTGGGCAATGGACACGTTCCGGCCGAAGTAGAGTCCGAAGTGGCCGGAAATGCGCTCGATCTGGTTGAAGGAACCCGTGGCCAGGTTCCAGCGGGCTGGGTCGCATTGGTGGCGCCTGGCGTATTGTCGGAGTGTTTCCGGCGTGTCGAAATCGGGGTCGAACGAGAGGGAGAGCAGGCGCCAGTTCTTCGGGGCGTCCGGGGCTGCGGCCAGTTGCCGGCTCACCTTGGTGAAGTTGTCGGTCATCTTCGGACAGAACGTGGGGAACGGACAGCGCGTGAAGATGAACGTGATCGCCAAGGCGTCTCCGCGGTAGTCGGACAGATGAATCGTCCGCCCGAGCTCGTTGGTGAAGGTGTAATTCGGCACCAGGTCACCGGTCTTCAGTTCTGGCACGTCGGGCAGCACCTTGATGTCGGGACCGACATTCGTGGGTTCGGCCTTGGTGGTGCCCAGGATTCGGACCTGATCAATCCAGCCGTCGGTTTCCGTCACGCGCATCCGGAATTCGATTTGATCGCCCTTCATCAGTCCGGCGAGCTCGTTCGTCGGGCGGGCCTCAAACGGCATCGTCATCGCCATCATGTAGCCGGGGATTTCCTCGTGCTTCACCTTCACCGTCTTGCCGCTCGGCGGGGCCACGACCACGCCCCGAACGGTGTAGTTGGTGATGCTCTCGCCGGCCGGTGAGTTCGTGGCCGGCGCGGAAGGTGACGGCGGAGCGGCGGGAGTGCAGCCGGTGAAGAGCACCGACAGTCCGAGGATGCCGAACAGGGAGAGGCAGGCGGCGAAGCGTTTCATCAGCCCGCGCAACTTACGCCGCCGGATCGGACCTGCAATGAGCGGAAAACAAAAGGCCGCGTCCGGTAAAGGACGCGGCCTTGAGAGCGGTCGCGGATCAGAGGCCGACCAAAGCCGCGTTCGGGGCGGGCGTCGGCAGCAGGCCGCAGTTGTCGGAGACGTAGCGCCCCTGCTTGGAGAGCGGGCGTTCCTTCTTCGGTTTGTCGGCCCGCGGTTCCTTGGGCTTCGCCGCCTGCGCGGGAGCCTCAGGCTTCGGCTGGGGCTTCTTGGCGGTTTCCAGCAATCCGTTGGCGAACTCGATCACGTGGCCTTGATGAATGAGCCAGTGCAGGTCGCTGAGCAGAGCCTGCTGTTCGGCGGTCGGGACCGGGGCGGCCGCGGGCGCGGCCGGAGCGGCCGGAGCTTCAGCGGCAGGGGCCGCAGCTTCCGGGGCGGGGCCGTCCTTCGGTTCGACCGGAGCGGCGGCTTCCGCGACGGCCGCGGGCGCGGGTGCGGCCTCCACCGCAGGTGCCGGTGCAAGGGCCACGATGAGCTTCTTGCGCGTCGGGCCTTCGCTGTTGTTGATGAATTCGATGATCCGCTTCACGCCCGGCTGCACGAGGGTGTTCTCGAGGTCGAGGTAGTGCGGGCGGGCCACCGCGACATGCACGGCGGTCTTGTCGCGCTTGAAGAACTGCAACCCGGCGTGCGCAAAGGCGCCGCTGAGCGCGGTCATCGTGCGGATCGGGAAACGGCGCTCACGCTCCATGTTGACCCGGAGCACGCGCATGAGCGGTTCCGGCAGGCGCGGGGCGTTGGGCTGACGGTTGAGCGACCAGATGTCGGTCTGCTTGATTACGTTAGGGGCGTGCTTGGCGCGGAAGTGCTCCTCGACGGCCGCCATCGAGTGCAGTGTCTGCGGCTCCTCGACGTTGAGCGCGATGAACTGCTGTTTCGAGCTCTGGCTTTCCAACCAGGTCTTCACCGCCGCCTCGTCCTTCACCATCCGGACCTTGCTCTTGAACACCTCGAACGGCAGGCGGGGCGCGCGCTCGGCATGGAGTTCCCGGAGCTTTTCCTGGTAGCCGTGGTAGTTCGGCGGGCCGAGGATGACCTCGTCGAACTGGGCGACGAGTGTCCACACACCCTTGGGCGGATCGCAGGGCGTCTTCTCGACTTGGTAAAAGGTATCGAAATGCGCCTTGAGCACATGCGCCACTGCCTCGCGTTCGGACAGCCAGATGCTGTCATCGAGCGAGCAGACAACGAACTGGATACCCTTATTGCCTTCCTTGTCCTTCATGGGACGGAAGGTGACCTCGTAGCGGTCCGGCTTCTGGATCACCAGCGAGGCGACCTCGAGCAGCGGATACGCGCGGCCGCTGAGCTTGATCTGGCGCGCCAGCGAAACCACGCCGGCCGGATCGGGGCGCATTTCCACCTCGATCGGCGGCAACGGCTCGGGTTCGCGCTCGCGGCGATCGTCACGGCGTCCGCCCCGGAACGGGGGCTTGCCGCCACCGGCTGTCGGATCCCACTTCAGGCCGCCGCCTTCGGCGCCCGGACCGCCGGGACGTGGGCCACGGCCATCGCGGCGCGGACCACCGGGGCCGCCCGGACCACCCGGACGAGGACCCCCAAATCCACCGGGACGAGGTCCGCCGAAACCGCCCGGACGGGGGCCATCACGACGGGGGCCGCCCGGACCATCCCGGCGCGGCGGACGGTCACCGAAACCTCCCCGGCCGCCGCGTCGCTCCCCGCGGTCGGCACCCTCAGCGCCGCTGTAATTGGCGAAGCGATTCTGGTCGGCGGGCTGCTGCGCCCACGAAGGCAAAAACGCCTTCTCCAAATCCAGAGACAGGTCCTGCGTATCACTCATAAGAATAAAAGGCCCCGCCGCGGCGGGGTTTGGCTAGCTGTAAAGCGGGGCGGACGATGCGAGCGGGGTGGGGAAAACGCAAGTGCCGGGATATTGCCTGAACCGGCCTGATTTCACGCCGCAGCCAAAACCGGTGCCGATGGTCTCCGAGTTCGGTCTTGTCCCACGCATTCTGGCTCCGGAGACTCGCGCCATGCCAGACGTATCCGCCCCTTCGCCGAAGAAGCCTCTCCTCGAACTCCCGGAAACGCCCCGGGTGCTTCCATTCCTGGTGTTCCTGATGTTCATGTTCATCCCGTCCACCGTTTTCCCCGGGGCGGAATACTGGCTCTATGCGGCCAAGACGGTGGCGGGAGCGGCGGCGCTGTGGTGGCTCCGGGCCCGGCTGCCGGAAATGAAGTGGGCCGTGAGTTGGGAAGCGGTCGTGGTGGGCGTGGTCATTGCGGTGGTGTGGCTGGGACTGCCACCGATCAAGTTGCCGTGGGAGATGTTCTCAAAAGCCAAGGAAGCCAAGCCGCCCGAGGTTTGGAATCCGGTCGCCTACTTCGCCGGCAACCCGATTCTGGGCTGGGGCTTTTTCGTGGTCCGCACGCTGGGACGCTCGTTGGTCGTGCCGGCCTTGGAGGAAATTTTCTATCGCGGGTTCGTTTACCGCTATGTGATCAGCCCGAACTTCACCGAAGTTCCGCTCAACCGCTGGCATGCCGGCGCGTTTGCCCTGACCAGTGCCATGTTCGGATTCGCCCACGGTGAGCACTGGGTGCAGGGCATCCTCTGCGGCGCGGCGTATCAGTGGCTGGTCCTGCGCAAGGCTCGGCTGGGTGACGCCATGCTCGCCCATGCGATCACGAACCTGATCATCAGCATCTACGTGGTGGTGACGGACCAGTGGCAGTTCTCGTGAGCGGGCCTTCCAGTCAGCAGGACTGCGCCCGCGGGTTGGCCGCGCCGCCGTGCGTGGTGTTTGAGGACGAGCATCTGCTCGTGGTCCACAAGCCCGCCGGCTGGAACACTCACGCCCCGTCGCCATTCGCGGGCGAAGGCATCTACGACTGGCTGCGGCAGCGGGAACCGCGCTGGGCGTCGCTAGCGATCCTGCACCGGTTAGACAAGGAAACGAGCGGCCTGCTTGTGTTCGGCAAGACGCCGCTCGCCAACCGTTCGCTCACCGGGCAGTTCACCGCCCGCGAGGTTGAGAAGCGCTACGTGCTAGTCACGAACCAACCGCCACCGGCGGAGCAGTGGGTGACAGAAACCGCGATCGTCCGCGCGGGGGAACGGTATCTGGTCCGTCCACTGGTGGCCGGCGGTGAACGGGCGGAGACCCATTTTCAAGTCCTGCGCCGCTCCGGTTCGGAAACGTGGCTTGAGGCCAAACCGGTGACCGGCCGGACCCACCAAATCCGAGTCCATGCCGCGCACGTTGGCTGTCCGATTCGCGGCGATACGCTTTACGGAGGCAGTCCGTCGGCGCGGGTGTTCCTCCATGCTCGACAGATTTCGTTCCGGCATCCGGCCACGGGGGAACCCGTGACCTTCAGCGCCGGCGCCGTGGGCGACGACACCATCTTGGCCGAAGTCTCCCGTGCCCTGCGCGTGGCCGTGGTGAATCCGGCAGAAACGGATGCCTACCGCGCTTGCCACGGCGCCGCGGACGGTGCGCCGGGCATCTATGTGGACCGGTTGGGGAATTTCAACTTGGTGCAGACGGATGCCGAGTTGTCCCCGGAAGAAGGCGACACATGGCGAGGAGCGGCCACCCGGGGCACTTACCTGAAACGCCTCAGCCGACATGTCCGCGGAAAGTCCGTCGAAGAATCGTCGCCTCAACCGTTATGCGGCGAAGCGGCTCCGGAGCGATTCTCCATCCGTGAGAACGGCGTCTGGTTTGAGCTCAGCTTCGCGGAGGGCTACTCTTACGGGCTGTTTCTCGACCAGCGCGACAACCGACGACGCCTGCTGACCGGGCATGTCGCGGCGGGTTTTCCGCTGTTTCGCGAAGATGCCTCCGATCGCGAAGTGCTGAACTGCTTTGCCTACACCTGCGCCTTCAGCGTGTGCGCCGCCCTCGGTGGCGCCCGGGCCACGAGCCTCGACCTTTCCCGCAAGTATCTCGACTGGGGCCGACGCAACTTCGCGCTCAACGGCCTTGATCCGGCGGCCCACGACTTCATCTACGGGGACGTGTTCGACTGGCTGCGCCGGCTCGGCCGGAAGGGTCGTCAGTTCGACGCGGTGCTGCTCGACCCGCCTACCTTTTCGCGGTCAAAGGAGCATGGCGACTTCCGCGCCGAAACCGACTACGGGCAACTGATCACCACGGCGCTGCCGCTCGTCCGCCCCGGGGGGGTGCTGTTTGCTTCGACCAATGCGGCCCGGCTCGCGCCGGAACTGTTCGTCGAGCAGGTCCGCCGGTCGGTGGCTTTGGCCGGCCGCCGCGTGGCGCAGGAACACTACGTGCCCCAGCCGCCGGATTTCCCCATCAGCCGCGATGAGGCCGCGTATCTGAAAACGCTCTGGCTGCGGGTGGATTGAATGGGCGAAGTGGCTGCGGGGGCAAAACGGCACCAGATGCGTTCCCCTGCGGCTCCGGGGTTTTGTTGGAAGTAACCATATTTGGATACTCCCGGGTATTCCGGGACTTGCCCCATTGTGCGCACGATGAATTCAAGGCTACTCCCGCTGACGGTCATGCTCGGCACGCTTACCCAAGCATCTGCCGCAGTCATTTATTCCGAAACCCACACCATTACCGGAACATCCCCGACGACCGGCTGGAATGTGGTGAACAATGCATCTTTGGGAGGGGAGACCCGACGTTTTGCGTTCACGACGTTTACGGTTTCCACCACTGGAACCTATACCTTTTTGGAAACTGGCGAAACGATTGGTGATTCGGTTGTGGGCATCTACGGCTCTACTTTTAACAGCGCCGACCTCTCGACCGGGTGGTTGGCCGGCGACGATGATGCTGATTGGGAATCCGGTAGCGGAGTGGGTGTGAACCTAACGTCTGGACAATCTTACACGATCGTCACCGCGCCTTACGCTGTGCATCATCCCTTTGATCTTGATCCGTTGGGCTCGATTGCTTGGCAGGTCAGTGGCCCGGATGGTGCAACGCTCACGCCAGTTCCTGAGCCGGAAATGGTCGCGATGGTGTCGGCGGTCGGTCTGTTTGGCGTGGCCGTTTGGCGGCGGGCATCGCGACAGAAGAACCCGGATCGGAGTTGAGACACAGGTCGGTCGGGTTTTCCGCCCCCGAAGAATCCCCTCATGCGTTCGAACGGAGGACGGTCAGGGTGTCAGCGGGGGCTGAGCGGGCCTGAAACGGGGCGGTGAGTGCGGCGGGCAGCGTCGGTGTGGCTCCCGGCTGTGTGCAGACGTAGGCCGCAATCTCCGTCGCCGCGGCGAGCAGTTCCGCGGTCGGCCACGCCTGCAGCAACCCCATCACCAGCGCGGCGGTGTAGGCGTCGCCCGCGCCCACGGCGTCCACGACCTTGACGGCCCGTCCCGGTTCAGACGTCCACTTGCCTTTTCGGCGCACGCGGCTGCCGGCCGCGCCCAACGTCAGCGCGACGGTGTGCAGCCCGAACTGTTCGGCGAGGCGATCAAGCTGTTCCTCGGCGGAACCACGGAGCGCGAATTGCGCCGCCAGCATGGGCAATTCCGTTTCGTTCAGCTTCAGGACGTTGGCCAGTTCCAGCGAGCCGACGATGACCTCGGGCGAACAAAAGGGCGCTCGCAGGTTGATGTCGCAGACCCGCAGGGCCGAAGGCGGGGCGGCTTGCACGAGCTTCCGAAGGGCGTCCCGGGCGGCGGGCGTGCGCTGCGCGAGGGAACCGAAGCAAACCACGTCCGCTGCGCTCACGAGCCGCAGCGCAGGTTCCGTTGCGGCCAGTTGATCCCACGCGACCTGCTCCCGGATCGTGAACCGGGGCTGCCCATCGTCGGCGACCTCCACCGCAACCGTTCCTGTGGGATAACGATTGGTGCGGCGGAGCTGGGAAACATTCACTCCGCGCGCCGAGAGGTGGCGCAGCGCCTCGTCGCCCAAGTCATCCGCTCCCACGCAGGAAATCAGCGCCGCCTCGGCCCCCAGTGCGCGGCAGTGGCAGGCGAAGTTGCCGGGAGCGCCGCCCAGTTGGGCTCCGGAGGGCAGCAGGTCCCAGAGGACTTCGCCCAGGCTGACGATGCGTGGTGGGCGGTTCATTCGTCGCGGATGCCAAGATGCCTCTGGATCTGTTCCAGCGGGACGCCCTTGGTCTCGGGCACCATGAACTTTACCCACAGCAACTGGAGGAACGTCATGCCGGCGAAGAACAGGAAGAGATATCCCGGGGCGAACGCCGCGATCATCAGCGGGAAGAACTGCGTGAGCAGCGCCGCAAAGATCCAGTGCGTGAAACTGCCGAGCGACTGCCCGGCGGCGCGGAAGCGGTTCGGGAAAATCTCCGAAATCAGCACCCAGATCACGGTGCCCTGGCCGATGGCGTGGGCCGCGATGAAGGCGAAGATACAGACCAGCACCATCATCCCGCCGGCGCCGGCCGCAGTGGACGATTCCTTCAGCGCCTGTCCGGCCGCGGCGGTCACCTGCTCGACGGTGGCGCTCGGCGGCAATGCGACCGGGGCGGTGCCGGCCCGCGGGTCGGCGGCGGCTTCGACCAAGGCCTTTTGGGCGGCGGCGAAATCGCGGCTCAAAGCCTCCTGGCGGGCGGGATTCGCGCTTTGCAACTGGCCGGCGATCGTCCGCACGTCCACGGCCTTCGAGGCGGCGCGGAACTGCGGGGCCCAGGTGAAGAAGGCCACGGCGCAGAGCCCCAGCGAGGCGATGTAGCCGAAGGACCCGATCAGCAGCAGCGTGCGGCGCCCGAGGCGGTCAATGAGCCACAGGCCGACGTAGGTAAAGGCGAGATTGGTGACGCCGATGCCGATGGACTGACCGAGGGCGTTCTCGCTGCCCGTCAGACCGAAGATGCGCGGGGCGAAGTAGAGGATCGCGTTGATGCCGGACAGTTGGTTGAAGAACGCCACCAGGAAGGCGAGCAGGATGGGCACCTTCAGCCGCGCCGACCAGAAACCCGCGGTGCTGGCGGAAGGCGCGGAGGCGGCGCCGATTTCGTCGGCGGCCCGCGTGAGCGCGGCTTCGGTGGCGTCCGGACTGATTTGCCGCAGGACCACGAGCGCTCCGGCCCGGTCACCCCGGCGGGCCAGCAGCCAGCGCGGGCTTTCCGGAATCGTGAAGCAGAGCAGGGAGTAAAGCGCGGCCGGGAACGCCTCGACGCCCAGCATCCAGCGCCAGGCATTTTCCCCGGCATTGCGGAGCAGCCAGTTCGACAGGAACGCCACGAGGATGCCGAACACGATGTTGAACTGGAACATGCCCGCCAGGCGCCCGCGGCGTTCCGGCGGCGAGATTTCCGAAATGTAAAGCGGCGCCGTGACCGTGCAGATGCCCACGCCGAGCCCGCCGAGGAAGCGCG
>Ga0169931_10005588_pt1 | contig 19113 bp, 7 predicted proteins | sample Kivu_15m_20L_FD_129675 | JGI IMG/M metagenome (GOLD analysis project Ga0169931, IMG submission 129675) | Freshwater microbial communities from Lake Kivu, Western Province, Rwanda to study Microbial Dark Matter (Phase II) - Kivu_15m_20L... | ecosystem: Environmental > Aquatic > Freshwater > Lake ... | reverse complement strand
TCCAAAATATGAGCTGGTTCAGCTGAGGTATTCAACAGATCGGGAACACTCGCCTGCATGCGAAAAGCCATTTCGTACTGCGCGATTCTCGCCTCAATCTCTGGGTCTCCCAATGCGGTCGCTCGTTCCTCGTTGAGCGACCTGAGTCGGTCGAGCGTTTGCCGGCGCATGGATCGCGTTACACCTGGTGGATCACTCAAATACAGAACTGCGTCGCCCGAATTTCGAAACTTTACTCCTTGATGTCGCGAAGGTAGAAAACCTGCTCCCCATAATCGATCGTACAGCGGTTGGTCATCGGGTCGGCCACTTCCGAAGCTTGTCAGAACTACGTAGGCCGGGAGATCTTGATTCTCACTACCCAACCCATAACTCATCCACGACCCGATGCTGGGGCGTCCCGCTAATTGCGAACCGGTTTGACAAAAAGTGATTGCGGGATCGTGATTGATCGCTTCGGTATGCATCGATCGAATCATGCAAAAATCGTCCGCCACACTCCCCATATTTGGAAGCAGTTCGCTCATCATCATGCCGCTCTTTCCTCGCGGCTCAAACTTGAAAACGGAAGGAGCGACAGGGAACGTTGATTGCCCCGAAGTCATCGTGGTCAAGCGTTGTCCCTGCCGGATCGAATCTGGAAGATTCTCGCCTCGACGTTTTTCCATCTCTGGCTTTGGATCAAACAAATCCATTTGCGATGGCGCGCCGCTTTGAAACAAATAGATGATGCGTTTGGCCTTCGCCGCATGATGAGGCAGCCCCGCAATTTCACCGCGCCCCTCGGCGGCTCCGACACTCCCTCCCCGCATTAAAAACGGAAAAGCTATCGCCCCCAATCCAGATCGACCCAGGAAAATTCTTCGATTGAGTTGATCTGTTATTCTCACGTTTTGGTTCTTGATACTCATGGTCGATTCACAAACTCATCGAGATTTAGGAGAATATTAGCCGTTAATGTATAAGCTGCCCATTCGAGTCGTTCGAACTTCGGTAACACTTTCGTAAGTCCAACATTCAATATGCCATCCACGGCAGCCTGCGAGTTTTTGAGTTCAGCCAGGTCTGCAATCAATCCGCTCTTTAGCACGTCCAACTCACGCGCAGTCGGTTCGCGTCCGACGGCCAATCGAAATCCAAATCGAATTCGCTCATCATGCGATTCGCCACCGTCCTCAAGCATTCTAGCTGCTAAGCCGCGAGCGGCCTCGATAAAGGTAACTTCATTGAGCAGCGAGAGAGCTTGCAGGGGCGTATTGGTCCTCGATCGCTTAACCGTACAGACTTCGCGATTTGGCGCATCGAATAAAAGCATTGAAGGTGGTGCGGCGGTTCGTTTCCAAATCGTATACATCGAGCGACGATAGCGTCCCGCATCCATGTCGGGCTTGTAGTTCCTTAAATCTCCGTAGCGACTCGTTTCATCCCATACTCCATCAGGCATGTATGGCTTGACGCTCGGTCCACCCACTTGATCTGCCAGCAAACCGCTGACCGCTAAGGCTGCATCGCGAATGAACTCTGCTTGCAGTCGCAACCTCGAACCTCGCGCAATCCAACGATTCTCCGGATCCAAAGCCCTAGCTTCCGCGGTCGCTTTAGATGATTGACGATACGCGGCGCTCATCACAATAAATTTTTGTAGCGACTTCATATCCCAACGCTGGGCAACTTCGCCATTCACTTTGGGCAGATCCCGCGGAAGCATAAATTCGGCCGCGAGGTAATCGAGCAATTCTGGATGGGAAGGGAAGTCGGCTTGCGACCCAAAGTTCTCGGAGCTTTTGACCAAACCGGTTCCAAAAAATCGTTCCCAAGCTCGATTGACCCACACTCGCGCTGTCAACGGATTGTTGTCGCTCACCAACCACTTCGCCAATCCTAATCGATCATTTTGCGTTCCTTCAGGCAGCGGCGGTAAGGCGGCCGGCAACTTGCGTTCTACCTTATCTCCAGGCTGATCGTACTGTCCCCGTTTCAGCACAAACGTCTCCCGTACGTTCCCTTCTTTCATCACCATGGCAGTTGGTACCGATGCCTCTAAATCAGCGATCGATTTCTGCACGGCGGCAATCTCGCGTTTCTTCGCCTGCAAGGGTCCTTCCACTTGATTCGAATAATATCGCTCCAACTCGGACCACTGCGCCTCGGTTCGCTTATCCCCTTTCGCTTTTACAGATTCCAACAGAATTGGCGATAGTGGAACGTCATCAAGACGAATCGTATCGCCAGTTGCCGACGTTGTTGACAAGCGAAATTTACCGATGTTGTGTTGTGGAATGGCATCATGTTCGAGCCGAATGGTCAGTTCACTTTGAGCCGTAAGCTGCAGTGGATTTTCCAACACGAAGAACGCCTTGCGATTCTCTTTTTTCGTCGGCCCATCCACTGCCCAGCCACGTCCTTTGCTGCCGCTAACCACATTCCCGATATCCCAGCCATTCTGCGAATAATCGGCAACAGCTTTAATGACCTTGGAATGCTTAGGTTGCTCGACACCCGGTTCACGCACAGCGACATCAACACGCGTCAAAACAAAATTTCCATTCGGATAACGACCTAAACTCTGTTCGGGTAAACTTGGATCGATAAAACATTCCAGCAGAATACCGGTCAATAGACCAGCAGAAGCTTTGCCTCGTAACTCGTATGTATCAAAGGATGGATTGCTGCCTGACACCAGATAAACACCATCACCTTGGTCTTTGATTTCCGCTCCACCAGTTGACTTCCCTTCCGTCACGTTCAACTGTGTCCACATCGATTTCCTGGCCAGTAGAGCAGCACCATGCTCGGTCGCCCACTGATCCGCCAATTGCCGAATCCCTTTTTGCAACTCGCTTAACTCTTTCTCCTGCAGCGCGAGCTGCTGTGAAAACTGCTCTTGCTTAGTCTTATGATCAGCGGCGAAAACTTTGAGCGTTGGTTCGGTGTTGCGGGACTCACCTTGAAGTGTCCCACTCTCGGGCACATTGTTGTAATAAGACATCATTTGATAAAACTCGCGCTGCGTGATCGGGTCATATTTATGATCGTGGCAACGACAACAATTGAATGTAAGCCCCAGCCATGTGAGCCCCATGGTTTCAACGCGATCAATAACGGTTTCCACACGCCATTCCTCGGCGATGATTCCACCTTCTCCATTGAGCTTATGATTTCTATGAAATCCAGTTGCCAGTATTTGAGATTCCGAAGCATTGGGTAACATATCCCCCGCATTCTGCTGGATCGTGAATTGATCGAAGGGCATATTTTGGTTGTACGCCGCAATCACCCAATCACGCCACGGCCATTGATAACGACTGCTATCCACTTGGAATCCATTACTGTCCGCATAGCGCGCATAGTCCAGCCACTGAACGGCCATCCGTTCGCCGTAACGAGGCGACATCAATAAGCGATCCACCAATTTTTCATATGCATCCGCAGAGGCATCATTCACAAAAGCGTCAATCTCTGCGGGAGTCGGTGGAATACCATGCAGATCCAAAGTCAAACGTCGAATCAATGTGATCCGATCCGCTTCGAGCTGCGCTTCAAGACCTACCTCTTTTCTTTTGACTTCCAAAAATGCATCGATCGGATGAGCCATGTTGGCCAATATCGGAACCTCGGGACGAGTCACCGGTCGAAAAGCCCAATGCTCTTCATAGGCCGCACCTTCGGAAATCCAACGACGCAGCAATTCCACCTGAGCCTTCGACAACGTTTTACCTGAATCCGGCGGCGGCATCTGAATATCCGGATCGCTGCTCGTGATCCGAAGATTCATTTCACTCTCATCCACCTTGCCTGGCACGATCGCCACCTTGCCTGACTCTCCAGCCGAATACGCCGCGGCGGACTGATCTAATCTCAAACCCCCGTGGCGTTTCTGATCGTCCGGTCCATGACATTGAAAACAAGCATCCGATAAGATCGTTCGAATATCTTGATTAAAGGACAATTTTCCCGGCGGCTCTCCCCAACTCACTCCGCCAAAGAAACCCACCGCCGCAAAAATCAAACCAAAAATCAGCCGAGCTGGAGACCGAGAATTCATAGAAAACCAATTGCCAGAATGCATAAGGGGAGGTCACAAAAGGCGGGAAAAACTCGCGGTGTACAGCACCACATCTGCACCATTATAGGTGTTCCATCGCCGAATCTCCACCGTTACCCACAAAATGCAAGAAGGGCCATAGCGAATTCCGCTATGGCCCTTCTGAGTATCTGCAATCCGAGCATATGGAGGTTGAATCCCTCCCTCGGCAAATTTAGTAACTGAAGCTCAGCCCAAGGTCGAGGCCCTGCATCCAATATCCCGTTTCGCGGAAGGTGAACGTCGGATTATTGGAGTTCTGCAACAGATCCACCATCGGATTGACTTGGTCACCCGCAAGAGCGACATCGGACCAGTAGAGAAAAGTGTAACCGACAGTAAACCGGACATTGTTGCGAACATCGTAGCCCAGCTTCATGCCAATCTCAGGCATAAATCCGAAACGATCGCGGCTGTATGTACCCGCATTGCTTCCCTGGGCTAAAACCCCATTGGTTGTGTTGGTCACGACCTGTGTCTGACCATCGACAGTTGTGGTTGCGCCCCGGATATTGACATCCTGCGAAAAATTACCAAAACCAACTTTGGCTAAAGATCCAACGGTGAATCGACCACGGCGGAAGTCGCTTTCCATTCCCAAAGCACCACCATGGAAAGTGTTGCTGGTCGAAAAGTTATCCGAAGTATCGAATGTGGTTCCATCAGGGATACCGTCACCAGTCAACCGATTGGTTCGGAAACTGCGAATACTCAAATCGTTATCCAGCCGGTTAAATTGATATCCGGCAAGCAAATTCAAGCGATGCGAATTATCCCCGGTAATCAACACCTTACCCAGCACATCTACGCCGATCATCGACAGATCGTTTGCAGCGTTGACACTTCCGTCCCAATGAGGTACGCCGTTGAGCTCGAAGTTGACGTCGTAAACCGCTTCTAAACCCGAATTGAAATCGACGAAAGGTCGACCCACCGAATTGTTACCTGCACCAGAATCCGCAAAACTGTTTCCGCCGCTGAATAACCCATAAACTCGGGCCCCTACGCCCAACGTTCGTTCATCGTTCAGCCATGTTCCGAAGGACATGCGATAGCCCGGCAATAAGCCAGGGTCAATTCCGTCCGGCCCACCAAACGCATTCGTAACTCCTGCCGCTCCTGCAATCGGGCCAACGCCAGCTGCCGCTGTGGTAACCAAGGGAGGTGAATTGAGATTATCACCAAACCACAGCAGCGCTTCGGCGTCCAGCCAATAGTAGGTTTCGTTGCAAGACGATGCACACAAAGACTTGGTCGAACAGGATCCCACTGGCGAATCACAATTGCCAGACAAGCTCTTCGCGGGCACTTGAGCAGCAGGATCCGCTGCAGGTTCGTCCGAGCCGATGAGATAACCGGTCGAGTGCAATGGAATGCCCTGACCAATCATTCCTTCCGCACTCGCACCGAGAGCTTCAGATTCGGTGTCGGCTAATGATTTAGTATCGCCAAGCGACTTGGCCCCCTCGGGAACCACGGGAGCTTTCCACTGCAGAGGCACAGACGCTAAAGTTGGTTTGGGTAAGTTTTCCGCAACGCTCAATGGTACCGCTGCGTCTCCCAGCGTCTTTGTACCCTCCTGCGTTGCCGCATCTCCTAGAGACTTCGTGTCTCCCAAGGATTGAGCTGAGCGGTCAGCGATAACTTTGCTGGACAATATCGAGGATGCAGGCGAATCATCCGAAGTCGATTTTGCACCGCTTGCTGGAGTTTGGCCGTACGCATTGATTCCACTAATCAATGCTCCAAGAAGTGCCAAACGGAAAAGTGATCGGGATAGTTTCATGGTACCGTATCTCTCTGGACGGAGGATTCCTAACCTTCGTTACAGAAGGATCGGCCGAGGCATTCGGTACTTCGAAGAAAAAAAATACAATCCATACAGATTAACATTCCGAAACAACCCAAACACCCCAGGCCACCCAAAATTACCCGAATCGCTACATTGAATGACCGAATCGTCTCGGTTGTCCACAGAGATATTTGGGAACCAACCTCCTTTCGCTTTGTCAAAGAAACAAAAATTGAGAATAATTGAGAAGTGAACCGATTCACTCCTGGACAGACTTTCCCTTTCGACGATCAGCGGAGCGCTCGAGAACGTGCCAAAACATGAATCCGATCGAGATGATGTTCACTCTTCCTCTGGGAGGGACTCCGCTACGGAGAGATCGGTTGCATTGCAAACGACTTCCGGTATTCCTGGTCCCACCGATGAAAGCCAAACACCAGCCGTAGATCATTCCACCGAGGCTCCACCGATCGACGGTGGGCGTTCGCCTCGGAATTCCGTTTCATTGACCCCGAAATCCCGAATTGGCAGTCGTGGCGTTGGTCGGGATTCAGACAAGTTCAGTTGGTCCAGTTGGCTCCCCGGTTTCATGAACCGCTCGCGCAGTCGGGCGACCTGGCAGAGAATGCTGCGCGAGATCAACGCGTTGGAAGAGCAGATGCGAGGCTTGACGGAACCCCAATTGCGCAAAGCGAGTCTGTCGTTGCGCTATCGCGCCAAGAGCGGTGAAGCCCTCAATGCTTTATTGCCTGAGGCCTACGCGCTGTGTCGTGAAGCGGGGCGGCGAACACTGAACATGCGGCATTATGATGTGCAGATTCTCGGTGGTATTGCCCTTTTCACCGGCTGCATCGCCGAGATGCAAACGGGTGAAGGAAAAACGTTGACGGCAACGCTGACCCTTTACCTGCACTCGTTGCTCGGCAAAGGGGCTCATCTGGCCACGGTCAATGATTATTTGGCGGAGCGCGATGCCGATTGGATGAAGCCCATTTACGATGCGTTGGGAGTATCGGTAGGCAAAGTCCTGACTGACAGTTCCTCAGACGAGCGCCGCCGAGCCTATAACGCGGACATCACCTATGGAACGGCCAAAGAATTCGGTTTCGATTTTTTGCGAGACCGCTTGCTGATGCGAGCCCAAGGGCGAACTGTCGGCGATTTTCTCGGTGCTGGCAGTTCGGAGCGTTGGAATTCCAGTGGTGAGCAGCCGGTCCAGCGCGGGATGCACTTCTGCTTAGTGGACGAAGCCGACAGCATTTTGATCGATGAGGCGCGAACGCCGCTCATTATCGGTTCGCTCGGCGACAATGCGCGAGAAACGGTCATCGCCACTTTTCGATGGGCTTGCGAGCATGCGAGCAAATTCGCCTTGGAAGAACACTACACCGTCGAGGACGACACACGAAAATATGAACTCACGGCCCGCGGACGACAACTGGTTCGATCGCTGCCTCGCGATGAGGTCATGCTGCAAGTGCCGCTGATCGATTTATACGAGTATATTGAACGGGCCGTCAAAGTGTTGAGGGAATTCTTTCGCGAACGGCAATACGTCGTCCGCGATGGTGAGATTGTCATCGTGGATGAATTCACGGGCCGTCTCGCCGAGGGTCGAAAATGGCGTGATGGTATCCATCAGGCGATCGAGGCCAAAGAAGGTATCGATGTCAGTGTTCCAATGGGACAGGCAGCGCGCATCACCGTACAAGATCTCTTCCAGCGCTACAAGCAACTGGCCGGTATGACGGGTACTGCAGCCACAAGCGCTCGCGAACTGAAACGCATCTACAAAACGCCGGTCATTCAAGTTCCTACCAACCGCCCACCGCAGCGCAAGAAGCTACCGGACCGCGTATACGGAACAATGGATCAAAAGTTCAAAGCAATCGTCGAAGAAATACGAGAACTGAATCGTCTCGGCCGCCCGGTCCTGATCGGCACACGCTCAATCGATAAATCATTGGAACTTTCCAAGATGCTCAAAGCGGCCGGCATCGAACATGAAGTGCTCAATGCATCCGAAATTGCGCGAGAAGCTGAAATCGTTGCCTCTGCCGGACATCGAAGCAAAGTGACGGTAGCCACCAATATGGCAGGGCGCGGTACCGACGTCAAACTTGCTCCCGGTGTCAACGAAATCGGTGGGATGCATGTCATTTGCACCGAATTGCATGATGCCGCACGTATCGATCGGCAGCTCATCGGTCGCTGCGGTCGGCAAGGTGACCCCGGCTCCCATCGACAATATCTCTCATTGGATGACGATATACTCAAAAATGGACTCGGCACGAAGAAATTTGATCAGCTCAAAAAGATTGGTGAGAACGGCAACGAATTTCACAGCTTCGCCTCCGTTTTCCGCAAGAGCCAGATGAAAGTCGAGCGAAAACATTTTCGCGACCGTATGGCGCTGCTCCATTTCGAACGAGAACGCAATCGCTTGCACCGCGAAATGGGTCAAGATCCATACCTAGATACCGCCGAATAACGATACCGCCGAATAACTGACCATTGACGGTGCGGTACCATGTGAACAAAATCGCATGGAGTCCTTGGTATGCCATAGAACTCCATGTGGCTCAACGTGTCGGCATAAGGAATTCACATTGTCTCTTCCTCCGATTGAATTGCGGGGAGTACGTGTTCACAATCTCAAAAACGTGGACATCGATATTCCCCGACGGAAACTTATCGCTGTATGTGGCGTCAGCGGCAGTGGGAAGACTAGCTTAGCAATTGATACACTTTATGCCGAGTCTCAGCGTCGCTACATCGAAAGCTTTTCAGCCTATACTCGACAATTTCTCGCCAAGTTGGACAAACCCGATTACGATCAAATCGCTGGACTTCCCCCTGCGATTGCCGTAACTCGCGGCGAGATTTCACGCAGCAATCGCAGCACCGTTGGAACTGCAACGGAAACACTCGACCACTTGCGTTTGCTCTACGCGAAAATTGCCAAACTGTATTGTCATAGCTGCCAGCAAGAAATTGTGGCCCATTCGCCGCAGAAGATCTTTGATCGTTTAAACGTGGAATCACAAACGCCTGCTTCGAATGATCCCCAACGTTTAATGATCGCATTCAGAATTCAGTGGGAAGACAAATCCGATTTAAATTATCGACTCGCACAGTTGCAGCAAGATGGCTTGATTCGCCTGGCTGTCGACAATCGTATCGTCAACATCGGGCGCGATGAACGAAGCGACCTGGCTGAACTTTTTTCCGATAAAGGCCACGCTTGGGTCCTCGTCGATCGCTTCACACTCCCTTTGACATCACCGGGTCGTTTGCTCGACTCGCTTGAGATCGCCTTTCGCGAAGGGGAGGGTGATATCTATTTGATGCGAACTGCCGCAAGCGTTGAAGCCAATCTCGACAGCATCACACTGGATCAAGTGAAGTATTATATCGAGCCATTTTCAAATCGACTTCGCTGCCAACGCTGCAACCTCGATTACCTCGAACCCACATCGACTCTCTTCAGTTTCAATTCACCGCTCGGCGCCTGCCCGAAATGCGAAGGCTTTGGGGATCAAGTCGATATGGATATGCGGCTGGTGGTGCCCGATGAATCTCTCAGCTTGAAAGAAGGCGCCATTGCTCCCTGGAATTCACCCGCATACCAGCACGAATTGGAAGAACTTCTTGCGCTGGCCCCTGACTACGCGATACCAACCCATAAACCGTACCGCGAACTTTCAGCCAAACATAAGAAATTGATTTTTGAAGGCGTACCAGAGCGTAACTTCGGAGGGCTTAAAGGCTTCTTCGCTTGGCTAGAACGCAAAAAATATAAAATGCATATTCGAGTTCTGCTGAGTCGGTATCGCAGTTACACTTCTTGCACCGAGTGTGGAGGTAAAAGACTTAATCCAAACGCTTTAGCGTATAAAACTCTCGATTTGAATTTTGCCGAATTTTGTTCTTTAGAAGTGCGTGAAGCTTTGCGGCGACTACAAGCACTCAAGTTATCCGCTCGCGAAGAGATGCTTGTCAAAAATGTACTCGCTCAATCGATCCATCGACTGTCCTACCTTCAGCAAGTTGGCTTAGGCTACTTAACCCTCGATCGGACACTTCGCACGCTCAGCGGTGGCGAAGGGCAAAGGGTCGCGCTGACGACAGCACTCGGTTCCAGTTTGGTCAACATGCTTTACGTTCTCGATGAACCGACCGTTGGGCTTCACCCTGCTGATACTCTTCAATTAATTCAAGCCATTCAAGGTTTACGCGATCGAGGCAATACGGTTGTTGTCGTCGAGCATGAAGAAGAGTTATTGCGGGAAGCGGATTGGATGATTGAAGTCGGGCCGTCCGCTGGAATCGACGGCGGAAAGATCACATTTCAAGGAACCGTTCAGGCTGCCGAAGAACCGAAAGCTAGCTTGACTGGCGATTTCCTCTCGGGTCGACGCGGCGTAAGTGTTCCACAAAAGAGACGCCAACCTTATGGTTGGTACAAACTGAAAGGTTGCACACAAAATAATTTAAAAAATATCGATGTCGATATCCCTCTTGGCGTCCTTTGCGCCGTGACAGGAGTCTCTGGCAGCGGTAAGAGCTCTCTGGTCCTCGACACACTCCATCCCGCAATCTGCGCAGCCCGCGAAAAATCGACGAAAGACTCGACCAACCCACCAAAGAACTGTAAAGAATTTTACGGATTCAACGCTCAGACCGAAGTGGTTGTCATTGATCATACGCCCTTAAGTCGTTCGCCACGCAGCAACCCACTAACCGCGATTGGAGCCTTTGACGAACTGCGAAATATTTTTGCCCAACTCCCTTATTCCATCGCGCATGGACTAAGCAAAGGGCACTTCAGTTTTAATATGGATAAAGGGCGATGCGAACAGTGTGAAGGAAATGGGCAACTGTCAATTGACATGCAATTTCTCGCTAATGTCACAATGCGTTGTCCCGAATGCGATGGCACTCGGTATAAAAAAGAAATCTTACAAGCACTCTATCGAGATCGAAGCATTGCAGAAGTCCTCGAAATGCCTGTCGACGAAGCCATCCACTTCATGCGCGGCCACTCCTCGTTGATCGACAAACTGAATATTCTTCGCAACGTCGGTTTGGGTCACGTCCGTATCGGACAACCGGTAAGCACCTTGTCGGCCGGCGAAAACCAACGGCTTAAACTGGCAAGCCATCTCAATGTTTCCAACAACAAACCCACTATGTTCCTCATGGATGAACCGACGACGGGACTGCATTTCAAAGATGTCATCCAACTGCTCGACTGCATCGACGAACTGCTACGAAATAAACAATCCGTGATTATCATCGAACACAATATGCAGTTAATACTCTCGGCAGACTATGTAATCGACCTGGGACCGGGGGCGGCGGGCGACGGCGGAGAGGTCGTTGCAGTGGGAACTCCGGAAGAAGTCGCCCAAAATCCACGCTCCCTCACCGCCCAATTTTTAAGAAAAGCCCTGAAAGAAGCGCAAAGTCGATCATAATCGACTTGGCAACGGAATTATGATATTTTCTAATCCAAATTGAAAAGTTGTTGCTTAAACTCCAGTCGAGCGAGTTGATTCTATGAACAAGATTGCTCTTATTGCCTTGGCGGTTTGCCTGATGGTCGTTGGCAATCCCGCACTTGTAGGTCAAGATATCCAGTGGAAGTCAGGGATTGCAAGGAAAGATATCACTCCTACAGGTCCGGTTCGACTCAGCGGTTACGCGTCCCGTTCCACGCCTTCGGTGGGTGTCTCCGACTCATTGGCCGTTCGAGCCTTAGTATTGCACGGCGAGGAAAAGGGAAATGAAGGAAAGGACTTAAATCAGCAGCGATACATACTCGTTTCCGTCGATTCCATCGGACTGCCAGAAGCGATAACGCTCAAAATACTCAACAAGATTCGTGAAAAGCAAAGCGTTCAGAGGAGTGAAATTGTTTTCTGTGCATCGCACTCCCACGCAACGCCACATCTCGCTGGCGGCCTGTCCAACTTATTCGCGGTCGATTTGCCCGCTGAGGAACAGAAAGCATCGGTCGAGTACACAGAATTCTTTGTCAATCAAATCGCTGCGTGTGTGATTGAAGCGCTCGAGCAATTGCAACCTGTTGAATTATTTGTTGGTCAAGGCGAGGCGCAGTTCGGCGTGAATCGTCGCGTACTCAACAATCGCGCGTGGGCTGGCCCTGGCAATCCGCCCGAAGGTATTCGCGATACCAGCGTTCCCGTTCTGGGTGTCCGCTCATCAACTGGAAAATGGCTCGCCGTTGCCTACGATTACGCTTGTCACTGCACCTCGATATCGCCTGATATCAACCAGGTCAGCGGCGACTGGGCAGGAATATCGGCGACCACTTTGGAAAAACTTTTCCCGGGTATCGTTGCGCTCCCCATCATCGGCTGCGGCGCGGACATCAATCCAAATCCGCGCGGTACGCTCGAATTGGCCCAGAAACATGGAGCGGTGTTGGCGACCTCCGTTCAAAAAGTCCTATCCGAAGGGCTAAAACCGCTCAACATCAAAACAAATGTAAGCCATCAAACCAACACAAACTCCAAAACAGAAATACCACTTAAAACTTTGACCGCGAATTTTGGTTTTGCAGGACTTGCACCGGAGCGTCCCACACGCGACTTTTTGCAGAAAACACTCGCCGAAGGTTCCCCGCATCGCAAACGTTGGGCGAAAAATATGCTCGCGATCTGGGATAAGATGGGGCGAATTCCGGAAACCTACCCTGCCCCCATCCACACCTGGCGATTTGGAGATTCGTTGACTTGGATTTTTCTTTCCGGCGAAGTTGTCTGCGATTACCAAGTTCGCTTAAAACGCGAAATGGTAGCGGAACAAGTTTGGGTAACCGCATATACCGACGATTGCTTTGGCTATGTTGCCAGCGAACGGATGCGCGCCGAGGGAGGATACGAAGTCGATGATTCGATGACCTACTACAACCAGCCTGGTCGCTGGCAATCGGGCACCGAAGAACTGATCGTCCGTCGTGTCAAGGAAATTTATTCTCAACCACTTGCAGAGGATCGAGCTCTTGCGCCGGAAGAAGCGATTGCAAGTATGCGAGTTCCTGCTCCTTATGTTGTGGATCTCGTCGCTGCTGAGCCGCTGGTTGAGGATCCCGTACACATAGCGTTCGACGCCCAAGGACGGCTGTGGGTAGTCGAAATGCGCGATTATCCGGAAGGTAATGGTGGACGTGGAGGATGTATCAAAATTTTAGAGGACACCAATCAGGATGCGAAGTTCGACAAAGTGACCGTATTCATGGACGGTTTGAGTTGGCCCAATGGTGTTTATCCCTGGCGCGATGGCGCAGTCATCTCCTGTGCACCCGATATCTTTTTCGCGCGCGATACCGACGGAGATGGAAAAGCGGACGAAACCAAAGTTCTAGTAACCGGCTTTCCCGCAGCAAACCCTCAGCATCGTGTTAATGGTTTCTCTTACAGCTTGAACCATGAGTTGCAATTTAATTCCGGTGACAGTGCCGATCAAGTGACCGTCACCCGCGATGATAGCCGCCAAAAAGTTGCCGGACGCGATATCGCTCTCGATGTCGATCGCGGTTTAATTCACCTTACTACCGGCACAAGCCAATACGGCCGTAGTCGCGACGACTGGGAAAATTGGTTCGGAAATTCGAACAGCTATCCGATGTACCATTTTGTTATCGAAGAAGATTATCTCCGCAATTCTAAACGCGCTATTGAAAATACAACGCAACAACTATTCGACCCACCGGTAACACCACCCGTTTTTCCCGCCAGTCGCACCGTCGACCGTTTTAATGATCTCTGGACCGCCAATCGTTTTACCTCAGCTTGTGCGGCGATCGTTATCCGAGACAATCGCTACGATGTGGATGGAAAGTCGAGCTTACTCGTTTGTGAGCCGGTCCATAATCTTATCCATCGCTCACTGCTAACACCTTTGGGAGCCACATTCGCAGCGAGACGAGCGCCGGGTGAGGAACAAATCGAGTGGTTCCGTTCAACCGATCCTTGGTCCCGACCTGTCTTCGTTGATAATGGCCCCGACGGCGCAATGTATATCGCTGACATGTACCGGCAATTTATCGAACATACCGAATGGATTCCACTTAGTTGGCAAGAACGAATTGATGTTCGAGCAGGGGAGGGCAAGGGAAGGATTTATCGTGTACGCCGCCAAGATATGCCCGCCTCAGCATTTCCGAATATAACTCAGTACTCCACGACACAGTTAGTCCAGTTACTCAACAATGCGAGCGGTACACTGCGCGATCTTGCCATGCAACAACTCATCTGGCGAAATGATAAAAAAGCCGTGACCGAATTATTTCAGTTGGCAACCAGTGCCGAGTCCCCCGTCACTCGCCTGACCGCTTGGGCAACTTTGCGAGCCATTCATGGACTTGATGCGAAACAACTCAAAGCGGGACTGAATGACACGCATCCAGATGTTCGCCGTATGCTGCTGCGCTGGAGCGAATCGCTAGCGGCGACCGATGGCGAACTTCGCAATGAAATCATTGCCTCCGCGCAGCGAACGCTGGAAGGTGAAATCTCGCCAAGACTCGCGCTGCAATATGTGTTGACTCTGGGGCAATGGGAAGAAGCAGAAGCCTCTACCGTCATTGCCAATGTGCTTACGGCCCAAGGCAACGATCCCTGGATCATTGCGGCCGCTGCTACCATGAAGCCGAATCATGATTCCGCACTCGCCAATATCATGTTGCAACAATTTCAGGATCAAACAATTTCCCTGCCCCAACGCAAACGTGCTATCCAATGGCTCACACGCTGGTTGACCGGAACGAGCCAAGCTTCCAACAAAACCAATGTCCAAATTTTTCTCAACACACTGGAAATCGTTGGCAGCCAAGACCCCGCCACCATCGAGTTGGCCGCAGCTTGGCTGCGAACACTCCGTAAAGAGCCACTAGATCAACTCCCACTAAATCTCCTGGAGGGAGTGAAAAACGCTGCTACGAATGCAACCAACGAAAAGTTCACGGAATCGCAGCGAATTGCCTGGATTTCCTGGATGGGGATTATTGACGAATACGTAACCCGCGACACCACAACCCTTTACAACATTATCACTTCTCAGGTGTCGTTGGAAATTCGCCGCGCAGCCTTACAGCGGCTTGTGGCAATGCCAGACCGAAATACGGCCGACGGACTTATCAGCATTTGGCCCAAAATGAACGCCGATCTGCAAGTGAATGTGGCAACTGCTCTCAGTTCCAAAACCTCGTGGACAAAAACGCTTTTGAATTCGGTAGAATCTGCGAAAGTTCCGGTGACCGATCTTGATCCTGCAACCGTCGCAATGCTTCGCGGCCATGAAAACGAAAATATTCGCAAACAGGCGGATAAGTTATTCGGAACGAATGCCAACATCGATCGCAACACATTGATTGCAACACTCTTGACGCAGATCCCAGAAGAATCTGATACTCTGCGCGGCGAAGCTCTCTACCGAAAGCATTGTGCTCAGTGCCATCAGCCGACTGGCGAACTCGCTTCCATCGGGCCGAACCTCGGAGCGCTCACCGATCGCTCCAAGCAAGCGATGTTGACGGCTATTGTCCACCCGAATAAAGCCGTTGAAGCGAAATACAAACAGAGAGTACTCGTGACGGCAGATGGAGAAACATTGAGAGGTGTTGTCATTCAAGAAAATGCGTCCGGTGTAACGCTTGGGATGAGCGATGGATCGAGAAGAACGATACCGAGCGCGGAAATCGATGGTAGTCGCGATTTAGAACAATCGTTGATGCCGGAAGGTTTCGAGAAAACTCTCGGAACTCAAGAACTAGCCGACATAATTAAGTTCCTGCAGACCATAGATTTTTCTAAATTCAAATGAACTGCTAGGGTCTAGATGCTTTCGTCTCGCTCGCTTGTCGATTTCCTTCTGTTGCACGCTCGTGATCGGACAAAACATGCAGCACTTTTGGATATTGACGACTCGAATGGTGAATCGACACCGGTATGGATGACCTGGGCCGAGGTGGGTGAGCGCACAGCGATCCTCGCGAAATGGCTTATCGACAAGGGATTCGGCCCTGAGGCCATTGTCGCATCAATCCTACCGAATAGTTCGGACTGGATCGTTCTTGACTTGGCGTGCCAGACGTTGGGTGCCATCCATGCCCCCATCGACTCTCGACATCCACCCGCGCTGATTGAAAAATTATTGGAACTGCTCCAGCCCTCTCTTGTGGTAACATCGGCATCGCCATCCTTCGAATCGCAGGGCAACGGCCGTTGGCCATCCTGGCAATTGGATAATCGCGAGATCTATCGTTATGAAAGAAAGTCGTTAAATCAGGAAAATGAGCTCGCGCATTTAGCAAACATTTACGAGCGTTATCAAGGGCGAAGATGCGAGCAGGAAACAGCGACTATTCTTTGTACATCGGGGACTACCGAAACTCCGAAGGGTGTCATGCTCTCCCATCGCAATTTGATTTCCAATGCGTTGGGGAAACTGCATGCGATGCCTCAAAATGCTGCGGATCGGCGACTGAACTTTCTTCCGTTTTCACATTCCTATGCTCGCACATGTGAGCTTTCGACCTGGCTGATAACGGGGAGCGAGCTAATGATTGCCCGGTCAGTGCACGGCGTACTGCAGGCCGCGCAGATGTATGCTCCCACGTTGATCAATGGCGTCCCAAGTTTCTTTGATTCCATTCGTCGCTCACTTTCGGAAGTTAAGACGAAGCGGTCGCTTTTAAAATATTTGGGTGGCTCGATTCGGCAACTTGCCAGTGGTGGTGCTGCCTTAAACTTTGAGACTGCAGCTTTTTTCGACAGCGCTTGCCTGCCGATACTTGTGGGCTACGGCTTGACAGAAGCGTCTCCCGTCGTTTGCTCGAACTTATCGAGCGATGGACGAACCGACAATGTGGGGCTTCCGATTCCCGGTGTGAAGCTGCAGGTCGACTCGCAGGGCGAGCTTTGGGTTTCGGGACCTGGTGTGATGCGAGGTTATGTACGCAACTCGTCAGCGACTGCGGATACTATTGTCGATGGTATGCTGCGGACAGGAGATCTTGCCGAAATCGATTCCAGCGGACGGGTTCATTTAATCGGTCGAGTGCGAGATACTTTGGTTCTGAGCAGTGGCGTTAAGGTGGCTCCCTATCAAGTGGAGAAGGAACTGAAAGCAAACATGGGTATCGAGGATGCGGTAGTACTGGGAGAAGACTGGGAACGCTGCGCAGCGATCTTGGTTGTGGGTTGTCAACTATGGCGTCAACTCCAAAATTCCCCTGCCACTTTCCAGCATGAGATGATCGCTACGTTGCAAAAAAGTTTAGGTGAATTACCCAAATATGCGACGCCTATTGCTTGGATCATTCGCAAAAATCCTTTTTCTTCGAATCCGCTGCTGGTGAATCCTAAAGGTGCAACTCATCGCGAGCGGATTCGGTTACAATACGAGTCTTGGTTGAGGGAAAGCGTCCGATCCGGTGTGTGTTCCGTTGCATTCGATGCGGAAGCCTAAGGGCCTATCCGCTGACATTACCCGCTAACATTAACCGATGGCGTTGGCCACGGTCCCATCCGTTCGGCTCAACCCTTGATTTTCGGACAATCTTGAAACATAACCATTCCTGATTCGCGATTTGGCCACTTAGGCCGCAGGTTCGTATTTGAAGAGGTAGCAAGATGCGTACAGGTTCATCAACTATGGTGACCATCGATGGTGTCCCGCTAAAATTATCGCATCCCTTGGAGCACAAAGCGGAATGGATTGGGCAAGATGAGATACTTTTGCAATTGCTCGCTTGTTGGTTGACGATTGATGAACGCGATTTGCCGCTGACACCGCGTTTAGTTGGAGTTCCTGGCGTTGGTAAAACGGTTCTCGCAATGTCTGCGGCCCGTTTGAGAAAGCAGGATCTGTTTGTCTATCAATGCACTGCGGACACGCGTCCTGAAGACTTACTTGTCACTCCAGTTTTGTCTGCAGAAGGAAAAATATCTTATCACGCTTCGCCCTTGGTCACGGCGATGATTGGTGGAGGTGTGTGTGTGCTGGACGAAGGGAATCGCATGAATGAAAAGTCCTGGGCGAGTCTTGCTCCGCTACTGGATCAACGTCGTTATGTTGAATCCATTGTGGCGGGCATTACGATTCCCGCACATCCTAACTTTCGTTGCGCTGTGACGATGAATCAGGATGATTCCACTTATGAAATCCCCGACTACATCATGTCGCGTTTACAACCGACACTCCCGCTCGGTTTTCCCAATCGCAAAGATGAACTCGCCATCTTGAAGTATCATCTACCTTTCGCAGAGGATGATTTATTGGGTTTGACGGTCGATTTCCTGCAAAGGTCGCATGAACTCAACCTCGATTTTTCTTCGCGTGATGGGATCAATCTATTGCGTTATGCGCTGAAGCGATTGGCCCAAAATACTCAGCATCCGATCGCGAAGGATGCCGTGTGGCGGGAAGCTCTCTATCATTGCCTGGGACAGGACGCTTTGGATTTAGAAGAACTGGCCAAAAGAAAACAGCGGTCTTTGGGTGAGCAATCTTTACCGCTTGGTTTAGGAGACTTCTTTTTTGACTCGGATGATCCGATGCATCCCGACGGTGAAGATGAAAATCAATAGTGCGATCACGCGTCATACTCCTAAAATTAATAACAGCATCCGTTTCATTTTTTGTATATCGTGCTTGAGCCGACTGGATGCGGCCCTGCAAGCTCAGGGAGAAGGAACTTGCAGGACCGCTCCAGTCGTTAAATCGTTACCAAATCATCGCAGTGCGAATTAACGCACCTGACCGGCTCGGTGTCGCAGTAAAGCTTGATTCGCCCAAGAATCCAAGTGATCTGCAACTCTCAGGATGTTCAAACCCACCCAATCCAATTGTCGAGCCAACTTCTGCATTGCCGCAGCGGTCTCTACGCGATCATCTACGGTTGTCGCGACAATCGGACTCTGTTCAGCGTAGTTGGAGGGTGATTCTTCTGCTGATGCGGTCAGTGAGAAAGGCATTACGCAAGTGTATGCCGTAAAACCTGGCGCTTGTTGCTCTTCATCAAGAGACGAATCGCTGCTTGAGAAAAGTTCATCGGCCAAAGCATCTTCGCTTTTCGCGATCTCAAGCATTGGCTCTGATTTTTTAGGAATAAACCAAGGAGCTGTTGAGCGGATCGCCACAGCGGCATAGTCGGCAACCGGAGATAGATCGATATTCGCTGCAAAGTCGATAGAATCTTGAACAC
>Ga0169931_10005586_pt1 | contig 19116 bp, 17 predicted proteins | sample Kivu_15m_20L_FD_129675 | JGI IMG/M metagenome (GOLD analysis project Ga0169931, IMG submission 129675) | Freshwater microbial communities from Lake Kivu, Western Province, Rwanda to study Microbial Dark Matter (Phase II) - Kivu_15m_20L... | ecosystem: Environmental > Aquatic > Freshwater > Lake... | reverse complement strand
GAGGCTCGGACCTCAGCCATGGCCCGATCCAGTGTCTTTTCGGCCTGTGCCGTGCTGGCGACCAATTGGCGAAGGGCAGCATCAAGGGCCTCATCAGGCAGGTCTTGGCCCAACGTGCTGGCGGCGTAGGCAGCGCCCGCTTCCCGGAAGAACTGCCCCAGAGACAACCCCATGCTGCTGGCCCGATCGGCATAAGCCGCTTTTTCTGCCGGCGTCATGAGCACAGCCACGCGCTCGCTGGCGCGCTGCTCAAGAGGCTTGTGAAGCCTGACCATGCCAAAACCTGCACATGGACAACACATGTTAAGTGGCGGATGTCAGGCTGCCAGTGGATTGAGCCGCTGCAGCATGCCGCCGGCCAGACGGTGGGGTGAGAAGGTGCGGCGCATCAGAGCCAGCAGCTGCTGCAGATCGTCGGTGTGGAGCCGGTCGTCACGCACCAGGGTCAACAGCAGGCGCTGGCGCAGGCTGGAGCCTTCGGGCCCCAGCAACAGCTTGAGGCCAGCGCCGGCCACCGGGATCAGGTCAGTCGGGGCACCGTCGTTTTCAACGACGGCCAGCAGATTCTCGAGCCGCTCAATCTGGAGCCTGCCTTCCTTGTCAAACAACACCTCGAGCAGTTTCTCGCGCATCTCGGCGGTGTCGCCGGCCAGCAGTCGTTTGGCCACATAGGGATAGGCCACACGAATGATCCGAAAACTCGGATCCAGGCGCAGGGCCAAGCCCTCCTGGCTGACCACGGCGCGAATGATCAAGGCAAACCGCGCCGGCACCCGGAAGGGGTAGTCGTACATCAACTCGCTGAAGCGATCGGTGATCGCTTTGAAGTTGAACGAGCCGACATTGTCGCCCAAGGCCCCGCCCAGCACCTGCTCGAGGGCTGGCACGATCGGCGCCAGGTCGGTTCTGGGGTTGAGGAATCCCAACGCCACAAAATCATGGGCCAGAGACTCAAAATCGCGGTTGATCAGGTGAACAACAGCCCCGGTGAGGGTGAGCCGATCGCTGTCACTGATCGAATCCATCATCCCGAAATCCACATAGGCCAGATGGCCCATGGGTCCGGTCCTGCCCGGCAGCGCAAACAAGTTGCCGGGGTGGGGATCGGCGTGGAAATAGCCGAATTCGAGCAATTGCTGCAGACCGGAAATCACACCGGTGCGGATCAGGGCAGCCGGATCGAGCCGGCGCGCTTCGAGCTCGTGGCGCTGCTGCAGTTTGGTGCCATTGATCCAGGTGGTGGTCAGCACCCGCCGCGCCGACAGATGGCGCTCAACAGCAGGCACCGTCACCTCAGGGTGGTCGGCAAACAGACCGGCAAAGCGCTCTGCGTTGTCGGCCTCGCGGCGGTAATCGATCTCTTCGAACAGGGTTCGCCCGAACTCATCGATGATCGTCCCGAGGCCAAAGCCCAGGTTCAGCGGCAGCAGCGGCGCCGTGATGATGGCCAGCAAGCGGATCAACACCAGATCGCGCCGCAGCAGATAGGCCAGGTTGGGGCGCTGCACCTTGACCGCGACCCAGCGCCCATCGGCGAGCCGGGCCTTGTAGACCTGCCCCAGGCTGGCGGCGGCCACCGGGTAATCGGGAAACGGCTCGAACAGCTCGTGGGCGGGGGCACCCAGCTCAGCCTCGATCGTCGCCAAGGCAATGGCGTGATCAAAGGCCGGCAGATCGTCCTGCAGGCGGGTGAGCTGCTCGAGCCAGTCGCGACGCACCAGATCAGGGCGGGTCGAGAGGGCCTGCCCCACCTTGATGAAGCAGGGGCCAAGGCTGGTCAGGGTGCGCAGGATGCGTCCTGCCAGGCGCTGCTGCACCGCGGCATCACGGCTGTTGCCCTGGACCACCAGGGCAATGGCCAGGCTGAGCAGCTGGCTCAGCACAACCAACAGCCGGCTGGCCAGGATCCAGGGACGCAGCAGCAACCAGCGCAGGTCGCGTCCGGGGTTGTAGTCGAGAACCGGGTCGGCTGCCACTGGGACGTTCCCGCGCACAGGGCAGACTTTAGGAATGGGCGGCCGCCCGCCATGGGCCCTGGTGGATGAGTCTGAATCTGCACCTGCCGGCCCATGGACGTGGCCGCGGTCTGGCGCCGGGGCTGCGCGAGCTGCTGCGGCAACGCCCTGCGAGCTGGGACCTGCCGGAACTGCCGGACATCGGCGGCCCGCTTGTGGGCGAGGGCGCCGTGGCCGACAGCCAGCGAGCGTGTGCCCGCCTGCTGGGGGCCACGCACTGCTGGTTTGGGGTCAACGGCGCCAGCGGCCTGCTGCAGGCGGCACTGCTGGCCCTGGCCCCGCCTGGCAGCCGGGTGCTGCTGCCGCGCAACCTGCACCGCAGCCTGCTGCACGCCTGCGTGCTGGGGCAGCTCGAACCGCTGCTGTTTGCGCTGCCGTTTGATCGGACCACCGGGCTGTGGCTGCCCCCCAGCCCGGAGCATCTGGCACGGGTGATCGCCGCCGGCCAGGCGGGGGGACCAGTGGCGGCGGTGGCGCTGGTCTCTCCCACCTACCAGGGCCTGGTGGCTGATCTGCCAGGGTTGGCGGCCGTGGTGCACCAGGCCGGCCTGCCGCTGCTGGTGGATGGCGCCCACGGCCAGGGTGCGGGCATGGCCGCCGGGGCCGATCTGGAGGTGCTGTCCCTGCAGAAAAGCGCTGGCGGCCTGGCCCAGAGTGCCGCGTTGCTGGCCCAGGGCCCTCGACTCTCGATAGCAGCCCTCGAGCGGGCCCTGCTGTGGCTGCAGACATCAAGCCCCAGCGCGCTGCTGCTGGCCAGCTGCGAAGCCGCGATCACCGCCCTTGGCAGCCCCGAAGGTGCGCGGCAGCGGGCCCGTGCCACGGCGGTGGCAACCCGGGTGCAACAACGCTGCCGCGCCCTGGGTCTGCCCCTGGTCAGCAGCGACGATCCCCTGCGCCTGATACTGCACACCGCCAGGCTGGGCATCAACGGCCTGGAGGCCGACAGCTGGCTGCTGGCCCGCGGTGTGATCGGCGAACTACCCGAACCCGCCACACTGACCTTTTGTCTGGGGCTCAGGCCGCCGCGGGGCGTGACCTGGCGCCTGCCCCGGCGCCTGGCCCAGCTGCGCAGCGCCCTGGCCGGGCCGCGGCTGCCACCCCAGGAACCGCCTCCACTCCCGCTGGTGGCGGAGCTGGTGCAACCGATCGGGCAGGCCTGGCGGGGGCCACACCACAGCCTGCCGCTGGCGGCAGCGGCAGGGGCGATCGCCGCCGAACCCCTGTGCCCCTATCCCCCCGGCATCCCGCTGCTGGTGCCAGGCGAACGCATCGACGCAGCGCGGGCCGGGTGGTTGCAGCGCCAGTGCCAGCTATGGCCAGGTCAGATCGCTGATACGGTAAGGGTTGTGGCCGATTGAAAGCCCGCGGCCGAGCCTGTGTCTGAACGCGACGCCTACCGCTGGGACTTTGTGACCCCGGGCCTGCCCGACGGTGCCTTTCGCAGGGCCCCGGGGTTCAACCCGACGCCGATGGAGCTGCGGGTGATGCTGCTGGCCCATCTGCGTCCCACCGCCAGCTCGCTGGTCTGGGATGTGGGCGGCGGGACGGGCGCCCTGGCCCTCGAGATCGCCCGCCTGCTGCCGGCAGGCGAGGTGCACACCCTCGAGCGGGACCCCGAGGCCATCGAGCTGCTGCGCAGCAACCGCGAGCGCTTCGGCACCAGCAACCTGCACATCCATGCCGGGGCGGCTCCGGAGGATCTGGCCCAGCTGCCACCCCATCCCGACCGGGTGCTGCTTGAGGTGGGCCGGCCCCTGGGCGACGTGCTCAAGCTGGTCTGGGAAGCCCTGCAGCCCGGCGGCCGGCTGGTGATCAGCACCGCCAGCCTCGAAGGCCTGGTGGATGCCACCGACACCCTGGGCCACCTGCAGGCCAAGGACCTGCAGGTGGTGCAGGCGACCGTGCACCGCATGCAGCGCCGCGGCAGCCAAGCCAAGCTGGCGGCAGCCGAGCCCCTGTTCGTGATTGCAGCCGAACGTTGATGGCGAGCGCGCCGCCTGACCGACCCAACCCGCCGCGCAAGGCCACCTCGGCAGCGAGGCTGCTGAGTGGCTGGGCCGTGGGCGGCTTCGGCTTTGTGGTGGTGCTGCTGGGTGGCTGGTGGTTCACGATCGCCGTCGGTGTGATCGTGCATCTGGGACTGCTGGAGTTCTTCCGCATGGCCCAGTTCAAGGGCATCAGGCCCGCCACCAAGACCACCCTGGTGGCCGTGCAGCTGCTGTTGCTGGCCACGATGGCCGCCAGCAACAGCCCGGGGGGTGGTTGGTTCGCCCAGGACCTGGCTGCCGCGGTGCTGCCGGTCTCTGGCGCCGTGATCTGCGGCTGGCTGCTGCTGCAACCGGTGACCGGCACGATCGCCGACATTGCCGCCTCGATCTTCGGCTTGTTTTATCTGGGCTACCTGCCCAGCCACTGGATCCTGTTGCGCCAATTGCCCAATGGCCTGGGACTGGCGCTGACGCTCACCGCTTGCTTCATGGTGGTCGGCACCGACATCGGCTCCTATGTGATCGGCCGACGCCTGGGCCGGCGCCCGTTGTCACCGATCTCCCCGGGGAAGACCGTTGAAGGGGCGTTGGGTGGCCTGCTGTGCTCGATGCTGGTCGGCGTGATCGGCGGGATCGCGATCGCAGCTCAGACCCAGGTTGCTGCGCTGCAGGGGGCGGCGCTGGGGGCATCCCTGGGAGCGGTGGTGGCGGTGATGGCCCTGGTCGGCGATCTGACCGAATCGATGATGAAACGGGATGCGGGGCTCAAGGATTCAGGTGATGCGATCCCGGGGCACGGCGGCATTCTCGATCGCATCGACAGTTTTCTGTTTGCGCCGGCCGTGGTCTTTGCCCTGGTCAGCCTGCTGCTGCCGTCACGGTGAGACCCTGGCGCGGCCCTGCAGCTGCACCATGCCGGCCTCGATCCAGGCCCGCTCGATCGTGATGGTCTGATCCATCGGCAGCCGGCACAGCACCTCGCCTGCCGGACTGGCGAGTTCGAGCGTGCCGCCGGCAGCGCGCACCAACACCTGCAGCTCGACCCGGTCAGCCGGAGCATTGCCCTGCAGCACGAACACCAGCCGCTCCGGCTCGACGCGCACCTGCAGCAGGGGCAGCTGACCAAGCACCCGGTCGTGCAGCAGCTCGGCCAGGTCACGCCAGTGGGGATGGCTGAACAGGGTGGTGAGCCCGGCCGCCGTGAGGCTGAGTTGGCCTTCAATCGTGAACGCCTGCTCGAGCTTGATGGGCTCCCCCTGCAGCAAATTGCCCATCTGCACCGTGATCGGCTCGCTGGTGAGCTCCACCTGCTCGATCGGCAGATGGGCAAACACCGCCCGGCGTGCCAGCAGCTGCACCCCGGCCAGGCGGCCCCGCAGCAGGCCCAGGGCCGATCCCTGCAGCGCAATGTCCAGGCTGTCGATGCTTTGGCACTGCTGACGCACCCACAGCTGCAGTCCACTGGACAACAGCTGCAGCAACGGACCGGAACGGGCTGGTTCAGACACCATCAGAGGGGGAGAAGGCAAAGATCAGACCAGGCCTGCACCACCGCAGCAGGTTGATCCAGATGGGGCAGATGGCCGCAATGGTCGAGCTCACGCAGGCGCTCGCCCAGCAGCGCCTGGGCTGCACGCTTCTGCGGTGGGCGCAGGATCCGATCATTCATGCCCCAGAGCACCTGCAGGGGCTGCTGGGGCAGCGGGGTGCCACAACCGGCAAACCCGCCGCTGCGGGCAAACCGGGCCAGGGCCATGGCCCACCCCGGCGTGGCCAGATGCAACGAAGCGATCTCGAGCTCGGCCGGCCCCACCGACGCCTCGGGGTCAGCAAAGGCACTGCGGCAGAGTCCCCGCCGCACCCCGGGCAGCGCCAGAAAGCGCACGCCCAGACCATCGAGCAGCGGTGGCAGGGGCATGGGACGGCCGGTCAGACCCGCCGGCGCCAGCAGCAACAGCCGGCTGATGCGCTGCGGGCAGCGCCGGGCCAGCTCCACAGCCACCGAACCACCCATCGAGGCACCGATCAATCCCAGCCGTGGCACCTGCAGCCGTTCGCAGGCCAGCTCGACCAGGGCCTGCAGGTGGCGCAGCACGCCAGCTGGCGCGTAATCGCCATCGGCCGGGCGGGGCGCAAAGCCAAAACCGTAGAGATCGGGGATCAGCACCGTCCGCTGGGCGGCCAGCAACGGCGCCACCCGCCTGAACTCAAGGCATGAGCTGTCGAACCCATGGAGCAGCAACACCGGCTCAGGTGGTGCTGCTGCTGGCGCCGGGGTGCCTGGCTGGGGGCCCAGCACGGCCACCGGCCAGGAGCCAGCCAGCCCAGGCAGCGTCCACCACTGGACGGCCGCGGCCACAGCTCGCCCCTGAGGGTCGAGCAGGGACTGGGCCGCCTGCTCCAGCAGTTGGCGCCCGCTTGCGAGGTCCTGGGTCACACCGTTGCGTCGCTGGTGATGCCGGCGGTGGTGCTCACCAGAGCTGCCAGCAACTCGGTGGACGCAACGGCAAAGGGCAGGTGATGAAGATCGGACTGGGGGCGGCAGGCAAAGTCGCAGACCGTTTGCAGCTCGGTGAGGCTGGCGTTGGCGAGGCCCAGATCAGCCAAGGTCAGGGGCAGGCCCAGCTCTGCGAAGAACGGAACCAGCTGACGCCTGGCCTGGGCTGCCAACTGGTTGCCCCCCAGCACCTCCTCGAGGCGCAGCTGCACCAGGATGCCGAAACCAACCTTTTCGCCGTGCAACAGGCCGTGACAGGCCGGCAGCTGGGTCAGGCCGTTGTGCACCGCATGGGCGGCCACCGTGCGGCAACGGGCGCCGCCCAGTCCGCCGATCACACCGGCGCTGAGGCCACAGGCCTCGGCCACCCGCCCCCAGGTCGAATCGCCGGGGGCAGCCATCGCTGCCGGGCCGTCCAGGAGCAACTGGTCCCGCAGGACGCGTGCCATCTGCACCGCCTGCTGGATCAGTCCGTCGCTGCTGGCTCCGCTGCTGACCGAGGCCTCGTACCACTTGGCAACGGCATCGGCGATGCCGCTGGCCAGGGTGCGCGGCGGGGCCTGGGCCACCAGGTCATGGTCGAAGACCAGCAGATCAGGGCAGCGCCGCAGAGGCACGTCGTAACAAAACGCGCCAGCGGGCGAATACACATTCGCCAGGGCCGTCCAGCCGGCGCAGGTTGCCGCGCTGGTCGGCACGGTGATGCAGGGCAGATCGAGGCGGTCGGCCAGAAGCTTGCCGGCATCGAGAACCTTGCCGCCGCCGCTGGCGATCACCGCGTCACAGGCGGCGGCGCGGGTGCGCTCGGCCAGCGGCTCGAGATCCACCTCGCAGCAGTCATGCACCAGCTCGGCCTGCTGGGGGGATACGCCGGCAACCCGCAGGCTGGCGGCCAGATCTTGGCGCAAGGCCATCGTCGCACTGCTGCGGCCCAACAGCAGTGGCCTCTGGCCGATGCGAGCAATGCGGGGGATCGCTTCGGGCCACGCCCCGGCCCCACGCAGGACGGTGGAGGGGGCAATGGCCAGAGCATCCAAGGGATCGGGCATGGGCGCTATCGCCACTAGACGCTGGCCAACTGCGGCACAGCGGGCAGATCAGCACCCTGCTTGCGAATGACCACCTGCTTGTTGTCGTCCACATCGACGACGGCCGCATCACCGTCACCGATGCGGCCGCTGAGGAACTCCTCGGCCAGAGAGTCCTCAAGCAGACGCATCACGGCACGGCGCAACGGACGGGCTCCGTAACTGGGGTTGTAGCCCTCGTCGACCAGGCGCTCCTTGAACGCATCGGTCACCGAGAGGGCGATGCCCTTTTCAAGCATGCGGGCAAAGACCTCCTTGAGCATGATCTCGGAGATCTCCTTGACCTCGTCGCGACTGAGCTGGCGGAAGACGATGATCTCGTCGAGACGGTTCAGGAACTCGGGCCTGAAGTACTGCTTCAGCTCCTCATTCACGAGTGAGCGAATGCGGTTGTACTGATTCTCTTCAGCGTCACCGCCACCGAACTCGAAGCCAAGCCCGCCACCGCCTTTCTCGATGACCTTCGAACCGATGTTCGAGGTCATGATGATCAACGTGTTCTTGAAGTCGACAGTCCGGCCCTTGGAATCGGTCAGACGCCCGTCCTCCAGCAGCTGCAGCAACAGGTTGAACACATCGGGGTGCGCCTTCTCGATCTCGTCGAACAACACCACGGTGTAGGGACGGCGACGCACCGCTTCGGTCAGCTGGCCGCCCTCGTTGAAGCCGACATAGCCGGGAGGCGAACCGATCAGCTTGCTGACCGTGTGCCGCTCCATGAACTCGGACATGTCGAGACGGATCATCGCCTCTTCGCTGCCGAAGAAGTAGGCCGCCAGGGCCTTGGTCAGCTCGGTCTTGCCGACCCCTGTGGGGCCACTGAAGATGAAGCTGGCGATCGGCCTGTTGGGGTTCTTCAGACCGACACGGGCACGGCGGATCGCACGGGACACGGCCTTGACCGCTTCGTCCTGACCGATCAGGCGCTGGTGGAGTGTGTCCTCCATGTTGAGCAGCTTCACCGACTCGCTCTCGGTGAGCTTCTGGACCGGCACACCGGTCCAGGAAGCCACGATGTGGGCAATGTCCTCTTCGGTCACCACGGGGGCACGATCGGAATCAGGGCCGTCGGCAACAGCGGTGACCACCTCGGCAGCGGGCCCGGGGGTGGCGTCGGCTGCGGCCTCAGCAGCGGGCTCATCGTCCTTGCGGGACTGGAGGATGGTGCGGATCTGCTCGCGCAGCTCAACCTCCTTGTCGCGAAGCTCACCGGCCTTGGTGAAGTCCTGTTCGCGGACCGCATCCTCCTTGTCCTTCTGAACCGCACGCAGCTGCTTGTCGATCTCTTTGGCGGCTGGCGGCAACTTGGAATTGAGCAGACGCACGCGGCTGCCGGCTTCGTCGATCAGATCGATCGCCTTGTCGGGCAGGAAGCGATCCGAGATGTAGCGATCACCGAGGGTTGCCGCGGCCACCAGGGCCTCGTCGGCGATGCGCAGGCGGTGGTGGGCTTCATACCGCTCGCGCAGACCGCGCAGGATCTCGATCGTGTCGTCCACCGAGGGCTCACCGACCATCACCGGCTGGAAGCGGCGCTCGAGGGCGGCATCGCGCTCGATGTGCTTGCGGTACTCGTCGAGGGTGGTGGCGCCAATGCACTGCAGCTCGCCCCGCGCCAGCGCCGGCTTGAGGATGTTGGCAGCATCGATCGCCCCTTCGGCGGCACCGGCACCAATGAGGGTATGCACCTCGTCGATCACCAGGATCACGTTGCCCGCGCCCCGGATCTCCTCCATGATTTTTTTGAGGCGTTCCTCAAATTCACCGCGGTATTTGGTGCCGGCCACCAGCAAGCCGATGTCGAGGGTCAGCACCCGCTTGTCCTCGAGGATGTCGGGCACATCACCGCTGTTGATGCGCTGGGCAAGGCCCTCGGCAATGGCGGTCTTGCCCACGCCGGGCTCGCCGATCAGCACGGGGTTGTTCTTGGTGCGGCGACCAAGGATCTGAATCACCCGCTCGATCTCGTTCTGACGTCCGACCACGGGGTCGAGCTTGCCGTCGGAAGCCTGCTGGGTGAGGTTGCTGCCGAATTCATCGAGGGTGGGCGTTTTGGTGGACCCCTTGCCACCGCCGCCGCCGGCCGCCACTTCGGCGGTCTCGCCGAGCATGCGGATCACCTGGGTGCGGACCTTGGCCAGATCAACGCCAAGGTTCTCCAGCACCCTGGCCGCCACCCCCTCGCCCTCGCGAATCAAGCCCAATAAAAGGTGTTCGGTGCCGATGTAGTTGTGGCCGAGCTGGCGCGCTTCTTCCAGCGACAGCTCCAGCACCCGCTTGGCCCTAGGGGTAAAGGGAATCTCGACCGCAACGAAACCCGAGCCACGGCCGATGATCTTTTCGACCTCGACGCGAGAGTCCTTGAGGTTGACGCCCATTGACTTGAGCACCTTGGCGGCCACACCGGTGCCCTCGCCGATCAGTCCCAGCAGGATCTGCTCGGTGCCCACGAAGTTGTGACCAAGCCGACGGGCCTCTTCTTGGGCCAGCATGATCACCTTGATGGCCTTCTCGGTAAACCGCTCGAACATGGGCCTGGCCTACGACTAGGTCTTTCCAACCTATCAGGGTTACGGAGGCTGGTGTGGCATGCGGCAAAAAACAGGCAAAACCACTGTTGCCACAAGGTTTCGCAGCAAAAAAATAATAAACGAAACAGCCAGAGTGGGGCCTCAAATCAACACAAAATCCGGTTTCCCGAACCTGCTCCAGAGGCTGTCGGTCTCAACCCAGGCGCATCCATTGGATCAGAGCGTCATCACCGTTGCGGTAGTAAGCGCGACGGACGCCGGCCGTGGCAAAGCCCAGGCGGCCATACAAGGCCAGGGCAGCGGTGTTGGCGGCCGCCACTTCGAGGGTGGCGTGACGCGCCCCTGCAGCCTGAGCTCGCTGCAGCAAGGCTGTCAGGACCTGCCGACCCAGGCCCTGACGACGCCGGCCCGGGTCCACAGCCACCAGGGTGATGTGCAGCTCGTCCACCACCAACCAGCCGCAGGCCATGGCCTGCAGCTGATGCCCCTGCCAGAGCCCGACCCCGGGGCGACGGGGATCGGCCAGTTCGGTCTGCCACTGTGGCGCACTCCAAAGCCCCCCCAGGGCCACCTGATCGAGGGCCACGACGGCGTCGAGATGATCAGGCAGCAGCGGCCGGGCAGCAGGGTTCCGTACATTCATCGGTCTGCTGTCCCGGCCTGCCCCTGCCATGGTGATCTCCAGCCACCCCCTGGTGCAGTCGGCACCGTACGAAACGGACCAGGACCCCACCAGTCCGAATCGGAATCTGACTCCTGTGGGGACTGCCCTCGACGACCACGGCAGGCTGGTGGTCGGCGGGTGCACCCTGAGTGAGCTGGCCCGCACCTACGGCACACCGTTGTATGTGCTCGACGAAACCACCCTGCGTGCCACCTGCCGCGCCTACCGCGAGGCCCTGGCAGCGCACTACCCGGGCCCGTCGTTGGCGCTCTATGCCTCCAAGGCCAACAGCTCCCTGGCCCTGAGCGCCCTGGTGGCCAGCGAGGGCCTGGGCCTGGATGCGGTCTCGGCCGGCGAACTGCTGACCGCCCTGCGGGGCGGCATGCCAGCCGAGCGCATCGTGCTGCACGGCAACAACAAATCCAAGGAGGAGCTGGCCCTGGCCGCCGGCCATGGGGTCACGATCGTGGCCGACAACTGGCGCGATCTGGAGCTGCTGGCCGAACTTGCCCCGGACTTGCGCGAACCGGTGACCCTGATGCTGCGGTTCACCCCCGGCATCGAGTGCCACACCCACGAGTACATCCGCACCGGGCACCTCGACAGCAAGTTCGGCTTTGACCCCGACCAGCTCGAAGCGGTTCTGCGTCACCTGCAAACCTGCAGCTGGGCCCGCCTGAACGGCCTGCATGCCCACATCGGCTCCCAGATTTTCGAGCTTCAGCCCCACCGTGACCTGGCCGGTGTGATGGCCGATGCCCTGGCCCTGGCGCGCAGCCTGGGGCACCCCGTCACCGATCTGAACGTCGGCGGGGGCCTGGGCATCCGCTATGTGGCCAGTGACGACCCGCCGAGCATTCAGCAATGGGTGCAGACGGTGGCCGAGGCCGTCGTCACCGCCTGCCGGGCCCGCGATCTGGACCTGCCGCGCCTGCTGTGTGAACCGGGTCGTTCGCTGGTGGCCACGGCCGGGGTGACGCTCTACACCGTGGGCAGCTGCAAACCGATCCCCGGCATCCGCACCTATCTCTCGGTGGATGGCGGCATGAGTGACAACCCCCGGCCGATCACCTATCAGTCGCAGTACACAGCTGTGCTGGCCGACCGCCCCACAGCCGCCAACACGGACACGGTCACGGTGGCGGGCAAACACTGCGAATCGGGCGACGTTCTGCTCAAAGACGTGGCCCTGCCCGCCGCGGTCCCGGGCGATGTGCTGGCGGTGTTCGCCACCGGGGCCTACAACGCCTCGATGGGATCGAACTACAACCGCATCCCCCGGCCGGCCGCGGTGCTGGTGAACAACGGCATGGCCGAACTGGTGCAACGGCGGGAGCAGCCGGAGGAGCTACTGCGCTACGACGTCCTGCCGGCGCACCTGGCCCCGATAACCTGAGACCCATTGTTGCTGCGGCCGGATCCCTGCGGGGACCGGCGTTCCGACCATCGACCTGCGCCTGCTGCTCGACCTTGTCTGCGCCTTCGGGCTCGGGGTTCTGCTGCTCGGGCGGGTCAGCGAGGCCCGCACCCTCTGGCTGTTGCGCGGCTACCTGATGCTGGTGGCGCTGGCCTGGGTGGTCCAGCGTTACGCCAACCTGCCCCTGACCAGCAAGCTGGTCGATGCCTTGGTGCTGGCCTGCAGCCTGGCGCTGGCGATCCTCTGGCAGGGGGAGCTCAGACGGTTGATGGAACTGCTGGGCACCGGCCGGCTGCGGGTCCTGGTGGGTGAGCGGGGCCGCGATCAACTGGCCTCGGGCTCAGTGGCGACGCTCAGCGAAGCCGCCGGCAGACTCTCCCAGCTGCGGCGGGGTGCGCTGATCGTCGTCGACCTGGGCAGCGACCTGCGGCCCGAGGACTTTCTCAACCCCGGCATCAGCATTGACGGCCACCTGTCGGTGGAGCTGCTGCTCAACCTGTTCGCCAGCGACACGCCTCTGCACGACGGAGCGGTGCTGGTCAAGGGCAAGCGCATCCTCGCCGCGGGGGTCATCCTGCCCCTGTCGCGCCAGGGCATCAACCGCTACGGCACCCGCCACCTGGCGGCCCTGGGGCTGACCGAACGCTTTGACCGCTGCCTGGCGATCGTGGTCTCCGAGGAGACCGGCACCCTGTCCCTGGCGAGCCAGGGGCGACTGGAGCGGCCGATCACCAGCAGCCGGCTGCACGACCTGCTGAGCGAGGCACTGGCCTTGCCAGGGGGGCGTAGCGTATCCAAGGACACGCCGGATTCCCGCGGATGAGTCGCGCCCTGGCGACCGCCAGCTCCTGTACCCAGCCCCTGTTGCCCGTCGGCCTCGACGCGGCCCGGCTGCCGGCCCATGTGGCCGTGATCATGGACGGCAATGGCCGCTGGGCCCGCCGCCGCGGCCTGCCAAGGGTGATGGGCCATCGCGAAGGTGTGGAGGCCCTCAAACGGACGCTGCGGCTCTGCAGCGACTGGGGCATCGGCGCCCTGACGGCCTATGCCTTTTCAACCGAGAACTGGAACCGGCCCGGCGAGGAGGTCAGCTTCCTGATGACCCTGTTCGAGCGGGTGCTGGCCCGGGAGCTCGAAGCCCTGGAGCGCGAGCAGGTGCGCATCCGCTTTCTGGGGGACCTGGACCCCCTGCCCGCCGGTCTGCGGGAGCTGATTGCCAACGCCACGGCCCGCACGGCGGCCAACAGCGGCATTCATTTCAATGTCTGCACCAACTACGGCGGCAGGGCCGAGCTGGTGCAGGCCGCCCGCCGCCTGGCCGAGCAGGTGGCCCGGGGCGAACTGGATCCAGCCCGGATCGATGAAGCCCTGTTCGCCGCCCAGCTGCACACCGCCGGCGAGCAGGATCCTGACCTGCTGATCCGCACCAGCGGCGAGCAGCGCATCAGCAACTTTCTGTTGTGGCAGCTGGCCTATGCCGAACTGCACATCACCGACGTGCTGTGGCCTGATTTCGACGCGGCCGCCCTGACCGCCGCTCTGCTCGACTACCAGAATCGCCAGCGCCGCTTCGGCGGCGTTGAGCCTCTAGCGCCCCCCTCCCAGCAGCCTTGACGATCTCCCAACCCCGGCCGGCCGAACCGATTCCTGCCCCGTTGCGCCACGACTGGAGCCTGGCCGAGATCCTGGCGCTGCTCGAGCTGCCGCTCATGGATCTGCTCTGGCAGGCCCAGGCAGTGCACCGCCAGGCCAATCCCGGCTACCGGGTGCAGCTGGCTTCACTGCTGAGTGTCAAGACCGGGGGCTGCGAAGAGGACTGCGCCTACTGCCCCCAGTCGCTGCACCACAGTAGCGATGTGAGCGGTCGCCCCGATCTCAATCTGCAGGTGGAGCCGGTGCTGGCGCGGGCGCGGGCTGCCAAGGCCGCCGGCGCCGACCGGTTCTGCATGGGCTGGGCCTGGCGCGAGATCCGCGATGGGGCGGCCTTTGACGCGATGTTGACCATGGTGCGCGGTGTGCGCGAGCTGGGCCTCGAGGCCTGCGTCACCGCCGGCATGCTCAGCGATTCGCAGGCCCAGCGGCTGGCCGACGCCGGACTCACCGCTTACAACCACAACCTCGACACCAGCCCCGAGCACTACGCGCAGATCATCAGCACCCGCACATACCAGGAACGGCTGGAAACGCTGCAACGGGTCCGCCAGGCGGGCATCGCGATGTGCTGTGGCGGCATCATCGGCATGGGTGAGAGCCTGCAGGACAGGGCCTCGTTGCTGCAGGTGCTCGCCAGCCTCAACCCGCACCCCGAGAGCGTGCCGATCAACGCCCTGGTGGCCGTTGAGGGCACCCCACTCGAAGCCCAGCCGCCGGTCGATTCGCTCGAGCTGGTCCGCATGGTGGCGACTGCCCGCATCCTGATGCCCCACAGCCGCGTGCGCCTGAGCGCCGGTCGCGAGCAGCTGAGCCGCGAGGCCCAGATCCTGTGCCTGCTGGCGGGGGCCGATTCGATTTTTTATGGCGACACCCTGCTGACCACCAGCAACCCCGCTGCCGAGGCCGACCGGGAGCTGCTGGCTGCCGCTGGGGTGACGCCCTGGCAGGGATGACGGTTCAGGTCGCAGCGTTTTACCGATTCAGCGCCCTGCAGGAGCTGGCGACGCTGCAGGCCGAGCTGCGCCAGCTGGCCGCCGCACAGGGCGTGCGTGGCACGATCCTGCTGGCCAGCGAGGGCGTCAACGGCACGATCAGCGGCCCCGAGCCCGGCGTGCAGCAGGTGCTCAACAGGTTGCGCGGCGTGCCGGGCCTGGGCTCCCTCGAAGCCAAGCTCAGCTGGGCGCCCGAGCAGACCTTTGCCCGGCTCAAGGTGCGGCTCAAGCGTGAGATCGTCACCATGGGCTGCCCGAGCGTCAAACCGGCCGAGCAGGTCGGCACCTATGTGGCCCCCCAGCATTGGGACGCGCTGATCCACGATCCGGACACGCTGGTGATCGACACCCGCAACAGCTACGAGGTTGCAGTCGGCAGTTTTGAGGGAGCCATCGACCCCGGCACGGCCAGCTTCCGGGACTTTCCCGCCTGGGTCGAGCAGACGCTGCGGCCCCTGGTGGCCGAACGGCAGCCGAGGGCGATCGCCCTGTTCTGCACTGGCGGCATCCGCTGCGAAAAGGCCACCGGCTATTTGCTGCAGCAGGGATTTGAGGCCGTGCACCACCTGCAGGGCGGCATCCTGCGCTACCTCAAGGAGGTCCCTGAGGAGCACAGCAGCTGGCGCGGCGAATGCTTTGTGTTCGATCAGCGGGTCACGGTCAACCACCGGCTCGAACCCGGCAGCTACAGCCTTTGCTTTGCCTGCGGCCTGCCCCTGGCCCCCGCTGAGCTCGCCCATCCCGCCTACCGCGAAGGCGTGAGCTGTCACCACTGCATCGCGCGCTTCAGCGACAGCGACCGAGCCCGGTTTGCCGAGCGGCAACGGCAGCTGAGCCATGAACGCTGATCAGGGCGGCCGCCGTTCAAGCCGCCGCCGCCGCTGGCTGGTGATACTGGCAGCAGCCCTGCTGCTGCTGGTGCTGGCGCTGGGGAGCCTGCAGCGCGAACACCACCGCGAACGGCAACACGATGGGCTGGTGCAGGTCAGGAACAGGTTTGAGGCGGTCGACACCTTTGCGAGCGCGGCCGCCGGAGCCGGCATCAGCGCAACCAAACCAGAGACGATCAAGATCGCCATTCAGATCAGCAGCATCTACAACGTTTCGCTGCCCAACCAGACCTTCATGGCCAATGGCTATTACTGGATTGCCTGGCCAGAAACCGTCCAGCGCTGGATGGAGGAGCTGGGCATCAGCCCCGAGCAGTTGATCGACTTTCCCAACAACATCATTTCCTATAACTTTCTGATCAAACCCACGACCAAGGAACCAAAACAAACCGTCGACGGAATGCGTCAGCAGACCTTCCAGTTTTCTGGGCATTTCGGGACCGAAGCGATTGACTTCAGCTCCTTCCCCTTTCAGAGCCTAAGGTTGCCCATTCGCTTCGAGATCGCCCCGCAAGCCTTCTCACTCAGTGGGCCACAGCCAGTCAGCCTAATCGCCACTGCAGATCAGAGTGACCTCTTGGGAGCGGAAGTGGAAATCCCAGGACTGGTTCTCAAGGGGGCAAAGCTAGAGCCCATCCTGCACCACTTCCGGGACGATGACAGTTTTTCCACCGTCATCCAACAAAGCACCTTCTCACAAGTGCTGAGCACGATCATCTTCTCCACCCATCCGATCACGTCGATTGGTCGCTGGCTGGTCCCCATTCTGATTGTGATGCTGATGGTTTTTCTGGCCCCGAGCCTGTCGGGGCACCTGAGCGAAATCCGCATTGCCATTCCATCAGCGGCCCTGCTCACCCTGGTCGTCATGCAGATGTCCAGCGAAAGCGCAATACCCGAACTCGATTACCTGACGTTCATCGACCTCATCAATCTCTGGTGCTACGCCGTTACAGCTGGATTGTTTGTGCTGTTTGTGTGGAGCTCTAACCAGTATGACGCCCTGACCATCGAAGGTTGTGAGGATCCACTCATGCTGGCAGCTGTCAAGACCCGGATCAGCCGGATGGATCGCCGCTTTCAGTTCTTCAGTGTGACCGGCATCGCTGTGTTCGTGTTGCTGCTCTCGCTGCTGCGATGAGCCCGATCACACGGCAACGGCCCGTGCTGTATAGCTTTCGTCGCTGCCCCTACGCGATCCGCGCCCGCCTGGCCCTGGCGGCAGCGGGCCTGCTCCCGAAGCGTGATCTGGAGCTTCGAGAAGTGGCGCTGAAGGCCAAACCACCCGAGCTGCTGGCAGCCTCGGCCAAGGGCACCGTGCCGGTGCTGGTGCTCGACGGTCCAGACGACCACGGGGCAGTGCTCGACGAAAGCCGCTCGATCATGCAGTGGGCCCTGGAGCAGCACGATCCCGATGGTCTTTGGGCTGGCCGAACTGACACCGAGCAGCGCACCATCAACGCGCTGATTGCACACAATGACGGCCCGTTCAAGCATCACCTCGATCGCTTCAAATACGCTGATCGCGATGGCGCCGAAGGGCTGGCCCAACAACCGAATCACCGCCAGGCAGCCCTGGCGATCCTGAGAGAGTGGAACGCGCGCCTCGCACCAGGCGCGGCCTGGTTGCTGGGCGAGCGCCCGTCGCTGGCCGACATGGCCCTGCTGCCGTTTGTGCGCCAGTTTCGGCTGGCCGATCCGCAGGGTTTTGACACGGCCGCCGATCTGGCGGGGGTGCAGCGTTGGTTGGGGCAGTTTCTGCACAGCCCAGAACTGGCGACCGTGCTGGCCGAACCCTGGGCAGCCCGCAACCCCTGGCGCTCACCCAGTTGGCTTTATCACCTGGCACTCACCAGCGCGTGGCAGCAGGCCCGATCCGAAGGCCATTACAGCCACGCAACCCGCGGACGCACGCTCAACGCGGTGGGCTTTCTGCATCTGAGCCAAGCCCACCAGGTGGAGGCCACAGCGGCGCGCTTCTACAACGACCTGCCGGCTGGGGCGGTGACGTTGCTGGTGATCGAGCCGGCCCTGCTCACCGCAGAGCTGCGCCTGGAGCCCGCTCCCGATTCAGGGGAACTGTTTCCCCATCTCTACGGATCGCTGCCGCTGCACGCTGTGGTGCACACGGAGCGCTGGCGGGCGCAATGACCAACGACGCTGATGCACTCCCATGACATCTGCTCATCCACTGGTCCCATTGCGCGATCTGGAGCGCGAAGCCAGCCGCCGAGGGCTGCTGCTGCGTCTGCGGGCGGGCAGAACCGCTGGTCTCCGATCGCTGCAGGTTGGGGTGGCACGGCGCTCAGCCGCCGACAGGCTTCTGCTGCTCGGAGAGCTCAAGGGCTGGGCCCTGCCCAACCCCGACGGGCTGCGGCTCGACACGATGCGCGTGCAGGGGGACGACACCGCCGCCGTCGGGCCGCTGATCTGGGCCGCCACCTTTGCCTGGGCCCTCGAAGCCACCCCTTGCCGCCGCGCCACGCTGCTGGCGATCCGCGACAACGACGCCCAACACCGACGCCTGGTGCGTTACTTCAGGCGTCTGGGATTTGAGCCCCGACGCGAGCTGGGAGCTGGGGTTCTCGACCTGGCCCCCAGACTGCTCTGGGGAGGCGCCGGCCTGCTGATGCAAGGCGACTGCCACGAAGGACTGGCGCGCAGCTCCCGGCAGCTGCGGCACCGGGACCGCTGAGCCATGGGGCCGCTCAGCAACAAGGATCAACCGTCGTCGGTGCCGGCGTGGTAGCTGCTGCGCACCAGCGGGCCACTGCGCACCTGCGCAAACCCCAGCCCACGGGCGATCGCTGCGAGGTCATCAAACTCTGCAGGGGTCCAGTAGCGGGCCACAGGGATGTGGGCCAGCGACGGCCGCAGGTACTGACCCAGGGTCAGGCGCTGGCAGCCGGCCGCACGCAGATCCTGGAGCGCCGCAATCACTTCATCACGGGTTTCACCCAGGCCCAGCATCAGCCCGCTCTTGGTGGGGATGTGAGGTGCCAGCTCCCGGGCTGCGGCCAGCAGACCGAGGGAACGGCGGTAGGTGGCGCCGCGCCGCACCTCGCCCTGCAGGCGCTCGACCGTTTCGAGGTTGTGGTTAAAGCAGACCGGTTCGGCCGCCAACACGGCGCGCAAGCGGTGCTGTTGGGCCTTGATGGCCTCGGCTTCGTCGCGCTGGCCGCCCCAGAAGTCGGGGGTCAGCACCTCGATCGCGACGCCGGGGCTGCGGCGCCGGATCGCCGCCATGGCGCTCGTGAACAGCGCGGCCCCATGGTCGGGCAGATCGTCGCGGGCCACGGCCGTCAACACCACATAAGACAGCCCCAGGGCGGCAACAGCCTCGGCCACCCGCTCGGCTTCGGCGCGATCGAGTGGGTCGGG
>Ga0169931_10005585_pt1 | contig 19119 bp, 18 predicted proteins | sample Kivu_15m_20L_FD_129675 | JGI IMG/M metagenome (GOLD analysis project Ga0169931, IMG submission 129675) | Freshwater microbial communities from Lake Kivu, Western Province, Rwanda to study Microbial Dark Matter (Phase II) - Kivu_15m_20L... | ecosystem: Environmental > Aquatic > Freshwater > Lake... | reverse complement strand
TCGATCACGGGCGATGGCCTGAAGTTTGCCCAACGAGGGCTTGCCGCCAATGCACCACAGGCATTGAAGATTCGGCGTGGATCCGTGGTACGCATGGGCCTGATGTCGAGCGGCGAATGGGAGATCACACAGCTTCCGGAAGTCGAGGGCGCCTTCGTCGCCTTGCACCCCGAGACCGGGGCCATTCGCGCCCTCGTAGGCGGATTCGACTTTGCTCGCAGCAAGTTCAATCATGTGACCCAGGCCTATCGCCAGCCGGGTTCCACCCTGAAGCCCTTTGTCTACGGCGCAGCCCTAGAAAAAAACTTTTCGCCCGCCACCCTGGTGAACGATGCCCAGGTGAGCTTCGACCCGGGGGAGACAGGCGGACTGCTCTGGGATCCGAAGAACTACGACGGCACCTACGAGGGCCCAATGACATTGCGACAGGCACTCGCAAAATCTAAGAACATGGTCTCCATTCGGCTAGTGCACGCAATCGGGCCGCGGTATGGTCAGAGCTATCTCAGTCGCTTTGGCTTTGAAGCCGACAAGAACCCGCCCTACCTCACCCTCGCCCTAGGCGCAGGCAGCGTCACGCCTCTACAGATGGCCACGGGTTATGCCGCGATCGCCAATGGTGGATTTCGGGTCACGCCGTACTTTATTGACCGGGTGATTGATGACAACGGCGAGTTACTAAGTCGTGCGGAACCTGCCCGTGCGGGCAGTGAAGCCCCCGCCATTCTCGACCCCCGACATGTCTATATTCTGAACAGCATGTTGCAAGACGTGATCCGCAGCGGTACCGGGCGCAAAGCCCTGTCGCTCGGACGCAGCGACCTCGCGGGGAAAACCGGCACCACCAACGATGCCCAGGATGCCTGGTTTGCAGGCTACCACCCCCAGATGGCGGCCGTGGCCTGGGTGGGCTTTGACCAGCCCCGATCACTCGGAGAACGAGAGACGGGGGGCGGACTTGCTCTTCCTATCTGGATCTCCTTTATGGCCGAAAGCCTCAAGAAGGTGCCGGTCGCCCAGATGCCCGTTCCTCCGGGAATTATTCGGGTTGGCAACGAGATCTACACCGCAGAGAGTGCGCCGGGCGTGGGCGTGCGTACCCTGGGACTTGAAGACCCTATTCCTCTACCGGGCGTCGAGACGCCGGCCTCAGGCAGCAGCCAGCCCGGGGAGGCGCGCCAGTAGCCGGGCGTGGCGCACGAAGACCTCCTCAAAGGCGCCGTGGCCGCGGGTATCTATCCATTGCCCGTCTTTACGCACGAAGTGGTGAGCCCCCTCGATTGAGGCAAGCCACAACTGCTGCGTGGGTGCCTGGGCATTGACGATGATCTTCTGGCCCGACTCGAACTCGGTCTCCAGCACCGGGCCGTGACGGCCGGTTTCTAAGACAAGATCGTGTGCGGCGTTCCAGACATCCACCCGTGACTCGATCCAGACAAATGCCTGTTCTATTTTTTCGAGATACTCCGTTTCGGTCATACTCCAGCCTTCGTTCAGAAGAATCCTGACTGCATTGTCTATGAAGGACGCGTTTCTTTCCGGCAATCCCGCACCCCAGACTGCCCTATCGCCTGCCGCCTGGTGCAGTCGTCAGGCCGTATGGGCCTGCCTGGTGGTTGGCATGCTGTCGGTGGTTGGGTGCGGCCAGAAAGGCCCCCTGACGCTGCCCAAGCCGGAGTTGCAGACGCCTTCGCCCACAAACGCGACGCCGACGCCCCCTCCACCGCCGGCAACCCCCAGCACACCGAGAACGCCTGCGGGCCCTGCAAAACCTGCAACCCCAGCAACACCGGTAAGCCCTACGATCCCGTCCTCCCCCTCCTCTGTCTCGCCCTTATGACACCGTCTTCTGCTGTGGCCCCTACCCATCCCATGCTCCCAGCCGCATTCTCCTGGCAGGGCGGTGCACTCTGTTGCGAAGGCGTGCCCCTATCCACCATCGCGCAGACCTATGGCACGCCCGTCTATGTCTATGCCGAGCGGGCCATCGCAGAGGCCTACCAAGGATTCACTCAAGGCCAGAATCCCGCGCAGTTAAAGGTCTGCTACGCGGTGAAGGCCAACCCGAGCCTCGGCATCATTCGGCTGCTCGCCCAGCAGGGCGCAGGCTTTGACATCGTCTCGCAGGGCGAACTGCAGCGCGTGCTGGCGGCCGGTGGAGACCCCCGCCGCGTGGTCTTCTCGGGTGTAGGGAAGACCGAGGCAGAACTGCGGTTTGCCCTCTCCGTGGGGGTAGGCTGCATTAATGTCGAGAGCCTGCATGAGATGCAGGCTCTGGGTCTTCTGGCCGCAGATATGGGCCTGCGGGCCCCCATCTCGGTGCGCATCAATCCCGATATTGATGCGCAGACCCACCCGTACATTTCCACGGGCCTGAAAGAAAACAAGTTTGGGCTGGGCCTGACCCAGGCCCTTGAGGCCTACAAAATCGCCCAGGGCCTGCCTGGCCTTGAGATCATCGGCGTCGACTGCCACATCGGATCACAGATCACGAGTCTTGCACCCTTTCTTGCCGCGACGGACCGGGTGCTGGCCTTTGCCGATGCCCTTGCCGAGATGGGCATTCCACTGGCCCACATCGACCTCGGTGGCGGGCTGGGGGTCTGCTACCACGACGAGACTCCGCCACAGCCCAGCGCGCTGATTCAGGCCCTTACAGAACGAGTCGCCGCATGGGCCTCCCAGCGGGCCAGGCCCATGCCGAAGCTTGTCTTTGAGTTTGGCCGCGCGCTCGTGGGCAACGCGGGCGTGTTGTTAAGCCAGGTGACGCTGCTCAAGCCCGGCGCCGAAGCCGCAGACCGACACTTCGCAGTGGTCGATGCCGCCATGAATGATCTGATGCGGCCAAGTCTCTACGGCGCCTGGCATGAGGTCATTCCTCTACACAGGCGCCCTTCGGCAACGGCGCAGGCCCGGGTCTGGGATCTCGTGGGGCCGATCTGTGAATCTGGCGACTGGCTCGCCAAGGGGCGGCCACTCTCACTGGCCCCAGGCGACCTGCTGGCCTTTGCCTCGGCCGGCGCTTACGGCAGCGCGATGGGTTCTCAGTACAACAGTCGGCTGCGGCCCCCCGAGGTGCTCGTGCGCACTGATGGGCGCGTACAACTTCTCCGGCGACGCGACCGGTTTGAAGATCTCATTCTGACCGAGCAGATTCCAGACGATCTCTAAGGCCACCCGCGTTTATCGCCATGCCATGGGCCTGCGGGGCCAGACTTTCAGAACCGCCACCGCGGCGAAGGCCGATGCATAGATCCAGACCTCGCGATAGTCGTTCTTTCCCATTTTGTGGAGAAAGAAATGCACAAGGCTCAAGACCACAATCAGATGCACCAGACGGTGCAATACCTTCCACCGGGCGCCCAGTCGCTGCATGCTGAATCGATTCGATGTCACAGCCAGGGCGAGCAACAGACCGAGACCCAGCAGACCCACCGAGACAAAGGGCCGCTCGCCAATATCCTTCCAGACCGAGAGTAGCAGTCGGTCATGCTCAAACTGCAGATAGGCAAGAAAATGAATCACCGCATAGCCGCAGGTCCAGAGGCCCATGGCACGCCGTGCGGCAAGAACCGCAGGATCCATCCATCGGGCCCAGAGCGGTAAGGCATAGACCCAGAGCAGCATGCAGAGACTGACCTGGCCCAGACCGCGCAGGATTTCTTCCTGCGGATTGGTTCCCAGGTCCTGGCCGGAGACAATCGCCCAGGCTAGGAAACAAAGCGGCAAGGCCGCCCAGAGCATGAGGGCTGATCGCACTACCACCCCGAAGGCGGCCCTTAGTAGAACCGACGCAGGTCCATGCCGGCGTAAAGAGCTTCCACCGCCTCGGCATAGCCATTAAACATGAGTGTGGGCCGTCGAGGGGCAAACAGGCTGTCTTCGCCAATGCGCCGCTCGGTGGCCTGAGACCATCGGCGATGAGGTACGTTGGGATTCACGTTGGAATAAAACCCATACTCCTGGGGCGCAGACACATTCCAGCTGCACTCGGGCTGATTCTCCACAAAAGAAATGCGTACCAGCGACTTGGCGCTCTTAAAGCCATACTTCCAGGGCACGACAAGCCGCACCGGACCGCCATTCTGCGCGAGCAGAGTCTGTCCATAAGCGCCAAAGCAGAGCAGGGTCAGCGCATGGTTTGCCTCGTCAAGCCGCAGCCCCTCGTGATATGGCCAGTCGAGCACATCGGAGCGCAGTCCGGGCATCTGCTGGGAATCGGCCAAGGTGGTGAATGCCACATATTTGGCCGACCCTAAAGGCTGTACCCGTTGGATGAGTGCCGAGAGGGAATAGCCAATCCAGGGGATCACCATCGACCAGCCCTCGACGCACCGCAGTCGATAGACCCGCTCCTCCAGGGGCGAGAGCTTGAGCAGGTCGTCAACACCAAAGGTCTGCGGCCGGGCCACGAGGCCATCGACCACCAGACGCCAAGGATCCATCTTCAATCGGCCCGGGGCATTACGTGCGGGGTCTGACTTCTGGGTGCCGAACTCGTAAAAATTGTTGTAGGTGGTGGCATCTTCCCAGCGGGTCTGCTTTTCCATACTGACCCAGCGGCTTGGTCGGGCAGTAAGCGGCCGAACCGGGGTGAGCGCGTCTTTGGTCGCGCCCACGGCGCGGCTCGGCGACGCCATGACAGCCGACAGTGCGGCTGCCCCCGCCAGACGCGCAGCCGCCGCGCCGGAGGCCTGCAGAAACTGGCGCCGGTCACGCCAGAGCGCATAGGGCGTGATCTGCGCGGCAAGATCGTCCCCCCGACGTTGTCTGTCAGCGCGGCGCGGACTCATGCGTACGTTGTCCTAGAGTTGGCCGTACGAATGCAGACCCGAGAGAAACATATTGACCCCCAGGAAGGCAAAGCCGGTGATCAGTAGGCCGACCAGAGACCAATAGGCCGCAAACTGGCCACGTAGCCCCTTCACAAGCCGCAGGTGAAGCCATGCGGCGTAGTTCAGCCAGACAATCAGGGCCCAGGTTTCTTTGGGGTCCCACTGCCAGTACGTACCCCAGGCCTCCGCAGCCCAGAGGGCCCCGAGAATGGTCGCCACCGTAAAGAAGGCAAAGCCAATCGCAATGGCCCGATACATGACGTCATCGAGCACCTCCAGGCTGGGCAGTACCTCGGCAATACGCCGACGCATCGCGATAATGCCGCCCACGAATACCGCCGAGACGCCAAAGTAGAAGGCCCAGTAGTCCGGCAGACCCGTCTTACGGAAGACCAGAGGTTCGGCGCAGAGCAGCACGCCAAGAATGAATAAGGGAACCAGCGAAAGGGCCGACTGGGCGTCTGCCTTCACCTTGATGAGATACGCAAAGCCCACCATGGCTGCAATTGAAAAGGTGCCGTAGCCAATAAAGTTGGCAGGCACATGGATCTTCATCCACCAGGACTGCAGGGCAGGCACCAGTGGCTGAATCTCGTGGGCCGACCGCGTGGCCGAGTACCAGAGGAGAAATCCCACCGCGGCAACGATGACGATCGAGACAAAGCCGCCGAGCGTGCGGGTCTGATACCGCCGCTCATAGAACAAGTAGAAGAGCGCCGTAATCAGCGCGAACAAAATGAAGACCTCGTAGAGGTTACTCACCGGGATATAGCCGATGTCTGGGGAAATCAGGTACGACTCGTACCAGCGCACCAAGAGCCCGGTGAGCCCCATCACAGCGGCGGCCCAGGTGAGCACCGTCCCCATCCAGAGGGCAGTGGCGCCACGGGCAAAGAGCCCCACCCAGTAGGCCACACTGGCAATCGCAAAAAAGGCACACATCCAGAGAATGGCCGACTGCGAGGACAAGAAGTACTTCAGCAGAAACGCCTCGTCGGCCCGCGTGAGGCTCCCCTCATAGGCACTGATACCGACTAAGGCGAGTGCGGCCACTCCCAACAAATAGACCCGCATAGCGGGCCAGAGCCAGCCAATAAAGACAATGCTCGGCACGCAACACCAGAGAATAGTGAGTTCATAGACATCCATGAACGCCGAGTAGCGGGCCGTTGCGAAGGCCGCCCCCAGGGTGAGGACGAAACCGAAAACGAGGTCGATCCACGAGAGCCTTCCTCCGCCGACCGCGTAAGAACGCGCCTCCGAGGAACTGCCCGACATTACCGTGGTGTTCATTGCGTACTCTCCCTAGACTCTACTGTCTGATGCGCCGGGCTAGGTTGAAGACCGGCCCACGGCGGTTTTTAGTTCCTCAAACTCACGATCAAAATCCAACGACGGACGCGGGGTGGAGGCCGATAGGCGCACTGCCCGTGGTCGCCCCTGCGCATCGTGACTCAGCCAGACCCAGACCCGGCGCTCGGGGATATAGAGCATCGCGAAGATTCCGAGCACCAGCAAGAGACACCCCAAGTAGACTGTGGTCTTGCCGGGCGACCGTGTAACCTGAAAGACAGAGGCCTGAATGTGGTCGTAGTCATTGAGGGCGATCAGCATGGGCGCGTCATACTTCAGGCTATCGCTAAACGCATTCAGGGCCCTTTGGGTGAACTCGAGTTTGTCGTCTGTGCGCTCGAGTCGCGGCAGGCGATCGGCCTGTCGGGCGAGCTGCCAGACCTCCCAGAATGCGCCCGTCAGCATGCGCACGATGACATCGGCGGCTTGATCGCGCTCCTCGGTCGGCACCGAGCGCTCAAGAATATCGGCCAGGTTTTGTAGGCCCCCTTCAGCCACGGCATCCAGGGCCCGCTGGGCACTCTCGGCAAGGGCAGCGACCATCGGCGCTGGGGCCGAAGACCGGGCAAAGGCCAGCGCGGCCTGCCGGCGAAGACCGGCGTCTGCCATCGCGGCGCGGATGCGTAAAAACTCATCCATAGAGTCTTTGTCATCGGCAGGAATTCTTAAGTACCGAAACGACTCATCGGGGGAGGAACGCACGCCCGAAAGGTAGACGCGAGCCCCTTCAAGCTCGACAGGCAGCATGTAGTTGTGGAACTCCTTTGCCTGCCCCGCCGCATCGCGGATCTTGTAGTTAAAGCTCGGCCCGACATTCTGGAGTTTCTTTTCTTTGTCCGTATTGGCAGCAGGCGAGACCACCGAGGCCACATGGCGTTGAAAACCCTCGGTAGGATCCATGCCGTCATTGAGGCTTTCGACATTAATAGGCTTAAACCCGGAGACCTCCAGCGTCACCGTCCGCTCACCGCTGCGCAGCTCAATGGACTGCCCGACTGCCAGCTCAAGCGGCAGGATCTTGGTCAGTGGTCCCTGAAAGGGGTGGGCCGCAAGACGCAACTTAGAGCCCCCATCATCGAAACTGGACTGATAGACCGCAATCCCTCTGTGAATGAGCGGCTTATTGACCTCGATGGTCTCTTCTCTGAGCTGCCCTGTGGCCTTGTCTTTCAACACCACATCGCTCGCAAAGAGTCGCGGCATCCCCGTGTTGTAGTACTCCACACGAAATGCCTTGAGGTAGAGCTCAAAAGGTAGGTCTAGCAGCAGAGAGCCGCTCGGGTGGCTCAGTACCGCAATGTCAGCGGTCTGCCCCTCAGGCACCAGTAGGTTTGCCCGATAGCTCGGCGTGGCCTGAGGCAGGCGGGCGGAGTCTGGCACCTGGTCAGATTCGTTCAACGAATTGAGCTGCACGGGGGCCTTGTCCCACCACCAGACGGACAGGCGCAGAGGCAATTCGCTATCGAGCAGGCCCCCAAGCGAAACCACCACAATCGCCAGATGGGCAGCAATATAGCCGAGCCGATTGCTGCTGCCCTTTTTCGCCACCATCACGGGGCTTGCCGCACCGGCCGCAGGCTGACGAATCGCAAAGCCCTTTTGCTTTAGAGCCGACCCGACCTGATCGAGGACCGACTGCGCCTGCGCGGGGTCGGCGAGCGCAAACTCAGCACGATGGCCAAAGGCCTGGTAAGCCTGCTCACGGACATTGAGTCGCCACGACCGCGCATCGCGCAACATCTTGGGCGTATTGCGAATCAGACAGAGGCTAGTGGACACGAGCATGAGTGCCATAAAGACCATAAACCAGCTCGCGTTGTAGACCCGAAAAATGTCGAAGGCTGAGAAGGCCTCAGCCCAGAAGGCCCCAAACTGATTCACATAATTAATCGGTGGGGAGTTCTGCGGAACGATGGTGCCAATGGCACTGGCGATGCATAGTACCGACAGCGCGGATATGGCAAACCGCATGGAGCTCATTAGCTCCACGAGTTCGCGGAGCCAGCCCGCGCCCTGCTGGAGTTCAATGCCCGTGGTGCGAATGTCTACCGAACGGGCACCGGTTGAGGCAGCACGGTCCTCGTCGGTGAGGTGCGCAGACTGCGCAGAGGACTGGCCTGAGGACAGCCCTTCGCTCATTTATCGGAGTCCGGCGACGTACTCGGCAACCGCCCGGATATCTCCATCAGACATTCCGGCCGCAATGACCGTCATCTGGCTACTGTTGGCCCGCTCCTTTGCCCGAAAGGCGGTAAGAGTGGAGGCAGTGTAGTCAGCATGTTGCCCAGAGAGTCGCGGATACTGCGCAGGCATGCCGGCCCCATTGGGGCTGTGACAGCCCGCACAGGCGGGAACGCCTTTGGCAGGAATGCCCGCGCGATAAATCTGCTGTCCACGGTCAATCAACGCCTTATCGGAGGCGACCGCAGGGGAGATACGCTGCGCAGCATAGAAGGCGGAGATATTGCGAATATCGTCTTCAGAGAGCATGGCGGCAAAGCCAGCCATGACCGCATTGGCCCGCTCGGCCTGGGTGGCACCCGGTTTCACCTTGAAGTTATGAAGTTGCTTACTGAGGTAGGCCGCATGCTGACCCGCGAGAATGGGGTTTGACGGAATGGCGCTGTTGCCATCGGCCGCATGACAGGCCGCGCAGACCTGGCCAGCAAGGGCCTGGCCCTTGGCGATGTCTGCCTTGACCACAGGTTTGGCCGGGTCGGCTGCCAAGACCAAAGACGGCGCTGCCATCGATAGGCCAGAGGCCAGGGCGAAACAGGCCAAGGCCCAACGGCCGGAGATTGCGAGACGATGCGACTGCGCCAACCGCGTCATGGTGGAAAAATGTGTGTCAGACTTTCTGTTCATGGATTCTCCGTAGGGCCCTGGTCGTACGGCGATTCGTTCGTAATGGCGCCGTGCGTGATTAACCGCCATAGTTTAGTGCAAACCCGCAGGTCCCAGCCCAATTGTCCAGCCCCCGCCCCGACAGAAACCCCATTTCGCTCGTTGCTAAGCTCGCGGCACAGGTGCAATTTCTGCAGAGTGCCGCCAAGGTGTCCCAGCTGCCGAGGCCTTCGGTTCCCGAAATCGCTATTGCCGGCCGGTCGAACGCGGGGAAATCCACCGCGCTCAATGTCATCTGCGACCGCAGACGTATGGCCTTTGCGAGCAAAACCCCTGGGCGCACCCGGCTGATAAACCTCTTTAGTCTTGTCTGGCACGAACAAGAACTCGGGCGACTGGTAGATCTGCCGGGCTACGGCTATGCGGCGGTCGATGCCAGCACGTTACGCGCCTGGCAGCAGCAGTTAAGCCGCTACCTCGCGGGACGACAGAACCTCGCAGGCCTCATTCTTGTTACGGACATTCGGCATGCCTTGGGGCCGCTTGATCGACAGATGCTGTCCTGGTTTGGCCAACGGCAGCGCCCCGTACACCTGCTTCTCACCAAGGCCGACAAGCTGAACCGGGCCGAACAGCAGCATTGCCTGGCGAAGGCCCAGAAGGCCCTCGAGGCGGCGGCGCCCGCCTGGGGCCAGCCCGTGTCTGTCTCGCTCTTTTCTGGTCTCAAACGAACCGGGCGGGAGGCGGTGCTCGATCAGATTGGACTCTGGCTTGGCCTAGACAGCCCGGGGCAAAAAAAAACCGGCAGCACTGCTGCCGGTGATAATGCCTTTGTGAAGGCGCCCGCTCAGGGAGGAGAAGCGGGGGACATGACGTCTGTTGTCTAGGACAGAACATCACAACGACAGTTTTACAGAATTCCAGAAAAAAAGCATCTTTTTTATGAATTTTTTTTGACGCCCCTTCGGATGAATGCGGAGAACAGCATGGATTCAGCCCAATTCCCAGCGCTCAGACTGCGCCGTAACCGACGCGACGACTGGTCACGACGCCTTGTCAGGGAGCATTCACTCTCTTCTGATGACCTCATTTATCCGGTCTTTGTTCTAGACGGTAAAGGGCTTCGGCAGCCGGTAGCCAGCATGCCAGGCGTCGAACGGCTCAGTCTTGACCAACTTCTGCCGGTTGCGGAGCGGATTTCCCGCCTGGGCATCCCGGTCCTTGCGCTCTTTCCGGTCATCGACCAGGCCAAAAAAGACCCCCACGGCTCAGAGGCCTATAACCCGCAGGGCCTAGTGCCGCAGGTCGTGGCCGCCCTCAAAAGAGAATTTCCTGCACTGGGCGTGATGACCGATGTGGCGCTTGATCCCTACACGAGCCACGGCCAAGACGGGCTTCTCGACGACCAGGGCCGGATTCTCAACGACCCGACGACCGAGGTGCTGGTGAAGCAGTCGGTGATGCAGGCGGAGGCGGGCGTGGACATTGTGGCCCCCTCCGACATGATGGACGGTCGTATCGGGGCCATTCGCCGCGCCTTGGAGTCAGAGGGCTGCATCCACACCCGCATCATGGCCTATGCCGCCAAATACGCCTCCCACTTCTACGGGCCATTTCGCGACGCGGTGGGCTCCGCGGGAAATCTCGGCAAGGCCGACAAAAAGACCTACCAGATGGATCCGGGCAACGGGGATGAGGCCTTGCGGGAAGTGGGCCTAGACCTGGCCGAAGGCGCAGACATGGTCATGGTCAAGCCTGGACTGCCCTACCTCGATATCGTCTGGCGGGTGCGACAGGCCTTTGGCATGCCGACCTTTGCCTATCAAGTCAGTGGGGAGTACGCCATGATCAAAGCCGCAGCCGCCAATGGCTGGCTCGATGAGCGGGCCTGTGTTCTGGAATCCATGATGGGATTTAAACGCGCAGGGGCCCATGGCGTTCTCACCTACTTCGCGCCACAGATCGCCCAGTGGCTCAAGGAGGCATAAGAAGATGCCCGTGCGACTTCCCCTTCCCGCGCGAGACGCACTCCAGGCGATCCCCGGTGTCACCTTATCCGTGGCCGAAGCGGGTATCCGTAAGGCCCAGCGCAAAGACCTGCTGGTCATGACCTTCTCGCCGGGCACCACTGTGGCCGGCGTGTTTACCCAGAATGCGTTCTGTGCCGCGCCTGTGCTTGTCTGCCGGCAGCATATCGCGCAGCCCGAGGCGATTCGTGCCCTGGTGATCAATACGGGATGCGCCAACGCGGGCACGGGAGAACTCGGCCTGAAGAACGCGCAACGCAGCTGTGCGCTTGTCGCAGACAGACTTGGCCTGCGCCCCGAACAGGTTCTGCCGTTTTCGACCGGTGTCATTCTTGAGCACCTGCCGATGGAAAAGCTCGAAGCGGGCCTGGGCCTGCTGCGCACCGCCGACTGGCTCGATGCGGCCGAGGCCATCATGACCACAGATACCCAGCCCAAGGCCTTTTCACGCCGAGTGCGGCTGGCAGCCGGCGAGGTGCTGCTCACCGGCATCTCCAAGGGTGCTGGCATGATTCGGCCGAATATGGCGACCATGCTTGGGTTTGTGGCTACCGATGCAAAGGTCTCCGCGGCTGATCTGCAGGCCCTCTTATCGCAGGCGGCCGACCTGTCATTTAATGCCATCACCATCGATGGCGACACCTCCACCAACGATTCGCTGGTGGCCGCCGCCACGGGCAGCGCAGCCATTGCCTTGTCTCCCAGCGACCCAGACTGGCCGGCCTTTGCAGAGGCCTTCATCGCCCTCTGCCAGTCTCTCGCCCAGGCCATCGTGCGTGATGGCGAAGGCGCCACCAAGTTCATCACCATCACCGTCTCCGAGGCACGAAGCCCACACGAGGCACGACAGATCGCCTACGCCATCGGCCATTCGCCCCTGGTAAAGACGGCCTTCTTCGCGAGCGACCCGAACCTCGGGCGCATCCTCGCCGCAATTGGCTACAGCGGGGTGCCCGGTCTGGAGGTGGAGAAGATTCGGGTGCACCTTAACGGTGTACTGGTCGCAGAACGCGGAGGCCGTGCCGCGAGCTATACCGAGGCGGCAGGCCAGTCGGTGATGCAGTCCGAAGAAATTACGATCTCGGTGGCCCTCGGTCGTGGTGCGGCACAGGCGACCGTCTGGACCTGCGACTTATCGCACGACTATGTCTCTATCAATGCCGACTACCGGTCCTAGGCGGGCATAAGCCACGCGGCCGTCTTGGCCCTCGGTGGCCCTCTGACCGCACCACCTCATTACTTTCCGCTTCCTCCTATGTCTCTACCGAACCTTTCTTCCTCCGCCTCCGGCAGCCCCCTAGAGGCTCTGATTCAAAAGCTCAACGCCCTACTGCCCGAGCCCCCCGCACCGCCCAATTTTGAAGAAGACATTGCCTTTCGCTGGGTGCGCCGGTCAACGCTCTTGGGCGAAGTCTCTTTTATCAAGCCCATCCCGCTCTTTGCGAAGATCCGCGTCGCCGACCTTCTGCATGTGTCTCGCCAGGTCGAACGCGTGGTCCAAAATACGCGTCGATTTGTCGAGGGACTGCCCGCCAACAATGTGCTGCTCACCGGCTCGCGCGGTACGGGAAAATCTTCTCTGGTACGTGCCTGCCTCACCGAATTCTCTGGCCAGGGTCTTCGGCTCATTGAGGTTGATAAAGACGATCTTGTCGATATGCCCCGCATCGCGGAACTCGTAGAGGCGCAGACCCAGCGGTTTATCGTGTTCTGTGACGATCTGTCTTTCGAATCGGGCGAAGGCGGCTACAAGGCACTGAAGACAGTGCTTGATGGCGGACTGGCCGCCCAGTCTTCTAACCTCTTGGTCTACGCCACCTCCAACCGACGCCACCTCATGCCCGAGTCGATGCAGGAAAACCTCGGTACCTCCTACGACGCGCAGGGTGAGATTCACCCGGCCGAGGCCATTGAGGAGAAGATCTCATTGTCTGAGCGGTTTGGCCTCTGGGTCTCCTTTCACAGCTTTAATCAGAACGACTATCTGGATATCGTCGACCACTGGCTTCACCAGTATGGCCTCTCACCCGCCCAGCAAGCGTCGGCCCACCGTGCTGCTTTGCAGTGGGCGCTTGAACGGGGATCTCGTTCGGGACGGGTGGCGCTTGCCTTTGCAAAAGACTGGGTCGCCAGCCAAGAACCCCCCAGGCCCTAAAGTGACCGACTCCGCACTGGTCCATGTCGCGGTGGGCATGATTCGGCATCCCACCGACCGAACCGTGCTGCTCGCCTCGCGGCCGCGAGGAAAGGTCTATGCCGGCTGGTGGGAGTTTTCTGGAGGCAAACTCGAACCGGGCGAGGCTGTAGACCAGGCACTTGCCCGCGAGCTCCACGAAGAGTTGGGGCTCTCGGTGGTTTCAGCCCAGCCGGGCTGGCAAATATCGCACCGCTATGCGCATGCCCATGTGCAGCTGCATTTCTGGTGGGTCGAAGAGTGGACTGGAAACCCCAGTCCCCGAGAGGGGCAGCAGCTCTGCTGGGTGCGGCCAGAAGGGCCCTACCCCCATCCCCTCTTGCCGGCCACGATTCCTGCCTTAGAAAGACTGCGGGCGGAGGCCGGGCAGGGCCGCGCCCACCAGACCGCAGTGATTCTCTAGAAGTCGCAGAGCGCCAGTTCGAAGGGCAGCGGCCCCTCGATAGCCTTGAGGTGCAGCTCGGTATCGAGGGTACGAAACCGCACAGCCACGACATACTTATTCGCACTCACCTCACAGACATACTCGGGATCTGCGGGCAGGGTCACGCGAATCAGGCGCGCCAGCCGACCCTCTGGGTTGAGTTCGAAGGTGCCGTTGGTGGCGACGTAATTCTGTGGTTCTGCGCCTTCACGCAGCAGCTTTAGGCAGAGATCGGTGGCCTTCATGAGCGGCGCCAGCGTATTGATCCATCGGGTCAGCGCCCGATAACGCTCCTCAGCGGGTCGATGTAGCCAGACAAAGTAAGACGGCAGATCAAAAGGGCAGCTTCCGGCGGGAATTCCCACCCGGCCTTTGAGGCTCTGGAGAAAATCAAACTCCGGAATATGCGGCCCGAGCCGAACCGGAACATCGGCAAGGGCCGTATGGGCCTGGGCTGCCTCCTGCAAGATGGCATTGAGCCGCTCGACCGAGACGCCGGGCTGGCCCATAAACCGGTTGAGCTGGGCCCTCTGACGATCGAGTTCCTGCAGGAGCTCATTCTTGATATCACCGCGGCTCGATAAGAGTTCGTAGAGTTCGAACAAGGCATGCAGACAGGCCTCATGGGCAAACTGGTCTGACTGCTGAGCAAAATAATTGATCCGCCGCGTCATGCATTCCACGCGCAGCAAGATGCGGACCCGCTCATTGCAGGGAAACTCGAAAACCCGCATTCCCGCAGGCGTGTCGAGGCAGCCAAGGGTCGCGCCAGTCGGCAAGGCGGCCGGAGAAAGTGTGGAGGACTCCAGAGTCATGTCGTCATTATGTCTGATTGGCGAGCGCTTCTGCTGCGGCCAGATCCCGTAAGAGCCGGTCATGTAAACGGGTTATGGCAGAGGCCAAGGCCTCTGGCCCCTGGTCGTTGGCAATCGCATAGTCGGCAATCGCGAGTCGCTGACTGCGGCCCGACTGGCGGGCCAGCATGGCCCGAAGGGTCTCCTCAGGCATAGGGCTGCGGGCAAGAATGCGGGCCTGCTGCAACGCCTCCGGCAGGTCAATCACCACGACCCGCCAGGCCCAAGCGGGCCAGTGCGCCCGGTCTGCGCCCTGGCGCTCGATCCATAAAGGAACCATATAGACCGCATAGGGACTTTCGGCGGCTAGAAGACGCTGCTCGGCCTGTTCGGCCACGAGTGGATGCACGATCGACTCCAGCTTTACTCGTATCGCCGGATCTTGAAAGGCCCGCTCGCGCATCGCCACCCGGTCGAGACCCGTGGCCTCGTGCACCAGTGCCTCGCCAAAGGCGGCCCGCAGAGCAGGGAGTGCCTGGCCTCCCGGGCCTGTTACCGCGTGGGCCAGGGCATCGGCATCCACCACAACAATGCCTGAGTCTACAAAGGCGCGGGCGGCGGTAGACTTTCCCACCCCCATCCCCCCGGTCAGTATCACCACCGGGGGCATACGTGATGCATGGCTACCCAAGCCCAAACCCACTCCAGGGCAGCAGGAATAACCCCGAAAAAGAGAGTGCGGGACCAAAAGGCAACGCGGTAGACAGTCGCCATCGATTCCGCATGAGTCCCCAGGCAGCGATCGGGAGCATGCCAAGGCTCGCGACCACCAAAACCAGAGGCAGATTGGAGAAGCCCAGCCAGACCCCGAGACCGGCAATGAGGGCAAAGTCGCCACGGCCCATCGGCAAGGGGTCGGACTCCGCGCGCAGTCGGCGCCGCTTCTGGCTCACCATCGCCAACAGCCAGGGCAGACAGTAGCCAATGACGCCCCCCAAGAGGGCCTCCCCCAGCGACACCGACAGACCCAGGAGCGCTGCGACCACCCCAACCCCCACCAGCAGCCAGGTAATGCGGTCGGGTAGAAGTCGGCAACGAAGATCCACCATGGCCGCGAGCAGAAGCGCCCCAGTCAGAACCCCCATCGCAAGGCTTGTGGCCAGTGACGGCGGACCCTGCAGTGCCGACACCACCAGCACCTCGAGGGCTGCGGCTAGAAAGGCAAGGATTCGCCAGACAGCAGGGCGAGAAAGAATCTGATCGGCCTGCGCCTCAGTCAGCCAGTAGACGAGTTCGGGGCGCGCCCAACGTTGCAGCAGAAAAAAACCCAACCAGGCGGCCACCGCCGCGGCCAGGGGCAGGAAGAGCGGGTCGTCGATCACCAAGGAACCTGTCATGAGGGGTCCGCCTCATCGACCGGAGTCGGCGTAGGCTGCGGGCTCGTCTCACCCGAGAGGGGACGAAAGACCTTCACCCGACGAATCATGCGGCCCTGTAGCTGCAGAATCTCAATGGGTACCTGCCCAATCTTCACGCTCACCGAGGCATCAGGAATATCCTGCAGCGCCTCCAACACGAGTCCGTTGATGGTCTTTGGGCCTTCGATGGGCAGGTTCAGGCCAAGGCTGCGGTTGAGTTCCCGCACGCTCGACATGCCATCTACCGTCACGCTGCCGTCTTCACCCCATTGGGCCTCGCGGCGAGCGTGGGGGCCTCGGGTAGAAAACTCGCCCACCAGTTCTTCGACAATGTCTTTCAGGGTAACCAGGCCCTGAACCTCCCCATATTCGTCGACCACGATGGCGAGATGCTGTCGGTTTTCCTGGAAAAACTGCATCTGGGTAAAGAGCTGGGTACCGGTGGGCACAAAATAAGCGGGCTGCAGGGCCTCCTTAAGAAGCGTCTTGGTAAACGACTCGCGAGAGACCAAGGCCAGGGCCTTACGCACATGCAAAATGCCCTCAATCTGATTGAGATCCCCGCGATAGACCGGTAGCTTGTTATGAAAGCAGGTGGAGATCTGCTCAATGAGAATGGACTCGTCTTCATCGAGGTCTAAGGCCTCAATACGCCCACGCGGCACCATCACATCGTCGACCTGCAGATCTTCGAGATCAAAGAGGTTGAGCAGAATCTTGCGGTGCTGGCTAGGAATAAAGCCCGAAGACTCCAGCACGGCAGAACGCAGTTCCTCGGTGGTGAGGCCGGTGCTGCCGTTGGTATCCGACCGAAACCGCAGAATTCTCAAAAGCACAGATACCAGCCCATTGACGACAGCCACCAGGGGTCGTGCAACAAAGACCAGCGGCCGCAGGCCATAGCTTGCGCCCATGGCCACCACCTCAGGGCGGTTTGCACCAATAACCTTAGGCAAGATTTCCGCGAAGACGATGAGCAGAGCCGCCGCACAGGCAGTGGCGATAGCCAAGACCTCGTCGTTATTTCCAAACGCTCGAATGGCAAACGCAGTAATCAGCGCGGTCAGTGCCGCATTGACAAGGTTGTTACCGATGAGAATCGTGGCCAGCAATTGGTTGGTCTGGCCCAACAAGGCCAACACCTGCCTGGCGCCTCGCCGGCCCTTTTCTGCAAGGTGCCGCATGCGATAGCGATTGACGGCCATCAGGCCGGTCTCGGACATAGAGAAAAATGCCGAGGCCAATAACAGCGCCAGAAGGGCAAGCCCCTGGGCCCACAACGGAAGCTCGCTCAAAGATTCCTACAAATTAAAGTGCGAAGGCCCCAGTGTATCGGGATTGAGACCAACACGAAATGGTCGGGGTGAGAGGATTCGAACCTCCGACTCCTGCGTCCCGAACGCAGTACTCTACCAGGCTGAGCTACACCCCGACATGCCTTCGGCACGTGACCACGGGTGGCATTGTATACCCGCCCTTATGCCGCGAGGCAGGCCATCACGATGCAGCGGCCTAGCTCTCCCGGGTCAAGACAAAGTCCAGAAGATCCAGAAGGGCTGTCTTAAAGACCGAGGCGCCGACACCTAAGAGCGCGGCATGCCCCAGCGCGCATTCATTTTTGGCTGCCTTGCGTGTGTAGTCCAGGGCAGGCGACGCCTTGACCAAGGCAACGATGTGGTCCAACGCTGCCTGCTCCGGAGACTCTATGGCCTGACGCACCAGATCGCGCTCGACCGCACTTCCCTCACGCAGCAAATAGATGAGGGGCAAGGTGGGCTTGCCCTCCCGTAGGTCATCGCCCAGGCGCTTGCCCAAGGCATCTTCGGATCCGCTGTAGTCCAGGGCATCGTCGGTGAGCTGAAAGGCGGTGCCCAGATGGCGCCCATAGGCCGCGAAGGCCTGGACCAGGTCCACGGGACAGTCCTGGGCCACCGCCGGAAGACAAGCGGCCGCCTCAAAAAGCTTGGCCGTTTTGTAGCGAATCACCTGCAGGTAGCGAGACTCATCGACATCGGGATCTTGGCAATTCATGAGCTGCAGGACTTCGCCCTCAGCGATCACGTTGGTAGCCTCTGCGAGAACGGCCATGACAGGCATCGAGCCAATCTCGACCATCATCTGAAAGGACCGGGAATAGAGAAAGTCGCCCACGAGCACGCTGGCGGCATTACCAAAGACGGCATTGGCCGTCTGGCGCGACCGGCGCAGGCCCGACTCGTCCACCACATCGTCGTGCAGGAGGGTGGCGGTATGAATAAACTCAATAATCGCAGCCATCTGATCGAAGGCCGCCGAGGGCATGGAACGCACAGGATGCGCGGCCTGCGCAGGGCCAGCCAGGTGGGCCGCCACCGCCTTGGCGCAGAGCTGCAAGAGTGCCGGACGCATCCGCTTGCCGCCCCCCTGAATAATGTACTGGGCGACCTGCTCAACCAGAGTAACCTCGCTGGAGAGCCGGGCCTGTATAACCGCGTCCACCGAGGCCATCTCGGATGCAACGAGGCTCAAGGCATGGGTGTAAGCGTTTGGGGCGGGACTAGACATCTGGCGGCATTATGCCTGACCCTTCTGGCACCTTTTTGGCGTTCTTGAATTCGCCGCTTGGCTGAGGCATACTTGAGGGCTTCGTTTTTTTACGCTTAAACGCTTAAGAGAGATGGCTATGTATGCAGTAATTAAAACCGGTGGAAAGCAATACCGTGTGGGCCTTGGGCAGACGCTAAAAGTAGAAACGCTTGCACTTGATGTGGGCAGCGAGTGCGTCTTGTCAGAGGTGTTGGCCCTTGGAGAAGGCGAGAGCCTAGCAGTAGGTACGCCCGTACTTGCCGGCGCCAGTGTGAAGGCCCGGGTGGTATCCCATGGGCGTGGCGACAAAGTGCGTATTTTCAAGCACCGCCGTCGCAAACACTACGCCAAGACCCAAGGCCACCGCCAAAACTACACAGAGCTGTCCGTCGAGGCCATGGTGCGCCCCGATGGCTCTGTGGTGAGCGCGTAAGCGTTTTGATGCAATCCGGCCAGAAATAGCCGGCTGAACAACAAGAGGATTTCAACATGGCACAGAAAAAAGGCGGCGGCTCTACGCGCAACGGTCGTGACTCAGAAGCCAAGCGGCTTGGGGTAAAGCGGTTTGGTGGCGAGACCATCTCCGCGGGCAACATTCTGGTTCGCCAGCGCGGTACGGTCTTTCATGCCGGTGAGAATGTGGGCATGGGTAAAGACCACACACT